>Ga0307515_10001461_pt1 | contig 53108 bp, 49 predicted proteins | sample 17_EM_MG_FD_194513 | JGI IMG/M metagenome (GOLD analysis project Ga0307515, IMG submission 194513) | Populus trichocarpa ectomycorrhiza microbial communities from riparian zone in the Pacific Northwest, United States - 17_EM | ecosystem: Host-associated > Plants > Roots > Unclassified | place...
GAGAAATGCCAAGATCCTCATCATTCACTACACAGCAAATATTTTTCTAAGAAAACCTCATAGAAGCATCTCAGGTGGCCTACTATCACTGCCTTCACTTTCAGAATCTCTCTCAATTGTTGTTGTGGAGGTGTAGAATTTCCGCATTTTATAGGGTGCGCCCGACTTTTGGTATCTTCCTAGTACATGGTTTTCGGCGCCCCCGAGGACGGTGATGCAGTGTTTGAATAGATAAGGATGCGGCCGATTATTGGATAATGTTTAGATGCGATATCCAATGATAATTGTGCTACCTGACTGAGTGCGCATGTATCGTTTGAATATATTACGGATTATTGGATGAATTTTTGAGACACTGACGTTTATTGCATGCGCCTACAGTTAGGATGCAGCACCCTGCAGGAGCGTCTCTCCCACCCCACATTATCGATTAGATTTCGTCGTAAAAACCTCGAATGCAGTATTCAAATCCATCCACCGCTAGCACTCCCATTTGGTCCTGCGCGTTGTGAAGGGTGGCATGATAGTTTGGGTTAGTGTTCATAGGAATAAGTCAAGTGGCCTCATACTGGAGTATGGAATCGGAACAATCATGCGTCTCTTAAACAGCGGGGTGCTGGAAGAAACTTTGTCATTCCTTCACAAACGAGTGAAAGGAGTGGACTCTGGCGATTTGGCGTGCCTCGTCAAAATGAAAACCATTCGTGTCGGTCGTTGTTGATAGATAAGGTTCGTGACTGCTCTTTTCGACTTCACAATTTTCTCTTCCCTTCCCTATGCATCTTGGATCTTTAGATCTGGAACCTAGTAATCGCACTATAGCCAATATACACGGTTCTCCCCTTCATAGTCTCATCAGTCGCAACTTTGTAAGAAAAGAAAAGGCCCAACTCGCTGATAGTCACACCTTAGCATATAAACTTTCTTTCTACAAAGTCCTGTATGTGTAGCTATCATGGTTGTGGAGTAACTGCAGTTGAGGGTGAGGTATGCCAAGGTGCCAGTGTCCACTCCCTTATTTCACTCTTCTGGTTCACTACTATCAACAACAAACTTTTGATGGGGCTAGAACAAGACCGTCATATTCCGACAAGACTAAAATGACAACTCGTAACGAGGTGAAACAAAGATCGTGTTCATTGTCGAAGAGTACCGAAGAGGTTGCCGCAGATAAATAACTTTACCCGTTGTTGTTTGTTGTTTAATCATACTATATTCACTCTTCCTAGAGTATGACAGGACTTGAATAACCCCCTCAGCCTCCGGGCGAGCCGGCTAGATGGCGGAGCTCCCCTCCCGCTACCCTTCGTCCCCGCTGACAAATAAAAGATAAAAGATAAAAGATAGGAAGATATAAACCAGCTACCGCTCCCCCCTGCACCTGAGTCGGACTCAACGCCCGCTCCATACCGCCACTCAGTTAGGCGGGACCTTCCCGACTTCAGTAGCCGCCAGGAAGTCCACCACCGGTTGGTCGCACTCATCCATGGAGAACAGCTCAGAGACCTGCACATGTCGGCATCTGCCTGCTTTCCAGCCTGTCACTTTTCCCACCGCTTTCCAGAGTACTTTCTGCTAGTCGCTCCACCGCCTGCAGTGGCGGAAGAGGTGCTCCCGCGTCTGGGACACAGTCTGTTCACACCAACAGCATTTGTTGTCATCTCGGTGGCCGAATCGTTTTAGGTAGACTCCAGTGGGTAAATGACCGGACTTTAGTCGGTAGAACCTGGCAGCCAGCGATTTCCCACTTGTCATGGGGATAGGTCTCTTGCTCTCTGCCTTGCCTAGTGTTAGCAACGGTTCCTGACCGTCGCATCGGGTCCGGGTATGGGTCAGCACCGAACCTTTGCCAAATTGGCGGTCCAGGTCGTCAATATACCTGTTGCTATAGTGAAGGGAAGAACCGTGTGTATTGGCTATAGAGCAAAATGACTGTCTGGGTACAGGTCTAAAGGTCCAAGATGCGTAGGGAATGGAAGAGTAGTGTGAAGTCTAAAAGAGCAGTCACGAACCTTAGGTTCTATAAACAATACCCGATCCGCCAATTCGGGCACGGTTCGATGGAAGTATTCCAACCTGCCTGAATTGGGCGGGTTGTCAGCAGGTTGTCCAGCCGGTCCATCTGTTGATTCATATAATGCTCTTTGTTTGGCTGCGTGATAATTGTGTCTTACCAAGATTGCTTATTTGACATCGAATCATCCTTTTATGCATGTTTTGCAGTTTGCAATATCGTTTATTTTGAAAACCGTGTTTCTCCTTCTATATTATACATTTTTGACTATCGAGACGGTCAATAGTTCTGTTTTGAGCTTGAATATCTGCACCATGCCTTGATTACCGACACCGGGAAAAATGACCTTATGCGACGCGTAACTAATAGAGAAGCTGTCTGTGGGACAGTAATCCATAGCATATTTGATGTGTGGCACTATGACGTCCTATGGACTTGCGCACAGATGCGGACAGTATTATATCAGTTGTACACGATGACAAGAAATTGCACCAGATTTCATGTGTCACGGGATTGCCACAGGCCGGGTGCCTGAGGCCAGGTATTCTTGACATGTAATGCTATGGAACACGGGAGAGCCGGAGGAATGATGCCTCTGGCCAAGTATTTTCTACATATTGAGCTACGGATCGTGGGAGAGCCAGGACTGATGACTCGGGTCAAGTATTTTCTACATATCAAACTATGGATCGTGGGAGAGCTAGGACTGATGCCTCTGGTCAGGTATTGTCTTCATATTGAGCTCTGGATCAAGGGTCGGTCAGAGGCCAGTTACCTCAGGTATGATTTATACTGATGGAGTCATGAAATGTGGGAGGGTCGGAGAAAAAGAACACCTGACACCCTGTGGAGACCCTACTGTCTCCTATTGCTCATGGATGTCCTCCTCGTCGACTACCTCCTCCTCCGCGTCTTAGTCCGCTTCGTCTTAGTCAACAACAGCATTTCAGTTCCAGTGGTATTCCTCCAGCCCAGCAGCATCAAAGTCAGTCTACATGTCTCTTTCAGCTTGCGGTGGTTTGGGCCAGAAATGATTTAACTTGACCTTGTCGATTGTATTATCGCCATAGAAGAATATACTACCGGGGATGTGAATAATGTCTGTGGCAGCCCTCACATACTTGACAGCAACTACATCATGGTTGGCCTGGTTCCGAAGAAAAACTCTGTCAGAGACTCTAAGCAGCCTTTTTGAACGCAAACCAACACCATGGTTGTCAAGCCGGAGTTCTCTCAAAATAACAATGCATCTCATCCATAGTCAATACTGTCGCTGTAGACTCCTCACATGGTTGGCAGGTTGTATGTCACCTACATCATCATTCGGCAGCTCATCTACCCGAAACCACACAAAGTTTATCTACAGCTACTCATTGCCAAACAATTGGTCGTCTGTTTATCACAACTTATGCGCAATGGATTCTCATATGCCAAAGGACTGGAAGTTGGCCACTGGAACATCAAATTGGGTGAAATGGGTTACATGTTTCTCAATGATCCTCCTCCTATGTACATAGGATATATCATGGTCATATCTAGAGTAGGGATATATGTATTCTACCTGTCGAAAGATGTACAATGGAAGATGCTTGTTCTTCACAAACAAGCCCTATGGTCTGAGGGATGACAGCCAAAGGATTTGGATATTTCCCTCATCCTCGTGGAAGCTGAGAGCTATATTCTCCGGTACCGGCACTTGCTCATGATTGCATTTGTTCACAGTAATTTCATCCTCTGGTCAGTATAACTACAGTGGCTCCTGGATTTGGGGGTTTCAGTGGCCTTCCTTATCCAGCTGCCAGTGGTGTAGGCACTGCAACCACAGGACATGGATGCAGAAGAAGGCATTGGGAATCTGCTGTTCGAACAGTAAGTTGCTATCTGACCCGAGATAAGGGTCCAAAAACATCTGTTGATGGTTCATTTCCTGTATATCCATGCTGTCTTTGACTAAGTGTCCAAAGCGCTGAACTGATTCCGTATAATGCAGAATAAGGTCAATTTCGACAAACCTAAAGCTGGTACATTTGTGCACTGTTGAATTGTAGACTTCCTGTAGTCGATTTTTGCACACTTCATTTGAATGTTTCTCTTTGGGGGTGGAAAAGAGCTTCTCTGCATTGGGCCTTCTCTTCATCCTCAACGGCATGTTCGGCCATGAGTGGCATCTCCAGTTCCTTCATGTGTGCAGGGGCGATGCTGTCTGTGGCCTTTGATGTTCGGTAGGCGGTACAAACTTCCTTAGTTGCATGGAATTCCCTTAAATAGTCCACTAGGTAGTTGAGAGTCATGGTTGTGTGGGTTCGTTATTGTTCCACAAGAGTCCAGCGGACCAGTGATGGAAAGCAGATCAGTGCTCTCTCGAAGACAGCTCAGTGACTGGGCAGTGGGTTGTGTAATGCCGCTACCAATGCATGTTAGATGATTCTGCCAAAAGTGATTATCTGTTTACTGCTCCACTGCAAAATTCGCCAGTAGGTTTCGCCAATGTGATAGAGATTTGGATATGGAGGTATGCCATCCCAGATTTCATCAAATCCTGGGGCCCTGCAGTGACATTGTAGGAAGCCATACATCCATGTCATCAGGTGATCAAACATTCGAACAGAGATGATATGGATGATATCAGGCGGGTGGAGGTCGTGGGCTTCGACATGTGGAAGATCACGGAACATACATGCGACCAGCCTCATTCTGACAGACTCAAACCAGTCCTGAGTGATCTGTATAGCCTGATGGTCCCTAGCAGTTTTGGCATTCATGTAGTACCAGTACTTCTGCTGGAAGACTGCTGACTTTCGCCAGTGGAATTCCATGTCCAGCAGAAGGATAAGCAACCCCAGTTTGTCCTTCGGTGTTTGACGATTAGGGCAAGCATTGCACTTGACGTGTATCAGATTGCCATGCACGTGGTGATCTGCTAGCCAAGACGCAAGAAATGGCCAGTAATGGCGCATTCTAGTGTTTGAACAAGGCCACAGAGGACCAGAATTGATGTCTCCTACTTTGAGAAATTGCATGACTCGATCAAGCACTATTTTGCCGATATCACGCTGCACCTCCTGTGGACATCCCTCGGGGCTCGGCCATTGGATGTGGAATGTAGTTGGAATTTGGGTCGCACTGAAAGGACAGTAAGTACAATTTGCCTGTGGTTGCTCTATTGGTTCCATATAGGGGAATGGATATTCCCAATCTTCCTGTTGATCGGGCAGGCTGTCTTTTCACCAGAGAAGTCTGTGTGCCGCATCTTGTCTGATCCATAGATCAGTGTAACAATTGTTGCCCCCAGAGGAATTCAATCTGGCGATTCCCACCACCAGTGAGCCAAATTCATCTCGGAATTGACCCAATCACCCTTCGCGTGTATAGGCCGGGTCGGTCTCTTGACCATGGGCTCTCCAAATGGCGGTTTGCAAAGGAGGTACCATGCACATTCTTCCGTGTTTCGAAAATAGAAAAACCTCCAAATGTGTGGAGTAGAGATGTAAACATCTTTCCATTTCAGCAGCTGGTTCTCCATCAGGTAGATTTGATTGTACATCGTCCATCTGAATGTGTAGAAAAAGTGCTCAGGAATCTTGCATCCGCCATTGTTGATGTGGCGATCAATTTGTTACTTGGGATACTGGGCTTCAACGAATCTGATAGCCTGTGTGAAGTCTTAGGAGCAATCAAAGTGCTACCCCAGGTTGTGGATGAGATCTCCAAACTCATTGTAAAAGGGATTGTCACTGAACTTCCTCCCAACCATGGGATGTACCTCTATTGCCGGATGATACTTGTCGGTTGGAGTTTGTCTGGGGACAGCCTCCTCTCCATCCGATTCCGGAGCAGGAGAATGGGGTTGTGGGACCTGTCGGGAGAGGCCACCGTGCTTGTAGTCGGTGTCCTTTGGACTATTGCCGAGTGCAGAGTCTGTGATGCTGCCATCCGGTTCGGGAGGTTCTGTAGGACTCTCCCAATAAGGTAAGTAGTGTCATTGGCACGATGGGTGGCCTTGTCAATGGAAGCCCTGAGGTGCTGGTTGACCCTGATGGCTGATTCAGAGAAGACATTTAAGGTTTCCGTGCAGGATATTCATGATCAGGCAGTCAGAATATGGGCATTGCAGCGCGTCCAGGTCGCTTGTCTGTGGGCAGTGTGCTGCTGGCATCGCTAGGCGTAAGTCAAATCTTTAGAGGGTGTTTGGGGTCAGTTGGATCAATTCAGATACCAAGTCGCCTGTTCCTGCACAAGGAAAGCAGAGGAATGGGCCAATGGTGGTATGTCTGATAAAGTGGTTTGAGAAAGTGTGCTGGAGATCTGTCAGAAGGTCAGAGAATGCGTAGATTAATGGAATGCTTGAATAAAGAATAGCCATCTTCTTGCTCATTATATCCTGTTTTTATAAAATATTTGAAGATCCATAGAAACGTTGACATGCATATACTGTTTCACGATGCATGAAACATTTGATCATGCATATAATGTTTGACGATAGACTCGGGCCGGGTAGATAAGAAAGCTCCCGCATGCGGAGAGTGCTGACTGTTTGGCTTGGTTAGCAACGTGGACCAGCAGCAATACCGAGTGTAGATTCACATGTGTGGCAGACTGACATCATCTAGTTTGCAACCTGCTGTTTAACTGAAGGTTGTTGATGACAATCAACTATCGCAAATCTCAAGAATCACCAAAAGCCTCCACGCATCTACTGAAAGTGTGGATCTCACCGAATCGGTGGATCTTACCCATATATTCTCACGAGATGCCAGTTCCGGAATGTTTCATTGTTGCACTGGCAACATTGCATTGGGAGGCTGAGGGCATTTGCGATATTTATAGATAATTCTCCTGGATCGAGTTTGCTATCCATATGCACCCGGTTGTAGCTGACATGTACTATATATAGAGATTATCTCTTGCCATCACACCCGGTTCTAATGTCAGCGACGGTGCCAGGCATCCAGCCAGCGGTCATGGTTTGGACTGGAAAAATTGATCGGTTAGGTCCCAGACTCGTCCAACAACCTGACCTGGAGATTCTTGGTGGGAGAGATCCTGACCAGTACCCGTCAACACGTGTGACTTGTCAGGTTTGCTTTGACGCACCAGTTCCAAACTCTGGTTCCAGTTTTCGGATTTTTCGAATTATGGTCGCACTCAGATTTGTTACTCTGATGTGCACAATATTAAATTAAATACATCACTCTCTTTATTACTTTCGTTGGCTGCCTTGATCATCAAAACATGCAGAGACGTGCTCGGTGCTAGATCAAGATGTTGAGTGTGAACGATTTTTCGTCTTGGATGAGTAGTCAGCTTTGAGGTCCATAACAGCCATACTGATTGTTAACAAAGTGATAACGTCAGAAATCAATCAATTTGAACCTGCCACTGCGCTGACACTATTTGGAGAGCAGATGGAGAGACATGATAGTGTAATCGGAAAATCGCAGTGCCACAAGGGTCATTACCAGTGTAGAGTTGAAATACGAGATAAGCACACAGGAAACCACTATCTCAGATATGCATATCAGCATTCAGGACATACGGGAGACCGAATTCATCACTGATTATCAAACTGAACCCTGTTACACCCATAAGCTATTACCCCTGCATATTTTCTCTCTATTTACTTACCATACAGGAAATGGAATTAGATCAACATATTGCATTGGCTCGTAGGTTATCTGTACACAACCTGCACAATATTGGATAATTGAAGACATATTTCAGTAAAACGTAATTAGTGTATCTATCTTGATACCTGTTAGAATTTGTTTGATTTCAGTGACAACATTGTTAGACATGATAATTCATCTGTGCATGTGCACGTAAGGGCAAGTACACCTGTTTTCGGCCTCATAGGGATATAGATGGCAATTATAGGAATACGGTTTCCAATGTTGATGCGAGTCATAGTAGGTGTAGATGTATAGTAAGAATATCGCTAGAGAACAATGGCTTGTGGCGAGCCGACTATATAGAATGGCTGTTACCCAGCCCCGGGTCACATACCACCATTACTGTGGAACGGTCATATGGTCCAAATGACCATTCTAGACTCCCTTTCGAGTTGATTGACACTTGATCAATGAGATATCATCCTCCCTCTTTCAGATATGTGGGACTACGTAATATAAACTCAAGATAACATGTTCAAACCAAATTACACTGCAGGGTGGCATATGGGTCAGAGGATGAGCGGTCAATCTGCAACCTGAATCTGTATGAACGACCACCAACATTGTGCAATCATCCATACATCCAACTACAGCACTCCGCGTTCAGACCCAGTGTACATAGTCCCCACTTTGCAAATTGCTTATGGTAGGCAATGGAAATTGAGGAGATTGAACTGGATATGGCAAACTGAGAAAGTTGGGCTATATTATAGAAAAATTAATGTACAGATCTATGTGCAGTGAAATGCCAGCTGAAAAAGCTGGAATGTCACTGCGCTATGTTCTCTATCGTTCAGAGAACATGTGCTTCAGTTGATCAGAAATTGATACATGAAATAGCATTTGCATACAACTGTGGAATGATGAAAATTATACATTGGCTGTCAATAATGACTGTATGATTGGTTGTACAAAATTATTATGCATAAAACTAAATTTAGAACATGATTATGGTGAGTATGAATGCAATAGCAACGGTTTTTGGTCTTGTAAGTAAGTTACTTGGAAAACATGTTGCATGCTGCTATGCATAACACATGTATTGGCTGCCTAGACACGCAAAAGAAAAAGTCACTTGGATATAGCCCAATGCTTGAAATTTTGGTACACAGAGTGACAATGATTTTGGTTTTTGTATGAATATTCCTTGAGAAGCGATTTGATTGCAGCTATGTGTAACCACAGTACCGCCATCCTTTATAGTTGACAGAGCAAGTGATAGGGTAACGGCCAATTTCACAAAATCAGCATCCATGGAGCGTCAAAGATTTTTTGACATGTATGCAACATGATTGTCAAATGATTTACTTGCTGTGTGGATAATGAACAGATTCACAACCTTGATAGGCAGAAGAGAACGCTACCCAGTTACATTCACATTCTGATATTGAGCGTCAATCGATGGTGAACATCGTTTTGTCTTAGGAGTCTGTTCTTCGGAATGAGATTGTGTCGCAGTGATCCAGAACCAAAGTATCAGCAGTCTTTGTAGCTAAACGAGGAATCCACCCAGTGACAGCCACATGCTGCAAATGAGCATCACCCCAGTGTCAACAATGTTTCATGTTGTCAGTAAGTCAATTGCGACATAATTTGCTTGCTGTTATCCATATTCAACGTATTGGCAGCCATTATGAGCGAAAGAGATTGTGACATGGTCACAACACCAGTCTGAATCTGAGCATCAACAGAGTGTCAAAGATCTGGGGTGTTGCATGTTGTATAATCTAAGGGCAGTGGTATTGCATTTATCCATAATCAAAGTATTGGCTGCTTTTAGGTGGAATCAGGTCAGGGTCAATGTCAGTACACCAGAAAATGAACGTCAACAGAGCATCAACAGAACATTAACAGTGTGCTAACAGAGCGTCAACTGAGTGTCAACAGAGGGTCAACAGAGCATCACCAGAGTGTCAACAGAGTGCCAACAATTTTGAGTGTTGCATTTCTTATAATCCAAGGGCTGTGCTACGGCATTTACCCAGAATCAAGGTAATGGTAGCCATTATGAGCTCAAGAGATCGCGACATGGTGACATCCCCAGTCTGCAAATTTGTGTGAACGGAGAGTCAACAATTATGAGTGTTGCATCTTGTGTAATCCAAGGGCTGTGCTACGGCATTTAGCCATGTTCGAAGTATTGGCAGCCTTGATAGGTGATATAGTATGAGTTGATACTACTGCACCAGAAAATGAGCGTCAACAGAGCGTCAACAGAGCACCAACAGAGCGTCAACCCAGTGTCAATAGAGCATGAACACAGCATCAACAGAGAGTCAACAGAGTGTCAATCATTCTGGGTGTTGCATCTTGTATAATCTAAGGGCTCTGCTACTGCATATACCCATAATCAACATATTGGCAGCTGTTATGAGCAAAATAGATTGTGACATGGTCCAATCCCCAGTCTGAAAATGTGCGTCAACAGAGCGTTAATAAAGTTTTGTGTTGCATCCTGTATAATCCAAGGGCTGTGCTACGCATTTACCCATGATCAATGTAATGTCAGTGTTTATTGGTAATATCGCATGTGTCGATACTGCTCCACCTCAACATGAGCGTCAACAGAGCGTCAACAGAGTGTCAACAGAGTGTCAACGATTTCAGGTGTTGCATTTTATATAATCTAAGGTCTCCGCGACTGCATGTACCCATATTCAAGGTTTTGGCAGACGTTATGAGCAGACAAGATTGTGACATGTCCGCAGCCCCAGTCTGAAAATCAATGTCAACAGAGCGTCAATGATTTTGTGTGTTGCACCTTGTATAATGCATGGGCTGTGTTACAGTATTTACGTAAAATAGAAGTATTGGTAGCCTTTATAGATACTATGGTGTTTGACGATACAGCAACACCTCAAAATGAGTGTCAACCGAGCCTCAACAGAGCGTCAACCGAGAGTCAGCAGATCATCAACAGACCATCAACACAGCATCAACAGAGTGTCAACAGAGTGTCAATGATTTTGGGTGTTGCATCTTGTACAATATAAGTGCTCCGTTATAGCTTAAACTCATCATCAACTTATTCTCAGCCGGTATTAGCAACAGAGATTGTGACATGGCCACAACCCCAGTCTGAAAATTAGCATCAACAGAGTGTCAACGATTTTGTGTGGTGCATCTTTATAATCCCAGGGCTGTGCTACAGCATTTAAACATATTTGAAGTATTGACAACGTTTATAGGCAATATCATGTCTGTCCAAACTACTATACCTCGAAATGAGCGTCAACAGAGCGTCAATGGAGGGTCAACAGAGAATCAACAGTGGATCAACACAGTTTCAACAGAGTGTCAACATAGTGTCAACAGAGTGTCAACAATTTTGGGTGTTGCATCGTATACAATATAAGACCTCCACAATGCAGCGTAATCATAATCAACATCTTGGCAGCTGTCATGAGCAAAATACATTGTGACATAGCCACATCGCCAGTCTGACAATGAATGTCAACCCAGCATCAATGATTTTGTTTGTTGCATCTTGTATAATCCAAGGGCTGTGCAATGGCATTTACCCATAATTGAAGTATTGGTAGCATTTATAGGCAATATAATATATGGATACCGATAAACCACAAAAACCGCGTCAACAGAGCCTTAACACTTGTCGGTGTTGGATCTTGTATTTTCGAAGGGCTGTACTACAGCATGTACTCCTAATTGAAGCATTGTCAGTCTTTAGAGGCAATATGGTCTGTGTTAATGCCGCTACACCTCAAGAGTCAATGGAGCCTCCACACTTCAGCTATTGTAAATAAGATAATTGGTTAGCGATTTGCTTGCCGCTATCCATAACCAATGTAATGACACCCAGTATGTACAAACGGGAAAGTGTGATGGTTACGGCGCCATTCTGACAATATCCAACAACCCAGGGTGAACTGAATGTCATTCATTTCTGGAGACACAGATCCGGTAATGAAAGCATTGCATGGATATTTGATGTTATAATGGAACTATTGACCTCCTCCATGGTCAAAATTACAAATAATCAACACAAAAAGATGAATTAAAAAATTGTTGATTTCGCAACATGCTAAACATTCAAAATTTGATTTCTGGATGTCAAATAATCAATTTTGATTCACCATTATTATGGAATAGAACAGGCAAGCATGTTATATGTATTAATTGATCGAGCCGCTATACCACCCACTGAGAACCCGCTGAATTCAGACAGGAAGAGAGATGTCGAATGAACTGTACCCAAATCAACTGTTGGGGATGATTGACAATCCGGACCTCCAATCTGGATCCAGTTAGGTTCCGACTCGGACCCAGAGAGAAAGTCATGGTGCAGAACCGTTCCTAATACGACCTGTTTCCTCAATCCTGGTTACACTTAATGCTGTTCACATTCCCACCCCCGAGGACTGATGTTTCAATTGTAACTATTTTAGCACTTCCATATCAATGCCACACACAAACTACAGATATCTTACCCAAAAGTTGATAATATCACACTGTCTGTGTGATCATACTCCCAACCAAATTAGGATCAAACCCAGACCCGCAGATTCCAAGGCAGGTTACTTCGGTACAGCGTATATACTGTTGCGTCACTGACTGATAATCCCCAGCAAAGGAACCCCAAGCACCCTGGAGGCCATTGATCAAAGAAGGACCACCAGAGTAATGACACTAGCAGGCCTGCAAACGGCAAACCGGGGTCGGCCAAGGTGAACACCGGTTCCTCTATCTATGTCCAGATGCCACATGTAATGAAGGCAATTACCATCTACAATGATAGCAAGCGCAATAAGGAGCAGGAGCTGGAGTTGATGCAGCAGCCGAAGTACACACAGCATGTGGAGCAGTTAGACGAGGATGAGGATCAAGAGGATCAGGAGGATGATTTTATGCTGTGAATCAGCCGGCAGTCTGTGGATTGTTACCTTGTAAGTATTATACGTTATCTAGGAGAATATACTTCACATCCATATAGGGATACAGGTCTCTCGGAATAGGCAATCTATACAACATGACTCCGGTTACGGTAGAAGCCACGGTCAGAGGCAATGAAGGATTGTTGATCACCTGCTGACAGTACATTGAAGAAATATGGTGCAACTCCAGGGCTCTCCCAATCGTCACCACTGCTGAGGGAACTGAACTGTTCCACCAAGTCGTGACAATGGCCATGAGTATATTGTCACATACTAGTCCTCAATTTGCAGTGGTAGCTGGGATCTACTCCACAGCAGATACTTCGAAAGACGGCAACGTCATGGTCTTGCTTAGGTGTGGAGAGGATCTCGTATGGTGCGCAGTGGAGACACTGGATTGCCAGTGGCTGGAAAATACCATTCGGCAAATGGCCCTTCAGAACTGAGATCTTTCTGATGATTAAGATAATGATGCCGGAAACTTAATTTCCATGGTGGATGGGCAACGTGACGGAGTTAACACCGGTAAAGGAATGGAACCTGTTTGGCCAGATCAACTCGGTGCTGACGACGACAATCCATCTGAGGGCACTTACACCAGACCCCTCAAGTAGTGGCCTACGTGCTCTCGAAACCAGTTTGCAGCGGAACTTGTACGTCATCTATCCACAATCTAGTCAATGTAATCAAACTGAATGTCTACTCAACAACACATTGTACACTTCCAACTATGAAAGTCACATGATCAGGTCTCGTAGTCTAGCCTGATTCTCCAGATGTGACAGCACAAGGTGGTGCAGCCCACAGGCATGGTGAGGACTGATTTCAACGACTGGAATGCCGGAAATTTGGAAGGACAAAGTTGAATTCCTTGGGGTCAGCAGACTTGTGGATGGTCACTAATGAGGTTGTGGTTGGATTTGCCATATAGACCCAGTTCCATGGTGTGTGGAAATATGGAGCCAAACGAAGATGTAGCAAAGTTTTTCATGGTCTACATGTGGAGGGTGCTGTCTGGTGTGCACTGATGCACATCTTGCAGGAGTGGGCCAAAAAGAGGCATCAGAAAAGAAACAGGACCGATGACACCCCTGAGCCAACACCTAAGAAACCATCACCCACTGGACCACCTAGAGTACAGGGACCCTCTGGACAACCAGGACCCTCTGGACAACAGCGACCCTGTGAACAACTGGGAATCTTGACTCCTGACTATTGCATTTGTATTCCCTCTATCAATTCTACTCCCACGGCAGATCTTTCTCCTGCAGCCAAACCTATGACTACAACTCGCCCTTCCATCATTGCATGGCATCTGGTCTACCCTCATCTTGTTCACCATCTTCTGTTTGACCCTCCTCCTGTTCACCTGTCTACCTTGGCAGACACTGTAATTGAATTGTTTGGTAGCAGTTGCAGACTTTGGATGATCACCACCCACCAGGAAAATGGGTTGCACAAAGTTGGCCCATCTCGCATCACTGTGCAATTTATTTCCCTGACTGTATCTGATACCAAAATGACGACGAAGATATAATCTGGATTGTGGCTATCCGTTGAACACAGGGGACTATTCGGGGGCCGAAGATGCAGCACGTGGGGCAATTAGACCGGCCAAGTGCGCCATTGGTTGGCCTGATTTATATGTCTGGTGGGCTTCCATGTGGTCCTGGCCTCGGGAGACAAGGGTCATTATCGAGCTGAACCACGTGATCTCAACATGGCTCAAACTTACCTCGGAAGAAGATGTCCCAAGTATTGTTCCACTTTGTTCCTGCAGCCTGCGCCCGATCTCAATGGAGGTATGCTTCTGGCCTCAGTTAGGTGGATTCCTTGCCGACTGCAGTCAACAACACTCAGCACGTTGATCAACCTCCTCTTACTAGAGGTATAGATTGCGTTATTGAATCAGATCTTGTGTCTTTGTTGTGACTATTATTGGATGGTATTGGACGGACATTCGTTTGGTTTTACACCAGTCACGTATCAAGGGCCAATATTTATGACATTTGGAAGGTATTTCATGGGTTTTTGTATTGTTATCCGGCCAGGCATGTGTGGTTGGGGTGATTATTATGAAATGGTATTCCGCAGGCTTTCGTTTGGTTTTCCGCAGGTTATTCATCAAGTGCCCCTGATTATGTCATTTGGAAGGTATTTCATGTGTTTGTGTTTGATTTTCCTGCCAGTCATGTATCTTGGAGCTCTGTGTCTAATATTTGGATGGTATTTGGTTTGTTGATTTATTTTGTTTACTTGTTTATTGTGATTCAGATATCGTCAGGTGGATTTCCATACCCTACCTGTATATCATATCTCTTCGGTATCAATCTTATCCTATTGTTATTCAACGGTTTGTGCATCACTACCAGTGGCCTGTGAGGTTTATCTGGTGGTAATCAGAGTTTGGATATCTAGATCAAACTCCTGTAGCGGAATATAGGTGATGTGGTTCTAGATCAAAGTCTTGGTCCAGTGTGAACAAAGTTCAAGAAATATAAGTGTTTACCAAGCTGGATATAGGTTATGGAGATCTGAATCCAAGTCTTGGTCCAGGGGGAATATAGTTACAGAGATCTTGATTAAAGACTTAGACCAGCGGGCACAATGTCACAGAGATTGTAATTTTCGTTATAGAGATCTAGAGAAAAATCTTCATCCGGCATGATTAAGATTCCAGATATGTCGGGGTTCACACAGTAGAATTTTGGTCGTAGAAATCTAGAACAAGATGGTCATCCAGAGGAAACAAAATTACGGAGATTAGAATTTTGGTTATTGAGATCTGGAACAAAATCGTTGTATCGCACTATTCAATGGAGAAGTACGGTGGCACTTGGAAGATTCGGACCTCAACTAGATAGATATACCATCACGAGTGCACTCTGCAGCATAAGCTGTCTTCCTCCTCCTACTGAGTTTGCTATTCTTTGTAGTCACCACCTCCAACAGCTGTGAAATGGCGAGAAGAAACACTTCAAGACCCAGGAGCAAAGCTGGGGCCACATCCAATGCCACCAGCCATTCAACAAGACTGCTGATGGAAATGGAAGATAGGGAGAAAGACGAAGCATTTCCCAGTTGTAGAAGCTTAGATGAGTATACTGATATCCCAAGCCATTCGTCCAAGTCCTCAAGTCTCCCGCTGGTAAGTTGATACCCTGTGGTGAGGGTGGCATGCTGATGTTCAATACAATCCACAAAATGTCAAAGTCACTGACAACCAACTGTCAGATGTACTGGACTATATCAAGGATACAGATGTTGAATATCTCCAGGACTTGGTAACTGATACTTGACAATCTCCAAAGTCGAAAACAGCCACCAGACCCTTGTCGACCACTGTACACAACTACCAACACAGACCTTACTGTAGGCATCCCCAAGCCCCTCTTCAGCCTCGCCTTCATCATCGGTGTTGGTGGATACTCGCCTGTCAATGCCGGTATCAGTTCCTGTTAGTTGCCTGGAAAGAAATATGTCTTGTGAAAGGGCCTAGATGGCCGTGACCTTCCATTCAAGTCCATGGATTTCCATTCAAGTACGTGTTGCATCTGAAACCGATTTGAATCCCCAGGAAGCCAAAAAACCACACAAGGACAGCAGCTGAGAGCTATCAACGAGGTCAACATACCATGTGTGTGGCAATCTGGGGAACAAGCTTCCGTCATGATCGGCCGGCAGACATTGTTCCATAATCCGTTCCTGGCACATGTACATGACATGACAGCGGCTGGATGGATCAAGGCTAACGGATAGAGGGTATTCGATTACAGTGACCCCAAACAACTGGTGATTGAACACCTGGCCAATGCATGTCCCCTAGACTTTCGTTTGTACCATTATTAACCACTGGTCACAAATCACCGAATGTACTTAATCCATGCAAACAACAGCCTTCTCCAAGATTGTCATTAAACTGCAAGATATTTACCAACTTCTGGAGATGGAGGCCGCAAAGAAGCAGGGTAAGGTCAACTGGTTACTCGACAATTACTGATATCTCTTTGAAGAGGAGGACCTAGAATCAAGTCACCTACGTCCCTCGGTAGGAATAATGCTGATATTTATCCTCAGCGTAGTAAGGAGCTATATAGTAGCAGCTAGATTGCAACAGCAATTTAGCTCTGAATGTTGAGGGCGAACCAATCTTTGGGTGTCCAAGATTCGGACTCTCTAGTCCAAATCTCATCCGAGTTTGTTTGTCTAATGGCAACCGCTCTCCCGTCGCACCTTCATACCTATGTTCCAACTGGCAAGGCTGATGTTAGCAACGGTTGCAACCCGCTAGAACGGTTCAGTGTTAGGTTTGGAACCAGAACCTAACCGTTTGAACAGGATTTACCACATGAAAACCCGGACCATTGCCATTGTGGCTGTTGTACTACCAAAACCCCAGCAGTTCATGTCCACAATATCCGCTTCAATTACGTATCTGAGTTTGGATCGTATTGTGACACGATCAGTAAGTTGATTGTGTAGTTGTAGCCCATCTTTCACCTCCCACACTCAGAGTTGCGATTGAACCTATATTCATTGAGTCATGATCAAAAACCCGCCAATATCGCCCGATATATGTCATCATTCAACAGCAATTGAATAAATATCGGTCCAATTGCCACTCTGACTGCGGAAGCTGCAAGTCCTGCTACAGCTGCACATTGTGCATATTGTTCATATGATGATATGATTAGAACTCGAATAATAATTTGGAACAAAAGTCGGCGCAACAGTAATATGGAACCGCGGTCTAGGTTCAACCAGCCAAAAAAATATCGGTTTATGTCCGGTCAGTGTAACCACCGAGCGCTAGTTACCCGGATCGAGTTACTGACATGGTCCTATTATTCTCAGGAGACTTAAGGTCTGTTCCAACCCCGACCTAAACCGGGTAACCCCGAACTGTTGCTAAAACTAGTCAAGGCTATACAAGAGCCGCAATTTCACATGATAAACAGCGGAGGTCAATGATCTTCCCAATGGGGGCTGTACAATATCTGACCACTGCAGTAATATACATAAGGTAAAAGGAGATGTGGGATAGTGCGTGTACGACGCCAGAATCGTCAAACATTAGTATCAACTTCACACAAGATAAAAGTCGTGATATCAGAAGTGAAAACAGCAAGGCTGTTCCACCTTTGAGCCTCCTATAACTGACCACATTTCAGGCATGCAAGGAAAACCTCGACAAGATAAAGGAAAAATCAGTGGCTCTCGATGCACTGCAAAACACCCAGGATTCCGAATAATCGTCATTATCAGTAATGTAAGACAGTATACCTGAGGTCTACATGCTCTGTGCTAACTAGTTTACAGTTCAATAGACGGCACCTAGGGTAGAATTGCGGGAAAGGTTTGAGAGGTCAGTTTCCATAGGTTTGGCGAAGAAAGTGAATTTGGTTTTGTAATGTGGAGTTACGGTTTGGCTATTTAAGTTGGACTAGACATGCTGCCACTAGAAATGTATTCATTAGTGAAAATATGTATTGTAGTACGAAGGTTTTAATGCAGTTGCTACCTTCCAGCAACTGGATATTTTTGATCATCGTACGATAGCACCACTGGAAATCATGTCATAGCCCTTGTAGACTACTACAACTCTGGTCCCTCAGCTGCACAGGAAATCGAACCATAACACTTGTACACAACCGCAATTCTATGATCTTGGTGCCGTAGCTCCACATGAAACTATGCCATGGCTCTCATAGACTGCTCCATCTCTGTGATAATCATACCATAGCTCCCAGGGAAATTGTTACATATCACTTGCAGACTTCCGCTACAGAATGATCATTGTGCGATATCTTCAATAGAACTCCAGGGAACATTGTCCCATAGTTGATGGGGACATTCAGTGACTATATTGATCGCAGCATATGATGCCCATGGAGAACATATATAGCTGTAGTGTGGACACGACGTCTATATGTCGCACGCGCAGTGTGAGATCGCAAAATATACATCCCTCTTCCGGAGGTATAATACAATCCTCAAGATTCAGTGTTCACTTGACTTGTAGCCGCAAAGCCCTCATTGTACAATTGTAGAATATTCATCCTCTATCTAGCCGCACTGTAGCATTGTCTATACAAGTACTGGCCGACAACAAATAGACATATCTGATTGTTGATTACGCACTGTGTCCCGCAGATATCTGGCTATCCATTCAACCCAGGGATTCAGCATGTGGGCAGGCATGGGACATGATCAGTGTAATGGTAGTCCACTCATACACACACTGGTCGTAAATGCATCCATAAGCCAGCTCTCAGCTGTCCGTTCCCCATCAATAGATAACTTGAGGCTGCGGTTCACAGAGGAGTCCGCAGAAAGCTTGATTCAAGCGGTCAATGCGGGTGTGGGCGTATAGTACAGTCAATAGTCGATTTGCACTTTTGCCGATGGAATTTACATTACCCCAAATCACTAACACTTGATTGGTTCTGATGATCAGGATGGGCCAGGCAGCATATCACTGTTGTTGTTGCCCATGAAGGTTATCTCTCTCTCATGGATGGATGGCGGCAACCAACAGCAATATAGCTTATCCAACATATAAAGTCAAAAATTGTTGATGCTTTGAGGATGCATATTCTGCATCTGGGGCAATGTCCATTGCCGGATGTAAAGGCATACGCCCGTGTACGGCCTCGTAGGAAGAAATATCAGTAGATACGGTTGCAAACGTGGATGTCAATATTGTAGAGTAGAATCAAGGTAAGATTATCGCTAGAGATCTAAGGCTCGAGGCGAGCCGACTATATAAAGCACGTTTTACCCGGCCCTGGGCACGTCACGTGCAGCCGTGCCATTACATTATCCCCCTCTGTAGGTGCAGACCCCCTGGGCTGCATAATCCCGTACAAGAGTAGAAAAGGAAACAATCACACAACCTTTCAAAGTATGCAATCGTACGAACCCATAAGTCCCACAACCAATTAGTACCGTATGGTAGCCATTCGGCGGATCCGGTGCACGGGGAAACTCCACCTCCACTTGATATATCTCCGGAGGTGGTAAAAACCCGTGCCGAGATCCAAAGGAGTAAGGAAGTAAAGAGAAGAGAAAGCGAAAGAAGGAACATCCAAAGTAACACCGTCATCCATAACTCCACTTCCGGAATGTCTGGCATCCGACCATCCAATCTCGCAATTGTAACTTGTAAGATGTGTAGGTCATTGTCGGAATTAGACACAGTAATCTCAGTGAAATCTCCTATGATAGTACGAGCCTCGTCTTGACTCGGTGGCATCGATGGTGGCATCCGCTCACTGCTCAGCATCCCCATCGCTATCGCCATCGCCATCGCCATCGCCTTGTGCGAATGCATCAGTATATCTGACTTCTCAGCGTTCCAGTAACCGGTCATACTCACCATACGTTCAAGTGCGCTAGCACTCGAGCTCTCCCAATTCGTCGTGACCAACTCCGCAGGCCCAGCCCATCAGTGATCACTGTTGCTGCTTTGGAAGTCATATTCGCGCTCAGTCAGCACGGATGATGCAGGCTTGAATTCTCGGCATCGATTGTTGCTTCTGCTGTCAGTATCATTGCCGTCGGTGATGGTCAATCATATACGACCTCGTATCTCTCTCGTCAGCTTCTCATGTAATGGTCATTCATACCATATTTATTCAATCGCGTTTCCGCTCTCCCGACCCTCGTGCATAGCTTTATACGCCAGCCTCGATATCTGATATCCTCTCTTGCAGCTGGTTGCTCTCACACGGTGCCCGTCAGTTGTTATGTTCATCCCCCTTCAGGATCGGCCAAGTAGGCTTATAGTCCTCCAGTATAGTCATGCGGCATTCCTTTCGGTAAGCTGTTTGGTAACATCCCAGTCGGTGCCTTCGGTAGAGGGCTCCCGATAATCCTCTTATTCAATCCCAATTTACAGCCTTTCGACTGTGATCTTGGTCGCCGCGAAATCTCAGTCATTATCTCTTGGTAGTTGTCTCAACTGTCTCTCATGATGCCATTCAGTGACAGTCTCTTGCGATGCAGTTCGGTGACTGTCGCTCGCAATGCCGTTTGGTAGACTATTTGGTACGTTCACAGATCATTTTCGGTCTCGTTCGGAACTGCTTTGGTAGACATAATTCCACTCGTTCGGCACAGATCAAACTCGCTTGGTCTTCTCATCATTTCTCTGGTGCTCTTGCAGTCGCACGGATCCTCCTCCTAGTCGGTGCACTTGTAGGTACACTTAACATCCGCCCTGTGCTCGGTGCACTTATCATATCCAATTGCTCGCCGGCCTTCCTCCGGTTATGCATTCCGTTCCTCCTCCAGGTGTGCTTGCTGTCAATTGTCTGGGTATCTATATCGTCGTTTTCTGAGTCCACCTGTGGTTTCATCTCCAGGTGCACTGTTGACTCTTCTCCACGTACGCTTGTTGACTGTGCTAGTGATCTCTCCCAAGGTACGCTGATAGACTAATCTCCAGCTGCGATTCTCTGCTGGTAAATGCACTCCAAGGTGCTTCCTCCCAGTAGTTCCGGTACGGTCATTCCCCTTTTGAACAACGTACCTCCGCCGACGACTAATCCATTACAGCTTCTTAGGGTGCCATATCAATTGATTAGGCTTGATTCTGAAGTTGATTTTCCAGTAGCAGCTGCGTATCTCAGGATTGTCGAGACTGAGTTGGGATCGCCGAGACTGAGTAGGGATCTCATTCGGGATTGTAACTTGTGCATGCGGTTTCTTGATTCATCTGTAGGTGCGTTTGCCAGCACTTCCTTGCGTGCACGTTCGCCGATCTTGGAGTTCAATTGTTGCTTCTTCTCCATGTGCACTTGCCTCTGCCAGCCTTCTCTATTGGTGAATGCGTTTCATGGTGCTTCGTTTCTGCACTTCCGGTGCGGTAATTCGCTTTTGGGGTTGTTGCTATTCTGGCACTGTCATCCCCTTCTTTAAGGATCGTTGCTTCACCAAAGATTGACCTCGTAAGGCAAGTGCGGTATCGGCATTGTAGCTGTAACTCGGGATCTGATTCGGGATTGTATTCGGCACTGGAACTCGGGCATGTACCTGGATAATTCGATATCTCTGAATAGTGCCCGGAATAGTCCTATGAGTAGTGCTCGGTATCATACTCGGTGGAGGCATTCCGCTGGAACACACTATGTCTTCAAATCCGCGCTCGATTGTAACTTCATAGCTTCATATAGGAAAGGAAACTGATTTTCATCCGTCTTCCGTGATCCATCTCCTGAGACCCATCTCCTGTCATCTATCTCCTGTCATCCACCTCGGTCATTCATTCATATCCAGTCGCGATCCATATCAAGCCGCGATCCATCTCCGGGCACGATCCATCTCCCACCATCCATATCCGGCTGCAATCCCTCTCTGGCCGCGATCCATCTCCGGCTCTGATCCATCTGGCTTCAGCCATTCGTTCCACCCTGTGTATAATTGAGCTCGTATAGGCCGCATTCCGTGACTGCTCCTGTAGCTCTGTAAGCCCTCTAAAGATCATATTTACTGACCTCTATAATGTCCGTCTTCCATTGACTCTTCATCGTAGTCCCATAATCCAGATAAAAAAATACCCCCTCATCGATCCGTCCATATGGCATGGGATCTTTAAGTCCAAATCCATGATCCGGCCTCTTGAGCACGTGATCTTAATCCACGCAATTGCGTGAATATCGCTCAACTGAACTCCGATAAATTGTAATCCGCCAATATGGCAAATTGTTGCCGGGCTCGAAGTCGATTGCATGATCAATTGACCGATGCGGTGGGAGTGCCTCTGCCTTCGCTTTGCTGATAGCCCCCACAAAATTCTCCGTATATAGCCAGATATGTCCTCCATCGTCTGTAGGCACCATCTTTGTTGTTGTGCCGACTGCATTTACAAACGATAGTTCTCAATTCGTACTTGATATGGAGCGGTATGAAGGAATATCCAGGAGCCTGGATTTCAAACGGTTCACCTATGGAAGAGCCAAGCCCCGCCGTCCTGTACTCCCTTCATGTCTCGGCGCCCCGATAGCAGTCATTGAAAGTCTGCATTGTTGGTACACTCTTCTGCCGCAACTACCGCCGCTGCTCCCTGCTCGCCCGTCCAGTGCCTGGTGCCTATCTCACGTTCACCACTAGAGATGCTTTCCACGGTCACTCAGAGCAGCCCTATACAAACTCGCACTCTTAGGAAGCACGTTCAAACGACCTCCTCACTGGCCAGTCGATCGTCAAAGGCATGGGTTCCAAGTATTGAAATATCCGGATCACTTCCACCTCCTTCGGAACACGCCTCCTCCCTAGCCGTGATCCAGGTACATTCCCGTCGCATACCTGATGGCCTGCCCCGTCCACTGCCACCGCTTCCGCTCATCCTGGGGTTGCAGAGCCAAAAGTCGAATGCTTTGCAAGTTGACGCTAATTCTCCAGCTCACAGTGGGTCCACCGCAGCTGCCACCATGTATATGAATAAGCTCACTGAGCGAATCACATACTTGTCACATCCAATTGGGACTGTCTGACAACCAAATACTGTCCATTCCCACGTGGGGATACGACACATCAATTGAATCTCCGCGCCCCTTAAATACATGCTGAATCCGCTGGTCTCCTGAGAGTACCCAGATGGTCCATCCGGTAGCCCCGTGGATCCTGAGAATCCCGGCTACAAAATAAAAACCATCTCCATTGTATTCCTAAAAACCCTCTTCATATGGCATCGTATGGGCACATATCCGTACTCGCTCGTTAGCGTATGTTTGATGCAATTGAATAGAGTTGGCGCAGATGGCTCTCACTTCGTAGAACGATCCAATTCAGTTGTCCAATCAGGTGCCATAGGTGATAATTGACTATGGTCAATGTGAATCGTATCTGCTATCCAGTTTAGAACATTTGGAGTAATTGTACTTCCCTTTCGGAGCTGCCACACGATCTGTGATCGCTGCTCCAATATCTCGAACTCTGCCCCCGTTGCTAGCCGAATGATACCGGTAATCATATCAGTAATCATTTGGTAATCATAGTTGTATTATTGCATAAGACTTCCGTAGTTGATGCAGTAAACTCCTAACATTATCAGTAACATAGAAGACCCCATCGAGTCATGTAGAAGGTAATCGCGATTGGAACTGCCATCTGTGGCATCGTTAGATGTGAAGTTTGCGTATCGCGTAAATCGTCCTCATCGTCCGAGGGTGCACTTTTCAGCTTCGCTCGGCTCAGGAATATAATCGTAGGTGCCCATGCGTGTGCAAATGGCTCCTGTGTGGTCACGGTAGTTGGCTTCCGATTGCGCTCGTTGGACAAGATTCGAGGGAATCTCTGGAGAGGCCAGCTTCGGTATTGCTGGTGACGCGAATTTTGGAGACATATGTGCTCCAGAATCGTTCCTGCAATGGTCAATGGACTCAATTGGAAGGTAACTTATCGTATCTCATTGATGCCGCAATTGATAGCCTTCGAGTTCTGGTATGATGACTTCGTGGCAATTGACTTTGTCTGACTGGGTCGCTGACGCGTCTCCTGGCTGGTTGGCATCTGGAATCAACTCGGAATTGTCTCTGCTACTGTTAACCTCAATTGGGCGGACATTTCATGCCTCTTTTGTATCTGCGATTCGTGGATCTCAAGTGCCTATGACTTCTCGTCCATAGCTGTCGCGACGCGTCTCTGTGCGATTGGCCTCTGCAATCCGCACGAAATCATCTCTGCTACCGTTAACCTCAATTCGATAGTCTTATCAAGGAACTTCGCTTTTGCAATCAGTGCTCCCAAATCTGTATGATATTTCGCGCGTAGACTGCGTGGCATGAAGTGTCGGAAACGTGTAATTCATGTAATCCAGTATGCGAAACCTATCTGACATTGTAAGAGGGATAATAGTGTAAAGGCATACGCCCGTGTACGGCCTCTTAGGAAGGAATATCAGTAGATACGGTTGCAAACGTGGATGTCAATATTGTAGAGTAGTATACAGGTAAGATTATCGCTAGAGATCTAGGGCTCGTGGCGAGACGACTATATAAAGCATGTAATACCCGGCCCTGGGCACGTCACGTGCAGCCGTGCCATTACACCGGTTTGCATTTGCCTATAAAAGCTCCCATTAACTCAGTTATGAATAGCAGCGACCAAATTTCATTTCAACTATTCTACTTACCCAAATGCAATCATTGCTGCTCTGTGGATGGTAATTTTAATGAATAATCAATTCAATATCTGCTGCCATTGATTATTGTTTCAATTATGGTTTGAACTTGTTGGTTGCCTTTCAGGCAGATTGAGACTTGGCCCTGTGGAAAAGCCAAGCCCAGTAATATTCTTGCACTGTTCACTTTCATTGAATGAAAATTTAAATTTCTTTCTACATCATACATCGGGCCTGCGATACCTGTTTCTATCACCCAATATTCGCACAAAACTGCTCAACATTCTGTAATAATACAATTGTAAATCAAACTTTTCTTCAAGCTACATGATGAACCTGGTGTTAAATATGGAGGCAATCTGTCCTACTGTTGCAGGATTCCGTTATGAATTCTTTTATTCATCACACTGACCATCACCAAACCGCTGTCCAGCTACAGGTATTGTCTTCTGCGATAACCGAATCAATCTGAAAACATCCCCCGGCTCGCTTACCACTTGCTGTTCTCAGCTGTCCGAATTATAAACGCCACTATCAATCTCCCAAACAGATGCAACATCAGCTTTGCAAATGTCATTGCTATTGATTAGAATGTCCAAGTGGCCATTCCGGTTAATTGAATTGTTAGTCTCCCAAGTACTTTCAGGGGAGCTATCTTCGTAACTTCTGACTTGATGATAGCTAGGACTCGTTACTTGGCTGACATTCACCCACTGTGATTGACCTCAATGGGGGACCATGGCAGACAACATGGGTGGGAAAGGTCATCAGTCCGAAAATTCAAACACAGCTGTGTCATCATGTTGACAGAGTGATCAGCATACTTTGACGATGTCTCTCAAATCCACAATATATCCAATGGCTGTCAGGTGCTTTTGTTTTGGAGATGATTCCTCCTGTGCATGCCCTAGGCTTTGGCTGCCAAACCACATATTCCCTAAGTTGTCGATCTTGGCCATGCTATGCAATGTTGTTTGCTCTGCAACATCGTACATTTCCACCTCATTCTGAGATTGCACTGCATCCAATACGGGCTCATTACCTGCCAAACAGCTATATTGAGTCAAGCAATCTGTCATACAGCAACTTTTTTGCAAAGATTCCTGCCACTGATGTTTGACTGCCCCCAGCTGATCTCATCTCAACCAGGAGAAATACTTTCCACAACTCTGGCACAATGTAGTGAGGTAGAGAATATGTTCTATGCCGCATTGGAGAAATCAGCGTGCTCAGTGTCCAATACTTGGAGTTGTCGCCACCAGTCTGTGATATCCAGTATTCAAAATATACTGCTAATCTTCATTGGGTCAGAGTGAGAATCATATACATCCAGATTCGCCTGCCCACGGTTGTTTCGAGTTTCCGCAATGTGAATTCCAATTCAGCTGTGTGGCATTCAATCAGTAATCAGCACCATTGCTTCATCAGGGTGTGGTTTCCGGCACAATTTGACTTGTCACGTATTCTTCATCGTCACGGGACGAATCGCATGGATTATTGTAACCATGACCAGCTCTGGAAGTACATACTGTGAGGAAAAGATTGTTACTCTGTCGAGGTGGGGGTTTAATAACAGGCAAATGCCTATTCATGATGCAGTATTCAATTACCACAATCTTGAGCAATGCCTGTTTGTAAAGGGTAGTATATAACGCGTTGCACTAATGATTAATATCAATTCAGAGTTCCAACTTCATAAATGATCACAACATCTGGAATGGAATGAGGATATGCTCTCCAATCTTTACCATATCCACCATTGCAGTTAATTCATCATAATATTTGGTGCACTGCTGTCATGCAAACTTCATCGCAAAGAGGAAGTCACCCTTCGAATGAGTCTTCATTTTTGGTACAGCTGGTATAACACTAGCCAGGTGATCAAACATGTTATCCTACACAGCGAGATCGTAATGCAAAGTCACTTTATGTCTCAGTGACATCCACTGGGTCCTCTATCTGGCTCACATCAACACCGCTATAGTATACATGATTATGGTTCGTTCATGCTGTGATGTGAATGGTGGCCAGAATTTAGTGTATTTCGCAGTCTGGGGCCACTTATATGTGGATTGCAAAAATCTGTAAGTTACCGTAAGCAACTGCACTACTGAAAACAAATATGCCATCGCACGCACAATTGGTGGTACCGCAAATGGCGCTTCGAGGGTTTGACAATCAAAGAACTCGTTTTTACTCCCACACTGACAGCGTGATCAATACATCAACTATTCTCCACAATTTGATGCGCAGTTTCAGGAATCTCAAAATTGTATCAAATACACAGTGACGCAAATCTCTTCGCAAAACCTGATTTCACAGCCGACAACTTGTTGATTAAAGCATTGCTCTCTGTTGGAAGTCATTCACTCTTCCCAATTTCTATCCATTCATTCTCGCTGTATAGTAGATTATGCTCACAGCCTTCACATGATTTGCTGCTGCCTTTTCCCCCCAAACTGCGCATCAATCAACAGGAAGCCAGCTATATGTTGTGCTCCATACACAGTTTGTGATTTCGCAATGCTGCCCAATTGATCACTGAAGCAGCAAGGGGTGATGATAATTCCTAAGTCATTGAATACTTTTTCATAGCATAATCAGCGGTACTCCCATGTAACTGTCCATCATTAGCTCCAAAAGACCAACAATATCATTCAAATCAAAAGCTAGCCTGGCTCCGTATTGTGGACCTTTGACGTGATAGGCTTGATTAGGTTTCGAGAATATACAACGTAAGCTATAATCTCCAACATTAGTAGGTTGAGTATTTCCTAATGCCTAATTTCGACCCATTTCGGAAGCAATGAGAGATACTACAGTAAGTTCCATTGTGCATGTCCACCAGTCCATAGGGAAACTAATTTGATTTTGTGATAGGAACTTTCTCAAAATCGCATCCACTGTCGGTGAATATTACATTCCCAAATGCTGTTGTTGTTAGTCAAGCGTTGAAGCACCAGCTCACATTGTAGTGCGTTCGAAGTGTAAGATAGTACAATGTTTGATTTTGTATTTGGATGAATGTAAACCGAAATCAGTACAAACTAGTAGTTGCAATTCCCTGTATCTTGGTGACATTCAGATAATTTAAAATCATCCGTGTCAGTTTGGAAAGTTTTCTATGTCGATTCAGTAAGTATAGATCAAGACTGAATGTTGACTGTTAATTTTCTTTGCGAACTTACGATTGTAATTCCTCGACGTGGTTATCACTCCACCATGGCCAGAGCCATCTGTAAGGCTGTTGAACATGTTGATTCAGAAATTGCTGACACAACTAATTAATTCCACTTTGTGATATCCATGTTTCATTGCAGGTCTTTCTTCATAGACCAGGCCCCATGTTCTGACGGATGGCGAACAAGTTGACGATAAATCATAAATATGACATCAGGGCTACCAGTATTCCTGATTATGCAGTCCAAATGATATCACGACCCAGAAGCATATCTAGACTGATTTCAAGAAATAGAACGCTTTCAGCATATGTCAATTGAATCTCATCATCGATTAGATGAATTTTGTAGTTTCAGATTACTAAGATTATGAACAAAGAGAGGTTCAAATTGAGAAGACATCATACTCTCAGGCAACATGGTATTTCAAGTTGTTGTATCAGACAATGTTGTAGAAATGTGAGATCAAGCTCGTTCAACTTCATTGGTATTCAAGTATAGGGTTTTACCACAGAAGGTAGCTATTTTATAAATACTCACTTGAGCTATGGGCAAATACAAGTCACATGGATTAAAAGTTGAACACACATTTGTAATGTTGAATTCAACATCATACAAATCAAACTGACCCTTTATAACGTAACCTCAGAAAAGCCCAGTCATTTTTGTTGCGAGCAACCTTACTTAGCACTCAAACAATCTGTGGATGGTCCATAGGTTCTAACATTGGTATGGTGGACAGAATATCAACAGAAGCATTTTTGCCAATAAATGTGCCTGATATGGCGACTGTTGGTAATTGCCTTTCCATCCAACTTAGCATATCCAACATACAAGAATCAGAATGGTTGGTGCTGAGTCGACACCCATCTTCAGGTGGTGGTACCAATCGCATTAGTTTTAATGTTGCATATCATTAGTCTTAGCTGAGGTTCAGAAATACACAGCATCATTCCAGGTTGGATATGGACCCGAGTCCACACTCTTGGTAATGAGACCCGATGGCACGTCAAGCAGGCAATGCTTGGGACATTTCAACCTGGCCCAGATATGAATCCTGGGGGGAATTTCCAGGCTGGAATCGGATAGAAATTTCATTTGTACAGATCATCCAATGTTGGGCCCCCATGAGAATATGAATTCTGCGTGTATGATAACATGATGAAAACGTACTTTGTCCAGATTGTTGAGAGCTTCCACCTACAGCATTCAGATTCTCAATCCGGCTGTTACTCATACAGGGGCTGTTCAATAATGCCAAATCTTACTAAAAATTGGTGGGTGTTCTATAGGGACTCCACAAATATTAGTCGAATCACAAATCTCAATTAAGGAGGTGAAAATGCGGGCCAAGCAGCATACTCTGGTAACAGGTCCTGTTGTGATACGATCAGAACTCATATTCCCCATTGGTGTGATCATTGTGTGGTTGGAATGGGTTGTTGGTATTGGTATAACTGGCCAATTTCGAAATGTCTAGGATTTTCCTGTACTAACAACCGTTGTAATAGTCCAGTATCATGTCAAACTGGAATCAGAACTACCCTCAGAATACAGACCCATTCTCATCGCTACCTATACAGCCAACGAATGCTTCAATTCTTAAGAAAGGTTATTACACAGCCCTTGGATTATCCGAATTGCAAGACAAAATATTGTTGACTCTCCATTGACACTCTTTTTTCACTCATTTCTAGGAGATAGTTGATGGGCACATACCCCTACGCTTGGCTGCCGACATATGATATGATAATACAGTTGCACACAAGTGCGAGTGAGCCTATATGGATATGTTTGTGGTAAGATATTCGATACTGATTGAAGTTCCGTACCGGCAACCTATATACACTGGTGCTTACCCGGCCTTGGGTCAGCTTTAGCTGTTTCATTATCTCCGTCTTTAGGCGCAGACCTCCTGGACTGCCAAAGCCTGTATATGAGAAGAGAAGGAAAGGGAAACAAGAATGAACCAATCACTCTACGTACGCAATCGTATGAACCCATAAGTCCCTGAACCAATCGGTACTGCTCAATGTTGACCTTTTGGCGGATTTGGCGCATGAGCAAACTCCACCTACATTGGTAGGTGGTAAAAACCCATGCCGATGACATTGATATCGGGCCGAGATCCAATCAAAGAAGAAAATGAGCAGAGAATAAAGAAGCAAGAGTACAAATGAAACATCTAAACTGCTTCCATGTCCTTCGGACCTCCACCCCCGAAATATATACCTCTAGTCCCCTGGTCGATCCGGACGCTCTTGCTGAAACTTGTCAACCAGCTCTCGGGCGTTTTCCACTTACTCCGCCGGATCCCAGCTCGTGGGTCTGTGGTTTTAACCGGCCCATTTGGTGAGATATTGCATCTTCCCATAGCGCCGCTTACAGCCGAGTATTTGATCGACTTCCCATTCCACTGTTTGCTCGACTAAAAACGGGTGTGGTTCTGAAGATGGTTGACCTCTTACTGACGGTGTGTAACGATCAAGAAGCGACACATCGAAAACATTGTGGTTCCACATTGTACTCGGCAGGTCTAGGTTGGAAGTATTCTTATTGATGATCATACTTACCGTATATGGTCCTGAGCGCTTATAATCGAGCTTCATGGAAGGTCTGGATGTATTCAAGTTCCTGGTCGATAGCCATACTGTGTCTCCAACCGGAAAAGTCATCCCCTGTCCGCCAGTGTACTTTGTTTGTGGTACGTGAGCCTCTAGAATGTTTTCCCGGAGAATTCGGGGAGTCTCTGTCATGCCTGGTATCCACGAGTTTGCATGCACCTGTGATCTGAAACTGTGGTCCTTGGGAGGGTTGAACTGCATCGTAGGGTGGTAATTGTAGTTCGCCCAGAAGGGTGTCATCAGCGTGGAATGGTGGCAGGAGTTGCTGTACCCAAATTGCGCATGTGGTTACCATTCGACCCCGTTGTCCTGCTCGTAGTTGCAAAAGGCTTGGAGGTACTACTCCATCTTTTGATTCCACTGCTCAGTTGCTCTTCTGTCTGCTGGTGAAAGGGGATCGAGAGTCGGTGATTGATACCGAGGTAAGAGCAAACTCTGTCCCAAAATTGACCAGTAAATTCCTTGATGTGACCGGTGGTGATAATGTCTGGTACACCGCGCTTGCAGATCACGTGTTCAAAAAACATTAGTGCTAGCTCAGGGGAGTTACTGTTGTTTCTCCAGCGGGGGAAGTCGCCATTTTAGTCACACAGTCGAAGATTACGAGGATCCCGGTGTATCCCGATGCCGTTCACTCTGCCAAGTTCGTAATGAAGTCCATTGTAAGTCTCTCCCAGGGCCGAGAAGAAGGTGGCAGTGGCATGTTGAGTCCATAGCGTGCGTGATGTGGTACTTTGATTCGGTAGGACAACTTCCTGTCGGTAAAGTTCTTCCGTATCTCTGACTCCGGCCCTGGCCATTATACATCTCGTGATACGAGCTCATCAGGCTGAATGGCTCCAATGTGACCGGATTCGGGTTGTCATGGATGAGGCTGGCCACTCTACTGCGTAATGCCGCGGGGATGTATATCATTCTCTCGTAGGTTAGAGCTCTGTCGATTGATCACCATTGTCTCTCATCTGCGGTTGAAACATTGACCACGGTTGGCTGTATTTTTATCTCTAAACAGTCGGTCTCCTTGGCTGTTTTGATTTCTGGTAGAATGTCACCATATGGTTCCATGATCATAGTCTCTGCCAAGGTGGCAAGTTGTCTTGCCGTCATATACTCATAGCCAATCTCATAGTCGGGTCATCTCGATGGTCCATCCACTGGGTTCTTCTTGCCTTTCAGGTGTCAGATAATGAAGTTGTACGAAGAGAGGATCTCCGCCCATCAATCCTGTCGTGTGGAGAGCACTTTTGATGTTTGGATGTATTCAAGGTTCTTATGGTCGCATTGGATGAGGACCTTATGATTCGCTACCTTGAGGTTGTGAGGCCATTGCTTTAGAGTCTCCACGATGGCCAAGAGCTCCCGAACGTATGTGTTGTTGTTCTGTTCGGCACCAGAGCATTGTTGGGAGTAGATGTTGACCGGTCTGAGAAACCCGAAACCGTCATACTGGTTGAGAATGCTGGGTATAGTGAAGCCGGATGCATCGGTCGGTAAAATAAATGACTGAGCTGGTTTCAAATCCTGTTGGATGGGTGCACCGGTGAAAGCTCTATTTAACTTCCGGAATGCGAGTTTAGCATCCCGAGTCCATTCCCAGTTAATCTGTTTAGACTTCCTGGAGTTCTCTGCTTTCTTCAGTAGATCTGATATCAGCGATGTTATCTTTGCATACTTCCTGATGATCCGCCAGAAAAAGTTCGTGTACACAAGAAGCACCTGCACATCCCTAACGGACTGCGTGGTTGGCCATTCCTCTATCATTGATATGCGGTCAGATTCCATGGCAATCCCATCAGGGCTAATGACCAATCCGAGACAGCCGAGCTCTGAGACTCCAAACCGGTACTTTTCGGCTTTACAGTTGTGTCCAATTTCTCCTATTCGTTCCAGCACTTTTCGTATCAGGTCTTTGTGCTCCTCCTCATTGGTTGAGTACATCAGTATATCATCAAGGTTGCACACAGCGAAATCGTCATTGTAACGCAGTAAGCAATCGTTGATATAGGCTTGGAAATCATCTGGGGTGTTCGTCAACCCAAATGGCATGACTTGGTACTCGAACTAACCATACCGAGTGCGGAACACTGCTTTGTACTCGTCGTCTTCCTTTAAATCGAATAAGGTAATAGCTGTTCCTGAGATCATGAATTGTGAAGATTCCGGCTCCTTTTAATCTGTCGAGCATCCCCGAGATCACTGGGAGAGGATATCAGATCATCCAAGTGGCATTATTAAGCGCTCAGTAGTCCATACACAGCCGCCGTCTGCCGTCCTTCATATTTGCAACAACATCTGTGCTGCCCCAGCCGATGATTGTCGCTGGATTACTCCATTGGCTTGCTATGTTTCGATGTAGGCCTTCAGGGTTTTCAAGTCGACTTCCCAAAGGTTATAGATTCGGCCAGATTGTAAATTGAAGTCGGGGTCCAGATCGATCGTGTCGTCAAATGGCCAGTGCGGTGAGAGAGTCTCTGCCCCATCTTTGCTGAATACGTCCACACAGTCTTTGTATCTGACGTGAATACGACCTCTATCATCTGGAGATTCAGTACCTGGTCCAGCATCTGTACATTAGCTTGTAGCTCCGACTTGGAATTTGGAAAGATGATACTGAAGGAAAGACGAGTGATCTGTGGATCAAGCAGTTCGCCCAGGAATGAGCCACACCCCACTAGTGAACCAACCTCCAATCGTGACTCGGCGAGCCGGTCGCATTCATTTCACTATCCCTGAGTGGCGTTACCCTTCTGCCCCAACTAACGCTGATGCTCCCTGCTCGCTCGTCCTGCGCTTTGGGTTGATAGTCTCAATCTCAACGGGCTCTTCCAAAATGGTGACCTCCATAGTCGCTCCCTGCAGTCCTCTGAATTCCCTAATTCGTAGGGCCAATGTCTTGAAGGTCTCGTTGCTAGCACAGAGATCGTCAAATGCGGTTGCCCCGAGTAGTTCATTATTTGGAGTACGACTGTCCTCACCACTCTCCCTTGGTTTTCCTTCTGGATCCACAGGGATCTCCAATGTCAAGTTGATCGTCGGCGTACACCCACCAATGTCTGGCAGCCGCACGTCAGTACTTTTGTCATCCCGACCTTAGTACCACTGCACTATCATACCTGATCTGCGTTCCTCCCCTTAGCCATATGGGGTTCTCAATGAAGTTAATTGACCAGTAGCCCAGTCGATCTCCGCCTTGCAGGATTTGAACAATGGTAATCCCAGTACTAGATTGTATGCCGATATTGGGACAACCAGCACCTCCGGTTTGTGAACCGGGGCTAGATGATCAATATATTGGATCGTCATCGCCGTCGAGCGGATCTCCCTGCCATGTGCGATCAACAGACCGTCATGGCCGTGAGTTTTGATGTACGCTGCTTCGTGGGGTAGTCCGAGTCTGTTTCAACGTTGTGGGGATAAAAAGATGCTTATAGTGCCGGAATCGATGAGTGCTCGTATTCGTTGCAATTCTTAAAGTTCATCTTGTATCTGGACTTTGTGGACAATGTGTGATGAATCCGGTCTTGCCGTTCCGCACAAATTTTGACTTGACATGTGACGGTTCGGGCTCACTAAGATAACCCTCAGCCTTGGTGAAACCCAATGCAGTTGAATATCTTTTAATTTTGCCATCGATGCCCTCGTACCCAATGACAGAAATCCTCACTCTCTTTCATCCTTCCCCGCTCACCGAGATACATTTCGACACAGGTAGGCTAGTTTTTTGGTTGTTGACTGTGGAAGGAGCGCTGGCATTTGATCAGTTTGCCATCTCCGGGAGGAGCAAGGTTATCTGGGAAGTTGGGTGTGTATAGTTAGGTCACCGGAATGTTGTATGTTTAAGTAATCCGGGACATATGCATTTTCCTTCTGATGTCCGAGTTTCATAGAGTTCGAGTGCAACCCAACGTGCGCCGGTGACTTTATCATCCCTGTCCAACATTGACTTGTGTGGCTTCGGTGCTTCTGCTAGTTCCGATACGGATAGTTGGAAGTTGCATTTCTTGCCACATGATTGAGATGATTCTCCTGACTGCATTTGCTGTTGATGTGACTGCTGCTGTTGGGGCTTATTGCCGTCCGGCTTGACTTCTGAATCGGCAGCGCAGTCACAGAGCTCCTCCATGCTATCAAATTCCCCCATCATTGGAGTCAATGGCTTGATATTGGACTTGAGTCCTAGTCATAGTCCGCTCCAGGTCATTTCTTAATGATTATTGTGATCGTATGGAATCCAGCCCACTGCTCTTCAATATACCTCGATTCGATTGGCGTAGACTCTCATTGGTTGATTCGCTGTTTGGAGGAAGTCTGTCAAACAGATCATTGCCGCGTTGAGATTTCGGTCCTTATCGCCAGATATCAGCTGCATTTCTTCCGAGAATGCCACAAAGTCCTCCCGCCAGGGTTCTCTGTCTCTCCGTAAGTCTCGAAGCCATTCTACCTGGTCAGTCATCTATTTCTGTCTCTGTGCCGGGTCCGTGTGATTATTCCATGTGCGTTGAAGGCTTGCAGCATATTTGACTATGTTCGGATATCTGTGCGGGAATAAGTGGGTGTGGCATTGGAAGTTCAGATAGTAACGTGTCGAGGGAGTTTACAAGCTCCTATGCTCCGCCTCAGTACTGCTCTGGTTGGGTCATATCGCTGGTTTTCTTTTTCATTGCTTCTGGTTCAATCATCTCTCTCCAGTCATCCCAGTTTGCATCCATCAGTTCGGCATTCTGCACACATAGTTGAGAATTGTATTCGATGGCATTGTTGAGCGTTTCTCCCTGTTCCTCCATCATCTTTTGGATTGACACGATCGCGGTTTGCGCAGTAGGTTTGGGCTCGCTCAGGTTGTCGCCCAAAATGTCGCTGAGGTATTATTCCATGATGACAGATCTTTCTTCGTCGTCATAATCATTCTGGTCGTGAATTTCAACCACTGGAAGTACGCAGGGTGGTTGGGTCAGAATACAGGTTACTCAACCGAGAAGACACCGTAGGTTTTCCTTGCTCGAACCTAAACTAGGCAAGCGCATTCGGCCTCTGGCAGCCTTGCTAGGAGGCATAGTAGATGATTGATGTAGAATTGACACCCAAACTGTTCGTTTCCTGTTGATTGTGACATTGATTGACAATAGAGGTAGTACACGTGTATCCTCGTGAGCGAAACATATCCAATGACTGTATATTGAATACTTTTTAAGAGCACGTATACCTACACTTGGCTGCAGATGTATGATATGGTACTACTGTTGCACACGAGAGCGAGTGAGAAAGTATGGAGAGTTGTGTGGTAAGATATTCGCAACTGATCAATGTGCCGTAGCGGTAACCAAAATACCCTGGCGCTTGCCAGGCTTCGGGTCACGAGTTGAGGTTATTCCAGCATTTAACATTTCTCGACATATTACCTGTATGGTCAGCGTCCTCCCTAAGCCTGACCTCCTCAATACAATGCAGATCAGCATCCTTTATCATCTCCACAACTGGAGTTACCACTTCATGAAGATGCACAAACCGCTCGACACGTACAATGCCATCTGGTTATCTGTTCCTGCTTACCCCAACCTCACACGAAAATATAAGTTTCTGGAGAAAGTTTGTCAATGGAATGGGAAGGAGATAAAGCAAATGAGATGGTACCTGCTGGATTTGTAACACATTCTCCACGAGGCAGAAACCCCACTCAGTGTCCCATCATCAATCCAGCAGTTGAGTGCACATGGGCAGTGTTCAAAGTCTATATTTATGCTCGATATGCATCTCACGATGATGCAACATTGAGCTACATGTAGGACAATTTCAATTGTTTTCACACCTTCAATGAGACTATTATACTCTTGCGAGCCGGCAAAAAGGTGAAGGCCGCAGACTATGGCCTGGGAATGGAACGTTTGAAGAAGGGAATAGTAGATAACAAAACAAATGGTGAAACTTGGATATCGTCCAAGAAGTGACACGAAATGAATTCCTGCTGTGAATATATCCGCCACAACATTGATATTTCCAATCAGTTAGGTTCAGACTTCAAATGTCCAAAGATCCAGTTGATGTCTCATTGGGCTGAACAGATTCATCGATACAGAGCCTTGCAACAGTATTCTGCCTAGAGACATTTGCAAGAACCTAAAAAGTATCTTAAGGACCGTTGGAACGTGTCCAATCACAATCTCAACTTCATGCCACAAGTAATCACTTGTCAACTTCGCATCCTCCGCATCCAGATCACATAGCTCAAACTTCAAGCCCTCCCTCAGCATCGGGAGAACAGCGCTCCAACCTGCCAAGTCCTCCCTCCCGGTCCTGATCTAGCTGCCCCCCTGAGCCGCCAGTCATGTGTGAAGTCCAAATTCATGTGACCCCAATACCACCGTGATGGAAAGAATCCTGACGCTATGATTAAAGACTTTGGAGGACTACTGGCCAATATGCACAATGCAACGCACAGAGTGGAAATATACAGCGGCACGTGGGAGTTTATCAACCATAACAGTGATAACAATATGTATATATCAGATGATCAACTGCATACAATGGAGATCTGTATTTACCAATGTATTAAGGTTGTGGTTGATAGTTTAGAATGTGAACGTATATCTCAGATGTGAGGATTTGCAGTAAGCCAGACCTGCTGCACAGGGGATCGACTGAACGACCGGGTTTGGGTAAACCAACGCCCGGGGAGGTGACATGGGGAGCAGAATGGGCGTCTCATGTGGCAACTGCCACAGCTATTGATAATCACTCTCCAAACCAAGGATGGAGATTTCATTGAATATTCTTTAGCTGTGGCACTGACCATAATACCTGAATACTCGTGCAACTTGGATCCTGTGTCAATATTTGTTCAATTGAGAAATGCACTCACACCCGTTGGATTGAAAGTTTTCAGTGTTGGAAACATCGTTGGCTGTGCACATGTAATTCAAGAGATCGCTGCTAGTAGTAAGACAGGAGACGGACGGAATGAGCCATGGATTGTCAATCGCCACATATATTTGGCGACATGCAATACTATATATATTTAGTCAAGAGTCAATTGTATGTTGTGTGCAGTAAAACGAACACAAGGAGAGATTGTTGCAACATCACCCAGTGCATTGGCATCCCGCTGTAAACATGTAACCAGTGAACCCATTCTGAGCAATAATCACAGTTGGTCCGAAGGCCAGAGTATTCGTTGCAAAATGGAGACTGACAGAGAGTGAAGCAATGGTGAAACAGCGATCAGAGGGTGATATTCAATGCGACGCGTAGATTTGAGGCCGGGTGCAGTGTAATCCGTTACAGGAGTGTCTCTGTCACCTCAGATGGAGCGCGTCCACTCTGTCAGAGCCATTCTGCCTGGACGGATATATTCCTTGCTGATGATTGACTTCCCCAGACAACTTGCCCAGGTAGTTATGTCTGAAAGTCCGATTTGGTGTCCATTCGGTTGACTTCCTACCAGTGTTCTGGAAATCCAGCTTCCATATACTCTTGATCGACGTTTTGGTAGACTTGCCGGTTCACTTCTCTGAAAACATCTACGTCGGGAACTCTGTTGATATCTTGGTAGCCTGCTTCGTGTTGGGCTTTGGGCTTGTTGGTACTACTTGACTCGTTGACTTTCCGCGAGACATCTTGGTCCAATCTTCAGTTTGCCTTGGGATACTGTTGGTTATCCCATTGGACATATCTCTGTATTCATTTGCACAGTATTCGGCAGCCTTCAACTCAGGACATCTGAGGTTTTCAACTTCCCTTGTCTTGTGGCTGGTCTTGGTTAACTTCGCTTAATTCATTATATTGTTCCGGCTGCTCTGGCTTTGCGTTTTGGCTAGCTTGGTGTTTCAACTTGCTTGGTATTTCGTCAACCTGGGTTTTTCACCCGGCTTGGTGATTTGACTTGATTGGTGTTACGACTTGCTTCGTGTTTCGACTAGGTTTGTGTTTTGACTTGCTTCCTCATTGAGTCTTAGATATTCCTTCGGCATTGTTCACTTCACTTCGTCTGTTCATGTGGCATCTTCGGGCAATGCCAGTGAAATGGCTGACGCAGTTAGTGACACCCCAATCATGTTTACATTGCGAATGTGTGCTCAATGTAGCTGTCGGTACTTTAACTTATCTCGATCACCTGTAGCGATTGATCTCTAGCTGGGCTTATCATCTTCCAGATGCTAGGTGCGTATGTTGATTCTTTGTTAGGTACCCTTTTCGCTACTCACTGGGTCCCGCTGGACTTTGCTTGTATTATGTGCACTCTTGTCGTTAAATTCAAGCAGGTCCGGTTGGGTTATCCCTTGCATTAATGATCATTCCTCTGCAAACAACTAACCTCCTCTCATTGGTGTTGTACGTGGTACTTTCGTCAATCTGAGAAGCATGACTCGGGTCTCGTATTGTCAGTAAGTGGATGTATACTAGTCGCCTTCCTTGATTCCGATGGGGAGATAGGCATTATTGATGTCCTGTCAATCATCTCCATAATTACAGAGAGATGGCTTTATTGACAGCTTGGTAGTCCACACACAGCAGTAGTCGGCAGTCATTGCTTTATGTAAGCAAGAGTGCTGCAGACGAAGACGATGATGGCTCGATGCATCCATTGGCTAGGTTTGGATTGATGTTGGTATTGAGAATTTTCAATTCAACCGCTCTATCTTTCCCAGCTATCGGTCCACTAGGTCTTTCCACAATTTCATTGAACCAAGCAATTTGTGTGGTTCCTCACGGCCAGGTACCCTGTCGTTTCCTCTCACCCTCATCCTACACTCCTTGAGCCACAACTGCTCTACCTCATGAATTCTCTAGGGATGCCTTGAACGGTGCATTTCATGAGTTGCCATATGTTGCTGCATACGTCCATATAGTCCTTGTATCTCACAAGGATACAACAAATCTTGATATTGTGCTGTAATGTAACCCCCATCATTTGTTACCATCTCCACATTAACTATCGCTGTCGACTTGTCTGTAGACAGCTGGGTGGTCGGTTATGTAGGCTCCCTGGTAACCTGTTTGTTAAGCTCTTGCACAACTCATTGGGTACACTGTCTGCTGTTATCAAGTTGCATCTGCTTCTGATCTTGTCTCCAGAGTATTTGCAAATGCACTTGGTATTCATCCCATGCTGGTTGCGCTCGTCATCTACAACATTGCTCCTTTGCTCCTATGTTGGTGCCCTTGTTTAGCCATTCCTTGGTATGGGCTCTCAAAGTACCCTTGCTGTCTCCGCTGATGTGCTTATCACCCGTCTCAATGTGGGATTCTTGCCTTTTGCCTTTTCTGTTGGTAAGTGCAGTACGCGGACTGGTATCTAGTATTTCCAATGCTCAGTACATCAAGATCTCAGATTCAGAATCGGTATTGTATGTGGAATAAAATTCTCCGTCATTAGGTTTCGGGAGTTGGTGTTTGCATATCGTGCGCAGGAGTGAACTCAGTGGAGTTATGCCGCTGCTACATCACTGATCTGTGTCTCTGAATGTCTTCTGCACTTGATTGCAAGACATGTAACTTATCATCTCAAGTGAGAGATCATAAGGGTAAAACTACATGTAACCTGCTGTATCGCCCTCAGGGAGTGGATTGTATTCCAAATTCTATGTCCACCGCCAAACACTGCAGTAGCTCTTTACAGCTCGCATATAGCATGACCGATATCTTGAGTGGGATGTAAGCATATCCGAAAGTCACCCTACGTCGATAACATCGCAAAAGCATCTCGAATGCCTCAGGCACGTCTTGCGGCCAAGATTCTATATGCACCATCTTCAGTTATCCGTACTCAAATTTTCATGATAACTAAGAGATCTCTGATTGGTAAGGCCTTCTGTAGCACTTTCAGTGCCATAGCAATTGCCACCTGCTTCTACCTGTAATAGCTCAAAGGGTTATGCCGAAAAGGATGGAAGCAGTTAAGGGTAAATCCATTAGGCCGAATCTGAACGGTGGGTCACAATAGGGCCAAGCCCCGCCGTCCATTCATTCCCATCGTGACTCGACGAGCTGTTAGGAGTCATTTAAGCACCATGAATGTGTAACTGCTCTGCTCCAACTACTGCCGCTGCTGCTGCTTGCTTGTCAACTATATGAGGATATATAACTACATGAGACCACTCTTCTGTACCTCTCAGCAATCCTAGTGCAAAATCCCTGTCCAGGCGCAAGTGCCATAACTCCTAGTCTCTGGGCTACATCATCATATCTGCGGTGCTGCTGGCATAGTACATCGGGTAACCAGCAGTCGTCACGGCATAATCCACCAACCGCAAAGTACGCATGGGATATGCCTTCAGAACTTGTGATATAATGTAATTCCGACTGCAGAGTATCAATATTATCTGCATTTAGAAGTGCTAATTCCTCATCACGGGTTCCTTAGAGCGTCTCTTTGCCCACCCCAGGACTGACAAAATAATCGTTCCTCTCCCGTGAAGATTGATCCTGGCGACCCAGCCCCTTACTTCGGATCTCATGATTGTCCATCCGCAATGGGCTGTGACTGGTTACAATAGGATATTAACCAAGAACTGGTTGACCAGATGGTACTTGAGACATCATGCCATTGATCTCTGATGTTTTCCGAAGGCAAGCTTGATCAATAATCGCTATGGGCGCACAATGCCAAACAGTGGAGGGTGGAAACTTGTCCGATGGGGGACTCTTGTCCCAAGCCAAATGAGATTGTTTGTGGGTCATGATCCAGGGATCGCATGTATATACGTATATAACTTTTTGAGTTCTCATATATGCCGGTAGAATGATTGATCGACAGCTGCACTGTGGGATGGAGGTTAAACTTCGCGTCTGCTGATAGGGTATTTGGTGTCACCCGACTCGGTCATTCAAATAGGTCAGAATTGGTCATTGGAATTGACCATCTTATCAGTGTTCTTCTTTACATTGTATTTGTCAAAATGGTGATCTGATCTCATCTTTGGCAGAAGTGATCTTCAATTGTTGATTGACACCACCTTCTTGTTCTTCCCTTCTTCCTCTTTTCTGCTGGAAGTGATGGTCGATTAGGCTGAGTCTTTTCAGCAAGTGTGCTCTGGTCTCTTCCATTAGGGTGACGAATGCAATTGTAAGTGAACTTCATTGCAGATTTTCTAACAGAGTTGACTTGTATATCCTTTTGTGATTTGGTGGGGCTTCTGCTGTGAATTGGTGCATTCAGGTGTAACGTGGTCTTGGAATTTGCAGCTTCTCTGACAGTTGGTGCTCCATCGCCGTCAATGGTTAATCTATCTCGGTCAATTGTGTATGATATATGTCATTCGGTATGTTCCGACTCTTCGCGAGTGGTAATTGGTCAACTGGATCACAGCGGAATAACACCGACGATACGTCTACGGATGGTATCACTGCTTTCATCAGATGCCTTATTCTGGGGTGGAAATGTTCATATGATCATCGTTACAATTGGGAGATCTCTGAACACGGGTAGTGGAATCTCATCGTCCAATTGTTGAGTTGTAGTGATGTGTCGGAAAAGGTGTACTGATGTCACCGATGAATCCTCATACCAAAAGGCATCAGTTTACTGAAAAGTGATAATCCTGTAAGGTAGAGTAAGGCAGCCTCCGGCTGCATACTGATACCAATGATACGTGAGCGGATATGGTTGCAGAATTGGACTCGAGTGATAATATATATATAAATGTATGGTAATATTATCATTCAAAATCGAACTGTCTTTCTGAGCCGACTATATATAACGACCATTACTTGACCTGGAATATGACATGTGCAACTCGCCAGCACCCTAACCACGTGCCGTTACACTAAGCATCAGTACAGAATCAACAATCTTGAGCTTTGCAACTTGGTTAATTTATCTTGCGATTGGTAGCAGACATCCATTTATCAAATCTTGGCAGTCAGTACTGTGAAATACTATAGTGACATGCTCGCTGCCGCAAACTGAGAATTCATGTCAAGAGAGCATCAACGATTGTCAGTGTCACATATTGTCCAATTTATTTTCCGATTGGTTGCAAACCGTGAGTAATGAAATATTGTCTGCCTTTACTGGCAAAAACAACTCCGAAAAGCTCCCTGCCGCAGTGTCAACATGACTTTCAGCCCTGGATCAACTGTTTTTGTTGTTGCATATTAGGTTATCAAGGCATCGTGCAGATTATGACGTTAATAGCGGAATTATGGAACGCCATGTCAAGCAAAACTCTAATATAACAAAGGTATAACAATGATGTCAAATTAGTCTATATTGCAAGCTGCATATCATGCGAAAACAAAGTATTGTTTGTTGAGAACGCGATTTCGATAACATACTGTTAACAAACTCCAAAAACACTTTCGTGATTGGAATCTGTAGATCGACTTGCTGGGCGATCTGCTGACAACCCGCCTAAGTCAGATGGGTTGGCAGTTAACCATCTAATCTTACCCGTGTTAGTGGTTCGGGTTAATTGCCTACACCGACTACTAAATTGGCGAATGTGTGGTTTTGGCCCAAACTTAAACAAGCAGTGACAGTCTGGTCCTGTGTATTAGCACGGCTGCATGTGACGTATCCCCGGCCGGGTACTTCCCACTTTATCTAGTCGGCTCGCCACAAGCCTTACATCTCTAGCAATAATCTTACCTTAACATACCTTTATACTACTCTATCATGTCGACATCCACATGTCTAACCGTATCTACTGATATTCCTTCCTACAAGGCAATACACAGGTGTATGCCCTGGCACGATTATCGCGCTTACAATTTCAGATATATGTGTTGCAGACTGTATTTCATGAATTTCCGCTTCCAGATGCATCAGAACACGTAGTCTGCACATGAGATATCATACAGATTTGGGAGCACTCATTGCATCAGCGAAGTGTCTGAATATGTCAATGCAAGGGAGGTTAATGGTAACAGATGAATTCGTGCGGATTCCAGAGGCCCATTGGCAAGACGTGTCACAACAAATAAGGAGAAAATATCCCGTATTCACAGCGACATTTTGCAGAAGCAGCTGAAGTTGTAGAGTACACCCAATTGAGGTTAACAGTGCCAGAGACAATTCTGAGATGATTCAAGAGGCCAGCAGGCCAGGAGACGAGTCAACGACCAAGTCAATCAAATCCCATTTCAACGGATTCCTATCAGAACTTGAATGCTACCAATTGTGGCATCAATGATACATGAAATGGCACCTTCGCATAGAGTCAATTGATGATAACAGTGATAATTCCGTATTCCATACGCCACTGCGAGTCACGTCACCTGCAATGCCGAAGCCAATTCTGCTTCAGTTTGCATTGGATGATACGCAATTGATCATAATCAGTCACTTCCTTCGAGCCAGTGCACCTACCGCGCAATCAGGTAGTTTTACGAACTATGTGCGATTTACGTCGATCCTCATCTCCGATGGCAGTTAAAATCGCAATTACTTTCGGCATGACTCAATGGGATAATCTAGGTTACAGATGATGTTAGGAGTTTACCGCCACCGTTATGGAAGTACTACAAGGCTATAAACGTGTTAAGGAAAGTGTAGCAGCGATTACAGATCGTGTCGCAGCTCTGTCAGGGAGGTATAAAAATCACCGTAAGATCTAAATGTGGCTAGCAATTATGATTCGAGTTTACCGATGTGGAATAACACAATCGGCTACTGATGAAATGACCGAATTGGATTGTTATGCGATTAGAGGAAGCCATCTGTGCCAACTCTAATCAATTTGTTCAAATAAACCCCAAGCAGCGAATATGAATGAGTCCTTACGATGGCATATGAAGAAGGTGTTAGGAATGCAGAGGAGATGGTTATTTGTAGCCGGAATACTCAGGATTTACGGGGCTACCAGATGGTCTGTCTGGGCTCTCTCAGGAGACCTGCGGATTCCACATGTATTGAAAGCGCAAAGAGATTCAATTGATGTGTCGTACCCACAGGTGGCAATGGACAGTACCTCGTTGTCAGACAGTTCCAATTGGGTGAGGCAAGGACAGTTATTTGGTTGTGAGTAGTGTTAGCAACGGTTCCAACCCGCTAGTACGGTTCCGGGTTAGGGTTGGGACCGGAATCGAACCGTGGCAACGGGTTTTACCACACCAGAAACCGGACCGTTGCAATTGAGCCGGTTTTACTTGCAAAAACCCGGCATTTCAAGTTCACAACTTTGGCTCCAATTAAGTATTTGAGTTCTGATCGTATCATGACATGATCAGTACGTAGATTGTGCATTTCTACTGGCTATTTCACCTCCCGCTGTCAGATCACGATTCCGACCACTATTTGTTGAGTGGCTTTTGAAAACCCCTGAGTTGTGCTTAAAATTGGCCGTTTTTTCAAAAGAACTCAACAAAAATTGACCTGATCGCAAATCAGACAGCCGGAGGTGAAAGAGCAGGTAGAAATGCACAATTTACATACTGATAATGTCAGGATACAATCATAACTCATATACTTAATCGGGGTCAAACTGGCAGGAACCGTACAATTGGAACCGCGGTCCGGTTCCAACCCAGCCAAATACCTGCGGGTATATGTCCGGTCCGGGTAACAACCCGCCAAGACTTGGCCGGTTCGGTTGCTTGGCGGTTCCTGACCCGGACTGGGGAGTCTGGTCCGGTTGAAACCAGGACAGAAGCCGGGTAACCCGGGACCGGTGCTAACACTAGTTGTCAGACAGTTCCAATTGGGTGTAACAAGTACATGATTTGCTGAGTGGGCTTATTTGTACACATGGTGGCAGCCCCGGTGGACACACTGTGAGCTGAAGACTGTTAGGGGTTACATTGGTACCAGTCAAGGAATCCTAGCGTCGACTTTAAACGCAATCGACTTTTGGCTCTGCAACCCCAGGGTGAGCAGAACCGCTGCCAGTGGACCGGGCAGGCCATCAGGTATGCCCCATGAATGTACCTGGATCACGGCTGTAAAGGTACGTACGCCCAAGCATGGCAATGTATGAGAATAGATAGGATACGGTTGCAAACGAGGACTCGAGTGATCTTAAAGGTAAGTGCAATAGTAAGGTTTTGAGTACAGATCTAACTTCCGTAGCGGCGACCTATATACAGTGGCGCTTACCCAGCCTCGGGTCACATGTCGCCGTTACATTATACCTCTCTTTAGGTGCAGACCTCCTGGGCTGCCAAAGCCAGTATGAGAGATGCGAGGAAACGGGGAACAAAGAATGAAACAATCATCCTACGTACGCAATCGTACGAACCCATAAGTCCCACAACCGATCAGTGCGCTCAATGGCAACCTTTCGGCGGATCTGGCGAACAGGGAAACTCCACCTCCATTGAGAGGTGGTAAAAACCCGTGCCAACGCCATTTGTACCGGGCCGTGATCCAAAGAAGAGAAGAAGAGAAGAGAGAAACAAGAAAACATCCAAAAGTGATCCCGTCTCCATATCTCCACTTCCAAACCCATACTCCAACGACCATCCTTCCCGTAGCTCGTATCTCAGCGTCGGTCTTTGTCGGAATGGTCAGTGTGGTAGCGCTCCCGCTCATGACTCGGCATCGATGGGAGCCTCCACAGCCGGCACCGGTCGTGGCCTTCGGTCATCATGGATCGTATACGTCAATCGTGTAGTCTCGTCTCATTCTTTGACGTCTACCAAGTGAGCTTCTCTAAAGATGACTATACTTACCAAGTTCAAGCACGCTGGCGCTGTCTAAGCTGTGCGTTGCTTCGGCATGCGCTGGAGAATATCTCTCACAGTCGGTAGTCATCGGTAAGTGGCATTGACTCGTAGGTGCTGCTGGACTAGGTAATCGTCTTTGGAAGTCCGCTTAGGGGACAATCCGGTCAACTTTATAGATGCGCTCTCAAATGGCGTCTTCAGTAGAATCTTGGTCGACTTGGTAGACTTGCCAGTCGACTTCTCGGTCCGTGTCTTGGTAGACTGGCTTTCAGCGGGCTTCGACTTGTCGGTAGGACTTGATTGTGTAGTTACGTCTATCTCCTTCTTTGAAAATTCTGTGTTCCGTCGACGACTTATAATTATACCGATTGTAGAATGCCATCGTGGCTCGGTAGCAGTGTAATCATGATTCAGAGACGTTATCGTAATCACTCTGTGATTCGACATGTATTTCGGTTCGGATTTCGCTTCGTCTGCAGACTCTCTTCCTTCAGCTTTGGTCATCCTTCCGCGTCGCCCTGTCCAATGACTACCCTCACTTGCTCTGCCTGTTGACTTACTGTCGTATGAGACTTCCCAATGCGCTCATTCTCGACCTCATTGCAACGGAGCCTTGTTGTGACATGTTCTTCCCATCGACTTACAGTCGTCAACCTGTACTTACTGTGACAGCTGTACATCGTCTATTCACATTCGGGTGTCCTATTGACTTCGCTTATTGACTTGCATCCACCTCCAGTTGTTTCATCTTGACTCCGCTTGGCATTGCTGTGATTGACGCGTTTGTCGTGGTCTCGAGTTGGTGCTCAGGGGTCGCTCCATCGAGTGTGGCATCTCCGACATTCGATCTTGATTGATTGACTGTCGACATAGTATGCGAACTCGTCTCCATCGACTGTATGTGATAATTAACTCATCGTAGGCATCTCGGAATCATCTGGTGATCGGGTGACCCAACGCGTCTGAAAATGGGGTAAAACTCGCAAACTCTTAATCCTGTGAGCGAAACGCATCCGAGTTCTTAAAGACCGAAAACAGTGTAAAGGTACCGACGCCCAACCATGGCAATGTACGAGAATAGATAGGATACGGTTGTAAACGAGGACTCGAGTGATCTCAAAGGTAAGTTGAATAGTAAGGTTTTCAGTACAGATCTAAGTGCCGTAGCGGCGAGCTATATACACTGGTGCTTACCTGGCCTCGGGTCACGGATCGCCATTACATCGGCTAGAGAGGAGGCGCGTGCTAAAGGTGGCTGTACTTCATATATACAAATAATTTGAACTACTGCTATTGATGATCTACTGGCCAGTGAGCAGGTCGGTTGGACATTCTACATCACAGTGGGAGTTCGTACAGGGCGGCTGGGAGTGATCTTGGAAAACATGTTGAGTGGTAAGATAGGCACCAGGTATTTGACCGGCGAGCAGGGAGCAGCAGTGGCAACGGCTAGACAATGGTTCCTAAGGGTATATTGCTGGAAACTTTGTGTGCACCCCAATACACAAAGGGAGTACTGGATGGCGGGGCTCGGCTGTTCCATGGGCGAACTGTTTTATATCCGAGCTCCAGGATATTCCTCCTAACCGCTCCATATATGTCTATTATGAATTGAGAACTAACAGTTGCAGATGCAGCTGGAACCACAACAAAGATGGTGCCGATGGACGATGGAGTACTTATCCAGCAATATCCGGATATTTCGTGGAGGTTCAGCAAAGCCAAGGTCGTGACACTTCTGCCCCATCAGTCAATTGCAATCCATTTGGACCCTTGCTACAATATGCCATTTGGGCAGACTTAGAACATTCCGGAGTTGGGTAGAGCAATATTCACGCAATTGTGTGGATTTAGATCACGTGCTCTCGATGCCGGATCATGATTTTGGACTTAAAGATTCCATGCCATATTGACGGATCGATGAGGTGGCATTTTCTTATGATGGACGATATGTCACCGGATTATGGGACTGCACTGAACAATCAATGGGAGACGGACATTATGAAGGTCAGTCACAATGACCTTTAGAGAGGTTAAACAGCTATAGGAGAAGTCACGGAATGAGGCTCTTATGAGCCCATTTCGAAACCTGGTGGGAACGAATGGCTGGAACGAACTTGATCACAGCCACAGAGTGATCGCCGGCAGAGATGGATTGCCTCAAGATATGGTAATCAAGAGATGGATCCGTTCCGGAGGTGCATCACAGCGGCACATCAATCGCAACCGGATCAGGATGGATGACAGGTGGTGGATGAGAGGAGATGGATAGCATGAGATGGATCACAGGAGACGGATGACAATAGGTCTCTTTCCTACACGAAGATATTGAGGTTATGCGAAGTGATACAATTGTCGAAATCATGACTTTGATTTTGAACTACAAACATTCAATGGAACGTGAATATGCATGTATACAATGTACCTGTGGTCTGTTTCCACCGAGTCTGATACCGAGCACCTTTCAGAGCACTATACAAGGATACCGAATGATGCAGCTTATGTCAGAGATCCAATGCTCAATATGACCCCAACTCACACAGCTACAATGGCCATACCGCACACCTCGAAGCTGTATGAGATAAATCTTGTGCGGAGCAACAACCTTGCAGGAGGGTGATGACAGTTCCGGATTCCCAACAACCCTTACCGCGACCAATTACTGTACGGGTGGTGCAGGAATGACGCACTACGAACAACATTCACTAATACCCAACGCTAGCAGCGGCAAGTGCACATGGAGAAGAACCAACAATTGTGCTCCAAGAATGGCGACCAGTGCACCTAGAGAAGTGATGGCAAATGCACCTACAGATGAATCAAGAAGCCGCATGTCCAAGTTATAATCCCGAGATACACGGTGGCTATTGGGAACTCAACTTCCAAATCCATCCTAACCAATCGATATTGCACCGAAGAAACTGTAATGGATTAGTCGTGGCCTGAGTTATGATGTATAAATGGGGGAAGACAGTACCGGAATCACAAACCACCCCAACACCAAGCAATAACCATAGCGGAAGTGCTGGGAGGAAGCACCAAGGAGCACACTTATCAGCAGAGATTCGCAGCTGGAGATTAGTCCATGAGCATACCTTGGAAGAGATCACTAGCAGAGTCCACAAGTTTCTGAAGTGTACGTGGAGAAGAGTCAACAGTGCACCTGGAGATGAAATGACATGTGAATTCAGAAAATGACGATGTGTATACCCAGCTAAGTGACAGCAAGCCCAACAGGTGAATAGTGGACAGCATACCCGGAGCAAAACAGGCGAGTGAAACCAGCAATTGGAGATTGGTGCACCAAGCACATGCCAGATGCCAAGTCTACCTAGAAGTGCACCGACTAGTAGGATCAACAGTGCAACTGCACATGCACCGGATGGATGATGAGTGGAAGGTCAAGTAGGCGTGATCAATGCCGACTGAGTGCAATTATATATATCGAAGCAGTTCTGAATGAGACCGAAAATCATCTCCAGTCCGACTAAACGCTTCACCGAAGGGCATTGCGTGAGTATCACCGAAGCGCATTGGGAGAGACAGTCACCCAATGGTATCATGTGAGACCGTTGAGTCAACTACCGAGAGATGATGACTGATCTTAGCAACCAAGATCATGGCCAAATGAGTCCGAATTGGAATTGAATAAGAGGATTTTCCGGATCTCTCTAGCGAATTCACCAACTGGGATGTTTGACAAACGGCTTACCGAACTGGATGCTGCACGACCATACTGGAGGGCTATCGGCCTGCTTAACCGATGCTGAAGGAGGATCAAAATAACAACTGATGAGCACCGTGTGGGAGCCATCCGCTGCAAACGATAATCTTGAATCATCACGACTGGCAGACCAAGCTATGCATGAGGGCTCGTGAGAGAGCAAATGCACCCGAACATATTTGGTATGAATGGCCATTATAGTAGAGGCTTACAAGATTTATACGAGGTCATATATGATTGACCATCACTGACGGCTATGAGACCGACAGCAGCAGTTACAATAGAATCCGAGAAAGCAGCAACAATCATCACTGATGGGCTAGACCTATGGAGTTGTTCACAAGCAATTGGGAGAACTCGAGTGCCAGTGCACTTGAAAGTATTGTGAGTATGACCAGATACTGGAATCCTTACAAGTAAGTTATACCGCTGTACAGGCGATGACGTTGATGAGCAGCGAGCGGAAGCCACCATCGATGCAACCGAGTGAAAACGAGGCTCTTACTTTGATAGAGGATTTAACCGTGAGTACTGTGTGTAATTCCAATGAGGAATTACACTGGGTACAAGCTACGAGTGCGAGACTAATGGTCCAATGCCGGACATTCCGGCAGTTGAGATATGGAGCATGGTTTCACCCTGGATGTTCCTTCTCTCTCTTCACATCTCGTTACTTCTGCACTTCGTTGGATCTTGGCCGAGCACAAATGGCTTGGCACAGGTTTTTACCACCTCCCGAGATAAGTCACATGGAGGTTGAGTTTCCCCATGCGCCGGATCCGGCGAATGGTTGCCCTGAGGGGTACGGATGAGCTGTGGGACGTATGGGTTTGTAGGTTTGCATACGTTGAATGGTTGTTTGATTGTTTCCGTTCATTTCCAACTCTTGTACCTGTTTATGCAGCACAGGGGGTCTGCACCTAACGTGGTGGATAAGGTAATGGCATGTCTGTACGTGACGTGTCCAGGTCTGGGTATTAGCCGCTTTATATAGTCAGCTCACCACAAGCCTTAGATCTCTTGTAATAATCTTACCTTAACTTACCTCTCAACCACTCCATTATATTATCACATTCATGTGTGCAACCAGGTCTTCTCATATCCTGTCATACACGGCCATATAAGGATATCTGGCTTTACAGATTTGGATTATCCAAGTCACCAGTCAAGTTTAGCCAATCTTCAGTATCTGAACTCCTTTGAAGTGCTCTATCCTCATCACTGACTGCAGGATGTGAGTTGAATCTTCGGATTCATAAGACATCAAATACTTGAGTTGATACTCCCGGAAGCCTCTCGGCACACAATGCTGGTCGTAGCCATGGTTGTTCTGACAATTCAAATGCAGCAGAACTATCCTGTTCATTATGTGACCAGAATGCTGAGATAGTTTCTTCAGTGTCTAAAATGTAGATTTCAGCTGCCATCTGCATGTTTTCGGTGGAAGATTTCTTCTGTGTCTCACGCAGGTTTTGCCTTCCTTACATCACCAACTGTCATGGGTCTTGGCTATCCTGTGCAATGTCTGTTCTGCCACCTTATTCTTCATTTCAAAGTGCTGTAGGTATTTGTTGATGTCAATGTGGGGTCATCGCCTACCAAAATCCCATTATTGGCTTGAGCAAACTGCGAAACAATAACTTTTTTGCAAACGCTATCACCTGTCATTTTTGACTACCTACAGCCAGTACCATCTTGGCTCTGGGAAAAACTGGACTCAACTGTGACACCAAGAGGTGTCATACAGAAAATGCCGAGCACCATATTGAGAAGATCAGTCGACTGTCAGTGCGTTTCTTCTTGCTGCCGGGACAAGTTAGTAATAATCAAAATCGAGAATGGACTACTAGTCTCAATATGGTCGGAGTTTAAATCACTGACATTTTGACTACATTACTCACATATCTAATGTACATCCGGTGTTTGATTGACATCGAGTCTGGTAGAGGTCAATAACTGTGCTGTGCAACCGCTTGGTCCTGGTGTTGTTTCAGCCATATTCTGACTAGTAATATAATCTGGATTGTGAATTGCTGTAACGGCACGGCTGCACGTGAGGTGTCCAGGGCGGGGTAACGCCCATTGTATATAATCGGCTCGCCACGAGCCTTAGATCTCTAGCGATAATCTTGCCTATACATCAACACGTCCACATATATAGTGACTCGAGTCCACGTGTGCAACCATATCCCTACGCGGCCGGACGCTGGCGTATGCGTCCTTACACTATTATCGCGTTTTCAGTAAACGGATATGTTTCGCTCACGGGATTTGCGAGTTTACCCCTATTTCGACGAGCAAGAATACGTCTACAATGCCAAAATGCACTTCGACACGAGTCCAAAGACCTACCGGTTATCCATGCGACGAGTCTTAAGAAGTTCATTCTTCAATCACGTCATTAGTCAAGAGCAGAGACGATTTCGGAGATGCACTCGGCAGCGAGACGCATTACAGGCCAACAATGTCGACAATTGCTACATGTCGAGAGACAACTCCTACACACGCCCAAGAGGAAATCGCACACGATCTATTGCAACAAGCACAATTACAATCGACTGCAGTCAATTGAGTAGCACCAAGCAATGCAGAGATGGTGGTTGACGAAAACGACTATATTACCCCTGAACGCATACGACTGACGAGAACCCAATGAGAAGTCTACCTCTCACGATCAAAGTGCGCCTATGGAGGAGAAGCTTTCTGCGAACGAAATCCGGCTACAGAGACCAACTACACGATGAAGTTCACTTACGGAGGAGATGCCATCCGGCGAAGGTCACTTACGATGAGAATGAGGATATTGTGATCGGATACTCGATGTCCACCTACGATTTCGGCGAATACCTACCGCAATGACCGCGTACGCTACATATAGCAAGATGCTTTCCTTCCAATTGACACCACTGAAGTCGATCCCGGTTGAGCGAATACCATTTCTGCGAATTCAGTCACTTATACCTACGATGCTACGAACACTGATGGTCGACCTGCAGACCTGCAAAGGTTACAACTGTGCTGAGCTCGATGACTGTCGGAAGCACTGCGGATGCTGCACCCGACACCTAACAGCGATTCGGAGGTACTACCGGTGTTGAACTATCAAGCGACCTGGAAACGAGCGAATTCCCAATTGATCATGCGGTACTACGTTGACTGCAAGCCTTTCTCTCTATCGAGATGGCAATCGGGTGTCCCAATGACTAGCACTGGGGGCCCACAAAAACCGAGACTTCTTGATCTCGAGGCTATTTATACCACCTACTATGGGGTGAGGCAATGTTT
>Ga0307515_10001462_pt1 | contig 53091 bp, 51 predicted proteins | sample 17_EM_MG_FD_194513 | JGI IMG/M metagenome (GOLD analysis project Ga0307515, IMG submission 194513) | Populus trichocarpa ectomycorrhiza microbial communities from riparian zone in the Pacific Northwest, United States - 17_EM | ecosystem: Host-associated > Plants > Roots > Unclassified | place...
GGACTATCTTATGTTCGACGCTCGCCAACAAAGCTTTCGTGATGGTGATGATGGTGACAGTGATTTGGAGGAGTCTCCAAGGAACTCGAACAACATACTTGCAAAGAAATCTCAGGTTTGACATTACACAACTTATCTCTACCTATTCTTACACGGTTCCATAGAGGGATCCATCAATCGATTCATTTGGCACAGGCAGCATCAGGTTTTCGCCAAGTGATGACTACAACGATGGCGATGGCGATGCTGCCAATGTTGATGAAGATGATGATCATGATCATGATGATGATGATGATGATGATGATGATGGGAGTGGGTATCTACATGACGCTATGGAAATTCGTCACGACTTGGCAATGAATGGCAACTGAGCAAGACACCTGGTCAGAGTTGAAACTGACTCCGAGAGTGGAACTCCTTCAGAGCCCTCAAACACGAGAGGAATGGAGGCTTAGAAGGTTGCGACCAGGAGGTCGTGGGTTAGACCCCTCATTACTTCTTTGGACTGATTAATACTGACAGGTATAGCATGCAGATGACGAAGAGCATGGCGGAGAAGAAGCCGAGGAAGATGGGAATGAAAAGGATGAGGCAGAGAGTGATACCCCAGTGCCTCGGCAACGGAGAATGAAATAACCTATGAAGAGGGGATCGAGAGCCACAAACAGTTCTCAAGTTCGACTTGCCATTCCTTACTGGTATCCACGGTGACTGATGTGTACCGGATGCAAATGATGAAGTAGACTCGGATGTAAATGAACCATCTGCTCTTGCCGGCGATGAAGACTTTGGTATCTTCGAGGACTTTGACGACACAGTACTTGTGATGGCACAAGATCTCGCCAGAACGAGGACCAAGTATACCACCATGCAGATCCTGGAGCGTGCGAGGGCTGTTAACACTTCTGAAGTATCTCGCTTGGGCTGTAACAAGATGATAGCATGGAACCTTCCAATGAGGGAGGAAAAGGAATCAGTTTCCGCCGATCTATGCAGACCCAAGGCAGGGTCTGGGTATAAGGGACGGCTTGGGTTCACGGGAGAGTACGCAAAGCAGGTTGCGAATGTCAATGAAGAGAAGAGGGAGTACTACGAAGAGAAGGTAAAGGAGATGAATGAAAGGTGCCGCGTAGGTACGATGGAGAGCCTCAAGACAGCGCAAACGAAGGGAGTGAAGCTTTACTGAGAAACAGCAAGTCTCCTGATACTCAAATATGAAGATATACAGTACTGATCAAGCAGGTGGCATACCTCAGGAACCACAGCGTACATACAGTCCTGCTTGTTAAACCGTCCCAGATCCATGCATGAGCTCTGAACAGCACCGGCTATGGAGTGCCCTACTATAAGGTCATCCTCAACAGCACAAGAAGTCTTGAAGAGTTCAAAACTGTGTGCGACGGCTCGGATTTACACCAGCAAGCAAGCACACTGCTCTGGGTTCCTAAGAACTTCGAAGGAACAGCAGGGAGAGATATACTCAGGACGTTGGGTTCTTCTGCAATTCTGGCAATCATCAGTATGTAGCCCACAATGATGTGGCTGAAATTCCACTGATTCACACAGCAATGTACAGATGCAAAGACCCCGAATGGTATGGAGCAATTTCAGAAGCTTCCCCGTAACAGTCTGCAGAGCATTCGGACAGCAAGGAAGCTCAAATGGCGGCACCCGAGCTTTGGAGTGCCGTGTTGGGTGGTACTCAGGAGAGAATCCATGACACCCTTCTCTCTATTTGGCTGGAAACGCTTAAAATCACACACGATGCCGTCGTTGGTGAACCGAAGGAGTTGAAACTGGCCCGTATATCATATTCATGCTAAGAAGATATCCTAGAATAGAGTTGACAGTAAGTAAACTACCACCGCATTTCAATAAAGCGCAACCATTCTAATTGATACTGCTTACTGACTGATACAGAATTGAATGGTACTGCTTGGTATCCGAATCAACGAGTGATAATAACTGGACAGGCAACAATTCTTAACTACAGTGCAGTACAGCTTCATACTTGCAAGTATTATCATAGGATCGAAATTTAGTGACATTACTGTGGACTCCGAGATTTCAATTGGTATCAACCAATCCTCATTGGTATAGTTCAGTATAATCAAGTACTAAATGCATCATACTAAATGCGTTCAACTATGTTCTGCCTCAACCAAGAAAGATTGAACTATACTTACTTGCAAGTCAATACGTAAAGACTACGGAGTGAAATAGACCGTTGGTGTCCGTAGGGCTTGAGTGTAGGGTCCCACAGAGCCTCATCTGCTGGTTAACCTCCATCTCACGTTCACCACCTCGACACCTCAGTTACATATTCACCCCACCATATCGACACCTACCGCACCATTTCGTTTATCACTTTGCATCTGTTATTGCAGGTCACACTTTTGCCGATCTATGCCTAATCACCATACCCTCGACGCTCTCATACTCAGAAATGATGGCTAGGAAACGCAAAACAGCTGTGTTTGAGACTGTTGCATTGGGCGGATATGGTGGCTCAATGGCGCGGATGATGGATATGCGAAAAGGAGAGAGGAGGATCCAACTTCAAGCTCCCAATCTGATTGGAAGAGGAAGAAATGGCCCTGGCAGAGGAGACCAAAAGCGTTTCCTGCCCCTTCAGCTTGACTACGAGCAAGAGCAGCTTGGTAACCGGCCGGATTATGAACAGTATATTCGAAACGATTGTATACATTGGGTTGACGAGATCATTCGCACTACGATCAGTCAGAGTATGTCGCAGCTCAGTGAGAGGCAAAAGCTTTCACAAAACAGGCGAGAAGTTGAAAAGATTTTGTCGGAGGCTATCTTCAGCGGATCAAAAATCGCCTGCGAATGCATCCGTCGAGTTGTCGTCAGCGTTATGCACATCACCATGGAGAGCTATACTTGTAGAGGCGTTCCATATTGCCAGTGCGCAACTTCGGCAAGCCGCCCCATATGCTTCTAATTCTTCTCATCGAGCCCAAGAGAGCCTCGTACTGTGTTCTTACTAAAACTGTTTCGCTCTCTACATGACCAGTGTACATGGGGTTCTATCTCCAAAGAGGCTTGGGCGGGAGGCCTTCGAGCAGCTGTTGAAGCAGAAAACAAGATTGTTCGGCCAGACTTTTCACGCCCAGTATGCCCAGATATTGCCTAATACTCTTCAATACTGATATGTACAGTTATTCAGCTTCGAGATGCCTACCATCATTGGGTTGCCACGAAATATTAGGTAGATACAATCATGCCATCCGCAATCAAGGAAGCCAACCAAGGGACTCTGTGGAAGGAGGAACAACTTGTGAATGTGTGTCTACCCTGCTTTAACTTCTCCGATGAAGATGAAGACTGTACCATACAGATAACAATGGACAGGAATATACAGCAAGCACGACAGAAGAGGCATACACTGTGGGACATTGAGATCTTCGAACCAAAACTCTTGATCGACTATGGCAGGAAGAAGTTCAACTTGGCAACGAGTGCCAATGAGCAGGTTAACACCATCTTGCCCTCAATCACATGCGGGCACAAATTCAAGGCCACCAACCGATGGAATAGACCCGAAACCATTACCACGACAAAAATGGCATTAGACGAGAGTGGCATTGTTGGGATTACATTCTATGATGGCGTAAATTTGAGGTTTCTGAATATGTACGGTGGTGGTGAGCGGCAGAGCCACGGTATCAGACGGATAGATGCTGTGTTGCATGAGGTTCCCCACTTCGCTGAGCTATAGTTGTGCTCTGACATTGCTTGTTTGTTTCAGAGTGCTCTGTACCGCTAGAATCTGGACTGGATGGACGGAGTTGAAGCACGAATTGGGAGGTTTCATATATATGGGCATGAGTACCGGTGCCATGTCTTGTACAATCTTCTGCAAACAGCAAATTACGGTCTCATGGTCGGTGACGAGCCTGAGCATCTATTGATTATGATGCAACATCTCTTCCGGTCGGGAGGAATTTCATCAAGTTCCCGCCGAACGCAGAAGATAAACTCATTTGGTAGGTACTGGTCAATATAACTAGATGCATTACAATGCTAATGGAATTCTTTTACAGGGCTGTACAATGCTCAACATTCTAGAGAAGACATGGGCAATAACCTGGAACACCGCTGGACAAAGATGGTTGAAATGGCAAAAGAAGCAAGGGAAACTATTGCACAGATAACTACCATGGTTGTAGCAGAGCGAATCAATAAATCAGGGCGGGTGCATCCACGGAGAAGGGTTACATTAGATTACGTTGTGGAGCAATCAGAAGATCAAGTCAGGTACTATACTCAATACCAGTGAGTACTGGAATATACCACACAAGATCGATAATTACTGATCTACTACGCGTTGCATGAGAAATCCAATAATGCTGAGATCTTTGAGCTACGAATGGAGGAAGAACGGTGACTAAGACAAGATCCCAGGGTGACGAGACTCATCACGTTGCCCGGCTCGACACACGGAGAGTGGAGAACGAATGGCGAGCTGTTCTTAGGCCATCACTGTACGGATGCATTGAAACAGCTTCGTTACCTACAGGCAGCGCTCATCAAGATCGTGACAGAGAGGCGAGTGGAAGTTGACGTGTTTCAGAAGCAAGTCAGAGGGCCCAAGAAGGCAATGAAGATCATTGCGAAGATCAATGGATGATGGAAGCCGCTTGACAACTTGGTGAAGAAATACAACGCTGAAATTCGCAAAGTCGGTGATGGCAACTTCAGGAAATTATCAGAATACGATATCCGAGAGAACGGTATAGAAAACGATGAGATATGGGATATTGAACGGCTTATGTCAAATTCTGATTGGGCGGTATACTAGTATGTTAGGGATGGTATATGGTGGTACTTCGTTCAACAGGTCATTGATGAGAGACGGATGCTGCAATTGCATGCCCAACGGCTGATTAAATGGCTCAAACATCAAGCAAATGTGCTTCATAACCACCTCCACCGCGAAATGAGTATGGATAGTCATCAGCTTAAAGCGCTCTTCCTTCATCGTTTCCGAATTATGCGTTGTGTTTTTGCTATACAGCAGCATTCCCTATTTCTGCTTGATCAACAGAGAAGCCTCGAAGGTATTCCACTACTATAAAATCATTCTCGCAAGTAGTAACCTACCGGAGAACTCTGGTTACGAATCATAGATGCCATGCGAAGTGCTGCGTGACGAGATGATATTGATGCGGTCGATGGTGGTTTGGCAGATGACGCAGTCGGTGACAGTGACTATGGACAGATGGATGAGAAGCTGGCAGCAAAAATGATGGAAGATCTAGAGTGCGAATGGGCAGTGGCGTTAAACAAATAAGAGGGCGATGGCATCGAGGAGGAGGAGCAGAAGCAGGAGCAGGAGGAACGCGAGTGAATGGAGCTTGAAGAATAGATCGGATTGACAAGACACATGGGAACGAATGATGTATAACCTTGTAAGTTGTTAGGCATATACCAATAAGTATGTGATGGTAGTGGCAAATACCCTCCAATACCAATATAGAATGGCCACGCAGCTATCACTCATCGCAAAGAAGGTACAATCACATGGCTGTCACGCCGTGAAAACCCTCTCTGAAAGACTATCACCACCTTGCTGCTTACACTCTAATTCCCTGCTTCAAAAGTACCCATACTCGGTTGAGCACTATATTTGAGGTTAATAGCTCTCAGACCGTGTCAAACCTCTGTTTAGAGTTTGACCGATTTCGACCAAATTCAACCCTTCTTGAGAATTGCGGTAAATCTACCCAGAGAATGGCAGCATGGATCATAAGCGCAATAAAACCTGGTTGAATTCCCGGATATTATACACAGTCTGGTCCCGGGGTTTGGGTACAAATTGTAGACGATTCATCGACTGAGTCTGTGTTCCGTGCGTGATTGTATATTTTGGTTGCTATGCCTCCAAAGTTTGAAATGGAGGCTTTGATCAGTTCTTGAATGAACATATACGCTTGACGCGAGTATATGGGTTACATATTATTGCTTTGCCTGCCACCTGCATGTGGTAGTTGACCTATACAGAGAGAGTTGCAAACTTGAACATATGACCTGAAGATTCCAGCTTCTCAAAGGGTTTCTGCTGATAACAATCCTCCAACACGGCTTGTACCGCTCCCTGAATCCATGGGACTACGAGTAAACCCCGTGAGAGGGCTTGAATCGGAGGCTGTGCATCGCCGACAATTTACGTGCGCCTTCATGTGATAGGACAAAAATGGTCAAATTTTTTCCAGCGGTGGTATCTTGCATCTGTGATTACGTCCATAAGGAGTCTAGTAAATACGCAGAATGAGTATTATACGGCTCGTGCATCGGGACCCAACTAGAGCCATTGTACCATACAGAGGCAGTAGCTAGGTACTGCCAAATACTAACCGGTATCCGCTTGTATTGTATGGTATCCACCAGCATTGTCTTTTGGACTGTTCTGTCGATTTCTAGCTATCGAATGGAAGAACATAGTGAACAGTAATGGCAGTTACTCGACATATAATTTCCAAAGTAGTATTATGATATATCGCCCGCTAAGAATACACAAACTCCTATTGTGCTAAAAATACAGGTGGTAAATCCTCGCATAAATCCCTATGCAAGAGCCCAGGAAGGCCGCAGCTTCCAACCCATGTGCATCCTCTCATGTCTGAGGCGAGGGCAATCGTCCTACTGCTGAGTGTTCTCACACCTTCTCTTTGCCTCTTCCTTGCATTCATCCGAGAGCTCATTTTTCTTTTCCGACTGTCTCTTCCACTCTTCCAACTGATGTACTGGCGAGTCATTTGGGTCCGGGAGTATCGCTTTGCACGCTATCCGGTTAGGCAATGTACTTCGGTATGCAGCTGACATCTAGAAAGCAATCATCATGTATCGGGTAGAGAGCAGTATAGATCCATACTAATTCAAAAAATCTTTCCGTACCGGGACTCTGAAACGCTCGAGCAAGCTCCACAACTTCAGCATCAGCTCCGTCAATGGCATCCCTGCAATTCTGATTTCCATCGCGTGAGTTGAAGCTCGCATCTGTGCCTTCAATGTCACTGCCGCTATCAATGCTCGCATCGTCGTCTGAATTCCCGTTGCCCATATCGAAGCTCACATCAATACTGTTATTCCCATTGCCAATATCGAAGCTCGGATCATCGTCTTGATTCACGTTGCCGATATCGAAGTTCACATCGTCATCTACACACCGTTGATGGGATCAGGGTATGTACTTGGTAGACGAATTTTCGACTGTCGTGATTGGAATCGAGGTGGGCCCATCTGAGCCTGGGAGACAGAAGATCGAAGCTTACAACCGGGGTGGGATGATAAGCCGTTCCCAATGGGGGATGACCTGAAGGGTTCAGGAACATGAACGCATGCATGAAGCCATGACTGTGTAAGGGTAAGCCCATGAGTTCTCAAAAGGTTGATATCTCACGTACCCGTATGGTATCCCTTGGCACAACCTTCAACTGCCCATGAGCATCCCAGACATCATCTTCCATGTATCAACCACGCTGCTCAACAATTGTTGCGGCAAGCTTGTTGATTTATTTGGCCATGCGGAGGGGTAGCGGTTGCTGTAAGATCTCGGCCGCTGACCGCTGGGAGCAGGTGAGGCTCATCCTGTTGTTGTTGTCGTTGGTGTGTATATTCACATTCACAGGCTGGTCGGTGGTGGTTCAAGGTGTTCTGATGTCAATTGACGATGCTTGGCATCCGAACCTGGCGGCACAAACCATTGCAAGATGCGCTACCGAACGGTCTCAGACATATCCGCCTCGCTACGGAACTCTCCAAGATGATCAACCAATCAGAACCAGCATGGCAAATGAACAAGTCCATTACTACCTGCAGATACTGACTGGTACTGATCGCTACTGATAAATACTGAATAGATCGAGCGATCTGTTGCACAGAACCCTACAGAGAACATCAGAAAGGCTGAAAAAAAATACTCTGCGACAAGATTACATCTCACATCCTTACCACTATGGCCAATGAGGGAACCGGAGGGTATGCACACCTCCGACAACACACTACACCACCTTTTAGTTTTGCCAAGACCGATTTTATCCAATCAAGTTTGACATCACGAGAAAAATTTTGCTTCGGTTTTCGGTTGAACGAACTTCAACCGCTTAGAAGCAGCAACGAAGAGCTCCTTCGGAGCCAAAAAGTCAGTCACCTGACTCAGTGAGAGCTTGGCGAGATTGAAAGACAATTTGCAGTGAAGGGAGACTATGTCGCTTTCAGTTGTAAGCGAAGAAAACAGCCACATTGGCGGCCTGCTCGATGAGATTACCGGACCAGTTATAGATCACGGAACGGTGGCAGAGAGGAACGACCTCGAAACATTGGAAAGAGAGCTCCACGGAGATTCTGATGACGAAAGACTCAGGGACGAAGAAGAGAAGGAAGAATTCGAAACGGGCCTACGGCGCGCCCCCATCGATGACGAGTTGAGGAGGGCCGAGAATAGCCAGGCAACCTCCAGAGTGGATACGGGACAACTCCCCAGCGACCTAAACGATATGAGATCGTACTCTGACCTGAAGGGAAAAACTGGAGTTACTGGAATCACACGATATGGGAGCGATGATTCTTCTGCATCGTCGACACCACCAGCCACGATGAATTACGGGGGAAGTGAAATTTCCTTCCCATCGCAAACACCAAGGGAGAGGGTCTTGACCCCTTTGCCAGCTACGAACTATAGTGAGGGAAGCCTTTTGGGCCTACCACCGAGCGCTCTTCTCCAGGATCCTTTTTCGACTCCTAGGGCGAGTGCTGGAATCATCGCGCGCAGGTATATTCAGTCGGAGGAAAATATCAGTCAATACGCCGAAGAAGAGGGGGGAATGGAAGAGAACCGGAGAATCCATACACCCATTCCGAGAAAATTCGAGTTAAGCGATAGTAGCGACAACGAGCATGACACGATGACCGAGGTGGAATGGAGGGATGAGGAGCCCCACATGACGCCAACAAAGAAGGGAAAAAAGCGCAATAAGAGGAAGGGAGTTGAGAGGCCGGTAACGCCCGAACGACCAATCCCGAATATGCCGCAGACACCCAGCAGGAAAAAGTTGGAGGCTGATTGGGCCGAGCCTGCAGAGGAGGTGACCAATGAGAAGAAGGAAGCTAATCTCGAGGCGTTTATTGGTGAGTATCTTAGAACCACTAATGGGCTGAGGGATTGTATGATCAATAAGGCGAAATATGATGATAGTTATTCGGAGTGGTGTGGTGAGCAGGCCGGCCACATAGCTGCGAGGCAAAATCATACGGATGCGGCAGTGGGGTCGACACGAACAATTGCCCAGAACATACTTACCGAGGTGGAGTTAGAAGGGGAGTATGCAGGAGAGAGGGCGGAAAAACTCGACGATAGGTTGGGTAAGATTGAGAAGAAATTGGCTAAGATCGCTCCGGTGAATATGGCCAAGACGATTGAAAAAGCAATGCAATACTGCATGGAAAAAATGATGGATCAGCTGACAGACAGGGTGATGAAGAGGGTTGAGGATGCAGCTGAGGAGGGTAATAAAAGAGAGGAAATCCGAAGGGGGGAACAGGTAGCAGCCACCCCTGAGGAAGAAGAGATGAGTGATATGGAATTTGAGCCTGGAGCGACTTTTTCGAAGGAGGAGGATGAAAAAGTAGCAAGGGTGATTGAAAGAATGCAGGTGGACGAACAGGAATTGGAGGCATCTCAGCATGCACCGATTATCCCACCGGGAGAGAAGAGGCTCGAGTTTCCGAGGTTCACCCCGCGTGGACAAGTTACGATTGTGAAGAGACCGGTTATTGCGCCTGCAGTACCGGAACAAAAGAACAAGGAGGGGAAAAAACCGGAGGTCAAGGGAACACCAAAGGGAGCAAAGGCAGGAGAAAAGAAGAAGCCGGAGGTTGAGAAACCCGTACAACAACAACCGGCAAAGAAGCCGGAACAGAAGAAGTAGGAGACGTGGGCGCAAAGAGCGGTAGCACCACTTCCACCAACGAAACAACCCAAACAGCGACAACAGCAACAACAATCGGGACAACAACAAAAGAAGAAGGGGGATGGTTTCCTCGAAATTAAACGACAGCAGAGGAAGGAGGAGATGAAGCCGGTCACCCCAGGACAAAATTCGATGGAGAAGAGAAGGGTCACCTTTAAGAGGGACAATGGCCTCCCGCTTTCTCACAAGAAGGATTTGGACATCTTGTCGGAAGTGAATAGAGAACTTTTTGAGGCGAAGGTTCCATATTTTGTTCGCATTCAGGGAGTTACAAAGAATACCCGAGGATGCCTTTCAACAATCACGACTCCAGGAGCAACGGCCGAAATGTTGATTCGGTACCGAGAGCTTGTGATAAAGGCGGCAAGAAAGGTGGACACAGGAATTGTGGACATCGAGACGAATGAACTCTGGGATAGAGTGAAAATGCATGGCGTCAATTTTGATAGGTATTTGGGGAAGAAGACTGGGGGAGGACTTGAAAAATTGAGGCAGGAGTTACAGGCTGAGAACGAGGGGGTGGTGTTGCCCCACGCCATCAACTGAATTGGAGGACCGAACGATGTGCAGAAAAAGAAGGCGGAAGGGAAGAAAGCATCTTCGGTTGTGTTTGCGGTCAAGGGAAGTAAAATGGCTGAAAAAGTTTTGAAAGGAGGGTTGAGTGCGGCAGGAGTGAAGTATGATGTGGAGAAGTTCATGAATGCCGGACCAGACTCCATTTGTGGAGTATGCAGCAGGTGGGGACATGTTGATTCGAATTGTGGATGTTTAAAGATGCCGGCGTGCATGTTGTGCGCGGGGAGACATTTGACAAAGGATCATAAGTGCAACGTGGTAGGTTGCAAAGCTAATGCAGGACAGAACTGTACCCATAACGTCGACAAGTGTGTCAACTGCAAGGGGAATCATATCGCTAAGGCCAACTGTTGTGTTAAGAAACAGGAGGCTATTAATGTAGCGAGAGAGGAATGACGAACCTGGAAGGAGAGAGAAGGGGAACGTCGAAATATTACAACCGACCAACAAAAGAAGCCGGATCGTACAGAGAATGGGGGACCATCGACTGCAGAGGCGGAAAAGAAGGCTCAGGATGATGAGCAAGTTGAATAGGAGCCGGAAGTTCAAGTTGCAATGACACAAGAAACTGAAGGACAATCATCTAACGCAGGGACCCAAGAAACCCCCATGAAGTCATGGTGAAATGCGCAATGCATAACTGTGGGAGGGGGTATGAGGCGACTATGATGGCGTTGGAAACAGGAATTGTTTGGGGGGCTGATGTTGTGATGTTGCAAGAACCGTACGTGGAGAGAGAAGGATACAACATCAGTCACCCAGGATATAGGCTGATTAGAGGAGGAAGAACGATGACAGCAGTAAGGAGAGATACACACCTGGAGTTTTCGGAAGTGGATAAGGGGGGAGACGGAGATGTACAGGGTTTTGATATAAGATACCCGTCGGGTAGAAAAATGAGATTGGTGAATGTGTATGATCAGCTGAGACAAGAGGGGGGAGTGAGACGTCAAGGCAGACCGGCACAGACAGCAAGATGGAATGAAATTATGGAACAGGAAAAGATCCTTTTGGGAGGAGATTGGAATGCTCATAGTGATAGATGGGACCCGCAGTACCCACCAAAGCGAGATGCGAACTGTTTAGAAAATCTTATCGATGAGTACGATTTGATCGATGTTACGGACGGGGAAGAAACCCATTCGAATATGAGAAACGGCGAAACTTCGGGATCGCTTATTGATTTCTTTATTATAAAAGCCTCGATGGCCGATAAGTTAGAGACTTCAACAGAATTGGCAACTACTTCAGATCACGTGATTGTGTGTGCCCAGGTGAGATGTGACGAAGGGGAAGGAGTCAAAGTATCAAGCAAAATTACGGGATGGGATATTGATGGGCTTAAGTCAAAGGAGGAGGAAGAAAATTATAAAAAAGCACAAGAAGAGTTGGGGGACAAAAGCTCAAAGAGATCTGTTTTGAATGATAAGAGTAGTGGGGATGAGTTACAGAGAGAGGCTGAGTGGATACAGCGAAACTTTGTTAATCATCTCAATAGGCACTGCAAAAAAGTTAAGGTGTGTGCGAGATCCAAACGGTGGTGGACGGTGGAAATCGCAGAAAATCGAAAATTTTTGGGATCAATACAAAGAGCCCGGAAGAAAGGGGAGGCGTCGCAGCAACAAGTTAAAAAGCAGCGAAGCAACCTCCGAAGAATGATCCGACAATCGAAAAAGGAAATGAGGAGGAAGTTTCTAACTTCGGACAGAAGAGATCAGGTCTGGCAAGCGTTGAGATATACGAAACCAGGCGGCCAACAAACGACAAAGATTTTGAGATCTAGGACTGGAGAGGTGGCAGAGTCCTGGGAGGATAAGGCGGAGTTGATAAAAGAGGAAGCATTCCCGAAACCTTTGAAGGGTGTGGAGAGAAAGGCCCAAGAAGAGGGAGGAGATAAGTGGAAAAAGATTACTGATGAGGACATTCGGATGGCCTTGTTTGATCAGTCGGTAAAGAAGGTAGCTGGCCCGGATAGGTTGGGTTTTAAGGCAATACGGTGAGTGTGGGAATGGGATTCCCAAAGGATAACTAATGTTGTTAAAACGTGGTTTAGGTTAGGAATACACCTGCGACTTTAAAAGGAAGCGAAGGGGGTAGTTATATCTGAATTGGGTGGGTTGTCAGCAGGTCGCCCAGTGGGTCCATCTGTAGATTTATATAATGTTCTTGTTTTTGCAGTATGATATTTGTATATCATCAAGGTTAGGTATTCCACAGCCAATGATTTCGTTTTGCATGTCTTGCAATCTGCGACATTGATCATCTTGGAATCAGTGTTTTTCCTGTTATATGTTGTATTTTGGGCTATAAAGGCAGTCAACAGTTCTGTTATGAGATGATACATCGGCGTAGAGCCTCGAATACCCATCATGAATGACCAAATATTGTTGACGCTCCATTGACTCTCAGTTTCATGATGTGGTAACTTATCTGTCAGGCAGTGTTTCAAATGAAAAGGCCGCCATAACATCTTCTATGAATCATTACTACAGTGCGAAACTATGATTAGCCATGATGCAAGACCAATAATCATTGACACTCCGTTGATGCTGATTGTCAGGGTGGTGCAGGGAGCATGCCTCAACTGTTTTTGCCCCTAAAGGCGGTCAATATCTGATTTATGCATGTCTACATACCAATTGCCAGTTAGATTACCTAAGATGCAAGATGACATATTGTTGATGCTCCGTTGACGCTCATTTTCAGAATGGGGCGGTGACCGTGTCATTCATTGTTTTGCCAAGAAAGGCTGCCAGTGAGTTGGTCAAGGGTAACAGCAACCAGGTGACGATTCAATTACCTTACTTACAAGACTAAAAATCGTTGACCCTCCATGGACGCTCATTTTCAGGATGTGGCAATGAGCATGATGCTATTGTTTTTGACTTGGAAGGAAGCCAATACGTCGTTTATGAATGGCTGCAACCATTCACCACTGAAGTTACCCAAGATGCACAGCTAAAAATTGTTGACACTCCATTGACGTGCATTTTCAGAATTGGGCACTGACTGTGTGGTTTACTCTTTTGCCAAGAATGGATGTCAGTATGTTGGTTATGGATAGCACCGACCACGTCACCATCCAATTACCCTACTTACAACACAGCAAATCGTTGACGCTCCGTTGACGCTCAGCTCCAGGATGGGGCAACAAGCATGACGCTATTATTTTTAGCTTGGAAGTCAGCCATTGCCTCATTTATGAATGGCTGCAACCATTCTCAAATGAGGTAACCCAAGGTGCACAGCCAGAAATCGTTGACCCTCTGTTGACGCTCATTTTCAGAATGGCGCAATCACCATGTGGTTCACTCTGTTGCCAAAAAAGGTTGCCAATATGTTGGTTATGGATAGCACCGACCACGTCACCAGGCATTTACCTTACTTACAAAACTAAAAATCTTTGACGTTCCGTTGAAGCTCATTTTCTGGATGGGGCATGGAGCAAGATGATATTATTTTTGGCTTGGAAGGCAGCCAATACCTCGTGTATGAATGGCTGCAACCATTCACCACTGAGGTTACGCAAGATGCACAGCTAAAAATGGTTAACACTCCGTTGACGCTCATTTTCAGAATTCGGCGGTCACTGTATGGTTCACACTTTTGCCAAGAAAGGCGGCCAGTATGTTGGTTATCGATAGCCCTAACCATGTCACCATTCAGTTATCCTTCTTTCAAGACTAAAAATCGTGGACACTCTGTTGACGCGCATTTCAATGTACTGTCTAGTCAAGATCTGCTGCCATTAATAATTTCATTCATGATTATTAGAACATAGTGGTTGCGTTTCAGCCTGTTCAGGACTTCGCTGTATGGCAAAGCCGAGCCCAGTAATATTCTAGCACTGGTCGCTCTCATCCAATCAAAATTTATACATTTTGCCAAATAATACATCTCGCCCGCTATACCTCTGGTTATTAACCAATTTTCTGACCCGACTGCTCAATATTCTCCCATAATCTTGCTCTCAACGAAATTCTTGGTCAAACTACATAATGAACTTGGTGATAATACATTGACGAATTCTGTCCTACTGTGTCTTGATCCCGTTATTCCTCCTCGTTTACATTATATTGACCGTCATCAACGTCTTTTCAGCCATCTTCTTTGACCCTCATATTGGCCGAATCAATCCGGGTACATTCGGTGCGGCACTCACATTCTGCTGCTCTGTGGTTTGTGAATCCTCACCGCCATTGACCAGTGTCATATGTGATTCGTTGTCTGCCACCCAGTCGTCTTCACTGTCGATTGGATTATCCAAGTCTCTATTCCAGTTAAGCCAATTTTCGGTGTCTGAAATGCTTTCAGGTGAACTGTCCTCGTCACTTTCGGCTGGATGGCGGTCGATTCGTTTCATTCTGCGGCCATTCATTAGTTGAGTTCATCCTCCAAAGAGGTCCTTTGCAGACAACACTGTTGGCACAGGTGATAGTTCGGATAATTTAAATGCAGCTGCATCATCATGTCGAGAGTGTGACCAGGAAGCTCTGACAATCTCTTCGGTATCTGAAATGTGTCCCACGGCTGTCATTCATTCATTTTGAGCACAAGATTCCTTCTGTGTAGCTTGTAGGTTTTGGCGGCCCTGCCACATCTCCAAAAAGTCGTGGACCATGGCCATTCGGTGCCACTTCATTTGCTCAGCCTCTCTGATCATCTCCATGTCATTATCAGTACTGGTAGTATCCAATACTGGGTCCTCACCAGCAAGTAATCCGTCATTGGATCGAGCGAATGGCCTTGCTACTACCTATTCGCGAAGGGTCTCGCCTGTGGCTGTTGACTGCCTCCAGACGATCACATCTCGCCAAAGGGTAAAACTGGCCTCCACCCCGACACCGTGCGGTATGATATAGAATATATCACAAGCCACATTGGAGAGATCGGCATACTTTGAGTGCGTTTCTTCTTGCTGCAGCCACCTGTCAGTGTTATCCGGTAACCATAATGTACTACTAATCCCCATTAGGTGGGAGGGGTAATCATTAAGATTCGGAATAATTTGCCACCAGTTCTGTGGCAATTCAGGACGTGAATGCAAATAGAGCATTGCGGGTGTCAATGAGCGGGCTGCACGATCGCTTCGTCCAGGTGTCGTTTCAGCCACATTGTTAGGCATTAAGTATTCTTCATCATATCTGGAAAAATTGTATGGATCATACGAAGTTTGACCAAAGTTAGAAGCCATTGCGAACAAGCGGAATTCTTGTTTGCTATGCTTTCGGGTGCTGTGACCAGCAAACGTCTATGTTTAGTGCAGGATTTGTTCTCCCCATACCTCAGAATGGCCTCGGGGTATTGGGCAGTTCGAGAAGTCTCGTCTTCAGGATCAATGTCGATTCGCTTGTCCCACTTCCTAAACAATCGCAACTTCCGCAAAGGATCAAGGATATATGCCGAAATCGGAACCATACCAGTGGTTGGAGTCACTTCAGTATATTATCTGGTCAGCTTCTGCCGCGCAAACCTCATGGCGATGTATAAGTCTTCCTTCCATTGTGTCTTCTTCTTGGCCAAAGCTCGCATCACACCATCCATGTGATCGAACACGTCATTGCAGCCAGTGATGACGTGATGCAGACTAACGGGATGCCGTTTCGACATCCACAATGTCCAATAGCGGAATGGCTGTATAACCTCCATGACAAACATGACAATGGCCCACTCCTCCTGTGTGGTGAAGAGTGGCCAGTAATCACTGTATTTTGGGTTTTAAAGCCACTCCCGTGTGAATTCCCGTAAACGGTAGGCATGCTCCAGCAACTACAGCATTGAGTTCCAACGTGTCTTTACATCCATCATAAGTACTACTGCAATGTGGACATTGGCTTTTTCACAGTCAATGAAGTCGTTTTGATGACCAGGTGTCAGCGTAATCAATACCGCAAGCATACTCTGCTATATGAAGGTCAGTTTCAGGACTTTCAAAATATCATGAAATACGTACTTTCTCAGGTATCTTTGATAAACCTGGTTTCATGGCTGATACCTTATTGATTCTACCATTGCCCGCATTTAGATGTTTTTGACTCTGCCCAATGTTTGTGCTTCCATTCTCTCCAAATTGCTGATCATGCTCATGGGGTTCCCAAGACTTTGTATGGCCTTATACACCCAGATTGCTCATGAATGCACTCACAGCGAGCTGAATGACTTGCGCAATGCATGGTATGTCATTTCTAAATGCGGGCCACTCGATTCCCGACGCCTCAAGGGTAGTGTGTGAGTCAGGAGCCATCAAGGAATTTGAGGAAGTGTTATCGGTTGTAATTCCAAGTAAACGGCCGTCAGTCGGCTCAAACCAATGACAAACTTCCTTCAAATGTCAGGCTAGCCGTGCTCCAATATGTTGACCCTGGACCTGCAATCCTGATTCAGAATTCTAAATAGGGAAAGAATGGGCTATCGACCTCATCGAATGCCAGTTGGACTTCTCGCAATGCGCAATTTTGATCCATATTACAGGCAATGACCGACCTTATGGCTAATTTGTTTGTCGATGTCCATCCGTCTAAAGCTAAACTAACTTTGTTTCCTGACGGCAATTGCTTCTTAATTGCATCCACTGTCAGTGGGTGTTCCCTGCAGCAAATATTGCTCAGGGTGCTGGCTGATGGTAACACCAACTCGCTTCGTAATGCATTGTATGAATGTTGTAGCTCAAGGTCAGATATTGCGTTTCATCGAATCTGAGCCGAAACAGTTCTCAACATGAGGTAGCAATTCCAGGTGTCTCGGTGATGTTGGACAGTCTGAAAGTCCTTCGCTGCCAGTTTCGAGCGTTTTGTCTGACAAATCAGTCAGTATACTTAAAACCTAAATATAAAATTTGAATTTCCTTTGCAAACGTACAATCGGAATAGCTTGACTTCTTCGCCTCTTGAGTATGGCCAAAGCTGATTCATCGACTGTTGAACTACTCAATTCGGTTACTTCTGACACTGTGTATTGTTTTAACCTCGGGATGTGCACTTTTGCCTGCAAGTGTTTGCCCATCGAGCTGGTCCCACATTCAGATGGATTGCGAAGAACTTGATGACAAACGATACGTATGATGCCAAGGCTGCCGGTCTTCTGAATTCCGCAGTGTAAATTCAATTGCCATGAAGGCTCATGTCTCGAATTATTCCAAGCAATAGGCTGTTTTGAGCCTACATTCATTGAAGCCCACCGAGCATCGAAGATGAGTTGTAAAGTAATGTTGCGCAAATGTCGGATAAAGACACGTTCATTATTTGAAGATATCATAACCTGTAGCAATGAGGTATTTAAAGATTTTGTATCTGACATCATGGTAGGAAATTGAACTCTGGGTAATTCGACCTGAATAACTGTCTGATGATGCATTGATGTAAGGTAGAACGCTGGTTCTTAAATAATGACATTAGCGCTACAAACAGGAAACAAGTCCGACCTGTGAGACATCGCATGCATATTTGTGAAGTTGAATACAAGGTCTTACAAAGATGAGGCAGTTGCGATATCATCACTAGCATTTTTTCCTATAAAGGCTGCCGATAACATGATTATAGGTGAACGCCTTTGCATTGCTGTCAGAATATCTAGGATGCAAACCCAAAAATCGTTGACGTTCCGTTGACGCTCATTCTTAGGAGGTAGTAGCGATATCGTCACTAGCATTTTTGCCTATGAAGGCGGCCAACATTATGATCATGGGGGTATGCCGTTGCATAGCTCTTGTATTGTCCAGGATGCATGACCAAAAATCATTGACGCTCCATTGACGCGTATTTTTGTAAGGTAGTAGCGATATCGTTACTAGCATTTTTGCTTATAAAGGCTGCCAATATTATGTTTATGGGAGTATGCTGTTGCACAGCACTTGAATTATCCAAGATGCATGACTAGAAATCTTTGATGCACCGTTGACGCACCGTTGACGCAGCGTTGACTCTCAGTTGACGCTGATTTTCAAGAGGTAGTAGTAATATCGTCACTACCATTTTTGCCTATAAAGGCGGCCAATATTACGATTATGGGAGTATGCCTTTGCACACCCCTTGAATTGTCCAAGATGCAAGACGAAAAATCGTTGACGCTCTGTTGACGGTCACTATTAGGAGGTTGTAGCGATATCATCGCTCGCCATTGTGCCCATAAAGGCAACCAACACGGTGATTATGACTTAATACTGTTGCGCAGCCCAGTGATTATCCAAGATGCATGACCTGAAATCTGTGACCCTCTGTTGATGCTCATTTCTAGGATGGGGCACCAAGCATGTTGCTTGCCTTTTTATGTCTAAAGCCGGCCAATAACTCCTCTTTGGATGGATGTGACTATGCAACCCTTTGCTTGCCGAAATGATCACACTAAAGTTGTTGATGCTCCGTTGACGCTCACCTTAGAGACATACTAACAGTCATTGGGTGCCCAGTCATTTTGCTTTAAATTCATACCGTCAGTTTTGACAGCCAATATACCATTTAAACATATAATCATATGCATCCTAAAGCATCAAGGCCTCTCAGTTTCGCAACCGCCACTATTCATGGCATAAGTCCGATAAATGCTCTAGCTCCGTAGTGTTTTCCCGCTCTGAGCCTGTACGTTATGGCATACAGATCAATCTACAAATGTTAGGCATATAGAGCCCTATTTCCTGATCTTTCTTTTTCTAGCTAGTTTTCCTTGATTTCCAAGACATACCATAACCAATTTTCAAATTCTCGACCACGTGCAGCAGGTCTGAGCGCAGTGTTATGCAGTGAGCTGCATAGATTAATGCAGCATGACGGCTGCCATTGATTAGGGTTCACACTGCGCACTGACTACTCGTCCTACTACTCAGTTGAGATCACTGACTTCAATTTTGTTAGTAAATGTCGTCTCTATTTGAGGTTTTGCATTCTAATGTAACCTTAACAAGCAAGTTAATATCAAGTTTGTTGGCCGTTTATCAACAAGATTTGGAGTCTAGAACTTTCGCATGGCCTGTAAAACCCTTGCACACTCACTGCTGAAATATCATGTCCCCCAATTTGGTCACTGAAATCAAGACAAAGCTGACACCTAGCAAGGTAGGTACCCAATTTGCTTTTGCTAGAGATAGGTCTTCAAAATTGACTATTTGAATATCTACACCTCCAGTGAGGTGGGAGCCATCACCATATCTGCGTCCGTATCCGATTTCTATATAGTCATTAACTAGGGATGCCTTATGCAGGGGTAAACGCTAATGAGTTCAACAGGCATCGTATGAGGAATCAGTGGCTAATCGGGCACCCTGTCGGGCGAATGAAAGCGTAAGAATTGGTGTAACTGTGGTTTCTCCTAACCCAGCCTCATTGGACCACTTCCTGGTCAAGAAGTCAGTGCTGGCATTTCCCGTCCAAGCACGATATAAAGAGTCAGCATATGGTTTCGCAATGTTGTCGGGGGTGTTGTGGCTGCAGTCGTGTCTATTTGGGGCTTGACAACTGCTGGAACCTTCAATTTGGCAGTTCTATACTTCATATCTCTCTCACCGAAGTAGTTGGCTGAATACCCCCATCCCGGTTGCATCAATTCGTCAAGCCTCATCTCCTTCTGCCGAAAACTCTCTATGAGGCGCTGTACTGGATTGGAGGTTGTGCCCATCACCCAGCCAGGTTCATCATCATCATTTAGCTTGCCGAGCTGTGTATATTCTTCATCATCTTCCTCGTCTTCCTCTTCCTGCTCATCGTGGGAACTTGCAAGATCACTCTGACAGTCTCCGATAGCATTCAAGATCTCTTCGAACGTTGTTTTGGGCTTTCTGTTTGTCGCCCCCGCGCTTTCAGCAGCAGTCGTATCTTTCAGCTCTTGCATAATGGCTGTCTCTGCCTCTTGACCTCGCTTTCTGGCCACTGCAGTCTCTCTTTCCACATAATCCTCGATCCATTTCTGTTTCACTTCATGGCTTGAGAAGTGCGTTTCCCGTCGTATATCCGCCGAAACTGACGGAGAATTACATGCTACCTTCGCCCTAGGTGGCGGGTAGTTTCATACGTACTGCTTTACTTCGTGGTCACGTTTATGCACCATCAGAAGGTCACATGTGTTACACTCTTCGCAGGGGCTGCAGTTTTGCTGAAGCCGTTTAAACAACAGCTGGTGATGTTAAATCATCGCTACTACTTATCGTTCAATGATTTTCAAAACTTCTGCATTCAGTTAGTATTCTCATCTATGTATCTATGTATCTGTGTAGCTAGATATCTACACACGTTATATCTGGACTGGCAGTAGGCGGTGATTGTCAGCAATTCGAGGTGCGCCTGAAGATGACGATCGAGTGAGCCCAGAGATACACTCCGAGGCCGTGATCGAGCGAGTTTGGAGATGCAATTGGATGCAGAGATTGAGTGAACTCAGAGATGAACTGGGATGCCGTGATCGTGCGAGTATGGAGATGCACTTCGGGGCCGTGATCGAGCGAGTCTGGGGATGCAATTGGAGATCGAGATTGAGTGAACTCAGAGATGCACTGGGAGGCCGTCATCTAGTGAGTTTGGAGATGCGCTGGGAGGCTGTGATCGAGCGAGTTTGGAGATGCCCTTTGAGGCCGTGATCGAGCTAGGTAGGAGATGCAATTCGAGACCAAGATCGAGTGAACTCAGAGATGCACTCCGAGCTGTGATCGAGCGAGTTTAGAGATGCACTTGCACCAGGCTATGATCGAGGGAGATTAGAGGTGTACTCGATCTAGAGGCGGTCGATGGGAGGCACGCCAGCTGCTGACACTCAATTCATGGGTGAGTTAACTCGAAACCGTGGGAATGTGACGAGGTGACAATACCTTTGAAGCTCGAATGGAGAACTGGCTGGTGGCAGTCGATCTGTAGGGAGGTACGCCGGAAGCTGAAGCTACATTCTGGGGTCAACTCGGAATCAAGAGAATGAAGGGACGACAGACAATCCTAGGTGTAAGGAATCAAGAGAATGAAGGGACGACAGACAATCCTAGGTGTAAGCTGTGCTCGGTGTATGCTGTACTAGGTGTATGCTGCACTCAGTGTAGGCTGCACCCGGTGTTAACTCATGATGATGGCATGGAGAGATAGGGGGGGCTGACTTACCATTTTTGTCTTGCAATAATGGTACAGTTGTGGACAAGAAAAGGAGAGATGGGGGGGGAAGAAGTGAACTATATGGAGGATACGAGCGGACCTGAGAAATCAGGGATACTACTTCCCTGTTTGGGTTTACAAGACCCTGTATCGGTGTTGGTACCCAACAGATCGGGGCTCGTAACTGCCCTATTTGGGATGGTAAATTGACTCCCACATGAAATTCTCTCAAGTCGCAGTTTCTGATGCTGATTTCCCCCAACTCCTCTGATCTCTCTCTTTCTTGGGCTCAACACTACCCTCACCGAAGAACACGAAGTTAAGTCATCGCTCTCTATCTCTCCATGCCATAATCATGAGTTAACATTGACTACAGCATACACCAAGTACAGCATCATCCCAAGATCAACAGTCTCCCAGTCCCAGCCAGTTTCTCATCTCTTGGCGGATGTTGTACCCAACTCTCTACATCCCCACCATTACAAGTTAGCCAAGGAATATAGTCTCAGCTGCCGTCACGCCGCCATCCAAATCGACAGCCTTCAAGTACTCCTCCAGTTTCGTTTGATCATAGCCTGCATGTGCATCTCCAAACTCGCTCGGTCACAGCCTCAGAGTGCATCTCTGAGTTCACCTGATCTTGGCCTCCAAGTGCGTATCCAAACTGGCTCAATCACGGCCATCAAGTGCAGCATAGAGTTCACTCCATCTCGGCCTGCAAGTGCTTCTCCAAACTAGTTCGATCATGGCCTCCAAGTATATCGTCAAGTAGCAATGTTGGGTGTACGGAGATCCTGGGGTAACGGAGGTGGAATGAGCGATGCGGAGTATCCATTCGGGAGACCCCGGGGTAGATAGACAGCATCACATTTTTATATCATCTTGTCATACAACAAAAATACACACTCTATCATACCCAACTTTTGGTCCCACTCACTCTTTCCGAGATTTCGTGGATCCACGCAATCCGGTGGATTCTCACTGCCGGGTAGTATCATATCTTCTCACCATCCTATCCTCCTCGAGCTGCATGTAGAAGGAACGCGAGGTGAGATTTTTGCAGCGTCGCCCATTCCATTGCAATCCCAATGCAAGCGTGTACCCAATGAACCCATACCGACGTATGGTCACAGTTGGCCACAACGGTAGAGTCTTTGTTTGCAATAGGAGACCAACAGTGCGAGAAGAAATGGGGAAACGGTGATCGCAGGGCGACATGCCACGCGACGGGTGTTATCAATGCCCGCTGTGGAGTATTCCCCCACCGGGCTGTCTCTGACAGCTCTGATGCAGCGCGTCCACTCTGACCTAGCGATTGCGCCTCAACAGGAATGGTTTGTGCTGATGTAGTTAGCGTCTGTTATTTGTAAGATCCCAGCGAGGTGTTGAGACAAACATCGCCAGACGTCCTTTCTGTCGAACAATTTCCTGATTATATCTATCAAAGATGAGATATCCGCTGTCGTTCACTTCAATGTATCCCTACAAACAAACAAACAAACATCATTGGACCAACATACTGCAAATCGCGGGAATGTTGGAGTTACCTGCAACTTACAGCTATACGCAACCGGATCAAACTCGAGTAGAATGTGCAAGTTGACTATCATTCATTCCACTGTGACTTGTAGCTTACTATATATTCCTCAGAACTTTCCACTTTTTGTTATCATCTTCCTCACCATTTCCACAGCAGCAAGTCATGGCTCTACCGACTCCTCTACCCGGTGTGATTGAATGCGAAACAAGCCGAATGGTGGCGTTTTCATCGAACGTGCCCCTGGCTGAGGAAAAGCAGCGTCACAGACACCAGTTAGTCCATCGTGACGCTGAATTGCGGCGACCGAAAATATGGCCCAGGACTCATTTTTCACAATTGTATGTAAAACCAGACGCAACAATAATAGGAAGCAGTATGCAATCGGATGTGAGTATATCCCTATCAATATAGAAGGCGGTGAACTAACGTTATAATGTACTGCTGTGTTACGTAGAGAGCTTCATTACCAATTCGTCGCTGCCCGCAATGGCAAACCTCCATGCTCAATGAAGGTCTATGTCCGCACTGTCCGCGAAATCGAACATCATGATGTCGTCATCTCTGGGATGTCCTCTGATGGATTTTGTGATAAAGGTTGCCGGGAGTGGAAGAAACAGGATTAAAAGACTTTGGAGGAGGATACGGAGTCGTATATGGTTGAGGTAATAGCTGAATCTTCCTTTTAGAACCAGCAACTAATTTCTTGTATGTTTTCAACTTGTCTGCTACTATTGTGAGGCAAGGAGGTCGGGTACAGCTGGAACAGCCCAATATGCAGCTTGCCTTGAATATGGCCAACATGGACGAAGGGGGGTTTTCCCGTGCAGCAATAGAGGGAACACAATAACTAATTAAGAGACCTCGCGCCAAAGTCCGAGAAGAGAAGAAGCGAGGTGTTGAGTTTGCTGGGCATAAACAGGTGAAACCTGCGATAAAAAACACCCAGCAATGGTTTATTAACATCACACAGGTGGCTGCCTTCCATGCCAAAATGGCTTAGCGAAGAATCCGCAGACACTCTGGAGGAGCAAAGGGAATGGCGCACCTCCACCAGAACCGGCGGAACCTCCACCTGGAATGCCACCTCCGGCCGGAACACCCCCTGCGCCACCAGTTGAGACTGACGAAGACAAAAGTTATGAAATAGAATGTATGCCATTCAGGTGTGTGTATATACATTCTCCTCATCCCAACACCAATTTTTTAATCATGATGCATATACCAAGGTTTGCAAGCACGATAAAGATTTTATTCCAGATTTGCTGAGTACACTATCTGCTGTGTGGAAATACCGCAGAAATTGATTATTAAGATGACAGCAGCCTTTTCAGCGAATCTGAGAGCAAAGACGAGAATTGATTGAAAGGAACGGGAGTTTTGAGTATTATCATTATCTACAATGAGCAGACACTTTAAAGAATATTTTAAAGGATATATTTATATGCACCATGAAAGAACAATGTAGTGATAAATGAAAACGTACATGAAGAGGATAGAACGACTGCCAAAACACAGTTATTGGTATTCTATGCCAAAAATCAATGGTTGCATAATGCGGATAGGCCGGTGGCAAAATGAACATCAACCGAGGGTCAACAATTTTTTGTCCTGTAAGTCGGGTTATTACAATGTGAATTAGTTGTTGTTATCTATAATCGTTGTATTAGCCGCCTTCATAGGCAAAAGAGTATGCTACACTCTCCCTTGTCCATCTTGACAATGAGCGTCTACAATTAGCGGACACTTTACAGGATACTTTAAAGGATATATGTATATGCACAATTAAAGAACAGTGTAGTGCTAAATGAAAATGTACATGAGGAGGATAGAATGACTGCCAAAACACCATGATTGATGTTCTATGGTAAAGTGAATGGGTACATAATGCGGATCCACCTGTGGCAAAATGAGCGTCAACAGAGGGTCAAGGATAATTCGTCCTGTAAGTAAGGTTATTAAAATGTGAATTAGTCGTTGTTATCTATAATCATTGTATTGGCCGCCTCTATAGGCAACGGAGAATCCTACACTCTCCATGCCCCATCTTGACAATGAGCGTCAACAGAGTGACAATGATTTTTGGTTTTGAATCTTGGGTAATCTTGGTGGTAAATGATCGCAGACATCTGCAAACAAGGTTTTGGCAGCGTTTATAGACTGATCAGTAAGAGATGGTCCCGGAAGAGCCTCCCGGACAATCACAACATAATTCGTGTTCAATGCTGAACCGCAGTGATCCTGAACGTTTTAGCCGTTAAAACTGGTCAAAACTCCATGTATAGACATTAATGGCCATCCTGCATGGTGTTTGACGATCATGCGAGGCCAGAAATTGTTGACGGTCCATTGATGCTCATTTCCAAGATCGGGCGGGTAGCATGTCACTGCCTCTTTGACCATTAAAGGCGGCCAATACTTCACTTATGTATAACAATGAACAAATCACTTTTCAATTACCTGGCTTACAAGACTAAAAATTGTTGACGCTCCGTTGACTCTCATTTTCAGAATGGGGCAGTGCGCATCTCACTTTCTCTTTTGCGTTGAAATACGGCCAATACCTCATTTATGATTGTCTGGATCCAATCGCCACCTAGATTACCCATGATGCAAGAGCAAAAATCTTTGAAACGCCATTGACTATCATGTTCAGGATGGGGCAGGGAGCATATCTCTCGGGTTTTTAGTGATAAAGGCAGCCGATTCATCCGAAAAGGACAGTGACATACCAAAGTCAATATTTTGTAATTAGCAGTAGGATATCTAAATGCGACCATAAATGGAAAAACCTGAAACACAGAACCGGAGATTGGAACCGACGGGTCTAGCCAAACCCTGCAAATCCCACAGGTTGACGGGTGTGGGTCCGGGTTTGGCCCGCCAAGACACAGTGGGTAGGGTATTTGAACATTTCTGGAACTCAACTGAACCGTGTTTGCGGTCCGAACCCGGACCGCTGTCGGGTCACCTGGACCGGTTGCTAACACTTCCCGTCGCCCCTCAGATTACCCAAGATACACTACCATCATTCGTTGATGCTCTGTTGACGCTCATTATTCAGATGGGGTAGGGAGGGTATTGCAATCTGTTTTTCCTATCAAGGAGGCCAGAAATTACTTTATGACTGTCTGCCACCAACCAGCGGATTGATCACGCTGGACGCCAAACCAAAAATCGTTTTCTCTCTGTTAACGCTTATCATAATGTATTGAATAGTCAATACCTGCAGCCATCGATAATTGTAAAAATCATTATTTTGCCTTATTGGTTGCCTTTCAGTCCGATTAATACTCAGCCAGTTGGCAAATCCCAGCCGAGTAATATTCTTGCACAGGCCTCTCTCATTCTACCAAAATTGATATATCTAACTAAACATTCCATTTTGCCAGCTATACTTGGGTTTATGAACAACTATCCTCATGCGACTGATCACTATTCTCGCATAATATTTCTCTTGTGAAATTCCCGATCATTCAACATATAGACCCTGGTGAACACATATTGACCCAAACTGTCCTACTTTTTCCAGTTTCCCTTATTTCTCCTTGTTTTCATTGCACTGACAGTTATCAACGCCTTTTCAGCCTGATTCATTGACCACCGTGTTGGCCGAATCAATCCAGGAACATTTGGTGCAGTCTTTTCAACAACGTGCTCTGGGCATTTGAAAGCCTTGATGCCATTGCCTGGGTCTACATCTGATTGATCGTAGGCCTCACAGTCGTCTTCACTCTCATTTGGATTATCCAAATCGCCAATCCTGTGAAGCCAATTTTCAATGTCGAAAATAATTCCTGGTGCACATTCCTCCTCACTTTTGCCTGGATGACTATCAATTCTCCGGATTCAGTGGATATTCAATACTTGAGTTCGACCTCCAGGGATGTCCTTTCATACCCATGTGGTGGCAAAGGTGATCTTTCTGACAATGTAAATGCAGCCTGACCAACATGTTGAAAATTTGACCAGGATGATTTGATGATCTCTTTAGATTCTGAAATGTATTCTATGACTGTGATTTGCTGGTTTTCAGCGTGAGATTTGTTCTGTGCAGGGCGTCGATTTTGACTGCCCTGCCACTTCACCAATAACTGGTGAACCTTGGCCATTTGGTGCAATTTCCTTTCCTCCACATCTTGTGTCAATTCAAAGTGCTATGCAGTTTCTGCATTTTCCGATGCGGAGCAATTGCCCACCAATATTCTGTTGTTGGCTCGAGGAAACAACCTTACAGACTTTTTTGCGCGAAGCGTCTCGCCAGTGGTTTTGGACTGTTTGCAGCAAATAACACGTCGCCCAAGGGACATATTGGGATTCACTGAGATACCATGTGGTATAATAGACAGTGTGTCGCATGCCACATTGCAGAGATCAGCATACTGTGAGTGCCTATCAACTTGCTGGCACCACCAGCCGGTGATATCCGTTAACCAAAATGTTCTTCTAATCTCCATGGGGTCGGAGTGGTAATCATGGAGATTTGGATTTACCTGCCCCCAGGTCTTTGGTTAATCAGGCGGTTAATTCAAACGGAGCCTTGCGGTTGTCAATGAGCATGCTGCGCGATTGCTTCCTCCGGGTGTCTTTTAAGTCACACTTTTAGGTGTTAACTATTCTTCATCATCGCCGGACAAATCATATTGATCAAAAGACGATTGACCAAATCCGGAAGCCTCTGCTGAGGGGAAGATATCGCTGTGGGTACTATTTTTAAGTGTAATGACCAACTATCGTCAATGATTGGGACAGAATTCATTCTGAACATACCTCAGAGATGCCTGATGGTATTTGGTAGTATAAGACGTCTCGTCCTCAAGATTAATATTCATTGCCTTGTCCCACATTCTAAATGATGGCAACTTCGGGAAACGATAAAGGATATGTGCTGAAATGAGAAACAGACCAGTATTTGGAGTGACTTCAGCATAATGTTTGGAGAGCTTCTAGCACGCAACCTTCATGGCATAGTATAAGTCTTCCTTCCATTGTGTCATCTTCTCAGCCAAAGCTCCCATAATGCCATCCGTGTGATAGAACCAGTCATTGTAGACAGTAATGATGTGATGCCGAGTAACTGTATCACTTTTCACCATCCACAGGGTCCAGTATCAGAATGGCTTTATATCTTCCATTATGTACTTGACAATATTCCATTCATCCTGTGTTGTGAAGAGAGGATGGTAACTGCGGTATGTTGGATTGTTGAGCCACTCGGGGGATTGAATTCTCGTAATCAGTAGCCTTGCTCAAGCAACTCCACTGTCAAATTCTACAGTATTTTCACCTCAATAATAGAGAGTACTCCAATGTGTACTCTGGGTTCTTGACAGTCGATGAACTCATTTCAATGACCAGGTGTCAGCTTACTCAATACTGCAAGCATTCTCTGCTATATGAATGTCGGTTTCAGGTATTTCAAAATATCTTGAAATGCATACTTTCTCACTTATGTTTGCCAAACCTGGTCGCATAGCCAACACCTTGTTGATTCTAGCATGGCCCTCTTTTCGCAGTCTTCAACTCTTCCCAATGTCAGTGTTTTTATTCCCTCCAAATTGCAGATCGCGCCCATGGGCTTCCCTGGACTTGGTGCGGTCTTTGACTCCGAGACTGCTCATGAACACACCCAAAGCAAGCGTAATGACATGCGCCATGCATCGTACTTCTTCCTCAGTGCAGGCAACCTGAGTCCGGAGGCCTCAAGGGTTAAATATAGTTCCTGAGTCATTGAGTAATTTGATGAAGCACTATCAGAGGTATTTCGTAGTAAATGGCTGTAAGTAAGCTCGAAATGATCCAGAACTTCATTCAAATGTATGGCAATCCTTGCGCCATTATGTTGACCCTGGACATATTATGCTTAATTAGCATTCGAAGTGGGAAGAGAACAGGCTATCAACCTCATCGAATGCGAGTTGTACATCTTGCAATGCACAATTTCGATTCATATAGAAAGCTACGACCAATGTTATCGCTAATTTGTTCGTTGATGTCCACCAATCTGAAGCTATGCTAAGTGTATTTCTTGACGGCAATTGCTTCTTAATTGCATCCACACTGAGGGAGTATTCCCTGTGGCAAATGATGCTAAGGGTGCCGGCGGATGGAAGCACCAGATCGCCGTGTAATGTATTCAATGACCATGGTAGCTAAAAAAATTATTAGAGCATTCCATGGAATGTGTGCCGAGACAAATCGTAAGATGAGGTAGGGATTCCTGGCATCGAGGTGGAATTTAGCAGTTAGGTAGTCCATTGCTGCCTGATTAGAGTGTTGTGTCTGTCAATGGTGTTGATATAGGTAAGATCTAACAGTGAAATATGAATTTCTTTTGCGAACTTACGATTAGTTTTAGCAACGGTTCCGGACCGTCGCTTTGGGTCCTGGTCCGGGTCAAAACCGAATCTTTGCCAAATTGGAGGTCCGGGTTGTCAATACACCCGAACTGTCAATTCGTGTAGGGTTTGATCGTAAACCCCCTACCAATCTGAATTGTGCGGGTTGTCAGCGGATCGCCCAGTGGGTGCATCCATATATTCATATACGGCTCATATTTTTGGAGTTTTTTAAGAATACCTTATCAAAATCACGTTTTAAACAACCAATAATGTCTTTTTGAATGATTTCCAGCTTGCAATATCGATTACTTTGGAATCAGTGTTTTACGTTTGACATATTGTGTTTTTGCTTATCAGGGCGGTCAATAATTCCATTATGAACGCGAAGATCCGCGCGATGTGTTGATTACCAAATATGCAACAACTAAAACCATTAACCCTCTGTTGACGCTCATTATCAGGATGCGGCAGGGACCATGTCGCTGTTGTTTTTCCAGTAAAGGCTGCCAAAATTTCATAACTGGATGTCTGCAACCAATCCATCAGCAAGATGTAATTCAGTCCGGAAGCCATACGCAATGCTCCCAGACACTCCGGGCGACCTCACCAGTGCTTCTCAGTACTTCCTGACGCTCCCAGACCCCCCTGGAGCTAAGCAAAGTGATCTCAGACTCTGCAAGAGCACTCTCAGGATGCTCCATCTAGGATAGTCAAATTTTGGAGCTCCTGAGACCTCTGCGCAGATCTGCGGGGGACTTCGAAAGAAGCAGAGACCGCTGCACAGCTCTGTGGGATACTTCGAGAGCGGCTGAGACCACTACGAAGCTCTGCGGGAGACTTGATGCCGAATTCTCACAGCAGTGGTTCTTACATAACCACCAGGCATTTCGTCTTATCATATTCATCATTGTTACAGTCACAAGATTCGCTACATCATAATATGGCATGCATTATTTAAGTATCTTCATATATTCATATGGTCAATCTGGCCGCAGATGGTACTCGAGCATAATCGGAGGAGCACCAGGCCACGCCCACTGAGAGTACTTTTAGAGATGCACCATTTGGAGGCAGTTCCGGTGAAACAATGGAGCAAGAAGGCAGAGAGCCCACCATCAACATTCCGCCGCACGTCTCGCGACATCCAAACGAAATTCATGAGACAGAGCGGTTCTGGTTCGAGGAGCGTTGGAATCGGGTGAGAAGATATGATACTACCCGGCATTGAGGATCCCACGCAATTGCGTGGATCCACGATACGGCGGATAGAGCGAGTGACACCAAAAGTTGGGAAAGATAGAGTGTGTATTTTCAATGTATGATTAAATGAGATGGAGGTGAGATGGAAATGACATGATGTCTATCTACTCCGGGGTCTGCCGAATATAGACTCCCCGTCACTCTTTCCAACTCCGTTACTGCTCTATCTCCGTAGACCCGCCGTTGTTCCTTAAAGATGTCCTTGGAGGCTGTGATCGAGCGAGTTTGGAGATGCAGTTGGAGGCCGTAATCGTGCGAGTTTATGAAATACACTTGGAGGCAGTGGTCGAGCGAACTTGGAGGCCGGAATCGTGCGAGTTTGAAGATACACTTGGACACTGTGATCAAGCGAGTTTAGAGATGCGCTTGGAGGCCGTGATCATGCGAACTTCCAGGCCGTAATGGAGCCAGTTTGGAGATACACTTGGAGGCCGTGATCGTGCGAGTTTGGAGGCCGTAATCGAGCGAGGTTAGAACTGGACTTGGAGGCTGTGATCGTGCGAGATTGGAGGAGTACTTGGAGGCGGTCAATCTGCAGGGGGTAGTTCGGGAGGGAGGCGAGACGGGAGCTGATACTCTATTCATTGGTTAACTCATGATTCTGGGAATGTAGAGAATTGAGTACAACATGGTCTGCCGAGAGATGAGAGACTGGCTGGGAGCGGGAGCCAGTCGATCTTGGGATGATGCAGTATGCAGTGTATGCAGTATGCAGTGTATGCTGTACTTGGTGTATACTGTACTCGGAGTATGCTGTACTCGGTGTTAACTCTGGATCAAGGCATGAAGAGATAGAGAGCGCTGACTTAACTTCGTGTTCTTAGGTGAAGGTAGACTTGAGGACGAGAAAGAGACAGATGAGAGGAGATGGGGGAAATCATCATGAGAAACTGGAACTTAGGAGAATTTCGTGTGCCAGTCAATTTACCATCCCCGATACAGCAGGTACGAGTCCCTATCCGGCGTGTAATTACACCGATACAAGGTCTTCCCAACCCAATCAGGCAAGTCATACTGCTGATTTCTCATATCCGCTAGTATCCTCCACATTGTTCTCATCTTCATCCCCATCGCTCTCTTTCTCGTTCACAACTCTACCATCAATGCAGCACACAAAGTTAAGTCAGCCCTCTCTATCTCTCCATGCCATGATCATGAGTTTACACTGAGTACAGCATACACCGAGTACAACATACACCGGGTACAGCATCCACCCAAGATTGTTTGTCTTCCCTTCATCCTCATGATTACGATTTGACCTTTGAATGTTGGTTCAGCTTCCGGCGTGCCTCCCTACACGATCGATTGCCATCAGCCAGCTCTCCATGAGAGCTCAAATCAAAGGTAAGGTCACCTGTTCACATTCCCACGGTTGCAAGTCAACTAACTGATGAATACAGTCTCAGCACCCGGCGCGCTGTCCATCGACCGCCTCTAAGTACTCGTCCAATCTCGCTCGATCACGGCCTCCAAGTGTATCTCTAAAGTCGCTCGATCACGGCCTCCAAGTGTATCTCCAGACTGGCTCGATTACGGCCTGCAAGTTCGGACGATCACGGCCTCCAAGTGCATCTCCAAACTCACTCGATCATGGCCTCCAAGTGTATCTCCAAACTCGCTCGATGATAGCCTCCAAGTGTATCTCCAAATTCGATCGATTACGGCCTCGAAGTTCACTAGATCCCGGCCTCCAAGTGGATCTCCAAATACTCTCGATTACCGCCTCCAAGTGCATCTCCAAACTGGCTCGATCACGGCCTCGGAGTGTATCTCTAAGTTCAGTCGATCGTCATTTTCAGGCGCACCTCTAATTGCTCTCAAGCACCGCCTGCAGCCAGTCCAGATATACTGTGTAAATGGGTTGCTATATAAATACATAGATGAGAATACATACTGAATACAGGAGTTTTAAAAATCATTGAACGATAAGTAGTAGCTATTATTTCCAGGCGCACCAGCAGCGTACCCAAAGAAGATGTTTTTCCCAAACTGCTCTACAGTGATTCGAGGTGCTCCCAGGCTTGTCGCCGGCGCTCCCAGGTGCTGCCAGGCTTGTCGTCGGCGCTCCCAGGCTTGTCATTGGCGCTCCCAGACTTGTCGTTGGCGCTCCCGGACTTGTCGCAGGCTCTCCCAGACTTGTCGTTGGCGCTCCCAGACTTGTCGCCGGTGCTCCTAGGTGCTCCCAGGTGCACCCAACGTTCTCTCCGGCGCACCGAGGTGTTCCAAAACATATCACAATCACTCCCATGGTAGTCCTGTACCAGTCACCAGAGATCCCACTTACTCCAAAGCCCGGCCGGAATGCCCTCCTAGGGTCTGATACTCTCCTGAAATTGACCCATCTTTGTTTGTTTGTAATCATTGTGCATTCACCCCGAAGGGGTGCCCAGCTAAGTTACCATAAGCTGGCCGACCACTGGTGGTCATGGCATTTAATTAACATTTTTATCACTGTCCATCGGAAACTTCCTGTCCATCCATCGGCTAAATTACGGCCAAACTAGCTCACATAACACCTACTTCTGACTCAGGCAAAGTTGTTTCCTCCCACTTCCCGCTACCCAATAGAGGGCACTAAGGCCACTGACCCACCAAGCCCACCCCCATCACTAATCGTTCGTATGCTCAACCTGTGGTGGGTTTGACACAGGGAACTCGTGGTGTGACATCAACTTGTTCGGTACAAGGAGTCTGCTCGGGTGGGGGGAGTGGCGGGATTCGAACCCGTAAAGAACAGCATAGTGTTGGCAAGACCATACCACTACACTAGGGGGCCACTCCCCAAATTGACGCATCTAAGTTTACACTCCACATCCTCTCAGTCACTCCTGGAGACTTCCAGTGACTAAAATACATTTTGCTGATGTCGGAACATAAATTACCCAAGATGCGAAGCTGAAAATCGTAGATGCTCCTTTGACGCTCATTTGCAGGATGAGGCAGGGAGAATGTCGCTGTAGTTTTTCCCAGTAAAGGCTGCCAATCTCTGGTAAATGGGTGTCTCAAACCAATCGGAACATAAATTACCCAACATGCGAAGCTAACCATCGTTGAAGCTCGGTTGACACTCATTCCCAGGATGCGGCAAGGAGCATGTCGCTGCAGTTTTTTCCAGTAACGGCTTCCAAAATCTGGCAGATGAATGTCACCAACCAATCAGAACATAAATTACCCAAGATGCGAATTTGATGATAATTGACGATCTGTTGACGCTCATTCTCACGATGCGGCCGGGAACATGTCGCTGTAGTCCTTCCCAGTGAAGGCTGTCAATATCTGATCAATGTGTGTATGCAACCAGTCGGAACGCAAATTGTCCAAGATGCGAAGCGAACAATCATTGACGCTCCGTTGACGCTCATTGTCAGAATGGGGAGGTGACTGAGTTGCGGTGCATCAGCAACTACTCTAGTTTCCGTCAGAAACACCTGGGTGTTCTGGACGGCTCTGACGGCTCTGACGGAACCTCGCACCCTCTGACGGAGAATTACACGCTACCTGTCACCCAAGTGATGGGTCGCGTTGCATACGTACTGCTTTACTTTGTTGTGATGTTTACGCACCATCAGAAGGACACGTGTATTACACTCTTCGCAGGGGCTGCAGTTATGCTCAAGCCATTTACACAACGCCTGGCAATGTTAAATCATAGCTACTACTTATCGTTCAACGATTTTCAAAACTTATGCATTCAGTGTGTATTCTCATCTATGTATCTATGTATCTATATAGCTACCTATCTACACACGGTATATCTGGACTGGCAGCACGCGGTGGTTGTCGGCAATTTGAGGTGCGCCTGAAGATGACGAACGAGTGAAGTCAGAGATACACTTGGAGGCCGTGATCGAGAGAGTTTGGACATGCACTTTGAGGCCGTGATCGAGCGAGTTTGGAGATGCACTTGCAGGCCGAGATCGAGTGAACTCAGAGATGCACTTAGAGGCCGAGAGCGAGTGAACTCAGAGATGCAGTTGGAGGCCGTGATCGAGCGAGTTTGGAGATATGCACTTGGAGTCCGTGATCTTGCGAGTTTGGGGATGCACTTGGAGGCCATGATCGTGCGAACTTGGAGGCCGTAATCGAGCGAGATTGGAGGAGTACTTAGAGGCGGTCGATGGACGGCGCGCCGGGTGCTGAGACTCTATTCATCGTTTATTTAACTCGCAATCGAGAGAATGTGACAAGGTGACTTTAGGTTTGCGCTCTCATGGAGAGCTGGCTGATGGCGGTCGATCATGTAGGGAGGCACGCCGGAAGCTGAAGCTACATTCAGGGGTCAACTCGAAATCATGAGAATGAAGGGACGACAGACAATCGTAGGTGTATGCTGTACTCAGTGTATGCTGCACTCAGTGTTAACTCATGATGATGGCATGCAGAGAGAGAGAGGGATGACTTAACTTTGTGTTCTTGCGATGATGATAGAGTTGTGGACGAGAAATAGAGAGATAGTGGATGAAGATGAGAACAATATGGAGAATACGAGTGGCTATGAGAAATCAGGAGTACGACTTGCCTGATTGGGTTTAGAAGACATCCCATGGGTGTCATTACCCACCAGATCGGGACTCGTACCTACCGTATCGGGGATTGTCAGTCGACTCGCACACGAAATTCTTCAAGTTGCAGTTTCTCATGATGATTTCCCCTATCTCCTCTGATCTCTCCCTTTCTTGTGCTCAACTCTACCATCACCTAAGAACACAAAGTCAAGTCATCCCTGTCTATCTCTCCATGCAATGATGATGAGTTAACGCCGAGTACAGCATACACCCAGTACTGCATACACAGAGTACTGCATTATCCCAAGATCGACTGTCTCCCGCCACCAGCCAGCTCTCATCTCACAGGGGACCTTATTGTACTCAACTCTCCACATTCCCACGATTACGAGTTAACCAACGAATACAGTCTCAGCTGCCGTCGCACCTCCCTCCCGATCTACCGCCTCCAGATCGACCACCTGCAATTACTCCTCCAATCTTGATCGATCATGGCCTCCAAGTGCATCTCCAAACTCGCTCGATCACGGCCTCCAAGTGGATCTCTGAGTTCACTCAATCGAGATCTCCCAAACTCGCTCGATCACACCCTTCAAGTGCATCTCGAAGTTCACTCGCTCTCGGCCTCCAAGTGCATCTCTGAGTTCACTCAATCTCAGTCTCCAATTGCATCTCCAAACTCGCTCGATCACGGCCTCCAAGTCCATCGTTAATGAGCGAAGGAGAGTATACGGTGAAACAGGGGTAACGGAGGTGGACTGAGCCACGGGGAGTACATATCCAGGAGACCCCGGGGTAGATAGACATCATCTCATTTTCATCGCATCTGGATCCATGCAATAGCGTGGATTATCACGGCCGGGTAGTGTCATATCTTCTCATTTCCTTCCTAGGCTCCTTGAGCTAGAACCTCCGATTATGCTCGACTACCATCTGTGGCCAGATTGACCATATGTATATATATAGAGATACTTGAATAAAGCATGCCATATTATGAGGTAGCGAATCTTGTGACTGTAACAAAGACAAATATGATAGACGAAATGCCTTGTGCTTATGGAACACTGCGTGTGGCTTCCGGACCGATTCACATTTTGCTGATGTACCCAATGAACCCAATTTGACGTATGGACACAGTTGGCCAGAACGCCACAGTGTTCATTTACAATACAATACCGACAGAGCAAGAAGAAACTGCGAAACCGCGATCGGAGGGCAATATGCAACACGACGCGTCGTATTGGCGTCGTTCGCAGAGTAGTCTGCCACCGGGGTGTCTCTGACGGCTCAACTGGAGCGCGTCCACTCTGACGGAGTCATTCCGCCCGGACGGAAATGTTTTCTCCTGATGTCTCTGTTGCCTAGAAAAGCTGCCAATACATCTGTTATGCATAACAGCAACTAAATCGCTGTTGAATTACTGTACTTAGAAAACTACAAATGGTTGACGCTCCGATGACGCTCATTTTAATGTATTGTGCATTCACCATCTGCTGCCATCGATAATAGTTTTTATCACGATTTGAACATATTGGTAGTCTTTCTGACAGATCGAGACATCGCCCTGGGGCAAAGCCGAGCGCCGCAACATTCTTGCACTGTTCGCTCTCGCACAACTATAAATTATGTATGTTGTCAAATGCTTCATTGCGCCGGCTCTTCATGTGATTATCGACCTATATTTACAAGCTACTGCTCACCATTTGCCCATAATATATCTCTAACTGGAACTCTCGGTCAATATACATAAAGAAGCCGGTGAATAATTGACGCATTCTGGCATACTTTTGTTTCACTCCCCTATTCCTCCTTGTTTCGATAGCTTTGACCATCATCAACACCATTTCAGCCTGTGTCTCTGACTTCTGTGTAGGCCGAATCAATCCGGAAACACTTGGTGGGGCGATCACATCCCGCTGCTCGAGGCATTCCGATTGCTTGATGTTATTGTGTTCCTCCATATCAGATTCAGCGTCCGGTGCGCAATCGTCTTCACTGTCAGTTGGATAATCTCAGTCCCCATCCCAGTTAAGCCAATCTTCAGTGTCCGAAATGCTTTCAGGTGCTCTGCCCTCATCACTTTTGACTGGATGACAGTTGATACTTCGGATTTGGCAAACATTCAATATTTGACTTTGTCCTCCAGGGAGGTCCTTTGCAGACAAAGGTGGTGGCAAAAGAGATCTTTCTGGCAATTTAAATGCAACCGCACCATCCTGTTCGAAGAGTGACAAGGGTGCTTTGACGATCTATTCAATGTCCGAAATGTATCCCACGGTGGTCATTTGGGTGTTCTGAGTGCAAGATTCTTTCTGGGTAGCCGGTCGGTTGTGGCTGCCCTCCCACATCTCCAAAACGTTGTGAACCTTGGCCATTGTGTGCAATTTCCTTACCTCTGCCTCTTTCATCATTTCCGAGTTGTTTCCTGTGTTTGTTGTATGTAATAATGGGTCAGCACCTGCCAACATCCAGTTATTGGCTCGAGCAAACTGCCTTACAACCACTTTTCTGCAAAGAGTCTCGCCTGTGGTTTTTGACTGCCTCCAGCCTATAACATCTCAGCCGAAGGAAAAACTAACCACCACTCTGACTTCATGGGGAATGATAGAGAATATGACGCGTGCCACATTGGAGATATCGGCGTACTTGGAGTGCGTTTCCTCTTGTTGGCGCCAGCAGTCGGATATGTCCGGTAACCAAAATGTACTGCTAATCTCGATTGGGTCGGAGTGGAAATCATTGAGAGTTGGATTAATTTGCCACCAGTTCTTTGGTGCTTCAGGCGGCGAATTCAAATGGAGCCTGGCAGAGGTCAATAAGCGTTCTGCGCAATCGCTTTGTCCGGGTGTCTTCTCAGCCACATTGTTCCCCATTAAGTATTTGTCATTATCGCTGAACAAATCATATGGATCAGAGGATGAATGACAGGATCCCGAAGCTGTTGGAGAGGGGTTGGGATTTCTGCTCGGTAAGCTTTCGAGTTCATTGACCGGCACATGTCGATGTTTGGCACAGTGTTCCTTCTCCGCATACATCAGAGAGGCCTCTTTGTAATGGGTTGTATAGGATGTCTCGTCCTGTGGATTGATGTCCATTCCTGTGTCTCACTCGCTGAACGATCGGAGATTCTGGAAAGAATCGAGAATACGTGCAGAAATGAGAAGAATGCCCATCAATGGAGTCACATCAGCGTAATATTGCGACAGCATTTCTGGAGCTAACCTCAAGGTGAGGAACAAGTTTTCGTTCCATTGAGTCTTCTTCTTGGCCGAAGCTCGCATCACACCATCCATGGGATCGAACATGTCATTGTAGACTGTGATCTCGTGATGCAATGTGACTGTATGCTTCTTCGACATCCACTGTGTCCGATATCGGAATGGCCTCAGCACTTCCTTGACATACTTCCCAATGGTCCATTCATCTTGAGTTGTGAAAAGTGGCCGGTTTTCAGTGTATGTTGGATTATGAAGCCACTTACGGGTGAATGCCCGTAATCGTTATGCGCGCTCGTGCAACTCCAGTGTAGACTTTCAATGGGGCTTCACATTCACAATCGGAAGTACCGCAATGCGGACTGTTGCTTTTCGACATTCACTGAACTCGTTTCGACAACCAGGTGTCAGCGTAATCAATACCACAAGCATTCTCTGCTATATGAAACTCAGTTTCAGCACTTGCAAAATATCCTGAAATACGTACCTTCTCAATTATCTTTGCGAAACCTGGACTCATGGCCGACACCCTATTGATTCTCGCATTGCCCACTTTCCGAAGTGTTTGACTCTTCCTAAGGCGTATGCATTCATTCTCTCCAAAGTGCTGATTGCGCACATGGGCTTCCCAAGAGTTGGTCCGGCCTTTTACACCCAAACTGCTGATGAATGCACCTCAAGCCAGCTGTATGACGTGCGCCATGCACGGAATGTGGTTCCTCAATGCAGGCCACTCGATTCCCGAGGCCTCAAGTGTTGATTGCAGGTCGCGCGTGGTCGAGTAATTGGAGGAGGCATTATTAGTCGTAATTCCAAGCAAACATCCATTGGTATGCTCAACACAATCGAGCACGTCATTTAAATGTAGGGCTAGCTTTGCTGCTGTATATTGGCCCTTGACATATCATGCTTAATTAGCATTCGAAACGGGAAAGGAACAGGCGAACAAACTGTTCGAAAGCGAGTTGAACTTCGCGCAACGCCCAACTCTGATCTACGTAATAAGTGATGACCGACATTATGGCTAGTTTGATTGTTGATGTCCGTCCGTCCAAAGTTAAACTAAGTGTATTTTGTGAGGGCAATTACTTCTTAATTGCATCCACGGTCAGTGCATATTCCCTCCGGCAACTGTTGCCAAGGGTCATAGCACACATCAGCACTAGTTCATCGCGTAACACCTTATATGAGCGGCATAGCTCTAGATTTGAAATAGCATTCCATGGAATATGAGCCGAAACCAATTGTATCATGAGGCAGCGATTCCACATGTCTTGGTGAAATACGGAAGTTCCAAAGTCCTTAGCTGCAAGTGTGGAACGTTTGGTCTCTCATTTCGGGAAATATAGATCAACCTGGGAGTCAAATATGATTCTCCTGTGAGCTTACTATTGTGATTCCTGGAGTTCCTTGCCTCTTCAGGATAGCTAAAGGAGTTTCATCGACCGTCGAACTAGTCAATTCAGTAACCTCTGACACTGTTAATTCGTTCAACTTTGCAATGTGAGCTTTGGCTAGCAAGTGTTTCCCCATTGAGCTGGTCCCATGTTCTGATGGATGGCGAAGAACTTGATGACAAACAATACATATGATGCCAGGGCTGCCGGTCTCCTCAATTCCGCAGTGTAAATAGAATCGCCAAGAAGGCCCATGTCTAGAATGATTCCAAGCAATAGGCCGCTTCGAGCCTACATTCAATGATGCCCAGAAAGCGTCAAAGATGGTTTGTGAAGTAAGCTCGCTCAAATCACGAATAAAGACACTTTTATCCTTGGAAGAGTTCATCACCTCAAGCAATGAGGAATTCAAAGATTTTGAATTTGACATCGCAGTAGGAATTGGATTGCTGGGTGATCCGACTGGAGATGCTGCCAGAAGTTATGTTATAGTAAAGAAGAATGCGGATTCTTATATATTGTCTAGAGCTACAAGCAAAAAATAGTCAGATGTGTGAGACATTGCATGCATATTAGCGAAGTTGTATACAACAACATATTGTAAAAACTGACTGCGTAAGACTCAATTCAGGAACAACACAATGCAGTTCATTGCTGTGTAGCATATTGAGCCCCCACAAAAATTGTTGATGTTCCGTGGGCGCTGAATTGTAGGAGGCGGACACAATATCCTCACTAGCATTATTCCCCATGAAGGCAGCCGATATGTTGAATATGGAATAACAACGTTCCATAGCCCTTAGAGTGTGCAAGATGCAAAACCAAAAATCAGTGATGCTCCATTGACGCTCATTTTTAGGAAGTGTTAGCGATATCATCACTATCATTCTTCCCAACAAAGGCAGCCGATATGGTGAATATGGGATAACGATGTTCCATAGCCCATAGATTGTGCAAGATGCAACACCAAAAATTGTTGACGCTCCGTTGATGTTCATTTTTAGGAGGCGGTAGCTGAATCGTCAATAGAATTTTTGACCATAAAGCCAGCCGACAAGCTGAGTATGAGATAACATCGTTCTACAGCCCTTAGAGTGTGCAAGATGCAAGACCCAAAATTTTTGACCCTCCGTTGATGCTAATCTTTGGGAGGTGGTAGCTGTCTCGTCACTACCATCTTTGCCCATCCAGGCGGCCGATACATCGATTATGGGTTACCGTTAATGCAAAGCACTTTGAGTGTCCATCATGCAAGACAAAAAATCGTTGATGCTCCATTAACGGTTAATTTTAGGAGGGGGTAGCGATATCGTCTGTAGCATTCTTGCCCATAGTGACAGCTCATACTACGAGTATGGGTTGAAGGGGTCGCTTCATCCTTTGATTATCCAAGATACAAGAACAAAAACTGTGGACTCATCATTGACTCTGATTTCCAGGATGGGTCACCGAGCGTGTCACTATCATTTTTGCCTATAAAAACCGCCAATAGGGTCACTTTGGAAAGATATGACTATGCAGCCGTTTGTTTGCCCAAAATGTCAGACTAAAAATCGTTGACGCTGCGTTGACGCTCAACTTAATGACTTACCAACAGTCAGTGGATGCTCAACGATTGTCTGCAAAAATGCATACAGTGGTTATTGGCAGCCAATAAATTGTTTCTATATATAAACATCTGAATCCAAAAGCTTCCAAGCCTCTCAATTTCTGATCCACAACTTGACACGTTACTTGTGGGATAAATGACGTTAGGCTATCACATTACGGCGTTTTCGGCCGGCAATGAACCGCATATTTATCTGTACACTAGTTTTGATATATTTAGCCCGACTTCCTCACCTGTCCTCATCGAGCTCATTCTCCGTGATTTCCATGACCTACCATAAGCAATTTTCAAAATATCGACCATGTGCTCCAGGTCTGGGCAGAGAGTTATGCAGTTAGCTGTATGATCATATGCAGCATGACGGTCGTCATTCATCCTGGTTCGTGTTGTGCATTGAGCGCCTCACCAATGACCAGTGTTAGCAACGGATCCGGTTAACCCGCCAGCAGTCCAGGTTTGGACGAGAACAACGATCCGGTTCCGTTCCAGAACTGGCCAATAACCCAACCCGCAGCTTCTTGGCGGTCCGATCCCGTCCCCGTACCCGTCAACCCTCGGGTTTCTGCGGGTTTGGCTAGACCCGTCGGGTATAATCTCCGGTGTTGCATTTCTGATTGTCCTATTGATCGTCCCATTCAGATATCTTAGTGTTAATCGTGAAATACTAACGATGGTACGTCGATGTTCTTTTTGGATGAACTGGCGCCTTTGTGATTGAAATATGTGGACAAACGCTCCGTGCCCCATCTTGGAAATGAGTGTCAACTGAGTGTCAACAATTTCGGGTCTTGCATCCTGGGTAATCAGAGCGGGCATTGGTTGCAGCTAGTCATAACTGACATATTGGCCTCCATCATGTGCAGAAGCAGAAGCGATACGCTCCATGCCTCATCGTTGAAATGACAGTCAAATGAGCATCAACGATTTAAGGTCTCGCATCATAGGTAATATAAGTCGCGCATGATTGCAAACCTCTATTAAGGAGGAATTGGAAGGCGCTCTAGGTAGACAAGCAAACCACATTCCCCCAACAGCCACCCGGACAGTGACAACTCAGATCATTCACAATAATGCAATGAGGAGTTCATGACCGTTGTAGCCTAGACAAACTGTCAGAACATCGTATATGCACAATGAGAAATGCATCGCGCTTTGATTAATAATGATGAAAAGCCAAAAAATGTTGACGCTCCATTGCCGTTCATTTTCATGAAGGGGCACGGAGCATGTCGTTATCTGTTTTCCGTATAATGGCGGGCAATACTTTGATTATTTATAGGAACGACCATGTCGCTTGTGACTTACTCGACTTACAAGACCAAAAATCGATGACGTTCCGTTGACGCTCAATTTCAAAATGGGGCAGGGAGCGTGAGGCTTGCTGTTTTGGGTATAAAGCCAACCGATACCCCATTTATGAACGATCTCAGCCGATTGCCAAGCTGATTACCCATGATGCAAGACCAAAAATCGTTTACGCGACGTTGACGCTCGTTTTGCCATGGGCATATCCACAGTATGTTATCATTTATTTTGACGTAATATATCATGAATGGTGTTTTGGCAGCCTTTGTACCGTCCTCATATACGTTCTCCTTCATCAAAACATTGTTCTTTAACAATACATATAAATATATTCTTTAAAATAGACATTAAAGTGTCCGCTAATTGTAGATAATGATACACTCACAAATCTCGTTTCATTCGATCAATGCTCCTCTCCACTGTCAGGTTCGCTCAATTGGCTGCTGTTGTCTGCAATATCGATGTCAGTTGCATTACCACGCAGCAGATAGTGTACAAACCAGTGGATGTTTCTTCATCAGTCAGCAAATCTGGATCAAAATCTTTATCACGCATGCGATCCTTGGGATATGCATCGTGAATCAAAAATTGAGCACTGGGGAGAGGAGTATGTATATACACATAGCCGGGTGACACACCTTCGATTTCGGACAGCTGAGCTGCCTCATTGTTAACGGGTGGAACAAGTGGCGTTTCGGATGGCTGTAGCGTCGGTTCTGGTTTCGGCTGTCTGTGTCGCTCTGGGGGAGCTGCACCTGTGCCTTTGGGTCCCCAGCATGTCTGGGGATTCTGTGATGTGCCATTTTCGCAAGGAAGGCAGCCGTCCGTCTGATTTCCCGAAGCATAGCCGGGTGTCTATCAATCGCAAACTTCACATTTGTATGCCCAGGAAACTCAACTCCCCACTTCTGCTCTTCGCGGACTTCCACCCGAGCTTGTGTGATTGGGAATTGTGTTTACTTCATTGCGGCGCGCGAAAACCCTCCTTTGGCCATTTTGGCCATAGTCAAAGCCAGGCGCATGTCAGACTGTTCTAGCTGTACCCGACCTCCATGCCTTGCCACAGTTGCAGACATGTTGAAAACCTACAAGGAAATTTGTTGCTGTATCGACTTATTACATTCGGCCATTACCTCAACCATATCCGCTTCCGTAGCATCCTCTCACGTGGTTAAAGCCTGTTTGGTCCACTCTCAGAGATTGTTGTCACTAAATTCGTCCGCGAATATCCCAGAACCGACTACATCCTGATGTTCAAGCGGGGAAGTGTGCTGACAAATGCCTTGGTCGACATTGGAGGTTTCCCATTACGGGCAGCTTGAAATTTGTCACTCAGCTATCTATCTACACCAGCTGCATGTTATATCATTAGTTGACGGTCGTCTACCTTGATTTGACTATACTCACATCCGATCACATGCTGCTTCATGTCCTTGCTGCTTTCGGTTTCACGGACAATTTTTAACTCTGCGTCCAGGGTCTTCTTATTGGTGGCTGCATTTGCAGCGTCGCGGTGAGCCAAGTGGTGTCTGTGCTGTAGCTGGGTGTCAGCGGGTGGCATAGGGGCAGAAGCGCCCATCGTTCTGCTCGATTCTGTTGCATGCTCACCTTGCTGAGGTATTTGTGGAGCCATAATTTGCTGCTGTGGAAGTGAAGAGATGATGATAATGAAACAAAGTGGGAAGTCCTGAGGAAGAAGATAACGGAAAGACGTGGGAAGTCCTGAGGGATATATCGTCACTTTTACGTCACAATGGCATGCGTAACAGCCAACTTGCTCGTTCTACACAAGATGAATCCTGTTGCGCATAGCTGCCGGTTGCACGGGTTGCCAACCATCCTGTGATTTTCACCAATTCAGTCCGATGTTGTACGTTTGTTTACAGGGATGAATCACGGTGAACGACCATCTAAATCTCTTGTTTGTGTGATACAAACAGTGCATTCTTTGTCGGAAAAAACGTCTCCTGATCTTAGTCTCACGACATCCCTGGGATCTTGCATGATACAGACGGTAAACATCCGGTCATGATGTACGGTTCGCATTGCTATTCCCAATGTTGTGACGTTCAGAACGCAGCTGTTGCTTTGTACAAGTCAATTAAGATTTCCAACCTCGACATAAAAGACTCAGCTTGCCTCTATGTGGTCCATATCTTCCAACATCCAACATCTCGTCCATCAACAATGTCAACACAAAATACAATGCTCAATGTTCCGAAAAAGAACCTTTCGCAACTACCGGCAGGCAAATATGGCAAATCGACAAAGCATTCCGCACGACAAAGTCATGGAGCGAATCAGGGCAAAAGCGGGTTGGAAGTAGAACGGGTCTGAGCCCTTGGAGCATGGCGTGGCTTGGGATCCGGAACGCAGCATGCGGCGAGGAAACAACAAGAAATGCAGTTCTGAATCAATGAAGAGATGGAGAAATGGATCGAGGATTATGTGCAAAGTGGGACCGCGGTGGCAAGAAAGCGAGTTCAAGACGCAGAGACATCAATTAAACAGAAGCAGGATGAGATGAGAAATGCTGAAAAGGTGGTATTGACAACCACCAAGCCTGAAACAACATTTGAGGAGATGTTGAACGCCATCGGAGATAGTCTGCACGATGTGGCAAGTTCTGACGCTGAGGAGGATGGGGCACATGAGGATGATGATGAAGAAGATCCTGCGGGGGGCAAGCTTAGCGAAGATGACGAACCCGGGTGGGTGATGGGTACAATCTCTCAAACCGTACACTATAGCATGGAGAGTTTTCGGCAGCAACAGATGACGCTTGATAAATTGACACATCCAGGCCGGCGAGGCGCGGCTGACAACTTCCATAAGAGGGATAAGAAGTACGGGACGACTTAATCGAACGTTCCGGCTGTCGTTCAACCTCAAACGGCAGATGATGCAGCGTCATCTGTGCCCACGACATTTAGTGAGCCTCTGGAGACTCTTGATAGGGTCCCCGGAAGAATGCAAATGCCGCAAGTGACTTCGCGACCAGTGAGTAGTCATGTGAGGCTAGGTTCGTAGAAACCGCAGACACAGGAACACATGCGGTACCTCCCACCCGCCCCAATGCCCGATTGGTCACAAATTCAGCCATCCAAGCATGATGAACCCGTAAGCATTAACCCCTGCATATCGTGTCCCAAGCTAATTATGAAATAGAAATTGGATTCCGACTAGGACATGGTGACGGCTCCTGTGTCGCTGGAGGAATGAATACGCAAATTGGCATTTCTCATGATGTATCAATTTGAAACGCAATACCTGTACCTATTTTGCTATGTGTCAGCTTTTACTTGATTACAGTGACCAAATTGTGAGACATTATAATTTGTCTCTGCAGTGCGAGGGTCGAATAGGCACTGCCAATATTCTAGACTGCAAATCTCATCGACTGACGACCAATGAATGTGATATCGTCCTGCCTGTCACACTTAAGTGAGACAATCAAAACAAAATTGCAGACGAAACTCACTAACAAAATATGAGTCAGGTATGTCATACGTTTCATATATGCAGCAGTCAAAGCGCAATACGAAGCTGAATGAATGACGACCGTCATGCTGCATACGATTATGGATCCAACTGTATACCTCGCTGCACAGACCTGGTGAACATCGTCGAGATGTTGATAATTGCCGATGGTAGGTCATGGAAATTGCGGAGAATAAGCTGGATGGGGAAAGGTGAGAAAGTCGGGCAAAATATATCAAAAACAAGTGTACGGATTTATGTACAGTTAATTGCCAGCCGAAAGCGCTGGCATGTGATGGGCCAACCGCATTTATCACCCAGATGATATTTCTAGTGGTGGATCAGAAATTGAGAAGCTTCGAAGGATTTGTATGCAAATGTTTATACATAGAAACCATTTATTCGCTGCCAATGACGGCTATACGCATTTTAACATACAATTCTTGAGCACCCAGTGACTGTCAGTATGTCATTATGTCGAGCGTCAACACAGCGTCAACAATTGTTAGTCTGACATTTTCGGCAAACAAACAGCTGCATAGTTACATCCTTCCAAAGTGATTGTATTGGCAATTTTTATAGGCCAAAAAGATAGTGACACGCTCGTTGACCAATCCTGGAAATGAGAGTCCATGATGCTTCAACAATCTGTGGTCTTCTAAGTCTGATAATGAAACAGAAGACATGGTCGCTGTAACACATATTCAAAGTATTGGCCGGCTTTCAGGCCAATAATGCTAGCGTCGACATCGCTACTATCTCTTAAAAATGAGTGTCAACGGAGTGTCAACAATATTTGTACTTGCATCTTGGATAATCAAACAGCTGTTTGACGATATTAAGCTAGAATCGAAGTTTTAGCTGCCTTTCTGGGACAACATGTCAATGATGATATCGCTGTCACCTCCAAGAAATGAGTGCCAACGGAGCTTCAACAATTTGTGGTCTTGCATCATGGACACTCAAAGCGCTGTGCATTGACATTAACCCATAATCAATGTATCCCCACAATTATGGGTAACAATGCGAGTGACAATATTGTTACCACCTCCAAACAATGGGCATCACCAGAGCGTCAAGATCTTTGATCTCACGTCTTGGGCCATCTAAGGGCTATGGAAAGGCGTTGACCCATAATCAACTTTCCGGCTACCTTTACGGGCAAAAATGCTACTGACGATATTGCATCCGCCTTTCACAATTGAGCGCCCACCGAGCATCATCAATTGTTGTGGGGGCTCAGTCAGCTACACAGCAATGAACTGCATTGCATTGTTACAGAATTGAGTTTTCCACGGTCAGTCTTTTCAATATGTCCTCATATACAACTTCACAAAAATGCATGCAATGTCTCACAGATGAGAGTTTTTTGCTTCTAACTGTGAGGTCAATCTTTAAGAACCCGCAGTCTGCTTTACTGTATCGTTACCTTCAGCAGTCTTTCGAGTCGGATTACCCAGATTTCGAATTCCTACGGCCATGTCTGATTCAAAATCTTTAAACACCTCTTTGCTTGAGGTTATGATCTCTTCCAAAAATGAATGTGTCTTTATTCGTGATTGGAGTGACCTTTCATTACAAGTCGTTTTCGATGATTGGTGGGCTTCATCGAATGTAGGCTCAAAGTTGCCTATTGCTTTGAATAATTGTAGAAATGCGCCTTCTTCGCGATTCTATTTACACTGCGTAATTGAGGAGACCCGCAACCCTTGCATCATATGTATCGTTTGTCATCAAGTTCTCTGCCATCCATCAGAACATGGGACCAGCTCGATGGCGAAACACTTGCGGGCAAAAGCTCACGTTGCAAAGTTAAACGAATTAACAGAGTCAGAGGTTACAGAATCAACTTGCTCGACGGTTGATGAAACAGCTTTGGCCATCCTGAAGAGGCAAGGAAGTCGAGGAGTCACAATAGTATATTCGAAGAGTGAAATCATATTTGACATCCAGGTTGATCCATATTGACTGAAATGACGAACAACATGTGCTAAACTGGCAGATGAGGACTTTGAAACCTCCCAATTTCACCAAGAAATGTGGAATGGCTACCTCATGTTAGGATTGGTTTCAGCTCATATTCCGTGGTATGCTATATCTAATCTAGAGCTACAACGGTCATACAAGGAATAACGCGATGATCTCGTGCTGCCGTCCGCTACGACTCCTAGCAACATTTGCCGGAGGGAATATTCTCTGACGGTGGATGCAATTAAGAAGCAATTGCCGTCATGTAATAAAGTTAGTTTAGCTTCGTACAGAGGCACATCTCCGAACAAACAAGCCATAACATCTGGCATCGCTTACCATATGGATCAGAACTGGGCATTGCATGATGTTTGAATGCTTTCAATCAGGTTGATCGCCTGTTCGTTTATCGTTTCGAAAGCTAATTAAGGATGATTGGTAAGGGGCCAACTTACTGGAGCAAGGCTAGCCATACATTTGAAGGACGTACTTGATCGTTTTGAGCTTACCGACAGCCGTTCCCTTGGTATTACGACTGATAATGCTTCCTCAAACCACTCGATCACACCCAAGTTGCAATCATCACTGGAGGGCTCTGCAATTTAGTGGCCTGCTTTGAGAATCAACATACCATGCATGGCGCACGTCATACAGCTGGCTTTAGGTGCATTCATGAGCAGTCTAGGTGTAAAAGGCCGCACAAAGTCTTGGGAAGCCCATGAGCGCCATCAGCAATTTGGAGAGAATGAGAGCTTAGACATTGGAAAGAGTCAAAGACTTCGAAAAGAGGGCAACGCTAGAATCAATAAGGTGTCGGCCATGAAACCAGGTTTAACCAAGATAATTGAGAAAGTGCGTATTGCATGATATTTTGGAAGTCCTGGAATTGACCTTCATATAGCAGAGAATGCTTGCTGAAATGATTAAGCTGACACCTGGTCGTCGAAACCAGTCCATTGACTGTCAAATGGCCAAGGTTTGCATCGCTGTACTACCAATCATGCATGTGAAGACATGGTGGAACTGAACACTGGGGTTCCTCGAGCGCGCCTACCGATTACGGGAAATCACACGCGAGTGGCTCCAGAATCCAAAATACACTAATTACCGGCCACTTTTCACAACTCAAGATGAGTGGACCACGGTGAAGTATGTCATTGAAGTATTGCGGCGATTTCAATATTGGACCCTGTGGGTGTCAAAGAGGCATAGAGTGACATTGCATCACGTTATCACAGTGTACAATAACATGTTCGATTACATGGACGGCGTGATGCGAGCTTTGGCCATTAACAAGAGTCCATGGAAGGAAGACTTGTTCTTCGCTGTGAAGTTAGCTCAACAGAAGCTGTCCAAATACTACGCTGAAGTGACTCCACCAACGGGCATGCTGTTCATTTCTGCACATATCCTCCATCCTTTTCGGAAGTTGCAATCGTTTAGAAAGTGGGACAAGGGAAACAATAATCATCCTGAGGACGAGACATCCTATACTACCCAATACAATTAGGCCTTTCTGAATTATGTCGAGAATAAATACTGTGCCAAACATGGACGTGTGCCTGTCATGAAGCACGAAAGCTTTCCGAGCAGGAATCCCATCCCCTCGGCAAAGGCCTCAGGATCCTGTCAATCAGACTTTGATCGATATGATTTGTCCTGCGATGATGACAAATACTTAACACCTAAAACTGTGGCTGAAACAACACTGGGACGAAGCGATCGCGCAGCACGCTCATTGACCGCCGCCAGGCTCTATTTGAATTCGATGCGTGAAACACCAAAGAACTGCGGGCAATTTAATCCAAATCACAATCATTACCACTCCAACCCAGTGGAGATTAGCAGTACATTCTGGTTACCGGACGTAACCGATTGGTGGCGTCAACAGGTGGAAACGCATACAAAGTACGCCGATCTTTTCAATGTGGCGCGCAATATGGTCTCTATCATACCACAAGGTGTCGGAGTGGAGACCAGTTTTTCCCTAAGCCAAGATGTAATCGACTGGAGCCAGCCAATAACCACAGGCGAGACCCTTTGCAAAAAAGTCGTTGTAAGGCAATTTGCTCGAGCCAATAACGGGATGTTGGCAGCCACTGACCCAGAATTTCATACAACAAACACTGAAAACAACTCGGAAATGAAGACAGAAGCAGAAGAAAGGAAATTACATAGAATGGCCAAGGTTCACAACTTTCTGGAGATGTGGCATGGTAGCCGAAACCTACCTGCGACCCAGAAGAAATGTCACGCTCAAAACAGGCTGATGACCACCTTGGGATACATTTCGGACACGGAAGAGATCATCAAACCATCGTAGTCACCCTTTCAACATGATGGTGCGGTTGCATTCAAATTGTCAGAAAGATCTCCTTTGCCACCACCACCTTTGTCTGCAAACGACCTCCCTGGAGAACCAACTTCAATATTGAATGTCAGCCGAATCCGAAGACTCAATCGTCATCCAATCGAAAGTGATGATGATAGTGTACCTGAAAGCATTTCTGACACTGAAGATCGGCTCCACTGGAATAGGGACGTAGATAATCCAACTGACAGCAAAGACGATTGCGCAGCGGATGTCGACTGTGATATAGAGTAAGACAAAAGCATTGAGCATCCGGAATGCCCAGAGCAGTACGATGTGAGCGCCCCGCCGAATGTTCCCTGATTAATTCAGCCTACACGCAGGTCAAAGGGACAGCCTGAACAGGCGTTGATGACCGTCAATGCAATCGAAACGAGGTTGAATAAGGAAGTGAAGAAAAGGTTGGACAGAATGCGTCAATGTTTCACCAGCATCATTATGTATCTTGACCAAGAGTTGTAGTTAGAGATATAAAATGGGCAAATGATGAGCAGTAGCTTGTAGATACCGGTTGATGAACAGATGGATAGCAGGCACAATGAACCTTTTGACAAGATAAATGAATTTTAGTTGTGTGAGAGTGAACAGGGCAAGAATGTTACTGCGCTTGGCTTTGCCACAGGTCCAAGTCTCAATCTGTGAGAAGGACTACCAAGAAGTTCCAAACATGATGAAAACTATTATTGATGGCAGCAGATGGTGAATGGACAATACATCTTAATGAGCGTCAACGAAGTGTCAATGATTTGTGGTTTTGTAAGTATGGTAATTACACAGTGATTTGGTCGCTGTTATGCATACCCGATGTATTGCCAGCTTTTGTACGCAAAAGAGACAGCAACACGGTCACCGCCCCATTCTGAGAATCAGCATCAATGGAGTGCCAATGATTTGTTGTTTTGTAAGTACGGTAATTACACAGTCAGTTGGTCGCTGTTATGCATAACCGATCTATTGCCAGCTTTTATAAGCAAAAGAGACACCAACACGGTCACTGCCCCATTCTTAGAATGGGGGTCAAAGGAGCATCAACGATTGCTGGTTTTGTAAGTACGGAAATTACACAGTGATTAGGTTGCTGTTATGCATAACCAATCTGTTGCCAGCATTGATTGGCAAAAGGGACAGCAATACGGTCACCGCCCCATTCTGAGCATGAGCATCAATAGGGCGTCAACGATTTGTGGATTTGTAAGTACGGTAATTACACGCTGATTTGGTCGCTGATATGCATAAGCGATGTATTGGCGGTCTTAATAGGCAAGAGAGACAATAAGATGGTCACCGTCCCATTCTGAGAATGAGTGTCAACGGAGCATCAACGATTTGTCGTTTTGTAAGTACAGTGATTACCTGGCGATTTGGTCGCTGTTCTGCATAACCGATCTATTGTCAGCTTTAATAGGCAAAAGAGACTGTAACACGGAAACCGCCCCATTCTGAGAATGAGCGTCAATGGAGTGTCAATGATGTTCGGCTTCGCATCTTTGGTAATATATGTCCCGATTGGTTGCAGATATTCATTTATCAACAATTGGCAGCCATTACTGGCAAAAACAACAGCGACATGCTCCCTGCTGCATCCTGAAAATGAGTGTCAATGGAGCATCAATAGTATTTGTTGTTGCATATTGGGTAATCAAGGCATCGCGCTGATCTTTGTGTTCATAAAAGAATTAATTGACCGCCTTTATAGGGAAGAATACACTTTATCAAAGGTAAAACACCGATTCCAAATTAATTGATATTGCAAGCTGCAAAGCATTCAAAAACATATCCCTGGTTGTTGAAAACGCGATTTTCATAAGATTCTATTTACATTCTCCAAAAACAAGAGCAATAATTGAATCTGTGGATGTACCTGCTGGGCGACCGGCTGACCACCCGCCCAATTCAGACCGGTTGGGAGTTGGCCATCGAACCATACGCGAGTTGACAGTTCAGGTTTATTTACAACCCGGACCATTTCTAACACTACGTATGACTTGTATGACCTCACTGACTTCAATTTAGTTAGTGAGTCTCATCTCTAATTCGGTTTGAATTGTCTGACTTAACAGTTACCAGCTGGGCGATATCACGTTCATTGGTCGTCAGTCAATACGATTTGAATTCTAGGACATTGGGAAGGGCTATCCGACACTTGAACATGCACAGACGAATTATCATGTCTCACAATTTGGTCACTGAAATCAAGTAAAAGATGACACGTACTAAAATAGGTTCATCTATTTCTTGTCGAACTGATACATCTTCAGGAATACAAATTTGCCTACTCATGTCTCTGGCAACACAGGGGCCGTCACCTTGTCTTCGTCGGAATCCGATTTCTATGTCGTGATCAGTTTGGGACGCTGTGTGCAAGGGTAGTGTTACATCAGCAAAATGTATTTTAGTCACTGGAAGTCTCCAGGAGTGTCTGAGAGGATGTGGAGTGTAAACTTAGATGCGTCAATTTCAGGAGAGTATCAGACC
>Ga0307515_10001463_pt1 | contig 53069 bp, 62 predicted proteins | sample 17_EM_MG_FD_194513 | JGI IMG/M metagenome (GOLD analysis project Ga0307515, IMG submission 194513) | Populus trichocarpa ectomycorrhiza microbial communities from riparian zone in the Pacific Northwest, United States - 17_EM | ecosystem: Host-associated > Plants > Roots > Unclassified | place...
GTCTTTCTGCTCTCATCGTCGCCCGTGTCGTCCTACTTGTCTTTGAGCCTCCTGTCCCAGTGTCTTTCCCCTATCTTGAACCTCTGCTCGTACGCTCTGCTGTGGTCCCCCTCTTTCAACATCTTCAGAACTTTCGAAGATACCTCGGAGATCCCTATCCTCTTTGAACCTTTGTTCTGCTGGGTTGTCTTGCTCGAGCTACTTTGTTTCAAGATCTTCGAACATATCTCTACTGCACAACTGGTCCAACCCCCACCTTCGCCGAGCCCTATCTCCTCATGCCTTGTTCGCAAGTCCTACTGGAGTGTAGGAGTTCATCGGTCATGGTGGAAGCCAGGGATGACTCAGGGGGGCACTGTCGAAATTGGCGGATGTGTGTGTGGTGGCTTTCATGGGGAAATGAATCGAGTAATGTTATTACCTCTTTCATAAGCTGTTTACGTGGGGGCATAACACAAAGCAATCGTTCTCAAGGATCACCACCTCAGTGATGTGGGAGGCTGATCGCCACTGGGTACCTGGGCCACTGTCAACTGGGATGTCCCCCAGGCCCCTGGGTCTGCTCAAGTAGTTGCACCTGCTTGAAAACATAAATGATGGCCCTGTGGGATCACAGTGTGTTACCAGCAGCAACTTTGAGAGGTTGCTGAATGGTGCTGGTTGCGGTTTTTATAACCGTCAACTCCTTCAGCACATCAGTAAAAAGGGTAACGTCTTATTTACTTATCCCGCTTATTTGACCTTATTCCCTGCCATTTAGGCCGTTCCAAGGCGTCAAATTTGAACATAGAATTATATAATGTCGATAAGTAGTCATAAGCATCAAATAAGCGAGAAATAAGTGTTTTTCTTCTATTCTGATGCACTACACCATCAAACTCCTCCTTTTACTCGGCGGCATGCTTCCTCTTTGCTGGAACCGTGGCGTCAGGCTTGGTGCTGGTGAGGGCGGCCTTGGTTCGGGTTGCGACCATCGGGGTTGTGACTTTGGTGGGGGCTATTGTAGTAGATGTTGGTTTGGACCGAGTGATTCAGCGAGAGGGTGGCCTGGCTTTGGCGTTTTCAGTATCCTTCGTTGAACGTGTCACCCACATTGTATGGCGGGAGATGGCCACTACACCCGTGGAAACAAAAAAAGTAAGAGATGGGAGGTCCATGTTAGAAAAACGATCGGATATAACAGCAAAATGCGAACCCACCGTGTTGAGTCGCGATCGCAAAGTTTCGCCTGGCGAGCACACTTATGTCTCCTGGGCAAAAATGTGAATTCGACGGCTTCGGGGAGGTGCAATTATCCTGTGGGTACTTACCAAAATAAGTACCCAAGATAGCGAAACGACCGCGCCACGAAACGCGGCGCAATCGCAAAATCTGCGATTTCACCCCCTTGAGCGAAAATCGCGTCGGACGGGCCCAGACGGAACTACTTCCCTTCACCGGTGTTGGTAAAATAGGCCTACATGGTACCTCAGTTAGTACTCATCTGTGTGGCCCGCGGTAGGGTGTTTCCTACGCCCACCCTGGCGGGCGCGTTCAAGTAGCCCGCAATTGTAGACTTGTGAACCATTACAAACGTGAAATGTAGTCTATTACAAACGAAAATGTAGTCTTTTGTGACCCATAACAACCGGTAAGAAAATGCCATCACGCGCATCAGCGGACTTTGAATTCTGGGTACGTAAATCGAGCACGACCCATTCGCTTTCCATAAATACCCCCCGACATAGTACTCACAGATGTCGTGGCTGAGCAAGCAGATGACAAACTCACCGTGAGAGTGCGTAACTGGCCTCGGGAGTTTGAAATAAGTAAGACACCCGCTCCACGGCGGCCCGCGGTCAGCGCTTCGCCAGGAAATCAGCCGAAACGTTAGGCTCTGCGACCGATGAGTATAGGCATATCACCCAACGACCAACCCGCCTCCAGATGATGCGCCCATCTGAGCCCAAATCAGAAACTGAACGGGAGAAGTCCCCCCCAACAAGAACAATGGATGCGGGCACACGACTGCAAAAAAGGCTGGGCGACTGAGGACCATCTAATTAAATAATTGAAAACACCCTCCGACACACCGAGCGTCAGGAAAATATACAGTTGGATTCCGCACGGTCGCATTTTGTCAATTCCCTCCAGCGGAATTGGCACGCAATCCCAACACATCCACAAAATCTGAAGCGATTCCGCGAAAACACACCGGCTTGGAATCACCCCCTCCGGAATTCTCAATTTGTGGAGGCGCCTCGGTGTGCCCCCCATAAGGCCTTGTCTCCAGTACTGCCGTTGGTATCTTTTTGATCCCATTGTGCAAGTTTGAAAGAACAAATCGGGGCGGTGAAGAGTGATGACAGGTGGTGATTCAGTAAGTTTCAACGGGTTCCCATGCGCTTCGAATAAATCAAGTTTCATCCGCACGTTTTGACCCGACTAAACCTGTCTGTCAATACCGGAGGCTCTTCGGAGCGATTCTACGGGTATACCATAGTTCTCAAGCGCCCCCTTCCTGATGGAAGGCGTTATGTAGGGGTGTACACGGAGGCAAATTAAAATGACCTCGCCTACCATTAGTAACCACGATCGATCAATCGAGACCCGCACACTTTAAACTTGGCGGCCCCACAGGCGGATAGAAACTTTTGAAAGTCTGAGGCGAGCCCGCGATCGGATTATTACATGCATACGTCTCGCGAGGCGAATCAACCCACCTCCAGATCATGGCATCAGTAATGGTCGGAAAACCGTAGAATGACGTGGGAAGCTCACCTTCATCCAGTTCACACTGTCTTTAAGTGTGTGCGGAAGCCGCCATCAAAAATGGATTGTGATCACGTCTGAGCAAGATTTGTACCGATGGTTCCTCCCACATACTTGGGCACTTACAGCGGAGGTCACTCCGACAGAGGGTTTTCCGGAGAATAGGCCACAATGCCATCAAGGGGTAACCGGTAACCAGTGAATAGTGAATTGAGCCTGTTCTCTGGAAAACGGTCGATCGAGATCAAAACGACCCCCGCTATTGAACCACTCCGCTCTTCCACGAAGTGGATACTTTGTCCCTGAAAGTGCACTTCAACGCAATCCCTGTCGCTTTCATCGCTTTGAAAGTTGTTGTAATTTACTGATGCGGCCTAACCAAAACGCGCCTGCTGGTTAGCAAACTATCAGGCCGATGTGGAGTGTCGTGGCAATTTCGCCGCCGCATACTTATTATCAGCGTGGCCGCACATGGCTACTAATTCTACGAAGCCGATGGTGTAAGGGAACGCGAATAATTACATCATCCCAAGGTATGAAAACAATAGATAGCAGTTCGAATGTGTGAGAAAAGCAACAATATCACGATTAAGTCCACAACACTACCGTCCGCTCTGCAATTTTTGTATGGTCTCTGCCCTGAGCGGCGTATCCGAGAACAAAGCCGTGACAAGCTTGACCAGCTCGTCGATCTCGAAATCCACAAGTGCTCCCTCCTCGAAGAGATAAGTGATGTCCGCCATTGACGCCTCGAGGACCTCGGAGAGATACGAAAACTTGAGCCAGGAAGGAACATAGGCCACCACTACTGAAGTCTGTTTCCTCGTACATCAACGGATGCTTTGTATATCGAAAGGAGGGGTCTAGCATACCTGCTCGGGACCTTCGACGAACAGACCCTCCAAAGCGTTTAGCATCCGACAGAGCTCGGAGAGTCGGTGAGATTCATCCGCTGTGATATCCGGCAACTTGGTAATGTCTTCAAGCATCCTCGAGAGAACAGCGTCGACAATCCTGCCTATGGCGGTCAAATGACGACCATGAGGGAGGATACCCTGATAAAGGTGATCAACGTTAGGTGTGACCTAAATTTAGACCAAGAGGCTGTCCACTAACCTTCCAAACTTGCCACACTTTCTTCACCTTCTTGACTACAGCATTCACCGCTTCCTCACAGGTATCGAACCTATCTTGGTCATTCGTGTACACGAAGCCCTCTGTAACATCCAAGATCTCATCAAACTCGTTTAATTGTCTCTCCTAACAATAGAACGGCCACGAAATTTGAGAAACTGACAAAGAGAGGGGGGGATGACGCACGATCGTTTTGGCGAACCAGCTCTCGCCGTAGACCTTCACTCTCTTCCCAGCATCTTCCAATTTACCGCGCAGGCCACCATCGATGGTCCAGACGTCCGGAGGTATCGTTGTAGACGCTTTACCCGGCCTAGATGACAAAGCAGGAAGTAGTTCCTGAATTCGTTCCTCGAGATACAAACAATCGTTCGAGAACTGAATTGCCCTCTTCGCGGAACCCTCCGTGGCAGCACTCTTTCCAGGACCTTTCTGAAAGTCAACTCCATTTTCGGGCCCGAGGCGGAGCGTCATTGGATATAGAGCCCGGAATAAATCCAATATCGAAGGGACGGTGTTCAGAATAACTGACCCAGGCACACCTCCAGATACCGAAGAAGTGGACGAAGCGAAATTCGGAGCGGGAAGATAAGCAGCGAGTAAAGTAGACCGTGAAAACTCGGAAGACTCAAGCATGATGTTTTCCACCAACTCAAGAATATCTTGCATACCGCTTGAAACCGAGTAGTATTCCTTCGGCGCATTTTTCGGCGCGGTGGTTGATGCCGGCGTAGGCGGGATGGATTGGAATTGTTGGCTCGGAGTACTACTCGATGATGACCACGAGCTGGATAACGGCGTTGAAGGTGCTGGTGCGGGGAGGTGGTTAGGGTTGTTGCGTGTGGAGATAGGTTCGGGTTCAGGAGGCTGAGTAATGATCTTCGGTGAGCTAGTGCCTCGTTTGCCTTTACTCGAGAATTTCTCAAGTTTTGTCGCGGGCTTAGGTAAAACCTTCTTAGTCGGAGGAGAGGGAGGAGTTTCGTCCCATGCAACCCACGGGGGGTTGTCACCACCGGCGTCATCTTCGGGTGCTTCGGGTTTTGGCATAGGGGTAGGTTCCGGGTCTTCTTCGTCGTTCCATCCCCACGCGTCGTCGTCCGCCTCGTCAGTAGTGTACGCTTTCGGGTCTGTGGGCGAATGCGACGCATTCTCATTTGGAGGTTTTTTCGCTTCTTCATCAAGTGGGGTGCCTTCTTCGCCAGCGCCTTCGTCGTCATCGAAACCCCATCCCTCGTTGTCGACCTGGTCTGTTCCCGCATCCCCATTAACACCATTTGTTCCGTTGGTGGTTGGCACCACCGCAGATGAATGTCCGAAAGGGGTGTCCAATTCGAGGAGCATAGAATCGTTGGCGCTTGGCGCCGGCGTGACCGACGTGACAGTCCATTCTACCTGGAATGTTTCAAGCCAGTCAGATGAACCATCCGTAAACATCTTCCTTGCTTGGTCAAGGACGTCCAATCTTCTCTTCTTTTGGTAGTGAGAAACAATACCCTCGACCCAGCTCTTGATCTCGTTCTCAGGAGGAATCTTGGCGCCAGTAGAGATACCAGAGGTGGGACCGAAGAGGATTTGGGTCAGATGCTCACTCTCGAATTTAACCGCTCGTTCGAGTAACTCGAGATATTTTGGGAGCTCAGACAAGGAGGTTGGAAGAGCGGGGATCAGGAGGTGATTGAGTACTCCTGAAGTAAGGGGTTTGGAGAAGGACTTGAGGAAAGTCGCTCGTTGCGAAGAAGGTATGGCACCAAAGAGGTGAGTGTTCAGGTACTCCAAAACTCCCGAGAGGTTATCGAGCCTGGAGAAAAGAGTGGTTAGATCAGGGGGAGCTGGAAATAGTTCCAGCCTGTGTTCGATCGGTGCAGGCAAAGCCTCGGTGTGCCGCGACTGGGTAATCGAGAGGGGCTGGGTAAGAACAGCCTCGATAAAGTGGGCGGTGATGTCTCGCCGGAGCATCGTGAGGCGTTCAGCTAGGGAGGTTGGAGATAACGAAAATAGAATATCAGGGAGGGAGACCGATTCGGAGGACTTTTGAACTAGACGCGCTGATAAGTGAAATTCTAGGATCCTCACCGCGTGACCCACCTCGAACATGTGGCCGTATCCCACATGTGGTTGGCGTGAGGACTATCGAACGGGCATATGCATCATTGAGTAGCTCTTCGGCACGGTCGCGGAGACTTCGGTGTTTCCACTATCGTTTCAGTGAGTGACTTTAGCATAACGGTGAAGAAACGAGGCATTGCCTTCAATGCGCCAGTGAGTGTCGCGTCTCTCAACGGTATTGGTGCTTGCTCCAGCAGGGTGGACAACCGGGATGACGAGCGTACCGCCTGTGGGAGTTCGCCATTGTACACTAAGCGGGAAAATGAACGGAATGACGACCTCAGTTCCAGGGCGAATTGCAAGTTCTGATGCTTGGTTTCAGCGTTAAGAGCAGACTGGGCTAGTTGCGAGTGTTGCGTTAACGCTCTGGTAAGGTTCGGTGTGAGACCTGACTAAATGCAGTATGACCTTAAACGTAAGCCGTCCCAAGACCAAGCAGTGTGGACATACCTCGGGATCGGAAATCGCCTCGGAAAGCTTGCCAGTGTTGTCCTTGAGAGCGTAGAGGCGAGAGCGAATCGACTCGGCTGCCGCGAGTTGGGAGTTGAATGAGGGAAGGTCTCTTTGAATTCTCCCATGAATAAGTTGCTGTGAACCAGTTGAGCGAGTGAGGATGGCGGGGTTTATGCGGAAGCTTACCTTTGCCGCGCGGATTGATTCGTCGAGGTCGGTAACCCAGGATTCGGCCAGAGCAGCATTGAGAGACCTCGAATCAGCATCTGAAATCCTGCCGAGGATTGCAGAGGAAACGTCCGTGGGCTGTTTCTTTGGCAAGTGGGATGGGATGGGGAAAGCCATGCTCCAGCAGACGTGTCGGAAGGAGAGGTGACGTTCCGGTCGGCAACGTCCGCGCCAGCATAGCGCCTGATCGGCGCCGAGCGAATGAGGAAGTCGACGTTTCGACTCAAAAACTCCAGAACCGAGTTGATCGCCCCCTCGTCAAATCGGTGAGGGGGCCGGCTGATCACTTCCGCTTCCATGCCCCCTCGACGGCGCCGGATGTTAATCACAGATCTTCTTTTTCTTTGGGAAAACTCCTGGAACGACCTACGAGGCGTGATCTGCCTAACCTCGGACAGGACGGGCATGCTCCGATGACCAGTGCGCTCTAACCCTAGCTGCATAATCGCTTCTCAATTCTCAACATGGGATGAGCCAAACGCCCGGTATATATATGAGGTGGACATGGGGGGTATCTCTTCAGCGCCCTTCCCTTGTCCCCTCCCCCACTCTCCTTCCCTTCTCCCTCTGTCTACCCACAGTCTAGCCCCCATACGTCCCATCTGTAGTACCTCTATAAATGCTCGTCTCTCGTTTTGTAAAACTGGCCCTCGTGGCCGCCACCCTACTCGGACAGCCCATATTCGCAAAACAACGTTGCAAACCTTCCGTTCGACGCGAATGGAGGAGCCTATCCCCCAGAGAGCGCGAAGCGTGGATTGATGCCGTCAAGGTCAAACATGTTCGGTTCAACGTCACTCTCACAAAACTGAAGTTTCCACTAGTGTCTTCACAAGTTGCCTCATAGCTCTGCTTTGGTGCCGACCTTTAACACTTCCTACACCGTGATCCCACCTATCAACACAAGCAGCTCGTACTATGACGGTTCGTTGATACCGCCCGCTGTCGCAGACGCCGCTTATTCCATATCGAATAGACTTTGTCTACGTCCACATGGATCTCAACCCAATTGTAGGTCCCTGTTAAGCTCATCGACCCCCGGACAGTAATTAAACACAAACGCAGATCCACTTCACTGGCCAGTTCTTGCCCTGGCACCGCGCCTATGTCAAGGAGTTCGAAACTGCCCTCAAGGAGAAATGCGGATACAAGGGCACCCAACCATACTGGGACTGGACCCTCGGTATGATCTCAACGGATTCTTTCCATGTCGGTTACCTAACTCACCCCATGACAGACGCATCGAATTTCCAGAATAGCACTTTCTGGGATCCAAACACCGACAGCGGCGTCGGGGGTTGGGGTGACCCCAATGATGACAATCAAATCACCACCGGTGGATTTGCCACCGACTTCGTCGTCTCATATCCCGCGCCTCACAAGATCCGCCGCCAGTATACCCCAATTTCCAACACCGGCCAACGCTTGGCAGAGGAGTTCACGCCCGAGAGTCAAAACGCTATGGTACATGGTACCGTAGGGGATTACATTGGTTTCCAGGCACTATTTGAAACGTCGTCGCATGGAGCGGTTCACCGCATTGTGGGAGGGTGTGTAAACCCCTAACGCGTTGCTGTTTCGCCTACTCACAGAGCTCACGCAGAGATCTTTTCGGGAACTGCCCTGCAACCGCCCCTGCTGGTTGTGTGGGTGGCCCCAAATGGTCCCCCAATGGTGCGTCCCCAATCTGTGCGCATACCCTGGGATGCACAGTCCTAACGTTTCGATAGATCCCTTGTTTATGATGCACCACTCAGTAAGGGGGATAAATGCGAGCGGCTCAATTTTCTGACATTCTTCTCCCCCAGATGGTCGACAAGCTTTGGTTTGACTGGCAAAGAGCAAACCCCGCCAATTTCTGGTCGTTTACCGGAGGTTCCGTCGCCAGGGTCACCAATTTCGTGCCCGACCCGGCCTGGCCGAATGGGGCTCCTCCCTTGATGAACGTGCGTAGTCTGTTGACAACCAATGGTTCAGTTGACGAAACCTCTCGTAGTTCTCGACGCCGATCCCGACGGACGGTATTTTGAAAGATTATACCATCTATGAGCTTATGGACACTGAAAACGATAGGTTGTGTTACACCTACGCTTAAGCTTTTCAAATTGTAGTGTTTGTGGCTGAAGTTAAAGGGATCATGGCCCATTGATCACACATGGACTTATCGAAGCCCGGGGGACATCTCCTGGGGGACATTTTATATTGATTTACACCGTCCCATAATACGTACTACCGTTCTTCTCGCTCTAAACATGTTTTCTGGACCCAAAGACGTCGAAGCACAACTCGTAACGGCATATAACGATCAGATCACTCATCGCCATCACTACCGCCTTCGCTGTCGTCAGCGACACCGACAACGCCTGCCCCCGCCTTTTCCTTGAATGCCTTTCCCGCTTCGGTCAGTTTGGCACCCAATGTTTCCCTGACGTCGCGGTTTGCGCCCATGTCCCAGACTTGAAGTTTACCCGCGCTGCCTCCGGCCGCGAGGGTAAGTGCATCGTCCGGAGACCAGATGGTCGAGAACACTTTACCCTGCATTTCACACAAAACGTCAGTGTCACAAATCGACGGAGTCGAAGGGAGTTTATCACCACTCCAAGATCCCTGCTGGTAACCAGGGTGACCCTTCTACCGTCTCCGGCTTCTGTCACATTCCAAACTTTCACGACCTTATCTGTCCCTCCTGTCACGAGCACTCCCCTCACGTGGGGGTTGATATCCAGCGCAGCCGCAGCACCATCGTGAGCTGAAAGCGTGAATCGAGAGGGAGAAGGGTTATTCAGGTCAGATGGAAGGGTCCGCGCGTCGAAATTCAGAATAAGCCCGTTCTCCAGGGAGACGTAGAAACCGTATGGATCCCACGGATCCCAGCGCAAAGCCTCAACATCGCTCCCTACCACTGCGCCTAAGCACGATTCGGGTGCCCGTGAGTCGAAAGTCCTAACCGTGCGATCGTAGCTCCCGCTCAGGAGGACGGTGGGTTCTTTGCCGTTCCATTGGACTGATTGGATTTTGTCCTTATGCACTCCATCAAAACCCCTTATCGCTCCTCCGGCTTCCTCACCGTCTCCAGTCGTCGCGCCTACGGTCCTACTTAGGTCCCAGAGCTTTATCGTCCGGTCTGCACTGGCGGATGCGAGGAGGTTCCGGTGGGTTTTGTTCCACGAGAGGCTGAGTACGGCGTCGACATGGTAGTTCACAGATGTGGCACGGTGTTTGGCCTTTTTCTTCTTCTTCTTACCTGTACCGAGAGGTACGGGTACATGCGCGGTGGTTTTGTCTGGCCGACCCAGGACCATGTCTGGGTACATCCCTTCCAGCACGTCCAAAGACCAAATCTCAATTTCAGGATCCATCGTACCAACTGCGATGTAATTCCCAAATTCCTTCTTCGGTGAAGCGGAGGAAGTGGAACCTGCGGGCGGGAAGTCGAGCCATTCCAGGCATAGGGGAAAGTTTGGCAACATCAGATCGTGATGGACGTAGAGGTTCTCTTGGGATTCGTCGTAGACATAGACCTCTAGTTGGGAGATTTCGTCTTGTGTTTTGGCAACCACTACAAGGTTGTCGGTGGGTAGAACCTCGAGCTCTTCTCGTTCGTCGTCATCCTCGTTGTCCTGCCGAACGTCGAACAACGACAAGATGGGTGAAAAAGAATCGGGGGTGCTGAGGTGCGATAGTTGAGCTTACATCTTTGAGGGTGATGTACGGGTCTTCTTCGTTATTACGGCAGTAGGTTAAGCCTTTGACATTCGTGAATGGGCCGAGTTCTGCTTCGTTATCGTCCTCATCGTAGTTGTCGAGGTTGTATTCGGACAGGTCCTCAGGTTTTTTGCTAGCGGATTTAACCCGACTCCCTGACGGATCTTCGTCCATGGGTACATCGCCTTCGCCGTTCTGGGGTTCTTCATCTTCACTTGAACAGTCCTGTATTAGCCTTTGTGCCATGGAAGGGATCGATCGAGGGAACAATGCTCACTCGACCCAGGCACTGTCGTCCCCGTCGTCGTCTATATCGTCGTCTACACCGGAGAAGGCGCGCTTTTCAATGGCATCTGCAGCCTTTTGCGCGCGTTGGAGCTCAACCTTTGCATCCTCGAGCTCGATCCGGGCGAGTGCGGAAACTCTCTGAAGTTCCTGATCGTCAAGAACGTATTTCTGCGGGTTTTGTCGGGTCGCACCCCTCTTTACCCTGATAATAAATGGATTGTCAATGGGGTGAAATGAGGTAACAAAAAGGTGGGACTTACCAGGCTAGAGAGGATATTAAACCGGACATCTAATCGAAAAAATAAGTCGGCAGGCGATCGGATGCCCCGAAAAGGAATGAGGACACGGTGACCCTCCGGGCGTCTGTGCGGATGAGACGCCCAACACCAGCCTCCCTCCTCTTCTCCGTCCACCACCCGCCAGGCTCCCAACCACCGCAGATTTTCGTTGATAGCTTGAGCACCCGCCTTTTACAACCCTTTGCGATTGCGCTTTTTTCCAATGGAGGCTCGTCTCTCTCCCTTCTTTCCAATGATGCCCGACACTCAATCTAATCTCCCAAAACGCACAGGCAATCCTCGATTTCTCCCAGCCCGAGTTCAACGTCGCGCTGCTTGATCAGGTCGTCACCACATTCTACTCCGGATCTGGCCAACAAGTACGTGTCCATGGTGATTGCGTGGAGCGAGGCACCTTTTTTTCGTTGTGCGGATCGACTGACGTGCTCCATCACGATTTCAGCGACAACTCGCGCAGCAGGTGCTGACCCAGTTCCAAGAACATCAGGAGTCGTGGACACGTGTACCCTTTATCCTTGAGCAATCATCCAATCCCCAATCCAAGGTACGCCGTCGCGTTGCCATTCTCTCGCCCCCCTTTCGTTCACTCCTCTCTCGGTCGGCCACCTCTTCGAGATCCGGTTCACTCACGTCTCATTTTTGCAGTTCATTGGGTTGCAGATACTGGAAAGGCTCATCAATACAAAATGGAAGACCTTACCGGAGGCACAGCGGCACGGTATGTCCCTATTCACTAGATACTAGTTTTTCGGGCGCGTGCACCGTGCGGCGGCGCTTATTTATGGTGGAGTGGAGATCTCTAATATTGTGGGGGTTAGGTATCAGGAACTTCATCGTCGGAGTCACTGTCAGGATCGCGTCTGAGGAGATTAACCTGCGACGCGAGAGGGCATACTTGAATAAGCTTAATCTGGCCCTCGTCCAGGTAACCGCTAATTTTTCCAGATTCAATTTCAATATAGTGTAGATGACTGAAGGTGGACTCGACAGATCCTCAAACAAGAATGGCCCCACAACTGGCCAAACTTCGTACCTGAACTCGTGGAATCGTCCAAGACAAGCCTTTCGCTGTGCGAAAACAACATGGTCATCCTGCGGCTCTTATCAGAAGAGATTTTCGACTACTCGGCGGAACAAATGACCCAAGCAAAGATCAAGAGCCTGAAAAACCAGCTGGGCGACGAGTTCAGCGAGATCTTCAAACTGTGCTGTGAGGTTCTGGAAGAGGCCCAGAAGACTTCGCTGATCAAGGCCACTCTGGAGACACTGCTTCGGTTCTTGAATTGGATCCCCCTGGGGTACATCTTTGAAACAAGTATAATCGACCTTCTGATAACGCGGGTACGTTTCCCGTTCGTCATGTTTTGTCCTGCTGTGTATTCAGGTCGGCCGTCCTAAGTTCCTGGAAGCTCCGGAGTTCCGGAATATCACCCTCAAATGCTTAGCAGAGATCGCCTCTCTAGAAGTCGGCCCTGAATACGACGCCAAGTTTGTCATCCTGTTCACCATGGTCATGACTGCCATCAACCGAATGATCCCTCCATCCACGAACATCGCCGAGGCCTATGCCAATGCCGGTGATGCCGGTCAGGAACTCGTACTCAATATGTCCCTCTTCCTTTCCAATTTCCTCTCCAAGCATCTGTCAGCTGTTGAGGTCGAATCACAGCGAGATGTCTTGCTGAACGCACACCTATATATGGTCAAGGTCAGTCAGGTCGACGAACGGGAGATCTTCAAGATTTGCTTGGAGTACTGGGTTAAGCTGGTCTCGGGGCTATATGCGGAGATTCAAAGCCTGCCGATTGGCGAAAACGGGATCCTTATGGGTCTTAACCTCGGTGTCCCGGGGACACAGAACGCGTTGAGCGGAATCCCCTTACGGAAGGACATTTACAAGGACATTTTGAGTAACCTCCGATTGGTGACGATTGAGAAGATGGTCAAACCTGAGGAGGTACGTGTGTCCGAAAGTTTGTGCTTGGCTCGTACCGATTCGCCCCACATAGGTGTTGGTCGTGGAGAACGAAGAAGGCGAAATTGTACGAGAGTTCATGAAGGAGATCGACACCATCGTGCTGTACAAGTCAATGAGGGAGCTTTTGGTGTTCTTGACCCACCTGGACGTTTTCGATACCGAGGTAATTCTCACCGAGAAGCTCGCGAAGCAGATGGATGGTTCAGAGTGGTCTTGGAATAACCTCAATACTCTGTGTTGGGCTATTGGATCCATCTCCGGCGTCATGAGTAAGTCACTCACGTTCGGGCTCCTCCCAACCGACTTGCTTGAGCGTCTCTGCAGATGAGGATGTCGAGAAGCGGTTCCTTGTCACCGTTATCAAGGACCTCCTAGGCTTGACAGAGATGAAGAGGGGCAAGGACAACAAGGCTGTCGTCGCCTCCAATATCATGTATATCGTCGGACAATACCCAAGGTTCCTCAAGGCCCATTGGAAGTTCTTAAAGACCGTGGCGAACAAGCTATTCGAGTTCATGCATGAGACTCACGAGGGTGCGCCTTGTTTCCACAACCTCGGACTCTCTTGCTGACAGCTACCGGCGAATAGGTGTGCAGGACATGGCGTGCGACACGTTCATCAAGATTGCCAAGAAGTGTCGTAGACACTTCGTGATCCTACAGTCGCAGGAAACAGAGCCCTTTGTTGAGGAGATCCTTCGATCATTACACCGAATCACTGTGGATCTTTCACCCCAACAAGTTCATACGTTCTATGAGGCTATTGGTTATATGATCGCTGCTCAGCCGAACAAGGCTGCCCAGGAGAAGTTGATTGCAAAGCTGATGGAACTCCCGAACAATGCGGTAGGTTTCTCTCGACACTTGTGAGGCGCGTTCCCCGCCCCTGAGCTCAGAGCTTCTAGTGGGATTCTCTGATGGCCCAAGCCAGTAGAAACATGCAAGTACTCGATAACGTGGACAACGTGAAGATCCTGGCCAATGTCTTGAAGACCAACGTCTCCGCCTGCGTGTCCATCGGCCCATTCTTCCTTCCACAAATTGGACGGATATTCCTCGACATGCTCGGGTTGTACAAGGTGGTTTCTGGAGTCGTCTCGGAAACCGTTGCGCGGGAAGGGCCGATCGCGACCAAGACGCCGAAGATCAGGCACTTGAGGACAATCAAAAAGGAGATCTTGAAGTTGATGGAGACGTTTATCAAACAAAGCGACGATTTAGAAACGATCAACAACAACTTGATCCCCCCGCTTTTGGATGCCATTCTGGGAGACTATAACAGGAATGTGCCTGCCGCCAGGGACGCCGAGGTGTTGAATGTCATGTCGGCGATCACGATCAAGCTTGGGGTAGTTATCCACTTCACTGGCCTTTCTTTTGCGTGCGTCCCCCGGGAATACTGATTCTTGTGCTTGTGTAGGCTCTGCTGTCCTCACAAGTCCCTGCCATCCTGGAGGCGGTATTCGAGCCCACGCTGAATATGATCAATCAAGACTTCATGGAATACCCTGAGCACAGAACAGGATTCTACAAGCTACTTACCGCGATCAATAAGACATGTTTCCCAGGTTCGCCCCCTCAGCACAGTTGTTCTCGTTATCTTGGCGCTGATATATCACGAACAGCACTGTTGACCCTTCCACCGACCCAGTTCAAGCTGCTCATCGACAGTATCGTATGGGGGATGAAGCACACTATGAGAGATATCGCGGAGATTGCTTTGAACCGTAGGCCATGCACTTTCCTGGTCCTCAGGCGTTCCCTGACCGCGCTTCCTCTTGCCTCCAGTGTGCTTGGAAGTCGTCAACAATTTCTCCACCGCGGACCCTCAAGTGTCAAACCAGTTCTTCCAACAATACTTTTTAAGCATCATGCAAGACGTGTTCTTCGTGTTGACAGATACGGACCACAAGAGTGGATTCAAACTCCAGAGCATGGTCCTTGCAAGGCTGTTCCAACTCGTGCAGACAGGAGCGATCGGGGTTCCATTATTCGATCCCTCGACGGTACCAGACCCGAACACGTCCAACTCGCTCTTCTTGCAGGAATACACTGCGACTTTACTCAAGAACGCTTTCCCACACCTGCAACCGTACGCTCAATCGACCCCTTGCCTTTCAACGAACTGCCCACTGATTTTTCCCTAGGATTCAAATCACGACGTTCGTGAGGAACTTGGCCGAGTACCACTCGGACATCAACAAGTTCAAGCTGTCCCTTCGCGACTTCTTGGTTCAGCTCAAGGAGTTTGCGGGCGATAACGCGGAACTGTACCTCGAAGAGAAGGAGGCGGAAGCTCAGAGGAAGGCCCAGGAAGAACGGGAGGCTGCGATGAAAATTCCTGGAATGCTCAAACCATCGCAAATCCAGGATCACGACGAGGAACTGTGAGGAGCGCTAGACACTCATGTGAGAGGGGAGTGAAATTATGCTCAGCGTCTCCTTTCTCCGGGGAGTGGACGGAACGATAAAACGAATGAATGAAATCTCGGAACGGATCGAGAACGGAGCGGAAATGGTGACGGACTTTGCTGTGTTCCCCGGTTGTTCTCTTTTCCATGTGTGTTTTCTATTGCTTCGTGGTTATGGCTATCACCCTCTCTTCTCTTATTTCTCGCTATGTAGTGTGCGTTTGATTCTTGATCCCTCCCTATACGCTCTGTCCTTTTGGATCCCCTTCCCCCCGTCCCTCCCCATCCCCCGCCCATCTCCGTCCCCTCGTTTCGTTTCTCCCCGCTTGTTCCTTTTCCTCTCGCCCCTACGTCATGAAGATCGGAAGCACAATGATCTAATTTGTACTTTAGAATAAACGATCCCTGCACCTGTTTTTTTCTGCGTCGCAGGCTAGACAGGACGGTATTCGATGATATCGGAGTTCATGGTGGCCAGCACGTGGGTTTAGGACCCCTTCCCCTTCTAGTGGAGACATTCAGGCCAGCAAGCACCCGGATAGACACCTGCTTGATGCCGGAAACATTGTGGGGTGGGCTTGGGGGTTTGGGCCCAGTAGCCTAGCGTGTGTCCGACCTAAGTGTTATCCCTCTTTTGAACACGCTGGGGTGAAATCGCCGGGGGTTCGTACAGTTGGTTCCCCCAAAACGCTAATAATTCGACTGTGCTCCATTCTGTGTTCTCCGGCTGTTCGGACATTGACTGTCGAGCGACAACGCAACGAAGAACGACCTGCAAGGGCGGCCATATCTGCTTGGTGACCTGTATACACTCAACGAAATGGGATGCATGTCTCGCTGGATCTAAACGGAGACTCTACTACGGAACACATGAACATTTACGTGGTCATGTGACAAGTCACCCAGCTCCACGAGCGCGCGCGAAGCTTCCGAGAAGTTCAGAAGCACACTGGCCGTAACCCAATGCTAGAAGCTAAAGTTAGACGACGCCACTGATTATAGCCGTAAATCGATGTGCCCGCTGGCCGTTCGTGTCATGGAATGTTCCAACTAGCGACGGCCGTTCTCCGCGATCTGGGTAGGCCATTGGCCGGCACAACACCGGTCGGAAGCCCAGAAGAAGGTTCAGGAAGAACCAATTCCTCCAAGTTCCAGACATGCCTTTCAACCACATTCTGTCGTAGGCTCTTCCGAGTTGACCGAGTGGCTCGCGCCGCCCAGCGCCGCCCCGGGACGCTGACCATGTCGATCCTTACGCAATTCTTCGATGACCCCTTCTAGCTCTAGCTGCGCATCAGAGTTCTATGATCGAAGGTCTCCATCTCCCGTTCATCTCCGCATGAAAGCTCGCATGGTCCCGGATTTATCTCTTCCTTTTATTGCTGTCGCGAGCACAGCGTGTCGCGTTATCGCTGCCAGATGTCTGACGTTCGTATATGCGGGAGGCTCTGCCACGCTTGACAACTAGATATTATCAATGGTCATCCAGGGGTGCAGAGTTTTGCTGGACATCTGTGCGGATCCCTCGGGCATGTAATGACCACGCTTCGGAATTTGTGACATGTTCCCCACTCCGTCGGGTGTATGTTTTGACAAGATTAAATTCCCTCGGAAGCATGCCGGATGAATGGACGGACTGTCCACCTCCGCCTCGGCCGTCAATCGGTTGGCACTTGGAATGCTTTGGCTCCTCACATGTCACAGGCGGGCTGCCGCAGGACCACGAAGTTGCGGCTAGGATGTCCGTGTCATTTCTTCCGGCTGACACTTGTAATTCTTTGGCTTCTTGCACGCAAACTGCCATGAGACAAGTTGCGATTGGAATGTCCGTGTCACGTCCTCTCGGGGGAGCAGACAACGTATAAAAGCCAGATCTGATTTGTGAGTTGAAACCTTCAGCCCCAGTTCTCCTGTTCTGCATCCTTCTCGAGCTCTCAACTCTAACACACAACACTCTAAACCCCCCCACCTCAAAAATGCGTTTCTCCACTGTTTTCTCTGTCCTCGCTTGTGGTGCCATGGCCTTGGCCGCTGCTGTCGCCCCCGACGCTCTCGTCAGCCGTGCCGATATCAACATTTCTGACGTCATCAGCACCTTGGATGGCAAGTGCGATTCCATCCTTCCCCGGTTCGGTTAGTTTCTTTTCCCTTTGAGCGATCAAGTCAGCGAGATACTCAACATTATTCCGAAGATGACTGCAAGGACTCCAAGTGCACCGAGGCCCTCGTCCTCGATATCGTTGCCGCCGTCGATGTTGCAACCATTGCTTGCGTTGATCTTAAGGACGTTTTTAGCTTGAGCCTCGCGGAGAAAATCGTTGGCGTTGTCATCGTAAGTCTCAACTGCTGCCCGAATCCGATGCAATCAACCCACAACTCATTCGGCAATAGAAAATTATTACGAAGTTGGGTATCCACAAGTCATCTTGCGGTGACAAGTGTGGAGACTTTTCCATCTACGCCAAGATCGATTTGTGCCTCTCTTCGTTGTTGAAGCAACTCGGCATCTGCGTACCCGGAATCTTGGCCCAGTTTACTAAATTGTAGGACCCCTTCCTTCTGACCTCTTGATCATTCGGTGCTGAGGTTTTTACCAACAGGTTGTTCAAGATTGTCACCATCTTGAAGGGTCTTGGCTTGAGCTTGATCCTCGAGGTCTGTTCGTTGGCTTAAACTGCTCGGTTCCGTTATCCCTGCAATGTACTGGTTCCACGTAGATTTAGAGTGGGAATGCGTATTATATAACTTATTAATTGCCATTCCATGGTCCCTACCAGTTCCTCGGCTATTGATACTAACGTCGAATTATTTCATGATTCAATTCCGTTATCACCTCGCTCGGACTGCCGAAACAAAGAGCTTTACACTATAGAGAGCACAAGGCAATACCTCCATCGCTAAGGTTTGACACTGGCTCAACATACGAACTCACATACTCCCTTGGTTGCGGCGCCGCAGACAGAGAAAACCGACCAAAGAGCATGATTTTTCTTGACCATCATCGGGTCCTAGCTCACGTAGATAACTAGATCGACATCGCGTACAAAGTCTCGAAAGCGAACGAAGAAGAAGATCCGTAGTTGCACGCCCCTTGACGGGCCTGTGTACAGATATGAATACGACTCCGCGGGGGATATGCCAAAGCGTCAAGCGCAAGGCAACAGGCGAAGTCAAGTCCGCGAAGTGCATGGGTGTGTCAGTGGCCGCCAACCCATATCTTTGAGGAGGGATCGAATTTGGTATACCGAGCATTGGTCCCGAATACTTGCTTGTGCTGAATTGGAAGCTGAGCGCTGAGCCCGTGACATGGGACCCGAAAGTGATCCAGGCGTGGGTGTTCCTTTGGGCATTCATTGTAAGAAGTTTTGACGAATCGAAGGCAGAGGATCGACGATCCGCGGCTTCTTAGACGAGAATGAAAACCGTCCTTGGGTGCCTGGGTTTCCGCTTTTGGGTGCCACGGGATAAGCTCCGCCAAAATCAAGGTAGGATGACGATCGTGGAAGGAACCTACACCATCTGGACTATTCCGTACGACTCAGTTGAGTGCCGAGGGGGAGACCCCGGTGGCCACAGTTATTTGCATAAACGAGCTATACGTCTACCTCAGGCAGAGAGCATTCAACCAGCGACGAGTCAAGATTGGAAAGGTTGGACGGGGGCATACCGGTTGTAGGGAGCGTCCCCACCCGACGGTAGGGATCGGTTGTCCCGACCAGGGAGCGGACACCTTTCACCTGACCGACCCGAACGTGGTTGATTGATTTGCAAGCCCCATCGTGTGTGGGTGTAGAATATGTCGCTTGACGGCGACGCAAAGGAGGGCAATTGGTACCCGGGGTAGGTGGCCATAGCCCTAAATCGCACTTCTGTAAGCTGTAGCGTCAAGCACGACCCCGCGCAATCGCGACCCAGTGGCAGAAGTCAAGAGTCTCGTGTCCGTGGAAAGACGGACCTGATGGTCAGGGCACACCACAGGAGCCAGCGATCTCGTCCCAGGGTGAGAGTCAGACGCGTGAAGCGCTGATCGCTTCGCGGCTTTCCAAGGACCTCGATGGCAACCGAACGGGAACTCGTCAGGCTACCCTCAGGGGTTTCCCTTGAGGTAAAGTTACACTCTCCAGAGACACCTACGAGTTCGGGCAGTGTCGGACTCGCCGTCCTTCTACATCCATGGAGTTGGCTTGGAGGACGGATGGAGGACCAGTGCGAAATCTCGCTTATCACGACCGTTCTTAACCTGAAGAGCTGATTCCGATGTCCACCTCTGCGCCCTGATACAGAGTCCTCGCGTTTCTTTCTAACGTCCTCCTGCGCGAATGCGGGTACCACGTTCTGCTGTTTAATTCCCGCGGTGTGGGGAATTCTTCCGGCTGGCCGTCGTTCACTGGACTGACGGAGGGGAAAGATCTGGAGGAGCTTGTGCAGTGGAGTCTTGGTACCGTGCCGAACGTCAAGTCGGTGGTACTTATCGTGAGAGGGGTCGCCTTTCTTCCTGACGATATCTCACTGCAGTTGCTAGGGCTATTCACACGGAGCTCTCGTAGCATCTCTACACCCCGTCCTTCCTGCACCAATCAAAATCTCGCATCTGTTACTCTCGTACCCTCTTGGTCCAAGGTCTCTCTTGTCTTTATTCCACGGGGGAACTTATGCCGGTCGTCTGGACGAACTTATCAACGACACCCGATCAAACGTCCTCATCGTTCATGGAGATCAGGATGAATTCACTGGTGCGGAAACGTATGAGGGGTGGGTGGCCGAGTTGCGAAAGAATGACAGCGAGTTTCGCGTCGAGCTGATTCAGGGTGCCACACACTTTTGGGTTTCGAGATCAGGTGAGAGGCTGAAGGAGATTATCAAGGGTTGGGTACCCAATCCCGTGTGACACATGGCTAGATACCAATGTATGTAATTTACTTTACCACAGGGCGGATGTTCAATGATCTCGCGTGACGTCACGCGCCGGGCTGCCCAATCTCTTGACGCGGGACGATGATCATCCCAGTTACACTTAAACCTCCGTCTGACGACGGCAGAACACTGCCGCCGCAGCTAGCCAACCTGGGGAACGGGAACATTGTCCTCATTGAACTGCAAGGGTCCCTGGAGGTACAGGGTTCCGCAGATTCTCAGTTCGTTGGTAACCTAGTGATAGATCCGAAGACTGTATGCGCTCTCCTTGTAATGATCATGGGATACACGACACTGACACTAACTTGCGTTGTCTTCTAGAATAAGCCCTCCCTCGTCATCGGACCTCATTTCCTTGAGGGAAAGTTCGTCTCGCTGCCAACCCCACTTGCAGTCATGGTGAAGAAGAAACCGCCCCCGAATGATCGGATGTCAGGGGTGGATGTGGATGACGACGAAAATGGAGAGGAAGCAGGGGTGGAGTGGCAAATCTCTGCGGTAGTGAGGAAAAAGGTGGTTTTTGCGAAGCGGCCGATGCCCGTCCTGAATCGACCGGTCAGCAAAGTTGGAAAGAAGTAGGGGTTGAACGGTGGGCTTCAGACATGAAGATACGAGTAGCCAGGGGTCGAGGATTGAACCACAAGGAGGTCATTAGGATGGAACGTACACATTGTCGAGTGGAGAAGCCGGAGAAGGCTCGGAAGTATCCGTTTCCTCCCGGCGTCTTTCTTGTGTCCCTGCGAACTGTGTGAACATCATCATCCGAGACACAAGACCGTTCCGTCTATCTCCGTGTGTATCTTTCTGACAAACTCCTCGTCGACGGAGAGCGCAGAGCAAAATTTGACCGGAAACCTCCCAGCATACGTCCAGGGTGAATCTCGCCTTTTCGGAGCGTTGCACGTGTTTCGTTTTTTCCTGGGACATTTCAAGCTCGATGCTCAATAGACAGGTTCTCTCTCCTGTCGGTAGGCGTGTGGTTCGGAGCTCTCACAGGGTGAGTTATGTCTGCTGTTTGTCGTGTGTTTCATATCCGGACCAGTGGCGGAATATGTATCGCCAACAAATTCCGACACGTGTGTAAAGAGTCTACGGTTACTGATTACAAGACTGCTTTAGCGACTGGCTACTGCTACACCGACACCAAAGAAGCGCCACCCCATTCGAAAATTCGTCCTCTACTCCACCGGGGCAACCGCCACCTTCTTCATCGGCAGCACTTTCGTCGCGTTCAAGAATCAGACGTACCATGAGTTCTTTACCCAGAAAGTCCCGGGAGGAACTTCTGCCATGCAATACGCCGAAGACCACAACTGGGACACACTCACCGCCAGGGATGTGGCCGATTCGGCCAAATCCGTTGCGGACACTGTCCAGCAATTTGTTCATGACCAGACCGGCTGGGGAAGCCCTCCGGAGAAACCTTCTCAGGCCGCTCAGGACACCGCTCGGACGATGACCAAGGCCGTTACTCAATCTAAGGACAGGATCATCCATGCGGCCGGAAAGTTGAAGACGACTGTCAAGAAGTCTGAGGATTCCATTAATGCCGTCGTGAAACACCAATCGATTCAGTTCTCGAGCGGAGTTCAAGCGCTGGTTGAAGAGGTTGAGGCCGCTTTAGCTGGTAAACCCAGACCAGGGAAAACCCGAGGGCCATCCCCCACCCCGGTCCCCGAGGTCACTACTTCACCAGAGCAACCCGAGCTCGCACTCCCTACACATTCAAAACCCGCAACGGAGACTAAGGGAGTGTCATCCCCTGCTGAAATTGCCAAGAACGTGTACGACGCTCCCCTGCCACTCGGCTTTGAACCTCCTCCTGGTTTCGATAAACCAAAACCTCCCCCTCCCCCTACTCCTGAAGTAATTGAGGCTCCTCCCGCACCCCCTCCGTTACCTCTCATCGCACCTGAGATCTCGGGGCTCACCGCTTCAGAACCGATCATTAGTCAACTGGCGACCACGATCGACAACCTCACCGTTTTCCTCAACTCAAACCCCACCGCTGCAGAAAAGGCTCATGGTGTCATTGACACAGCCAAGCTGGACCTTACCAACCTCGCCACGAGAATCCAAAAGATCAAGGAGGATGAGCAGGCCAAGCTGGAGCAGGAGCTTGACGATCAAGCTCGCGAATACACCGTGAAGCTGTTGGAATTGGAGATGGCTGCCCAGGACAAGCTTGACAGTCAGGAGGACGAATTCAGGAAGCTGATCGACGAGGAGAAAGTCAAGTTAATCAAGGCGTACAGGGATAAACTTTCTCAGGAACTACAAACTCAGAGCGAGATCATCAATGAGCGGTACGCGACATTTCTTGATTGTCTCGGGGAGTCTCTTCGGCTAAATGATGTTTTTCTAGATTGAGGGAAGAGGTCATAGCCCAGGGTATCGAGCTGCAACGTCGATGGATCCGCGAAATCAAGGTCCGGGTTGAACAAGAGCGCGGTGGTCGCCTTGCCAGACTCGAGGAGCTCGCGAGTAACCTCAAGAAACTCGAACGGATTACTCTGGATAACAGTGCCTACCTCGATCAGAATATCGGCATCCATGCTCTGTGGTCCGCCATCCGTGCTCTAACCCACAACACCGTGGAAGCTCACGAGAGGAAACCATTCCGAGACGAGTTGAGGATCCTAAGACACCTGAACCTCGCCAAAGAAGATCCTGTGATCTCCACGGCCCTGGAGATGCTGGATACTTCAACGACTCCGGATACTGGAGTTGAACCCCTTGCTGACCTCTCGACGTGGTTCACCACAACGGTCGCTCCCAAGGTTGCTTCCGTCGCCCTGGTCCCCGACCAAGACGCCGGCCTCCTCTCGCATATCGCCTCCGGCTTCTTCTCGTCTTTCCGATTCAAGAGGACCGGCCACGTTGAGGGTGACGACGTTCTCAGCGTGCTTGCGAGAGCCGAATACCATTTGAACGAAAAGGATCTCGATAGCGCCGCGAGGGAACTTAATCAGTTGAGGGGTGCTGCCAAAGCATTGTTACAGGATTGGTTGAAAGCGGCGAGGGAGAGGTTGGAGGTTCAACAGACATTGGACGTTGTCCAGACTCAAGCTACATTTGCGTCCCTGCTTGTTGTGTGATACGCTCGCTCCATTGCTCCAATGTTTTCGCTCGATTATATCCAAGAACGTACTTATTGACCAGATGCTCCCATGAGCTAGATGTAAGCGCATGTTTGCCTGATGGTGATCGGCATTTCCCGCAGGTGAGTTTTCGGCGCAACGGGTTGTGTTTTTTGTCTTGCTTTCAAATTCCAGTGTTGTCTTGCACAATAGCGTATGGCGACCAAATAAGTAGTAGACTCGAACTTTGAAATCTTCAATGTTCGAGTCTACTACTTATTTGAAGATCTTGCCGTTTGGGCCCCTCACTCCCTACTGTTATCTGGCACCGCTACCTTCGTATCGGTCAACTTATCGTCCTCGCTTGACAGTACAGATAGAAGTGTTACGCAGGGGACCGTCGATTGCCGTGCACTTAAAATGCGGTTGACAGTCGGTGGGCTGCATCCATGCCGGCCGAACTAGGATGCGGGTGCATGTTCCAGGTGCGAAACAAAAGACTAAGACTCTATTGTGAGTCTTTCAGACGTCAGGTCACTTGCTCATTCGGGGCCGTCCCGGCAATCAATATCCAGGGAGGGTTGCCAATTCAATCGTTTTGTTTGAAGCAGGCGCCGTGATTCGGTTTCCCATGAGACAACTATTATCTATATCAAACCTTGACCCCCAGGGTGGGTCGCCATCCGCTCGTTGTTCCTTCTCGCTGAACTTCGACCCCCTCTCCTGAACTTTCCTGTGACCCTCGGAAACGCAACGACCGTCAGTTCGTTTGTGATACCCTGGCACGATGCAGCACGACTTCGTCGAATCTATCTTCCGATTCCTCTCGGATATGGAATATCGGCAGTTGGCTGCCCTAGGTGGGGCTGCTGCTGCGACGTACGCCGTGTATCGAAGATACACCAGGATTTCGCTCGATGATGTCCCAGGCCCAGAGAACCCTTCGTTCCTCCATGGTAAGCTCCATTCCGACTCTCTAAGGTTACCGTTCGGCTCAACATGCATGTGGGGAACGTGGGGTGTTGCAGGACACCAGCCGTTTTTGCAGGACGCTGAAGCAGGAGAACTCGAGAACAATTATCTGTCCACGTACGGCAGCATCGTACATTGGAAAGGACCCCTCGGGGTATGTGGACTCTTAAAACCAAACATCCATTCCTCCCCGATCGTGGTTTTGACAGGTGGCGCTCACAGGAAGACCGTTTGTGGGTCGCCGACCCCAAGGCTATTTCCCATATCCTTCACGGAGACGTATGGGTCAGAACTGTCACCAATCGCGAGATCAATGCGGTTTTGCTCGATAGGGGTTTGTTGTGGGCAGAAGGGGATGCTCACAAGCGACAGCGGAAAACGTTGACTCCAGCCTTCGGCCTCAGCGAATCGAAAGCGCTGATGCCGCGTTTTCTCACAATCGCCAATAAGGTGCGTACAGAGCACCGGCGTCTCCGGGTGCTTCTTCTTGAATTGGTGAACCACCTAACTTTCATTTCCCGATTTCATTTCGCACACAGTTGGTCGACAAGTGGAAGGACGCAGCTGTGAATGAAGCTTCAGGAGGTACGCACACCCTGGACGTGCAGGAGTGGATGGGCAAGGCAACGTTAGACGCGTGAGAAGTTTCCTTCAACGACAGTTTGTGTTGCCGCCGTATTGACCACCCTTATTCAGGATTGGGGTCGGTAAGTTCCATTGGCACTTGCTTCGATGTTCCACCTTCATTTTCAATCAGGTGCATTCGACTACGAGTTTGGCGCTCTGGATGGCCTCGATAACCCCCTAACCAAATCCTACACGGATCTGGTGTACTCGACTTTCGGCACTCCGACAAATGGACAAATCTTGTTCATGAATCTGTGTCGATACTTACCCTCCATGTTCATCCGATACATGTTCGAGAAAGGGACAGATCCTGCTCTCCAGAAAATCAGGCAAAATCGGGTCCATGCCCATCGTGTTGCGAAGGAGCTGATGGAACAAAAGAGGCAAGAGATGGTAGTCGGTCAGTCTGGGAAGGACATCCTGAGCTTGTTGGGTGCGTCTCATCGAGTCACTCTCTCGGCTACGAGGACTGATTGACATTGGGGTGGTCGTTTCATAGTCAAGGCGAACGATGCCCAAGACGAACAGTCGAAGTTACAAGAAGACGAGGTCATTGCCCAAGTTCGGACGTTGATGCTCGCCGGACACGAAACGGTGGCGAAAACCGTGAGTAAATCAGATGCCTCATCTCACCACAAGACAGTGACCGATGACCCTCATTCTGTAGCTCATTTTTGCGTTATGGGAACTCGCGAAGCGACCCGAGATCCAACGCAGATTACGAGAAGAGGTTACCGAGACATACGAAGCGGCGAGGGCGCGAGGAGAAGAGGACCTCACTGCAGGGGATATCGACAGCCTGCCTTTCACAAATGCCGTTGTCAAGGTCGGCCAACCTCCCCCACATTAAATTACAAAGAAAATCGAACTCTGACGGACAAATAGGAATCGCTGAGGCTTCACGCCCCCGCCATCGAACTCCAAAGAGAGACATGGGAAGACCATGCTATGCCCTTGACGAGGCCGATGGTTGGTCGGTCAGGGAAAGTGTACCATCGCTTACCCGTTCCGAAGGGAACCCTCGCCTTCGTTTCCATCTGGGGGTACAATCTGTGAGGCAAACAGAGGTTGACTTGAGTCGAGACTAACGACGTTGACCCAGGAATACTGACGTGTGGGGTCCAGATGCGATGGAATACCGACCGGAGAGGTGGTTGGGACCATCGGGCGAAAAGCCTGAAACCCCGTTAGGGGTGTACGGAAACTTGTGCGTCTTCCACTCACCGAACCGAGCCGACGAAAACACACATCTAACCCGCGTTAAGACTCACTTTCTCTACTGGAGGAAGGGGCTGTATCGGCTGGAGGTTTGCGTAAGTCTGTTGATTTTTTTACAATCCAAACTGGAATACTCATCCCATTCATTGAAGCGTCGCGGAGATCCAGGCGTTCTTGGTGACCCTCATCCGGGAATTCAATTTCTCCATACCGGAGGGTAAGAACATCCGAACTGCCCGGCCTGGGATTCTGGTTCCCATGGTTATTGGGGAGGAAGATAAGGGTCCTCAGCTCCCGTTGAATATCACTCCGGTAAGGAATCTCTGACCCCCGAGCCTCACGAGGGCGTGTACCACGCTATTTGCCTCAAATTTTACTGCGTACTGCCCCCGGGTCACCTCAGGTGCCCCGCACTTTTCTCGGACTTTTGTCTTCGTTTTACGGCGATCGCTCTTGTTTTTTTGAGTACCTATTTGCGGCGGAAGCACCCTAACTTAACAGGTATCTACTTGTTCCACTTTTCTTCACCTGTTTCGAATTCCACTTGGAAAGTAAAACCGATGTTGACCGATCCCCGTTGTCATCTGTGTTGTAATATTTTCAAGCCCTTGTCAGACTCTATCAGTTCGCTACATCCCGCGCTTTGTTCACCTACTTTTGTTCGTACATAGAAACGCGTAAAATTTGCTCATTTTGCGCACTGAGCTTGCTATGCTCGCTCTTTAGCCCGCGGTCACTCGCTTTCTTTTCACACGACCCTCCGGCGGTTCACGATGTATGCCATATGTCATGGACCCAACACGTTTTTTTGCGCACCCGCGGCACGATTATAGAATTGACTGACTGCTTGGGTGCATATATATTATATGACGTTTCGAGGCTCATCAATTCATCGTCAAAACGCCGTTTCCTGGCTCATCGATGGTCCGCAGGCCGCCTTCTCGCACGGGCTCGTGGCCCCCTCGTGGACTTTGAGCGTCCAAATGTTCATCAAAGTGACCGGCGTTATTGGCGTTTGTCGGGTTCTCAATTCAAGATGAAACAGCCGGACACGAGGCATTACGCACTGTGCTTTGCGGCTGCAACGTGGGTTTTGAATAGTTTTTCCAAAGCTCGAGCCATCAAGACTCGGGGTACGGAGGAGTCTGAAAAAGTACTGCTCATGAGTGTAGTGAAAAGTGAGGCGAAAATGGGGTGGAATGGGATACGGCGGGTGGACGGGGAATGAAAAGGGATGAAGCGAGTAATAGCACGATCACGATGAATAACACGAAACCTGACCGCCAACGTCCTCCAACCACTGTAGGCGACCACAAACACGCATCTAACGTGAAGAGCTGTGAAACGGAAAACACTATTTGACAAGTGATGGGAGTGGGGTGAAAAAACAAACGGGACACGAAGTTAAGATAGGATTCGAATAGATATTTGACAAGTGTCGTCGAGATTTCACATATACGTACGTAAGGACGCAACGGAGGTTGGTCTTTTCTTTCGTTAGATGCATAATGGGTTCGCATTCGCAGGGTGAGTCGAGGTGGTGGGGTGTAGACGGAGACGGAGAAGACGATGCGTGCCTTCAGGGACCACGACACAACAACCTTCCGAGTATTCGGGACAAGAGTCCACGCTCTGAGGGGATGTCAGCGCGGCGCTATGGATGGTGGGAGATGAAGAACTCGTGACTGACTTCGGGCCCTCGGCGGTCGTTTCTCGTTGTGCTGTTCGCGTTCTGGTATCAGAGCACGAGAAGTGTGGTCTACGCCTGAACGCGTGTTAACGCGTCTCTCTCGTCGGTATTGCCTCTCTTGCCTTCGAGCGTCTTTCTCCTGGAATCTAAACAGAACGAGCCGAACAGTTGATCAGCCACCATACCAAATGCTCGGAGGCGAACGGAGGAATTGAAGAACAGCATACATATAAAGGGGGTCGAGCTCCTTCCTCAAACCATTAGGTTCAGGGAGTTCAGGGCAAACAGTAGGATCCAGCCATACATCGAAAGACAAAAAAAGCTTATTCGGGGAGTGAAATTCGGCGTCTCCGATCCAAGAATCACGGTCCACAGAATCGCGCGTCCGAGGACGAGTAAGTTCCGAATCCGAGTCCGACCGAGGAATGACGATCTCGGGGGGTCCGGCCATTCGTTGATCAGCGTCGCATAAGGTCATCAGGTTCCGTAAGTGAATTTCAGGGACCATCACAGTCGAGGTGGCGAGTGTCGTGGTGGATGAGCTCGAACCGGACCTAGGGGTTTGAGGTGTCGATGAGATCTTCCTCGTCACGGAGGAGATGCGAACCTGACGTTCCGTGAGAAGAGTTCGGACGTAACAGCCCCGTTCCGGCCAGGGAAGCGGGTTGGATAGTTGGAGGGGGTGCCGACCGGACGGGTGTTTCTTCGTGGGTGAAATAGGAATAGACATGGACTCGTTTTCGTTGTACTGGTCGTTCTGTCGGGGCATTCCAGGGCCGATAAAATAAATGTCCGTCAAGATGTTTCCATCCTGATCTGCACTCTGAACCGAGGAGGGGAGAAGGGAGAGTTGTGCATGTCAGCCACGTTCATCGGCGGAAACGGGGGGTAGGGGGAACGAAAGAGAGGGACAGGCGTACAATTCCAGAGAGGATGGCGACGTACTTCCTCACCGCAATCTCGCTTGCCAACTGGTTCAGCCCCGGATCGACGAACGAAGTTGAAGCTGCAGGATTGAGCGAGACGGCCACGACTATTCCGTTGCGCAAGCCGGGAGACGACATTCCACGACCAGAAAGTTCAACGGTTGTGGAGCGGGGGAAGGAGGGGCGGAAGGAGGAGGGGGGAAAGGGGTTTCCCGACTCGCCCTATCCTCTCGAGGGCTTTTCCGGGAAGACAAAAAATTGCGGATTGGCCGAAAGAAGAGGGTTGACGCAAAACGAAACAAAAGTGCGCACGCGTTGGCCTCATGTTCGGCCTAAATGTTCTTTTTTGGACCCGGCTAGCGGTACGCCTCGACGAAAACGTGGTTTCGGTACGCACTTCGGAAACGCCACCCTCTCGCCCCCTTGTGATCCAGAGTTGCGAATTTCTTGATGGAACCCTGACCCTTGAGTTTTGAAGCTTGAAGCTTGAAGCTTGATCCACGATGCACATGATGGGTGGAGTTTTTGTTCTGGAAAATAAAAACCCCGCTTGCAATCCGGATTTCCCGCAAGGGCTTTATTTGGATATCCAAAATGGAGATGAAAATCATTGCAGTGCACACAGACTTCCCGCTGAAGTCGATCACCCCTACGGAACCATAATCGGTCCCAGAAACTACCAAGGACGAGCCACCGACGAACAATCTGCAAGACCCGAACTCCATGCCTACCGAGTCCACCCAAGGAAGGCAGCCCGCGTACTCTAAGTAACCACATCCAGGTTTCGCACAGCCCCACCCTGGATCAGCGCACTGGTTCCGGCCACGGCCTTCGAATGTTAGCATTGCAAGCATCGGGAATATGCCGGGTCAGCTTCCATGAACTTGGAAGCGCTTGGGGATTATGCTACATTCGCGGGGTGCCTCGAGAAGCCTCTGATATAGACAGTCGGGCCGTACAGAGTTGGGAGCAGCCATATCCAAACAATACGAACCACACATCAAGCGGTGACATGCAATGCCCGCCCCCCCTACTTAAGGATGACAAATTTCGATAGCTCCCTCCAGGTGGGCAGACCAAACATACCCGGGAGTTCATCCCAAAATGCACACCGAAAAGCCCGATCATCACCTGTAACTTCTCCGGTGCAGCCCTCACAGAGGATCCTGGCAACGTCGGGTTTCGGATCCGGATCCCTCAAAGGTGAAAGTGAGAGATCGCTCCTTGCCGGGAGCATTGAGTGTTCGATGGAAAGGAGGTTGGCGCGCTTGCATTCGCTGCAAGTCCGGACGGTGTCTAGGGTAGCGCGGACGTGGTCCATGCGTTTGCTGTTGAATGCAGCGAGAGCCTTGATTGCAGAGGTGAGGATCTGGGGTGGGAGAGAGGTATTGAGTTTGGAAGATGTGAGAGAGTTCACGCCTCGAACGGTGGCTTCGTAGAACGCGACGGGGAGGCATTGCTTGACTTCGCATTCCCAGAAAAGTTTGAGGACCTCGTTAGGGTGAGGAGAAATTGTGAAGGCAGCTGCGGCAGCAGTGCCGTGCTCCTTCATAGTTCGTTCGTAGTCAGACATCCCGACAGGATAATGCTTCTGGGCGCGGTGGATGAGGATCTTGCGAACTCCTCCCAACTCGTACTTCATCGACAAGCGGAGAAGTGCAGCAAACCGTGGATACCGGATGTACCTCTGGAGGAAGAGCGACCTGGGATTCAAAGTCGGACGTGAGACGGTCGAGATCAATCGCGAGGACTTGGCAGCATACTCGTAATCCAAGAGTGCGGAGAGAAGATGTGCAAAATCTTCCGCAGAGTCGTGGAGGCGTACAACCGGAAGACCGTCGACCGTCTTTTCGGAATCTGGCGGTTGGAGGGAGGCCAGTTCAAACATATCATAGAATATTTCCGACTTGCGAGATAAGATGCCGATGTAGAACCTGAACAGGGTACTGCGGACCACGAAAGTATTTCAAGATAAAATAAGAATTTACGGGGCCGTTTTGTAGTACTCACTCCTCGCATCTCAAGACAACGTTTCCGTCCTCCAAGTAAAGTGTGAGGTGTTTTCTGCATTGCGCTGTCGGCACCTCAGATTCATCTCCCCACCCTTCATCCACTCTCGCACGCTTAAGGATCCTCTCGCTGCTAGAACCAGAAGATGTTTGCTGCCCGTCGAGAGACAACACTTCCATATCGCCTTGGGTCCCAACGTGGAGATCAGAGAATGAGAGATGTCGCAAAACGGTTGTTTGGTTCCAAGGCTTTTGCCAAACAAACCTTTCACATCGTCACACGTGACTAAGGTTATCACGGATCACGGCAACTGGCGATGAAATCTTTCTTCGGGTTGAAGGGGGAAAAAAATGACTGGGTCGTTCTTTTGACTCAACCCACTTGGGCGTCGTCGACGTTCCTTCTCTCTTCTGGATTATTCTCATTGTCCGAGGTACCTCACTTGTCTCGATGTGGACTCGATTTACTACTACGACTCTAGCATGGCTGTTGTGTTGGAGATTGACGGTGAGCACGCAGTTCTCGTCAGCATCTGCCTGTTGACCGCCCACGATTTCAGAGGACAACACATAATTGTTTGTCCGTGTACCAAGAAACACTCGTTGATAGTGTTCAAAGGACGTATCGAAACTCCAGGGAAAGAAGACCAGCATACATGTACAAGAGATAAGGCAAACAAGGAGGGGGAAATAGGGGAGGTATAAGGTACGCTTTAACTACAACGTTCGGGGGGCGGTTAATTTAGGAGGTTGGAGCAGGAAATCGGAGAGGGTAAAGTGAATCTGAGACGTCCGCGTAAGTCATCCCTGGGTGCGCTTCTCCGAAGGGGTAACGGCTCACTAATAATGAACAGAAAGCTGGCCTAAACAACAAGGCCCATAGCCCTGGCACCAGCACCGACCGCGCCCTCCCATCCAAGGAAGCGTTCCGTGCTCGATTTTTCGGCGGCCATTGAGAGAGGCTCTGTGCTGAATTCGTCGTCTACCCACAATCTCGGTGTCTTGGACCTGGCCCAGACTGAGACGAAGAGTATCCGCTTCAGCTTGCGGTTGAGGAAGAACCAGTGGGAGCTCCAAAGCAGAGCGCCCCTGCGTTTCATCTGGATGATGTGCGGGAGAACTCGGCTTCCCTCCAAGTCACTTGAGCCGCTTCCGCTGCAACTCCAAGAGGGCCGCTTGACCTTCGATGAGTGTTCGTCGATATCGTAATCGTCGAACTCGAAGATGTCTTCATCGCTGGAAGATTCATCATCTTCCTCCGAGTCGACTTCATCTTCACCCTCATCGACGTCATCTGCATGGGGGTCAGACTCAATGTCGGGCTCGTAAGAGTAGACTTCGCATTCAGATAAGCGGATAGCGTTGTCGAGTATACGATATAAAGTGGGGTGAGTGCCGGATAAAATTTGCGGAGCTCCGAAGGAGGTCGAGGTCGTTACGTCATTCAGGGGTGAGGAAGAGGTAGGGACTGAATTGGGGAAGAAGCTGGCCGAGGTCGGGGGGTAGGATGAATAGGTGCGAGGTGCATTCCTCCCTGCCCTGTGCGGGGAGATAAGGGTATTGCTGAGTGCGTTCAGTACGCTCGCTCCAGATTCTTCCTTGTTAAAGTGGGCGGGTCGGACGTCGGAGAACTCGTAGTCGGGGAAGGCGACATTGAGGGTAGCGATGAGGAGGTACAGCGTCTTTCGAGCTGATTGGCTGTCGATGGGTCCGAAGGGTGTCATTTCCGTCCCCAGATCGAGGTCGGCGAGGAAAGAGGGGAGTGGGGGTGAGTTTGAGATTTCTTCTTTGTAAGCCACTTCGAGCGACTTGAATAGTTTCTTGTCGCGTTTGACATTCTTGCAGCTGTACGCCTCGATTCTGGTGTGTACGGAGCACTCGGGGCCCTCATGAGAGAGGGCCTGTGCGAGACGGGAGAGTTCGGGCATTTCGAGGAACTTCATGGCGGCGGTGAAGAAAGGGAGTAGATGGGTGAAAGAGATTGAGTGGCTAAGCGAGCAACGCGGAGTGGGGTGTTTGACGAACGTGAGCCTTATGGCAGGCGGTGGTGATGTCCGGGATTTGAAGCAGCCGGTGCACGTTCCTCAGGTGTAAAGTTACCTTTCCCGTATCCTCTCTATCTCCTGGATAAAGCAGAATGAAACGTATTCGATTCCAAGTCCTCGTCTTGCTGTTGTGTGCGGGAAGGAGTCGTTGTCGTCTGGCCAAAATAACCGTCGGGAATTCCCGATCCATCACCTCGGCATTCCCTTCCGTCCGCTGACGAGTTTGTCGGCCAATCTCTTCTCCTCACTTCCCTCACACCCTCTCTGGGTCCTCCATTCGACCGAGTGAGTGGCTAGTCGTAACACAGCGACAGCCATGCACACAGTCACGCGCAGAAAACTCGCGTCACATTCCGCTCTTTTTCATCACCAGAGATCCTTGGCTGCAACCTCTGGCGTTGGCAAGATATTCGTTCGGGAGCTGAAATACCTCCGCCCCGCATCTCGCCAGTACAGCTCTTTGCTCTCCTCTTCAAGCAGCCGGGCTCGTCCGAGGGGCCTTCATCTGGGACAGACGCTCTTCCGTCAGATTCACGCACGAGCGATCTCGTATTCGTCCATCCCAAGATTCGTCGCACGAGCGTTCAGGGTGCCCATCGCCGGTGCCACTGTCGGAGTTGGAGGACTGACCTATGCTAATTATAAGTACGAAGGTACGTTATAGTTGGTTCCGTCACGTTCGGTCGTCCAACGTTCCCGTCCCGATAAACAGAACTAAGGCAGCAGTCGCAAGCTTGGATTAATACCGCAAGAGATACCGCTGCGGATGCCCTCGATATCGCTTCGGAAGGTCTCAAGTCGCTCTCCGCTGCTGCTTCAGCCGTAGAGTTACCATCGTTCGAGGCGCCCCAATTCCTCAGAGACTTTTTTTCTACCAAGGAAGGCTCCGAAGGTGAAAGTGAAAGCAGAGGTGATGCTGGATCAAGTAGACCTTCCGGGAGACCAGACGGTGAAGACGCTGCCATTGCAGCCCTCGTCGCTACGACCATGTCGTCACCTTTAGATTCCGATCGACTCAGTTCCGACCCCCGGCAAAACGGACTTATGCACCTCACCCGCAAGTTGATCGAGATTCGAACCATGTTGCTCAGTATTGACCAGAGTGATACTCTGAAACTGCCGAGTATCGTCGTCATTGGCAGTCAGAGCTCGGGGAAGAGTTCGGTATTGGAGGCAATAGTTGGCCATGAGTTCTTACCCAAGTGCGTGCCAGTCAGGTCGCCCACTTTATAACGCCTAATCGTTCCACACAGGGGAAACAACATGGTCACGCGACGGCCTATCGAGCTCACTCTCATCCACACGCCAGGTGCCAAGGAGGAGTACGGAGAGTTCCCTGCTCTCGGTCTCGGGAAGGTTAAGGACTTTTCCAATATCCAACGAACCCTCACCGACCTGAACCTTGCCGTACCTGCCGACGAAGCCGTTTCCAACGACCCCATCGACCTTCGGATATACAGCTCTCGCGTTCCAGACCTCACCCTGATTGATCTCCCGGGTTATATCCAGATCGCTTCCATGGACCAACCTGACTCACTCAAAGAGAAAATTTCCGGTCTGTGCGAGAAGTACATCAGAGAGCCGAATATCATCCTCGCCGTGTGCGCCGCTGATGTCGATTTGGCCAACTCCCCAGCTTTGCGGGCTAGCAGGAATGTTGACCCGCTGGGTCTCAGGACGATCGGCGTTATAACCAAGATGGATTTGGTTCCTCCTGAACAGGGCGCTACGATCCTGTCTGGGAACAGGTATCCTCTGCATCTGGGTTACATTGGTGTCGTCGCAAAGGCGCCTGGGAAGACTCACCGGAGGGAAAGTGCCACCGCTGTTGCCCACCGAACCGAAACCGACTTCTTCAAAGCCAACGAGGAGTTCTTCGGCGACTCTTCTTCGTCTTCATCATCTTCGGGATCTGGGTTGATGGTCGGTACGGACATGCTTCGTCGACGACTCATGGATGTCCTCGAATCATCTATGGCCTCTTCACTCCATGGGATTACAAATGCCGTCCAACTCGAGCTCGAAGAAGCCCAGTACCAATTCAAAGTGCAGTACAATGACCGACGAATCTCGGCCGAATCTTACGTTGCTGAGACCGTGGACACTTTGAAGGCTCGATTCAAAGGATTCACTGCGCAGCTCAGGAAACCCCATATCCGTGCCAAACTGAAGGAGATGTTGGATAGGAAGGTCATGGATGTCCTCGAGCAGCTGTATTGGTCGGATAAACGTGCTGCTGAGCTCGATGCTTTGGGTGCAGATCCGAGGGTGAAGCCGGAGGACGTTGAATCATATTGGAGGTACAAACTTGAAGCTGCTTCGAGCCTTCTGACGAAGAGCGGAATCGGGAGGGATTCAACCAATTTCATTGCGGATGGGTTGAGGGCTTTGATCGATTCGATAGCGGCCAGGGAACCATTCACGTTCCATCCTAAAGCTGCAGAACGACTCATCGAGTTCTCACACGCAATCCTCCGGGATCGCATCGGGGTCACCTCCGATTCGGTCGAAAACTGCATCAAACCATACAAATACGAAGTAGAGGTCGACGAGAGAGAGTGGGAACAGGGCCGGACTCAGGCGATCGAATTGTTCGAGAGTGAGTCGAAGTTTTGTGAGAACAAGCTGTTGGAGCTTAGGAAGAAGGTGGGGGGGAGTAGGAGGTTGAGTTCGCTCATCGGGTACGTCAAGAGATTGGGAGAGGAGGAAACGGAAAGGAGGCGGAGGAGGTTGGCTGGTGTGGGTGCGGAGAATGATGTTCAGCTTTTAGATGAGGCGGCGGAGAGGAAGAGGAGGGAGGCGGATGACTATCGGTATCCGCCCGCTCAGGTCTTGGATGGTATGTCATCGGTGCACCGGTCTTCTTTGTGAGTCTAACGTGTCGCGACGGCTTAGCACAAAGCGCAATGTTATACAGCGAGAGGCTGAACATCCTCAAACTTCGTCTCGCCGCCCTGAGATCAAGAAGGTGCAAAGCCGGACAGAACCAGGACCTCCTCTGTCCCGAAGCGTTCTTGAACGTCGTCGCGGAGAAGTTGGCTTACACTTCCGCGATGTTTATCAACATCGAGCTGTTGGATCATTTCTTCTATGAGGTGCTGTGATACCCACCCGACGACAGCACTCCGTCTGACGAACGTCCACTGTTCTTTTCAGTTCCCGAGGGAGATCGACTCGAGGTTGCTTTATGATCTCGATAGGAAGGAGATTGTCGCTTTCGCTCGTGAGAACCCTGAAATCAGGAAACACCTGGATTTGCAGGATCGGAAGGATAAGCTCGAAGAGGTTCGTCTCGCCCGTTGCCGCACTCTTCGTCATCTAATTACTTGGACACGCTGTTCAGGTCATGAAGCAGCTCAATAGCCTGTCAACGTTACGAAAGGACGCTGTGCCAACGCCTCGACGTAACCGGGGTTTGTTTGGCAACATGTTCTGATTCACACCCTCCCCTCCATTCCTACCTCCACTCTCACCGAGGTGTCGCATTCCCCGTTGGTGACCTCCGTGGATAGACTCTCCGTATAGTTTTTTATGCCCTCACTGTTTATACTCATGTAGCTACACCCCCTCCTCGAACCCGCTCATAATTCCCTCCGGTACAGTTCAAGTTGTCGCTCTAATAGTGCCCTTCAAGTTTACACTTTAACCTTGTTTGATTAAGTAGTTCACTTTTTTGTGGTCGGTTTGCAACGCATATATCCCCACTCATTTTCGCTCCCGAAAGTAGCACTCGTTGGACGCATGGTCCGTACGGTATTGATGTGCGCGCGAATATGTATCAGGTAGGCAATGTACTAGATCCAAAGAGAACGGTAAGACGTCAAGTTCGTGAGCATATACAAGCCCCGCATTCATAGCTTAGCCTTGGCCTTCGCAGCCTGAGAAAGGAGGGCGGGTGAGTCCCCCGCTGTTAAAAACGTCGTTGACCGGAAGTGGTAGTTTACCTTCAGCACACCGTCGAGTTTCGTGGCGAGCATCATGTTTCCCTTGGTCTTGAGCTTGCCACTCATAAACGCCTTCTGTCCGTCAAGCTACCGTCCAAACGATGAGTCCCGTCAGCCCCATTTAAAAGGAACCGGGAACGATGGCGGCGGACCGACCTTGCCCTCAGCCAAAGTTCGGAACGTTTCATCGCTCATGATGAGCGTGACGCCTGGTTTGGGGTCCGCGGCGCCTTTATAGACTTTAGGCTCGTTCTTCACGTCGATTGTCCAGGTTGCTTCGACCCCTTCCTTGTTCTTAATTTGGAGCTCGAAGATCGCATTGGTCTAGAGAGATAGAATGAGAGAGGTCCGCCCTCTCATGTGAGTACGGTTTGAATGAAATCACCACCGTCTGGGAAAGACTGACCTTCTGTAGACCCTTCTTCTCCTCATTGCTGAAAGACTGAAGAGAGTTGTTGAGTTGGGAGAGGATATCCCCAGTCTATTGAAGTATCGGATTTCACGGTGAACGGAGGCGGTTATGACGCAACCCGGTTAGCAACAATCCATTCACTGGGTACCACACGAGAAAGAAGGGAAGCTCACCTGGAAACCGGCTTGCTTGAGGTCAGACATACTGGTCGTTAGAACGAAGGACGTGGTTGGAGGTTTAGAAGTGAAAATAGTTCAAGTTGCGGCAGCACAAGAGAGCGGATCTGTCTTTCATGTGATTGTAAAATTCGTGATGGTGATACTAACCCGTCGACACAAGACATGTAACATCTTTTCCATTGATGTTCTGAAGTTCTCCAACCCCACGACCCGTGCAAGTCCCAATAGGTCAACCGTCCAGACTATGCGTCGCACTCCTCAGCTGCGATGCAACCGAGCAAGTGAATGAGCCGCGATCTTATACCCATCTCCTTCTGACAACAGTCACAGAGCGGCGACTACGTGGACTCTTCGCTGTTAGATATGAGAGCATCCACCCTTCCGACTGTTTGGAAACTTGCCGTAGATCTGACAGAGTGTTTGTTGGTACGGTAAGTCGGTTGACCTTCGGCCTCGAGTTTGCAAGCTCAAGATCGTCAACTAGATATTTTGCCTATTTACTGCCGAACCTGTCACGGATCTTATCGTGTGTTGCCCACCACCTGGAGCGCAAACGTAGCCCGTATGTATCTGCGCGCCACTACGTCGAAAGAACCCACTGACCGAAAAATCAAGCGAACGGGTTGGTTCGTGTCGTGATTCCCTACCTGACCAGATCGATCTTGCCTTAATCGGAGACGGGGAGGGTCGAGACGACGGACGCCGGTGGCTCGTCTAAACGGAAAGAGAAGAAGAGAACTCGAGGGTACGAAGGTGATGAGGTTCTAAAATCTAACCCTGAGGTTTTGTTCCGTTCCCCGCATCAAGAACGGGTTGCGATGCTTTCCATTGAAGGTAGATGCTCTCCACTCTGCCTTTTGAGGAGGGGCTGAATATTTCGTAGCTTTGCGGTTGTCGTCACGAGATGCAGGGGTCTCTCCGGAAGTCCGTTCGGTATCATCAAAACTTCTACTCTCGATGTTCCTTCACCCCTCCCTCGTATCCAAAGACCTCTCAATTCACAACGAACTTTCATTGAAACTTCAAAATTCCTGCATAGATCTCGCTTCTACGAAATCCTCGGCACTGGGGAGAACTCTGCCATTATTGATAAACCTCTTCGATAAAAACGTGAACTCTCGTTGGATTCGTCCGTTTGAATAATGTCTGACGGTGTTGTTTTCTAGGATGGCGAGGGTTCCGGCACTTTAGACATTCTGTTACACCCGAGGCTGCCCCCGTTGGTACGGCCGTTACCACTCATGGAGAATATTTCACTGTTCCGATTTGAGGAGAGTGAGGTGGAGCAGGAGTTACGGGCAATGCTTGAGCTGGCTACCCCTGAGGATCTCGAACCCGCGGTACCCGTTCAATTGCCGCCACGGACATCGTCAAAGGGACCCGAAAATCCCGCGCAGACAATGGAAACGACCTCTTTGGTCCACAATCCTGCTCCCCCAATTCTCGATTCCTCAAACCCATCCACCCAGTTATCAAACGATATGCAGGTGGATCGAATGAAAATACCACTCATCACCGCCCAATCCCGAGACCAGACGGCGATCCTCCACTGCCGAGCCAATCACCTTCTACGATAAAGTTCAGCGAGAGGCCGCCTCCGGCGTCTGAACCTCTTCAACCTCCCCTTGGAATCCCATCGGTCTCGTCGGTGAAGAAGGGGAAGAGGAAGAGGAGATACCGAGCATCAATATGGACTCGGATTCGGATTGGGGGACGCTCGTGCCAGAAGTCTTGTATTCCGCATGTTCGCGTATGTGTGTGTTCAATATACATCAACGCACCCATTACTCGCCCTTGAACCGAGGCTGACGTTTTTCTTTGAACGCTTCCAAAGCCTCGAGTCTATCCTTACTGCGCAGCAACGACGCATACGAGGCACGCTCAAAATCGCTCACGAAATCACCTGTGTTGCTGCTCGAGTAGCAAGAGGACCATTGAAAGAGATCTCTCCGGCCAACTGCAGGGCACGATCCAATCCCGTTTTTCCCTCAGAAACGTAATCGACCACACCTGTGGGTTGGACGTCAGTTACGAATACACCAAAACACCTTACCCCACAAACCGCATTCGAGGGCTTGATGCGACGTGCGGTAAAAATGAGGTCCTTGGCTTTCGATACGCCGACGAGATGCGTGAGGCGTTGAGTTCCACCTGCTCTGGGAATGATCCCTAGTCTCGTTTCTGTCAAGCCGATCTTCGTGACGGCAAAACCTAGATTCCGAGAAATTAGCGCTCCAAGAAAGAACTAACGGGTAATTGAAGGGGTGAAAGACTGACCGGCAACCCGTAGATCGCGGCAAAGGGCCATCTCAAGACCGCCCCCGAGAGCTGGACCGTCTATAGCAGCGATGGTGGGGAATGGAAGTCTCTCGAGACCAGCGAACGCGCTCCGGAGGTCGACGAAGAATTTGTCGACCTGGGATTGGGTCATCGATTTCCGTTCGATCAAGTCCGCTCCTGAACAGAAGGCATCGTCGGACGTCGAGTTTACGATGAGGACGCGGGTGCAGATGAAGATCGTTTCGCGGGGGGAGTTCAGAAGTGTGGGGGATTTTTTGAGGGCAGTGCGAACTCACTCCTTGGCAAAGCGGACTTGTTCTGACCAGTAACGAAATTGCTACACCGAGCAAACTTTATTGATTATACTCGAGGTGTATCGGCGGTGGGGAGGGTGCCGTACCTAGAGCAAACTTACGGATATCGCGTTCTTCGACTTAGGCCGATTCAGAGAGGCACACCACTCCAGGGTGGGGCGAACAAACTGGACCTCCGTATCTGGCATTGTATGCCCTCCTGAAGAGATGAGCCGGAGACGAAAGCCTGCAGGACCGGAGTCGGATTTTCGAAGCATGGTGTGGAAGAGAAGTCGGGTTAGTACGGATCGATGAGGGATACCGCTCAGCAGAATATGGTAGAACCGCGACTCAAGATAGCGAACGACAGCCAGGCCTGGAGCTGGGGGTCTCGAACGAAGTTATACATGACCAAAGCGAGATATCGACCGGTCCTATTTACCCAACGGCTAAACTTTGATCACTCTGTGCGTGTTAGGCGACCTCAAGTTCTTCCGGGCACGTCAAGGTTTGAGATTACAGAAGTGTTGGAAATCCAATCTGCGGTCCACAAGGAGGCGTTGGAAGACATATCCGAGACCGAAGGGAGGCGCAATTCCAATTCGTTTCCATGTCGCCGTGTTTGTGTGTCGGCTTGGCTCCCCCACTGCCCACCGTGGTCTCGTTGCCTGGACCAGCATCGAATCTCATCCATTCCCACATTGGTGACACTCAAATATATGGGCAACCATCACCGTTTTACATCCTTCACTTCTTTCCCGCTTCTCCATTCTCGCGGATCTCCTGGAGGTCGGACCGTTACCGCCCTATTTATTTATTTTCCCACTGCATCAGCGATGGTCACATTGTGTCTTTCTCTTTCGCGATGGACCATGCGGGGTTAGGTTCAAGCGGGCCAATAGGCTCACGGTTTAGTCCGGTAGCGGGGGATACTTGGGAATCTTTTACCCTTGGACGAACAACCGTCAACTTGAACGAAAAGGCCGCATGCATCTAAAAGGTTCAAGCTAGGGTTAGCACAACAATCCCTCAGCAGTCCCGCACATTCCCTGCCATTCTACTACCCCCCTCTCATCTTGATCTTCGCTCTTCGACGACGGCGATGTTGTTCTCCAGAAAACCCTTTGCAGCACTCCTCGCCGTTGCGGCGGTCAGGGTCCAGGCCGGGCCGGACTGGGTCACATATGATATCGGTGCCGTTTACTGCGGGCCCGACAAGTGCGTCGAAAGGGTCCTTTCCCTTAACCATTGCGTCCCGTTTGACCGCGGTTACATTGGTCAACAACTTGAGGAATTCAAACTTGATCGGTGCGACTCTTACTGTCTCTTCTACGAGTGAGTCAAAATTTATCTTCCCGTCCCCCCCGTTGTTTCTCGAAGGGTTTTTTTTGACTCTTCCTCGTTGCGGTTGCATTATAGGAACGAGGACTGTACGGGTCGCAGCGATGGAGCGTACTTTCCTGGACGTAGTGACCTCAAGATATTGCCGTACAATGCCAACTCGTACATTTGCAATCTTCACCCTATGAATCTAGTGTAGCGCCGAAAAGCGGCATGGCCCACAACCCATGCAAATGTCTCGAGCACAACATCTTTTTTGCCTACAGAAAAACCTTCACCCTTCTAGATGTTTTACTTTACCCCTCATCCGCGCCAACTTTCCGTTTCGTCACCCCCGTTGCATTTTTTCCTTCAAGCCGTACCACCTTTTGTTCAGCTTCTTCAATCCACCTCTCCATAGTTCGCGATTGTTTGCTACTTTAGATGTGTGAGACGAGACAATTCCTCCCTCGATTTTTCATCGAAACACGCAGTTGATCAGTACGTATGTAGGTTCTGTGGGAGCATGTAGTGCATCATAGGTAGTGGGGTTGTTATGTAGCAACTCATGCCCGCGCTCAACATTAATGAGTTCAACCCACCGCTGGAGGTGCCAGTGGCAAACACGGGTTTGTATCAAGACGAATATCTGGCCCTCCGAGCATATTTGCTGTTTTTTTTTTTTCAAACGTTCGTTTGAATCGATCGTCGAACACTGGGTGACTATCCATAACGCTAGATAAGATTATTTCCATCGTAGAAGAGCGAGATCTACTCTATCTGAGGACTTCCGCATCGCATACACCGATTCACCCACTGTTCGGATCCGGTTAATTTGATATTTCCGAGGATCGTCCTCCTTCGTAGGTGTACTTATCTCACAATTCTACACACGTGAGAGGCTGATATATACGAATAAAAACCCGATAAAATAACCACTGTTCCTCCACGAATCGAACAAAAAAATGTATGAGAAAAACATCCGTGCATGAAACTGAAGGACCTTCCTCCTCGTCATCGACCGTTCTGGTTTGACTCTGCAGCCTTAGCCTCTCTGACCCTAACCTTCCCAGTCCTGATCAAAATCTCTCGCAACTGCTTGTTCATCAACCTACCCCCAGGGAGTCCTGGCAGTGGGGGTGGATTCAAATTCGGAGCGAACGAGCCCAACTTCCGAACCGGAGGATGCTGAGGCTCAGTCGCGAACAAGCCCCTACCCACGTCCTTCCCTACGGGTTTTGAACGTTGGACACGGGAAGCGGCGGCGGACCGACCAGGTGGTCCGTCATCATCGAGGACATGAAGAAATTTTCGACTCTTTCCAGGCAAGTGACGGTCCGAGCCCGACGTGCTAGCCTTTCGAGAATCAGCCCATGGCTGGAGACCCCCAGAATCATGTCCATTCTCGTGCGCGGCTCCGTTGCTCCTGACACCCAGTTTAGGGCCCGCGACCTTCTGTGGTGGTTCCGTCTCGAATGTGGTCGTCATCCGAGGGTAGCCCGGCTCTCGATACAACTGGGGGTTAAAGTACTTGCTCGTCCGCTCGTCCCTGTCTGGTTCAGTCACGGCGGAAGGTCGAACAGTCGTGGTCGAAGTCGTCTCATACTGTGCAGATGTCTTGTGAATCTGAGGTTTACTGCGAAACGGCCGCTTGAGCTTGTCAGGGTCGACGAAGGAAAGCTGTTTCCCAAGTTTCCGCGGTTCAGGCTCGATAACCACCTTCTGTCGTTTAACATCCCTCGAATCGTCCTGGGCCGAGAAAGCGTCTGAGGGTTTCCTCTTAGAACCGGTATCCGGGGCGTTCTTCTTGGCCGCGACCTTAATGACCGCCGAATCTTCCCTCTCGACGTCTTTGACTGCGATCTTCTCCAGCCCCTTTATACCCTCAGCCCGTTCCTTCCCTTTCGCGCTCCTAGAAACGCTCGAGACCACGGAATTACGTCCTGCCCTGGGAAGGGGAGAAGGAGTCCGGGGTATCGGTGAGAGCGTCGTTTGGACAGGACGGCGATTTCCGTGGATTCTACTTCGTTTGATGGGTTGGGGCACAGGGAATCCATCTTCAGAAGGAGCTGACATTCGGCGTTTCTGCGCAGTGGACACTCGCTCATCCGTGGGGACAGCTGGTGTACGCTTCCGTTCGATGAGTACGATAGGCTTCGGAGGAAGTTTGGAAGATGGCCGCGAGGGGACTTTCCCGACAACGGAATCAACCCGTGAGGCGGACTTGGAGGGGGTTCTAGAGGATGGGGCAGGTCTTGCCGGTTCGCTGGGTTTTTGATGTTTGGTGGTCTTAGAGGCGGGTTTCGGGGAAGCGGGTTTGAGCTTCCGCTTTGCCATGGGGCGAAGATCATCCGGTTCAGAATCATCTTCGAGTTCATCAACCTCCTCATTCTCCACTGCAGCACTCTGCTGGGATTCAACCTCAGGAATGGCTGCAATTTGTGGTAGTGGCGATGCCAGAGGTTCGTCGGCAACTTTCTCCGTCACAACCACAGCCTCCGCAAACTTGTCTACCGATGTCGAAGGACCCGCACCCACTACTACCCTATCATCGTCTTGGGTGCTCGCATACTCGAGGGAGCTCTGGGTATTTTCTGCGGAATCCCGGATCTCCTCAATGTCCGCTACTGTCTCGTTGACCTGAACCATGATGGAGTCCCCGTCCTGAGCGATCGATTTGTCGGGTTGTGATGTAGAATGCTGTATTTGAGGTTCAGATGATGGAACGACTTGCGACGGCGGAAGGTGCGCGGAGAGTGGAATTGAGTGAGATGATGGGATGGATTGAGATGACTGAACGGGTTGGGACGACGAGTTCTGTTTCAACGGCGACGATAACTTGGTATCGTCGGAGGCTGGGATTAATACCATTGTCGGTGCACCGTTTTCGTTTCTACCTCTGGTAGCTTCTCGTGTGGGGCCAACTTCGGGGACGGGTACCTTTCGGTTAAGCGCTTGAAATGGTTGACGAGCCAGAAATTCTGAATGGTCAGTCTCCACCAGCCGATCTAAGGGAGAAGCTGAGGGTCTCGGGAGCGACTTTTGTGTGACTTTCGAGGGCGGCTTCGAGCGAGGTTTCGGGGGAGGGAGTTGAGCAACAGTAACCTTTGGAGTAGGTAGTAATGTGGACGGATTATGTGCGGTCGATACTACTTCCCCTGAATCTCCCTGTTGGAAAGCCTGTGCTACGGCCTGACCAAGAAACTCTCCAAAGGGCAAAACGCGCGAGATCTTCTTGGCCACAGTTTCCTTTTCTTGTGGATGTTTAGAGGTAACGGGTAGCGCGGGTTCCTTAACTGAGCTGGGTAGCGTTGTTTGCTTCTCTGGAGATGGGCGGGTCCCTGGGGTCGGTTTCGGCGTTGCGACTGGTGGATCGCGTGGGGTCCATGGAAGTTCAAAACTTGGACCACCTGATGGTTCACCATCCGAACGAGCCCACGCCGGGGGGTTTTCGAAAGAGGGTAATTGGGAGCCTGTAACAGCTTGTATACTCGTGTGGATACTCGCGGGGCTAGCCGGGTTGTTTTGCATATGAGGATTGGAGGAAGACGGTAACGGAGATCGCGGTCGAGGCGGTTGAGCGGGGGGTGGGGGGGACAGGTGTTGTGATTGAGAGTCGACGGGGACTTGTGGAGTTTCGGGGACAGTTTCGGGTTCGGGTTCAGGTTGTGGTTTAACCTCACCCATCTCCGCGTCGTGGTAGGCGTCAACCGGAGACGACGGCCGGGACGAGACATCTGAACTCATGTCTGTCTCGTGGTTGTCGTAGAGTCTCTTTAGTACGCCGGGAGAGGCGGGCCAATCCTCGGGAGTTGTCGCACGTGGGACAGAGCTGAGACGGGCGGGGCTGGAGCCTATTTCCAATGCGCCTCGTGCTGTAGGCACGGTCAGTGCATATAGTTTGATCATGAACAGGTTCACTTACTGTTTGAAAGTCGTTTCGTAGGGACCGTTCCTAAATCGACAAAGTTTGTGAATACGAAGTTTCCGTGGACATGAGCTAGGCAGACCTGATGACCGCGGTTTGGCTTTGACATCTTTGTTTGCCCGCTTTTCTGCGCCTCGGGTCAGCATACTAACGGACGTGATGCGCTTAAGACCTACCCAAGATTTTCAATCGAACGTCCTCTGGCATTTGCAGACGGTGCACGACTTCGCCTAACCCTGGAACAGCCTTATGCCATTTCCGCCGGTAACGCTGCATGGGCAACCGTTCACCAACGGTAGATGACGTCGAAGCCACTTTCCGCAGAGCGGCGGCAGGGGCGTACGTTGCCGGTTGGAGGTGAAGTCCGGAGTCGGGTGAGAGTTCAGGAGTTTCAGTGAACTGCTTAACGGCCTTTGCCTCGTCTTGCTGCTTCTTCCTGATCTTTAGTATGTCTCTGGTGATGAATTGTCAGCCCAGCCAGCATAGGGCACAATACAGGGTATGCGTACCGGTTACCATCCGGCTTACGAAGTTCATGCAGCCATTCCTTCAACTCCGGAACGTTATCCAGCGACTGAGGGCTGCCCCATATCGGTTCTCCGGCGGCACCACGCAGTCTTGCCTTTCTGATATCGAGTGCGAGTACCTTCCGAGTCGCAGAAGTCGAAGGTCCGTCCTCGACTCGGATGAACAGCGGAGTAAAACCGCGAATGTCAATTACAGACCCTGTGTGCCGAGTGAATCTCTGATCACGTTGTGCATCCCTGTGTTGGATTTTGTCAGACAGCGTGTATCAGGGAGCTACATGAGTCGATCCGCACTTTAGACATCCTTCGGCAACCTCCTTGGGGATACGACCAGGGATCTCGTGTTGTCTGTCCGAAAGAACGACCCAAAAGTAATCTTTAGGCTCCGATGTTAAAACCTGGACCCCAAAACGGATGTCAGTGGATCGGTTAAGCCGCAACGACCTGACGTACCTTCTTGAGCTGACACCTCCTCAGTTTTTCAGTGAGAGGAACGGTGTTGAAGTTAGAACCATGCAAAGTCGCGAGATTTAGGAAGTAGTCGCTAATCCAGGGATTGACCTCGTTCATGAAGGCTTTCACATCGACAAAGGGGGATGCAGCGAGGCGGATTAGAAAGCCACGATCGCGGACCGTTTGGCACTAAGCGGTCGGACGCGACACGCAACACGTGATCTTGTCACACCGAGACATCGTCACGCTCAACACCAGGCTCCTTTCAAGAACTCTCGATTTGCAGCGCTGATGATGGGCGCTTACAATCGCTGCTGTAGTATTTTGCGTTAATTTTCGCTATCTCTGAAGATCTGACCGCCGGATTCAAGGTACAGACGGTAAGCGCCGTAGAACGGCTCTCGACTGAATCGAAGACGCATCGCGACCCGTCTTACTCTTTACTTTCCTCTCCTCTGTACTTACCCATCGTCGGATAGCCGTACATGGGCCCGTAACGTACCCTTTTTAGTCCACCCACCTCCCAGCCATGCGAAACCCAATCTGCGATTCGGGCTTTAACCGATCAGACTCGATGGGTATATATATGTATAAGGCACTTTTCGTCGCTAGTGTATAGATACATACCACCGGTCATCCGGCTGCATGACCCATACATTCAGCTTTCCCACCATTGGCTCCCGACCGAGGCCAGTCCAGGCGGTCACCCGGTCACAACCCGTCACCACCATGGCATAAATAGCTGGTCATCGGCCCCTCTGGGAACTCCACGGGGTGTTTGGGGTCGATCAATATAAAGCAGGGCCGGACTCGTCATCTCCTCATAGCTCGTTCACTCACCGACTTGCTTCACTCCTACAATGTCTATCCCAAAAGTTCAAATCGCTGCCGTTGTCCCCAGCCCGGGGGCCCCTATCGAAATCCGCAAAGACTATCCCGTCACGCAGGCCGATGAGCTGGCGCCTGGTGAATGTCTCATAAAGATGCACTGCTCTGGCGTGTGCCACACTGGTATTTCTGCCGACCACCTCGTCGTTTTCGAGCTCAATATAATATCCTCCTCTAGATTTGCACGTCAAGAAGGATGACTGGCCCATCTCCGGTGTCACGTTCGTGTCCACCTCACCGTCGAGGATTTCTGTGTGCTGACTTTCTCCCAGTCCCCTCATCGGTGGTCACGAAGGTGTCGGTGAGATTGTCGCCATTGGCAAGCACACGCAGGAGTCTCCTGTAAAGATCGGTGACCGTGTCGGCATCAAATGGCTCGCCTACTCCTGTCTTCAGTGCGAATTCGTGTGTTTCCTTCCTTTGCACCGAAACCCGCTACCCGGTTCATTTATCCGATACCTATTCTTAACAGTGTCGTAAGGGCTTAGAGCAAGGTACGACAACGCTCACTGCCCCTTGACTTTCTGGTCAGAGCCGATTGTTTCCGCCCTTTCCAGTTTGCGCCAGCGTCAAGAACAGCGGTTTTAGCGTCAATGGAACATTCTCCGAATACGTCGTACGCACCTATCTCGCTGCATCTCGCGGTACCCCATTTCTCAGGAGAGTCGATTCTTTAGGTTTCTTGGGTCAACCGTACGCGACTTTTGCCAAGGCACGACCGGGGGAAATTACTGATCCATTTTATCAAGACGTCACCCCCATCCCCGAGGGATTCCCAAGTGCTGATGCCGCTTCAATTCTTTGCGCAGTGAGTGACGATTTTATTACCCAGGGTTCCTCCGTTATCTAATCTATGAACAACTTCACGTGATCCAGGGCGTCACAGTCTACCGTGCCATCAAACACTCCCAGACCCAGCAGGGTGACTGGATCGTCATCCCAGGTGCTGGTGGAGGACTTGGTCACCTTGCTGTACAATATGCCGTTACCAGGGGTCTTCGCGTCATCGCTATCGGTGGGCTATTCCCCCCCGCTTCCTCCGCCACCGTTGACTCTTCTGGGGCTGACTTTCTTGCTGGGTTCTCGTTTGCAATAAGATTCCGGCGAAGATAAGAAGCAGCTCGTCCTCAGCCTCGGTGCCGAGGCTTGGATCGACTTCAAAGAGACCCAGGACCTCGTTGCAGACATCAAACGCATCACCGGTGGACCCGGTGCTCACTCCGCCGTCGTCACTACCGCAAGCTCCCCTGGTTACACCCAGGCCGTTGATTACCTCCGCCCCGGTGGAACCCTCATGGCAGTTGGTTTACCCGGAACCGCTAAGCTCGAAGCTTCCATCTTCTTCACCGTCCTCAAGAGCATTTCCATCATCGGCTCCTACGTTGGGTACGTCGCTTAAGTTTTCCGTTTGTTCCACTCCAAGCCTGCAGGTACCAATCCACCTCGACCTCTAGAAACCGTCAAGATTCTATTGAGGCTATTGACATCGCCGCTCGTGGCAAGGTCAAGGTGGTCTTCAAGCAGCAGTCCTTGGCTGACCTCAAGGAGTGCGTCCTAATCTCCTTTCTCCATTGTGGGGCTAGATACTAACCTGAACCTCACAGCGTGTACGAGGGTCTCGAGGCCGGAACCGTTGTTGGCCGTGTCGTCCTTGACATGCAGAGTAAATAGGCGGTAAAACTCCTCCCTCGCACGGTACGTGATACCTCTTCGGAAGTAGTACCCTTCCTCGGAGTCCGCCATGTTTTTTTTTGTGCCGCAGACATAAATTTTGTACTATTGTACTCTTACGATGTTGCCTTTACTACAACCCAACCACAATGCCTTCGTGTTTGACCAGACCGACAATTGCACGATAAATGACCGATGGCCAAATGCCTCAATCCAGGCCAAGTCGGGCTTGTCGTAAGAATGGGGAGTGGGATCTCACGGGGAAACTCGATAATAAGTATTCTATCCCCATGCATGACAAAAATTCCAAGTGGTTACTTACGGCCCTGGTATTACGGTCGGAATCATCCTGCACATGGTAACACAATCCAGAACATCCTTCCAGATCGACCCTCCACTGTGCTTGATCTGGATTAGATGGGGAAATATGTGCAATAACGCCGTGGCGATAATCCAACGGCTATGGGGAATATCGGGGAACGGAATGTTCCCGACGTGTAGGGTATTGAGCCGGCATCGACTGGTGCTGGTGAACAACGTCGCTTCGCCCGAGCGAGGAAGGGTATTCTTGGATTTGGCCAACGTCTGCTTGACGATAGTGGTCGCGTCAAAGTGGAGCCGAAGCTGTTCTAAATACCGGCAATTCATGGATAGGATGACGAGGCTTGCAAACGTAACCTGTGCGGTTCCGGCGTTACACGGATGACTCCCGAGTCCAAGGAAGGTGAGGTTCGGCATGGCGAAGGATAAGCCCGTAATGTCTCGATCTGTCAATGAGAAGTGGCACCCCCCCGCTTGGCAATGTCCGAGTAAAGAAAGTCGGGTGAGGTTCCGGAAGGAGAAGAAGGGCAACAACGTCTCGTGGTTTAGACCCCATCGAATTTCTTGGCCGAAAAACTCGAGCGAGTTCAACGTCCGATGTAAGTGCGATCCTGATAGTGACCGGCCGAGCATGCTTGGGACCGCGTCCAGGGTCTTATCTGCGCAATACACTGCAATCTTCTCCAATTTGGGACCACGCAGACAGGGCAGGAGTTGCATCCATGGGGTCCCTTCTCGAATCCATAAGTTGAGTGACTGGAGTGCGGGGAAAATGAAGGAGGGTAGGGTGGATGGGACCGCCGTAAATTCAGTTCCGAGTTCCCGTAGGTTGGGTAGTTGCATTGCGACGTATGTGGCTCTTCCTTGGATACCGGGGTATAATTTGAGGACGCGAATTGTGTTTGCTGACTTCAAGAGGAGATCTGACATGGCGTCATCAACCCCTCGGTCGAGGGTGAGACCAAACAAATGGATCTCCTCTAAATGGCGACATTCGTTGGCTAGGTTGTACAGCGCGGGAACGCGGAGAACGTTAAAGTTTTCGTCGATGAAGTAGATCGTCACAGATGACAAGTTGGGTGAGAGGAACGAGGAGATGAACGGGACGAAATCCCATCCCGTTCTCCAACTCAAGGTTCGCAGTTTCGGGAATAAAGGGGAGTTGTTGGCTTCCATATTCAAGATTTGGAAGGAGGGGACCGATATGGATTTCTGCGATAGCATGATGCTCATACGGACCATCCTTGAAGCATATCTCCTGAAACGAGCCCACTCTGCTGGGATAGGATTGCGGAGGAAGTGCTAAGATTGGGTTTTCAAGTGGCGTAAATACGGACAGGTGAGGCGTGATGGCAAAAGAACGGCAACTCACGAAGGTGTTATCACGTTCCTCCCAGACATCATATGGAAAACACTTCAGCAACTGGAACCAGTCGTCTTGGGTCTCCCAAAGTACGTCCAAGACCGGTCGTTCCAGGGTCTTGCATACTGTCGCGAAAACCACGATGGTTGATTTCGCGTTTAGGGCAGAGAGGATACGTGTAATGGTTTTGACGATCCGTTCCTGCTGAAGCAATCTGGGAATCCCGTATCTCTGCGACTTCAGAACAGGGTGGGAGTTAATCGCGCTGATGACCTGATAGTTGGCATGGGACATGTCCGAGCAATTGTCGTGGCGGGTGGGGGTGGAAACGGCATGGATTTGGACTCTTATTTTAAGGGTGAAAGGGCCGAACCAGTTGCACGTGATCGCCGGCAGACCTGGCAGTCAGGTCGCTACCGACGACCGTTGAGACGAACTACCGAATAGATCGTTCGCCGCTGCTAGGCGATGGCTAATTCGCGTTACATTTCCGAGAAAGGTGGACAATAAATGACCCCGTCCAAGATAAGTGAACTATTTGAAGGGACCACCAACGTGCCGTCTCACGAGCCACCACTACACCCGACAGCCATTGGTGGTCAACACAACCTGCGGCCGATGAGATGATTCCGAGAGTTCAAGGAATTGAGGCGGCGTCTGGAGTGAACGTATCAATACCGGAATCACCAAAACTTAAGTGCCAAGATGCTTACCTCTCGCTCGTGTGATGTGGAATATTTTCTGGCAGACGAGTATATCCCCCCGCACTTCATCCCACTTTTTTTGCATCTCCCCGGAGCAGTTGGAGAGAAGATATTTTACGGACGGGAAAATGCTGGTCAACGCTAGTGCTACCACCCACTCGCACCGAGGAGTGTCAGGAAGAGGCGAATTCCCAACAGTGAGTGAACGCAATCTGCTCCTTGCCCTTGAAGGTCGAGTATTATTGACTCCTAGGCTGGCGTCACCGTGGTTGAGTTGGTCGGAACCATCGACGATGCTCGCGAAATCCACTCTGATCGAGAGATTCTCCAAGTCACCACACATCCCAGATAGACAGGTGAGGGATGCAAAAGTAGCGTGACACGGCCCGCAGCAGCTTGGACCCAAGCTCAAGGCACACATATGTGGCAGGGCCTCTCCGAGTTCCAAGATGTTCTCATCGGTCAACTTGAAGCCACACCTAGGCCCACCCAGTTTCTCGCAGGAGCAGCGGATTGTAAGGGATGTCAGGTTGACGAAAGAACAAAGGAGGGTGACGCTGGAGTGGTCTAGGATTGTTACGGGCGAGAGGTAGAGCGTGTTCACGGTTGCGGTGGCACCACGCAATGAATCGAGTAATGTATAGAGCTGGATGGTTTCACCGCCAGATATCGAGACATTTGCTAACCTCTGCACGGGGAGCCTTCTCAAAAACTGCGTTAGGTTTGAACCACGGCTGCCACTGAAGCTGATTGCTTCCAAACGAGGTAACATCGTGTGTGCGATCTGATTTGGAAATCGTGGCTCCTGTAGGGAGAGGTCCCGGAGTTGTGGGAGGTTGGATATCACGAGGAAGATCTCCGGCGGGGTGAGGGACCTAACGTCGATACGACGAATGGTGTGTCGCGAGGCTGAGATGAGACACCCTATCTCACCACCGGAAAGCGGGCCGAAGGCGTCAACGTCCATTCTAAGCGATTGAAGTTGATGACACGTGTGAGTGAGGAGGGAGAGTGTGGGCTGCAGAAGCCGGTTACTCTCGCGCGGAAGGGTCAGATCGAGGTCGGTGATTGTTGGAGTTAGGAACGATGAGATGAATGGTACGGTCTCCCAGCCGATGTTGCACTCCAACCGACAAAGCCCGGGCCAAACCCTCCTCGCTGCGACTCCATCCCGAGGAGTTGAATGGTCTCCACGGATACCCAGGCTTGAGGACGAGTTGGGGCGGATCCATACAGGTGATCCAACTTAGGTATCCCAAGTGCGGTCACGCGTGTAGTATATTTTCTGAATCGTTTCCACTCATCCTGTGAGAGGTTCCTCAACAGGGACTGAGAGATGGGTAAGGTTCAAGACGCGACCAGGGAGCGTAGCCTCTCACGTACAAAGACACCATCGGTAATAGTCCAGGAATCCGCAGGCATGGTCCTGAGAATGGTGCACAGATCCACCTGGCGTTTCCATAGGACATCCATGACGGGTCCCTCGAGAGATTTGCAGCAGCACGCGAAGGCGAGTAACGATGCGGACCCTTGACTCGTGTGGTCCGCATTGTGGGATATGCTTCGAACGAGCTCATCGAGGCGGAATACTTGGTGCATCGGAAACGCGGAGGGTGGTCGATAATCGAGATGTGTAACTCCTCAGAATATCGATCATCAAGGGAACGTTCAAGTCCTGGGCCTGCACAGCACCCGCTGAGAAGGGACACCGATACGGCTGTCAAAACTGGTTCCTGGATGTCTGACATACTTACCTGTGTATGATCTCGAAGCCCCTTCGGGGCATCCCGCTTACCACCACTTTCCCTTACCGCCACCCCGGTTCCCAGACTCAGCGTTCATTATCGACATACAATCGGAACTCAAGCCAGATTACCAGCAAATGAACAACGTATTGCTTGAGATGCTCCTCAACGCCACCACTGGGACCCTCCCCGCCGGTCCTGCGACCT
>Ga0307515_10001464_pt1 | contig 53033 bp, 50 predicted proteins | sample 17_EM_MG_FD_194513 | JGI IMG/M metagenome (GOLD analysis project Ga0307515, IMG submission 194513) | Populus trichocarpa ectomycorrhiza microbial communities from riparian zone in the Pacific Northwest, United States - 17_EM | ecosystem: Host-associated > Plants > Roots > Unclassified | place...
CGGAATTTTTTTCAAAATTGCAAATTGCTCAACAACCACACAATGGAGAGAATATCAGAGACAGCAGTATAATAGACAACTCCAAGGCCTACATGTCAATCTAAAAATCAAGTCAAACAGTCCAATTTTGAGTAAGATGAAAATGTGAGTGAGAGCCCATGAAGCTGGCGGATTTTTTCCCACCTTCTAACCCCTCCTGTTTCATCACCAATTGTAAATGTAATTCACTGGTAATACTATCAGAGCATATATGGTATGCTAGCTGTCAATTAATATCAGTCTTGGCAGATTTGGGCTGGTGGTTGTTGAGATAGGTACTATTTCTGAGTTACTGAAGTGGGAGACCCTCTATAGTACCATAACTTAGGTAATTTTTGCCCAAGTGACATTTCATTGTCCCTAGAAACTGCCAAGCAGTACCCAAGTAGTCTTGTAGCATGCTAAAGAGACTCAGGCAGCAAAGATAATAAATTCTAACCACAAGTGGTGGAGAAATCATATAGGGTAGATAGCTCTTCTACTCCTCCCTTAGCAGTCAACCCATAACTCCACCAATCCTTGGTCAAATTTGAAGCTCTTTGGCACAGAGTAGCTATACTATATACAGATAGGTTCTGCATTATCGTTGGCCTGGTACTGATACTGGTTGTAAACTGGTTGGTCTCTATATTTGAGTCATAAGCTATCACTCATCATAGATTTACCTGATGCTGTTACGATATGGAAGTTGGGGAGAACCGTGTGCGTATATTCTATGGTACAGAGAAGAGAGAAGGAGAAAGACTCGAGATATATACAGGAGGCATCAGCCCCTGTAGCCGTGACCGTGTATCAGACCTGTAACATCATGTACATCTGTAACAGATGCAAAATACCAGCAGTGCTAAGCAGTGCTTAGCAGCATCAACAGTACTAAGTATTGTCTAAGCCACTGTACTTGATCATCAACCACTGCTTGAATATTAGAAGAAACTAAAAGAGGAGACAAGCAAGTGAAAGAGCATCTTGTTAACTACATTTCATATAGAAACAATATCTCGGTTAAAGTAAAACTCATGGAGTTAATTGAGCTCAAAGTTGGATAGATATGGGAGTGGGGAGCTGAGGTTGGGAGTGTGGCTACAAGGAGCGGCTTGTTAGGTGTGGGCGCTGGATGCGCCCACGCCCCTAATAAGGCGCCTGTATGCATGAGGTGAAGGATAGAGTTGACACGTGCGACGCTGTGATTGAGGCTCCCAACAATCGAATCAACTTCGAACTATCCTCCACGGCATCAACTCAACCTACTACAACGGTCGTCTCGGCACCTTTTACGCTTCTGTGCTTTTGATCTCGGCATACGCACTCATAATTCAACCGTTGAGCGAAACCACCACCCTCAATGTCACTCATTTCCGGCCTTCTCCAAGGTGCACAGGCACCCCCGAAACAAGATGCAACCTCTACAATCCAAACTCTATGCCTACGACTGTCATCTGCCACGTTGCTGGAGGACCGTCGAGCAGCAATTCTGGGACTGAGAAGCTTTGCGAGAGATTACAAAGAGCTTGTAGCTAGTGAAGGGCTGCGGGAGCTTATTGCGACGCTGTCCAGAGATCGAGAGGATCTGGATACGGCTAAGGCAGTGCTCGAGACGCTGCTGACGCTGTTTGTGAGAGATGAGGCAAATGTGCGTACCCGCGCGGGATTTGCGGGCAGGGGAGGAATGCTGACGGCGAAGGAGTGATAGCCAGAGAGCTCGGAGGATATTGCATTGTGGCTTACGGACGAGTTTACGCAGGTCTGTGCTGTGCATTTACTGAAGAGAAGAGAGAGGCTGATGAGGACTGCGAAGAAACAAGAGAATATTACAATCCTACTGGATCTGTTGGAAGACGCCGACTTCTACATACGCCTCTACACGATCCAACTGCTCGACGCTATTTCGCAGAACCGCCCTGGCAGGACCCAGGAATGTGTCTTTACCGCGCCTTTGGGAGTTACAAGACTGGTTTCTATACTGGATGATAAAAGAGACGCTATAAGGAATGGTAGGTGGTCAGTTCCCCTACGGCTTGTGGAATTCAGAGCTGATCAGCTAGAGGTGGTCTTGTTGATAATACACCTCTCGGCTGGTCATACCGATATCCAGAAACTCATTACATTTCAGGGCACGCTTGACCAGGTGTTCTCGATCATTGATATGGAAGGCGGGGTCAACGGCGGGATAGTAGTACAAGATTGCTTACAGCTGCTATCGAACCTTCTATCTTTCAATGTTTCAAATCAGAATTACTTCCGGGAAACAGGGTGTGTTCCAAAGCTTGTAAAGCTGCTTAGCTTGAGCGAGGAAGAAGTACTGCCTTTTGCCAAGGAGCAGAGAGACACAAATATACAGTATGCACTGAGGCTGGTGCGGCTGTTTGTTGTTCCTGGCGGGTTGGGAACAGCCGCGAATCAAAATGCTTTGGTTGGGGCGGGATTGCTGCATTTGGTCATTACCGTTGCGTTCTTGTCTTCATGCGAGTTAACGGTTAGGGCGGAGGCACTGAAGGCGATTGCAGACTTAATTGATGGTAACGAATCACTTCAGCACTCTTTTGCCCAGATTCAGGTTGCGCTGCCGCATTTACAGCCGCAGAGTAATGGAGAGGATGTGGAGGAGAACGGCGAGGCACATTGTGGCGTGATTGAAGCCCTGTTGGACCTTGCGTTATGGGACACATCGATACACGCTTTAGATGCACGGTTTGCGGCATGTCGGTGTTTGGAGGCTTACTTTAACGGTAACTCGCCAGTAAGGACATTCTTCCTGAAGCATGCCATCCAGCTCCATTCGGAGGGAGATGAATCCCCTAATGCCGTTAGCTGTCTCCTCCATCTTGATAACGCATCTCGCGGCGACCCCTACCGTGTCTGGATTGCGAGCGTGGTCCTGATCCATCTTATCTTCGATGACACGGATGCTAAAGTTATGGCCACTGAAATGCGAGAAGGCGACGCCAAGGTAGGGGAGGAGGAAGTTACCGCCATTCAGGGTATATCTGCAAACCTCATTACCGCTCTCCAACACCAGTACGACCCCCGCATCTGCATCGGCTACTTGATGCTCCTTTGTGTCTGGGTCTATGGGGATTCCGACGCCGTCGACGACTTTTTGAGCGAAACCTCAAGTGTACAATCTCTCGTTAGTGCTGTAAAAGAAAACGGCGTGGACCCGATTGTTCAAGGTCTTTCTACGTTCCTTTTGGGTATTCTCTACGAATTTTCACATCAGAAAAGCCCAGTAACGAGATCTCACCTACATCAGCTCCTCGCTACACAGATGACCCGGGATCTTTATGTTAACAAAATCACACTCTTGCGCTCCCACCCACTAATTCGAGACTTTGAAGTATCGAAAGATGACTTTATGCCCGGCCACCGGAGAAGGAAACACGGGCTACCGGAAGTGTACTTCGACCAGGTTTTCATCGAGTTTTTGAAAGAGAACTATGGAGCGGTGATGAGGGCTATCGATAAAGCGCCCGAGCTTGAAACGAGAGTCTCCGGGAATGGAGTGGTGAAGACTTCGAATGGAGTTAACCTAGAGGAGCTAGAATCACTGAGAGCTCAGTTGAGTGAGAAGGTAGAGATTTTAGAGAGGCTAGAAGGGGAGCGACAACGGGAGCGGCAGGCAGTGGAACAGCAACACTCTACCGCGCTAGAAAGGATCGAGAGGGAGAGACTCAATGAGAGGGAGACAATGAAGCAGCAACACGCTTCACAACTCGCCGAAGTAGAAAAGGCAAGACGCACAATGGAGCAGCAACTCGCCACTACACAATCTTCGAGTAAGCGTGCGCGCGAAGCACTCAGTGCCGAAACACGAAAGAATCGAGACGAACTCGAGAAACTACAGAAGAAGGCGGACGCCGATAAAGCGAGTAGCGAGGAACGTGTTCGATCTATCGTCGAGGAAATGACGCAGCGCAACCGAAGGCTTATTGAAGAGAAGGAAACGCAGCTAAAAACACTGAGGGAACAGGTCAAGGAAGTACCGGCGCTGAAACGGCATATTGAAGAACTGGGGAAGGAAGTGGAAAACCGCGATAAGAAGTTGGAAAACATGAGACAGCAGGCCGAGGAGTTAGTCAAGAGAACTAATGGTATTGTCGCCGAGAGAGATGGGCGGATTGTTGCGATGCAGAGGGAGCTTGAGGAGCGCGAGAGTCATCTTTTAGCACTGCAACAGGGGGTGGAGGAAGCGAAAGTGGCGGGGCGTATTGCAGAGGAACGGTGGAAGGAGTTGGAGGCAAGCGTTGCAGGACTGCTGGCCGACCTTCAAAAGGCCACCGCTATTGTCGCCGACAAAGATGCACTACTCGCAGCAGCAGTGTTGGATGCTCAAACTCGCGATCAACGTATCGCAGAGCTTTCGAAGACCACTGAAGCGGCGGCAAAAGAACACGCTCAGGATCTGCAGACTGCACACGAGGAATACACGGCAGCGATGGAATACAAAACTACCCTCGCTGACGAGTGGCAGAAGAAACTAAATATCGCGCAGAAACAGCTTGCGGAGGCGGAAGCCAAGGCCGTGGATGAGAAGAAGCTTGTGGAGGTGGTGAAGGAGAAGGAAGAAGCACGGAAGAAGGCAGACGAGGTCCAGACCGAACTTGATGATTTGTTTATGGTGCTGGGAGATTTGGAGGAGAAGAGGAAGCAAGATAAGGTATGTTCATTTCCACCAGGCGATAAGGTGTGTTTGCTGACTCGAGATTAGAAGCGATTAAAGGAACTTGGAGCTGAGGTTTCGGATGATGATGACGACGATGATGATGATGGTGATAATGATGATGATGACGAGGATGTGGATGACGAGTAGATGGGTGGAAAGCATTTGTATTTATTTTGCTGCAATTATCAAGCATCGGGGGTAGATTAAAGGTGTTGTCGATGGAGGTTCTATAAATTATCTACAGCAGGTAAGGTCGTTCAATTGTTTAACTACATAAATATTTGCTGCATAAAAGTTTCAATGATTCAGTAGTGTAGGGGTATCATGGGCGCTTGCCATCATTAGGTGCATCTTGCGCCCGACCCGGGTTCAAATCCCGGCTGAATCATGCTTTTGCTGCTGTACTTTCGCTGGTGAGAGCTTGACGGCGTTGAGAAACCTCGGGTGCGGGTGACACGAGATAGAGGCTGCTGAGTGTCTTGCGACAGTTGTGTTTTGACAAACGTATATAGAAAACATCACGGGCCGTCCACTCGGATGGATATTGATTGGCTGAAGGCAATAGATCCTAACTTTATGATTGGCTAAAAATCGATCACTTGGTAGTTACTGTGCCCTTGAGCCCATTGCCACAATTCTGTGAAGACCTTTGTTTTGGACCTATCAGGCACGACGATCTCGGTCCTCTCGGCTCTTTTGATTGGTATCAGAGTGAATGGGTATCCGGGTGGCCCGTGAAGTTTTCTATGGCGGTTAAAATCTATCCCACCAGCCCACCTTATTCCAAAGGTATAATACAATACAGTAGTCTACACAAGTATACACGCAATACTTCTACTTCAACTCACTTCCCCACCTCCCCACCTCCCTCATCGCACCCTCACCACCCTCCTCCAGTTCTGGCCTCTTCAGAACGCTCGCGAGACAAGCCCACCCATCCCTTGCGCCGCCCCACCTTAGCACCTCCTCCTTAAACACTTCTCCGCTCCGGCGCTCCAGCGGATCCGTCTCAAACACATCTTTCCAGATCCTCGCCGCGATCGCACGATCAAACAGGTATGCGTAGTACGTAGCGCCGTAGCCAAACAAATGGCCGAAGAAACCCTGCCAGCTCGTTCCCTCAGCATGCGGGAGCAGAGAGAACTCCTTCTCGACGTCTCTGTACACGGTGGTCGATGAGAAGCCTAGTTCCAGGGGCAGGTGAGAGTTGTACACCTGGTCCAGCAGCGCGAGTATGATCTGGTGTCGTGTGTCTGATGCTTCCTGCAGCGAATTGACGCGGAGATGCTCCTGCAGCAGCGGGAACGGGAGTGGCTGGTCGGTTTGGTAGTGGCGCGCGAAGAGTGCGAGGACGTGTGGGTCCTTGGCGAAGTGCTCCATTAGCACTGAGGGAAGCTCCGCCCAGTCCGTTGCGCACCGTGTTCCGGCGACGTTGTGAAGTGCTGTGCGACCGAGCATGGAGTGCACGGCATGGCCCATCTCGTGGAAGAGGGTTTGCACATCGTAGAAGTTGAGGAGGGTGGGAGTGTACGTGCTATTGCTGCGCGGGAAGTCGCAGATCAAAGCAATGGTAGGGAGTTGGTAGAGGTCTCCATTGCTGCGACGGGTAGACGCCATGCCGTCGTCGGCGCGCTCGCCGTTGACCATGGCTTCTGCGATTTCCTCCTCTGAGAGCCGCCGGGAACATCGCAGGGTGAAGTGGGCTGGGTTTGGGCTCTTGCCTGCACGCTCGAAGAGATCGCAGTAGACTACGGCAATGTGACCATCGGTTTCCGAGACTACGTCGAGCCGCCGGACATCCTCGTTCCAGGTTTCGCCAGGGGAGGGCTCGCGCGGGACGAAGCGGATGCCGTAGAGATGGTTGAAAACACGAGAGAGACCCTGCATTACGGTTCCCAGCGAGAAGTACGAGCGGAGGGAGTGTTCAGATTTTGTTTGTGAACGCATGGCGAATGACATCTTGCCGGCGTAGTATTCGCGGTCCCAGGGTTCCAGCTGTATGCCAGGCCTACCGGGCTGTTGCCCTTGCTTCATTTTTGATAGCAGCTCAAGCTCGGATCGGGCAGCGGGGAGGTTTGCGGCGGCGAGTGCGCGGAGGAACTGCATCACTGACTCTGGTGTTTTGGCCATCTTATCCTGCAATGTGTACTGTCCATAGCTATCGCATCCCACCAACTTCCCCAGCTCTGCACGCTGCTTCAGTAGTTCCTCTAATACCTCAATCTGTCGAGTGGAACTGGTGTAGCTTGCTAGATACATCTCCTTCCGGACCTCCGGGTCCTCGACAGTCCGGAGCACATGGCTTGCGGCCATCCCGGTGGTTGGTACCTGGGTCTTTCCTCGATCCGTAAGTCCTCTCACCGTTACAGGATCCATACCCTTCATCTTCCAGCTTTCAAACTCTAGGAACGTCTTCTGCGGTTGCATGTCATTGACGAATTTGGATCCAAGTTCTGCAATCTCACTCATCAACTTAACCCAGCGCTTCCGCACATCTGCAGGCAGATTTATCCCAGACTTTTCAAAATCGGCGTACAGAATGTTTGCCACCACACGCTCCTCGTGACTGAGGCCTTTGGAAACCACAGGATCCTCGAGCGCCCGCTTGAGCGACGTGTACAACCCCGTCGTGGTGTTGAGCACCTGCATGTACTCGAACATAGCTCCGTATGATTCATGCGCTGCCGCAACAATCGCCCGGTTCGGATGTGTAGCCCGCACGAAGTCTGACATGTCGATTACTCGGCACAGAAGATCGCTCAACCTGTCGAGGTCTTGCACTACCCTTGCCAGCTCGTCACGCGTAGACGCAGTACATATCTTCTCCACTAGTTGCTTTGCCTTGTCAAGCGTTCTGTTTGCATACCGCGTAATCCCAACTGGAGAGGTAAGGTCTTTGTTGTGGAAGAGGCCGGTATGTGGAGTGGCGGGGTTGTGGAGATTTGAGACAAACTGCTTCCATATTCCGGAATTGTCACTAGAGGGGTTAAGATATGTTAGCGCTTGTAACGAACAAAGATGGAGGGAGGTCGCTGGTCACCGACAAGATCTCCCGTAATGTTTTATCGTCTGTTGCTGCCCCCGGAGCGCCGTGTAGGACAGGATTGTACGTATTCTTGGATACGGTGCTACCGAGGGCTATGCCGAATTGCCGGCGTTGTTGCTGTATCAGCTGTCTTCGCAGACATGTGGAGCAGACGGTTGACCATGACGCAATGATAGAACGGTACATGGTCTATATGAGCAAACTTTCAAGAAGCTCCCAGACAGCTAAAGGTGGGGAGAAAAAAAGAACTAAGATTCTGTCAGATTGCCGGGTAAATTCTGCGAGTGATCTTTTGTGAGGCAGGTTTTTGATCATCCAGGTTTTAATTGAATAGGATCGAAGTCAAGCGTATGGAATTGGTTGACTTTGAAAGAGAATATCGAGAGCACTGCCAGTAAAGAACTTTATCTTCGTCCGATGAGGCTAAGCCACGCCTTAATGACAAAGCCGCCATCTTCAACATTCGGCCTCGACCTCACTTCCTCTAATATAACTACCGATCTACACGTACGATGTCAACAACCACCGATATATCCTTCCCCGACGACGCTCCGACTCCCCTCCCTCCTCCCCTACTCTACACCCACTACCGACACCCACCACAATCATCCTCCGCCCACGCCGTCTACAACGCCGCCTCGGTCTCGAAGGGAAGTAAAAAGGAGGATAAGAAGTGTCTTAAGGGACCGAAGTTGGGTGGTAGTCGGATGGCGAGAGCGTAGATGAGGGTGCAATAGGGTGCAGCAACGGGAGGGGAGTTTGGAAGTAGGGTGCGGATTGGGGGTATGGATTAGATGGAATTACTATCATGACTTGGGGTTTGGTGTTTCTTTGGATGAGATTGCTTTAATGGGAATTCATTTCTTGTATCTATTGACCACCGTCTTTGCTTGATGGGCAATGCCATTTTTGGTAAAGGATAGCAATCACATTGGGATGTTACCCTAGGTTTACTGGAATTAACAGTACCTCTAAGTGGAGTAGTTTGGTCCTGGCTACGGTTCTTGTTCAAGTGACAAGTTTCTGAGGTGAGTGAAGCCTAAATTAAACTCAGCACTAGCATGTCACACCATGAAGGCTGGCCCCCACTTTATTCCATCGATTCAGTAGTGTATCATGGGCGCTTGCCATCAGCTGATGCATCATGCGCCCGACCCGGGTTCAAATCCCGGCTGAATCATTAAATTAATCTTTTGCCACGAGGCAGAAGGAGAGCTCTTACCGAGCTGCCCGATTCCAACCGAGCAAGACGTGAGAGCTTTTCCTGAATTCAGCCAGCGCAAGTATCGGCTATCATAGAGGGACATTCGTACAGTCAAGCTCGTATCTGTATTAGGAAATGGCGGAGAAGACCAACAATGTGACATCGGAGTGCATATATTGGTCGAAGAGGCTGCATAATACGGTGTTGTGTCCAGCATGGGGTGACCATGCTGGAGTTCGATCACATATCAACTTCGACGGCAGTGAAGAGAAGCCTTCTGAGCTGGCCGGTGCGACGTTTGTTTTGCCGATTGCCGATAGATACTCTACTAAATGTTCACTGTAATTCGATCTGCAGTGGTAAAGGGAAGTCATAATAGGTACGCAGTTCCTTTCGCGCTTCGGGGCCTAGTTGTAAATCTGTACTCTAGGAAATCGGCCCTTGCGGAGATGAGTTGACAACCGTGCTTATGGTGGTACTCTATAGAGTGGGTACCACCACTTTAATACGATTGGACTAAGCTTTCCTCAGACTCAGTTTTTTTAATCTCCCCCCTGCCAGCAGCCGCGGGGTAGAGTCGATCAGGACCCTTTCTCGGCCTCCCCACAGCGGATAGGGATGACCTACTGTAGCTGCAGGAATAGATACGTCGGTCAACCGTTGGCGCTTTTTGTTTCGTCGATTAGGAAACACCCCGCTGGGATAGTGAGATATGACAACATCGCACATTAGTCCTCATGCGCAGTGGATTAGGCCCGCACTATATCTGGGTAAACCGATGGATAGCACAGTGGGAGGGTTGAGTGCTCCAGATTGATAGATAACACAAGCCTCACAGATCTTGATCGTGATGTTGGATCTACAATTCTGACCTTGCAAACGGCATATTGGTGTCGGGAAGAACCGGGGATGTCAAGACCATCATCTATCGAATTTCGAGGCATATTGCTTCCTGGAAGGAACAGATCCGAATGGTGGAGACGGAGTAACAGTTGTAAGGCGTCATCGGGCTGCACTCGGGCTTTTTCTTTCACATCGGGAGGCTGCTTGGTTGCCGTCAGGAAAAAAAAACGTGGGCAGGTTCATTGCAGTCGATCCGAGTTAACTAGTATGGGAATCTTCAGGGTTCAAAGACCTGGTTCTTTGCATGTGTCAAGTTTGGGCGGCTAGCGGGATTACTCGTGATTCGCGGGATGTGGTAGGAAATGTTAAGAATTGCCTAGATCTGTGACCGGCGTGAGGTTGAAAAAAGGCCCAGCGCCTCAAAAGTGATGCTGCCCTCATCATCATATGCGCTGATGAATCATGGACTGCTGGGTGGCAGCGGAGAAGTGGGGTGGGAGAATGAGAGGAAGAAAGTGGGCGAGTAGTAGATAGAAGTCCTGCAACCGACTTCGCCGCCACTCACTCATATTGTAGTGTGAATTCGACTCGAGAATCGTTTGAATTTCTCGCACCTCCCGCGCCCCCGCATAGTGAGCATAGTGAGCAAAGTACAGCCAACCATACATCTAAGAAGCCATGCCTGCATAAGCTAACTAATTGTGCTGTTGTTCTCCAGACAAGTCTCTTTTATTAGATTTATTCAACCGCTGAGGCGCGCTCACCTGTCGACTTGTTGTCACGACGACTCCACCTTATTGTTATACGTTAGCTACCGTACTTTTAGTATTGTTTTTGTTGTCCCCGCTCTTTTCTTGCTTCTCCTTCCCCTCCCCCCTCCTGTTCTCTCTTCTCTCCTCCTCCTCCTCCTCCTCCTCCTCCTCCTCCTCCTCCTCTCCCGCCACCGCCGACCGACCGCCTTCACTCAAGTCCTGTGCGTCAAACCGGTCAACACCGTCATCCCCGACGAATCCGCGATATCGAACGACAGGAATCAGAGTCGGACACTGGTGCGATCGAGTGGGGCTCGCTCTATTCGCGTGAGATATGGCGGGACTCACTGTACCCCCACCGAGTGGACAAAATGGTAAGCCTTGTGACGGTTTCGCTCACTTGTTGATGTTTGCGGTGGGGTATCCTTTGTGACAGTAGAACCGTTTTTGTTCTATCGAACCGAGCAATGGACGTTTATGTATGTGTTGTGCATGTATGTGAGAGGGGATGTGCTTTGAGTCTCGGGTTTCATGCAGCCTTGCGCGAGGAAGCTGTGTCACTAACTGAGAGCGGCATCAATTGTAGGCAACTCGGACTCGTTCGGCGACCTGATCAGGCCGCGCTCAACCCCGCCAATAATGACGCGGAAAGCCGCAACTCTAAACGGTCCGCCTAATTTCAACCGTCCAAAAATCCGTTTCTCAGTGGATGCATCCATCGAGCCTTGTAATGGAATCGAACCCTCCCCTCGGTATGACACGAAACAACCCCCAGTCCCACAGTGCTCTGCGCCTCCCTCTGCCCCCTCCCCTCCCCAGTCCCATCTATACATACCCCACTCTACCCGGTGTTGTAACATAGTATGACTGTTTACATATTAACGCTTCCTAGAAGTCCCGTGCTAGGTGAAGGTGACCGTCTCTACACCTCTGGATTGCGTCGCATCAGACAACAGGCATCTGGTTCTCAAGGATTTATGATACCTTCTCGCTCGCCCAGTGTATCGACCACCACCGCTTCTACTCGAGTTAACTCGCTATCACTCCCCTCAAGTTCTCCAGCATTCGGTTCCTGTGAAGATCTGGCTCGATTTCCGTCCGAATCTCTCCACTCGTTCTCTTTTGCCAACCAATCCGAAGACCTAATTCACAACCGACAAAATATTTTGAAACGGAGTATCGAGTTCATGCGAGATAAGTTAGGATGGGGTATCAGATCTCCGTTGATAGCAACTGCACAGGCCAAGATGGATGGAAACGGGGAGGAAGTGGATAGCGTGATGGAGCTTTTGCGAAAGGCTGACATTGTGTCTGAGGAAAAGACGCCTATGCTTACCGGGCCTGTTACAGGACCAGCCGAAGTGGACTCGAATCCCTTTGAGCAGAGTTTTGCACGACCGAAGCGACCTCCACCACTCGATCTTTCTCATAGAATTTCAGATGTCGAGAGGTTATCATCTTCACCGACTGAGGACACGAGGTCAGAAGATACATCGAGATCCGCAACTAATGAGTCACTGTCTACGACAAAGTCGTCACCTCCGCCAAGCCGAAGAGCGAGTTTGAAACGGACAAATACGGATACGGCTACGCTGGCGTTGGAAACTAAGCTTTATGAAGCCATGGCACAGCCATATTTCGTCCATGACCAACCTTTGTCTGCTGTCGGAAATGGACCACATGCCTCGATGCGCAAATCATCCGTTCACGGACACACGAACAGAAGCCAACCCCCGGCCCAGGCAATATTTACAACAGAAGCGCATAGTCCATGGACAATCCTGGCTGCAAACGATCTAGCATGTTTGGTTTTTGGAGTGACTATGGCGGAAGTCCGAAGGATCGGTATCATGGAGTTTATAAGGGATGAGAGACGCGGATGGCTGGCCGCCAAGTTGAATTCTGGAGAGAATACGTCAACATCGTTTCCTTATCCGCACAGCCATCACGGCACGCCGCATTCAACTGGCGTGATCTATCGGGAAAATGGCCGGAGAGCAAAATCTGATGCTTTTTATACCGGGGCCCCGCTTCTCGCGGGTGGAGATCAGATGGAGATGCCGAAACATAGAAACAATCAGTCGCGGGGGGTTATTCTTTGTGGTGATGTTGTCCCAATTCAGAAACGTAATGGTAATACCGGTGCTGCAAGTTTATGGATCAAAGAAAAACGAGGAGGCTTAATTTGGGTGTTGGAAGAGATAAACGAAGATGTTGCATTTATTTATACATGCCAGAGAGAGGACCGTATAGAGTGCGTTCGGCGTTCTGAAGGAAGCTTGAGGAACATATTTGGGGACGCCAATCTCGCCGCACCAGGTGCTGAACTGATGTCTTTGATCCCTACTCTTCCCAGGCTGGACGACGGCAGTGTGAATTTCGAAAGGACTGCTTTGGTGCATCAGTTTACAGTCGCAAGTGCCAATGGAGCTAAAATACCTTGTGGTGTCGAACCTGTCATGGGTGATAGAGGGTTGCGAATTTCTTCATTTCCTCACATCGCAGGAATCATTGTTCTGTCGGCCACAACATTACGCATTGCTAGTACGAATGCTGTGTTTTCAGCGGCGCTGCTCGGCCATTTGAATCCCGTGGGCTTGTCCATAACGGAGCTGATACCGAAGTTTGACAAGATCTTGGAGTATTTCACCAACGAGGATCACATCAGTTTGGCTGATGGGATGGTAGTACCTGAACACTCATTTAGAAAAGCGAATGCGATCCTCTCGCTTCGCGAGAATAAAGAGTGTATCATGTCTGCTTTTTCGATTCCTAGTGGGGTAATAGCGAAACACCACGACGGGTCCGAGATTCATGTAGATGTGCAGATGAGGGTCGTAATTTCGGAGTCAAGGGATGAAGACGCTCTTGTGGTGGATGAGTCTGATTCCGACGAAGAGGGGCCTAACGAAAGAGGCGAAATGGTTTATGCTTTATGGGTCACATACGCAAGGCACCTACATGTCGCATCTGCAGCTACCGACCCTTTATCCCCCGAACTACAACGACCGATCACTCCTCCAAGGCAACCCAGCCCCGGACAACCTAACACTCCAGTTGTCGAATCATCTAGTCCGGATTCTGCGATGTCGTTATTAACAAAACAGTTGGAGGCTATCCATCAGTCACCAACGCCGCCAAGTTCAGAAGACGAGTTGCCTGGTTCTTCGACCAAGGTTATACCCTCTCGCAGAACCGTTACCCCGAATTCGGGCAAGAAAAAGAAGACGATTCAGGATTTCATGATCCTAGAGGATATGGGCCAAGGAGCTTACGGCCAAGTCAAGCTCGCTCGATACAAGCGAAAAGATATGAAGCGGGTTGTTCTGAAGTACGTTACGAAGCGACGAATCTTGGTCGATACCTGGACCCGGGACCGAAGGCTTGGGACAGTTCCGTTAGAAATTCATGTTCTCGACTATCTCGGTCGCGATGGTCTAAAGCATCCCAACATTGTGGAGATGACCGATTTCTTCGAAGACGACATCAACTATTATATCGAAATGGTGCCACACGGATTACCAGGGATGGACTTATTCGACTATATTGAGCTTAAGGTTAATATGGATGAGGATGAATGCCGGAGCATCTTTATCCAGGTCGCTCGAGCATTATATCACCTCCACACGAAGTCCGGCGTTGTTCACAGAGATATCAAGGACGAGAATGTGGTTCTTGATGGTGCCGGAAATATCAAGGTGATTGACTTTGGGAGTTCGGCATATATAAAAAATGGTCCTTTTGATGTGTTTGTTGGTACTATTGGTATGTATTTCACCTTTGGTAATCGGATATGGTGTCTAACAAACGACAGACTATGCTGCACCGGAGGTGTTGCAGGGAAAGTCTTATAAAGGGAAAGAGCAGGATGTATGGGCATTGGGAGTGTTGCTTTATACCATCTGCTATAAGGAGAATCCGTTTTACAACGTTAGTGTTTCAATTTGCCATTAATTCGAGGATGAATTACGTTAACTCTTTGCGCTAGATTGATGAGATAATGGACCGCGAACTAAGAATCCCTTTCGTCATGTCGGAAGTTTCTCTTGACCTGATTAAGATGATGCTGGATCGCGATGTTGATAGACGGCCTACAATCGAGCAAGTCATTGCACATACTTGGTTCGAAGATTTGCCTGGTCCCGAGGAAGCATTATTGGCCGCTTACCCCATAGACGCAAGTATCCAGCGATCAAAGAGGTAGATGAGTGCATTCCCATAATGATTTCGCCTATGGGCCTCTTACGGTTGTTGATTTGGTTTGGTTGGTTGGTTGGGTCGGATTTCATGGTTTAAATATTCCTGCTGCATTTCCCATTTTCCGTTTTTTCGTTTTCTCGTTTTATAACATGGCAGGACATCATGGAGTTGTATGGTTGAGGGCTGTATTGCATTCAAATGGTATTGTACGGGTATGGGGGTTCGCTATGAGGTTGGTTTGTTGGCTGGTTCTAGATGAATTATAGGTAGATGATTTTCGTCTGTGAGATTCTCTTATTGCTTTCGTTTCTTTTGCCTGTCTTATATATGGATCTTTTTGCATTGGCTTGTCGATGATTGATGAGAGAAACAAAGGGCACAGGGGATACAGACATGTTTTTCTGTTCTTTTGTAAATACATACCTTGTGGATGATGAAAAATTGGGATGTTTGGGATATTTTTTTTCTTTGTTTCTCGCTGATACTTCGTTCCATGCAATCATGCTGCTTGTTATACTCGACTCTTGTACACGGGAAAACTGCCACTAATCATGGCAATCACTCGGCCGCACTCTCTTCCTCCACCCCATCGACTACTACAACTGTATTCCACCCTTCACCCATCCCACGGATCCTGACCTGCGTAGGATCACCAGTACCATTCTGGTTAACAACATCTACACACTCAACCTCTAAATCCACAACCACGGGTTTCCCCCACACATTCGGATGTCCAGTCCCCTTCCTCCAGCCCCCGGTTGCAATAGCAGCATTCACCAACAACGTCTGCTGCCCCCTTACAACCCTGTGTTCCGCCCGCCGTACAGTATCAACAAGAAACTGCTTCCGCGGTTTATCAGGTAACGGATCATCGACTCGCACCGCACCGATCTCACGGTACTTCACAAACCGCGACGATAAATCCCACGTCACCTTCTCTACCCCACGCCCCTGATGGATATGACCAAACACGTGCAGCACCGGTCGTACATGCCATAGCGCTTGTCGAAGGAACTCACACCCGTGGTGCATTTCCGGCGTCCCGCCGGGCGTTGGAAATGTTGGAGACGAGTCTAGGTGGTATTTTGGCGGCGTGTGCGTTACTAACACCTCTGTGTCCGAGGGTATCGCCGCCCATGGCGAGGAGGCGAGGGTTTGGGGCTCGGCGTACCCGAAGCCCCATAGGCCGCCTGTGATGGCGGGGGATAAGGGAGAGGCAAAGACCCGGATCCGCCGTCCGTCGCGTAGGGTAAAGGTGCGGTATTCGTGGTTTAGGTAGATTATCCCTGCGGCGACGGCGGAGGTGGAGGTGAAGAGCGCGAGGTTCTCGGAGTGGGACTCGGCGGGTGCGAGGGATGTGTGCGAGTACGAAGGATCCAAAGTACACCCGTCATGGTTTCCCGCAACAACTATCTTGAGCTCGTGTGGTTGTGTGCAAAGCCAGGTGAGGGTTTTGGTGAGCTCCTGATGTGTGCCGCGGTTTGTTAGGTCGCCAGCATGGATTAAGATGTCGCCGTGGGGGAGGAAGAAGGAGGTGTGGTTGTGGGTGTCGGAGATGCAGACGATACGGAGCTTCTTCTTTGGGGGGGTTCGTGCGGGGCGGGCTGGTGCTGCAGGTGCGGGCTTCAGGGGTGCGGGCTTGGAGGCGCGGTTGCTCTTGGGTGGTGGGGGTGGTGGAGGCAGGTATGGGAGCCCTTCGTCGGTGAGTTGCGAAGGCGCTAGCTCGGAGCGGGGTGGGGGATCGGCGTACATGCGGTGGTAGATTATGTGGGATTTGAGGCGGGAGGCGAGGGAGGGTGTGGAGGCGAGGGATGGAGTGCGTTCCATGCTGGTGGTTGTGGGAGAGCTGAGAGCTGGGCTACCAATTGGCTGAGGGAGGGGGGTGAAAACGGGCCGTGTCTATGGTAGTAGAGCGATTCATTCCAAGGTCACGACCACGGTGATGGTGGCAGGCGGTGGTTTGGGAGTATATTGAACGGTGGATGTTGTGTTAATTGATAGCCGTGTAACCTCAAAACGTCATAGCCGAGAGCTTTCATCCCGTCTCCCTCCACGTCACAATCACTGCAACATCTACTCTACTCACTCCACAACATGCCAATTCTCTCAGCCCTCACCTCCGCCGCAAGCTGGCACATTATTTCTTATGGAACCCTCCTGGGCTCTCAATTCTTCCAAGTAAGTACCTCGCCTCCCACCTTCTCATTTACTAACCCCTCAGTCCTTCGTCGGCGGCATCGTCGCTTTCCGCGCCCTCCCGCGCCCACAATTCAGCCAGCTGCAGCAAAAGATCTTCCCCATCTATTTTGGCATGCAAACGGCGCTTCCGCTGATAGTGCTTTTGACGCACCCGACCGCTCCCTACAGTGAGCTGCTGTCCACGGAAACCGCGGCACCCATGTTGGCGACGTTTTTGACGAGTGCGGTGAACTTGGGGGTTGTTGGGCCAGCTACGACGGGTGTTATGAAAGAGAGGAAGAGGCAGGAAACGAAGGAGGGGAAGAAGTATTATGATGAGGGGGAGAAGAGTGAGGAGATGAAACAGCTCAATAAGAGGTTTTCTAAGCTGCATGGGGCTAGCTCGCTGCTCAATTTGATGGGGTTTGTGAGTACGGTTGTGTACGGATTTGCGCTTGGAGGGCACTTGAAGATGTAGAGTAGAGTAGAGTAATCAGAGGTTTGTAGGTTGTAGTAGGTAGCAGGAAGTAGTACATGATTGCGATGCATAAATATCCGAATGAGACCATGTGTTTGAACCCCACATTGTGTGATATCCCTAACATGTCACTCGTAAGCCTACATACAACAAACAACATGCTTCCCACTACGCAAGGAGCCTTGATCGACTTGCTCGAAGAGCTCTTTTCATCTCCTTGCATCTCCATCGTCTCAGAATCATCCGCCCCAATCGAATATCGCACAACAACACTCCTCCTACAATCTGCCTGCAGCGCTACAATCTCGCAACTCGTCGAACTGCTTTTACACATCCTACTCAGCCACCCCCCATTTGAGCACACCGAGCCTGACCTTCTTAGAACACAACAGCAGCGTTTCTTCGCCATCTGGACCCGTGACCATGATCTCGCCTTTGGAAAAACCTCTGACACATTGACGGCAACAGATGGGATCAACCTCCTCGCATCTCTACGCCCGGATTTCCAACGACTTGGAGATTCCGGCTTTAGGTTTATTTGCGAGCTGCTGCTGTCTTGTCTGCAGCGGCTTTCACCGGAGGGCTCTAGTAGGAACCTCAACATCCGTAGATGGGTAGATGCTCATGGGGCCGCTGTGACTGTGCTTTCTGAACTTTTGAATAGCATTCCCGCAGCGGACTGGTTGCATCTCGACGAGCAGGCAGAGTGTGCCGTTCCCGTATGGAAATGTTTACAGCTGCTTATTTCTGGTGCTTCGTGGTGGAGCAATGAAAGCACCGTGTATCGGGAGAACATGCAGAGGCTGGCCAAATGTGTTTGTGCGTACCCCCTTCCCCATCGCATGCCACGCTGAGGAATTGTCAAGTTTCACTCCCGTGCTCGGCCTCGCTTCTTAGGGTTGTGCTGCGCGTGGATATGAAACCACCGGATGTCCATAGTATTGTCACAACGTTACTGGGTCTTCTTGAACGCCGGTTGGGAGTTGGTACTTCAGCTCGCATCAATGCGTTTACGCCTTCGCCTTGCAAGTTTCCGACGGTCCCTGCGCTTGATAGACATGATTTTAAGAGGGACTATGAGTTTGCGAACTTGAGGGTTATGTTTGTGGCGTGGATTAACGGGGAGGACGGGCACCGCCGCATGGAAGAGTTTAAGGCGCCGTGGGATATGCAGGTGGTGCTACAGCACACTGAGGCATATAAAAAGCTGAAAGCGCATCCTGAAAGTGCGGTACGGGTGGCGCTAGTCTATATTTTTAATGAGGTTCAGTCAGGTTGTGAGGGTAGGCACCAACCCATTACTCGATGCTTCACAAATACTGACTCGGAAAAGGATTTAAGCCAAGCACTGATCTAAAGGCGATTGAACTCTTGAAGGTCTATATTAGCCATGTACATCTGCAGAGAAGCTCTATAGCTTCTCCGCTGTCGTCGAGAACGTCGTTGCGGGAGGAGCTCGAGTCTCGTCCAGAGGCTTGCGTGATTGTGAATGCGGAATGGTGTATTCCGTGGCTTTGGCGGAGAAGAGCTGCGGATACGCAGTTTGTCATGGTTATGACGAGTGCTTGGTTGGGATCCGCTTGTAGTAGTCCTTTGTCGGAAACACACCCGGTGTTTCGGCTTATAGTGAAGCATGCAGATAATGTATTCGATGTCTTCCATGTGAGTGATGGTAAGTGTTTTATCTCGCGTTAAATGTTGACTGTTTGTAGGATCTGTTTAGGAATGTTTTTTCCCACGAGTTCGTCACAAATTCTGCTGACCCAGAGGGTACACTTCGTCAATTGCGGAAGCTGTTGAGGATTATCCTGGATGTTACTATGCTCATTAGGAAGGATAAACCGGCTTTGCTGAACCAGCAGCTTTGTATGCTCATCATAAGATGCTACGTCGAGTCATTAGACCAGGAGTGGATTACCGTGGAAGGTTTGGAGCAGTATATCGTACTTGGAGTATAGTCTGACCCGTTCAACAGCCTGGAAGAAAGCATGTGATGTTTTGATTAGTGCCCCACGTGCCACTCTTACCGGTGCCACAAAACTGGCAGAAGTGCTAGGAGGTGTTGATTTATGTAAGGCGGTCCGTTATTCAGGCTGAAGTCATGGCTATGTGCTAATAACTGCGAATAGTTACTCCGATAATTCTCCGAGAGATGGAGGAGGTGAATACTTGCTGTCAGGGTCACGATGCAGCCAATTTGCCTGTGGAGCAGCTTAAAGCGAAGTTAGAGAACCTCACAGCCTTGGTGCAATTTTCGACAATATTGGCACGAGCACATGAATCCATATGTATTTACCTGCATTTCATACCTTGCGCCGGTTTCAACTGACCGTTGTTAGGCTCCGCCTTCACCAAACGGTCTCATTTGTTATCATCGGCCATTCAATATGTGGGAAAATCTTACACCGAGCTTCTTGTTTGTTCATCGAAACCGGAATTGACATGGTTCCACTCGGCATCCGTTGGCTCACTGATTGAGTTTCTGGTGATTACTGGGTTTGGAGTAAACATGGTGTCAAATTTATCGACCACCAGCATATCCAGTGTCTCAAAAGACGACATGGCAAATAGAGAAGATGAGATTGGGCGAATAGTCACAATGTTGATAAGCCGTTCGTTCGAGATGAATTATGTTATTTGTATACACTGCGAGTCAACTTTTATGAAGCACTATACTGACAGAATAACAGCCAGCTTGTGTAGCCTCGTTTCCCTCCTAAAAGATGGGTGGTGGATCAAGAACCCATTTATTTACCTCGAGATTTGGAAATATATACGCAGCGTCATGTTGCAGCAAGTCCGTCCGTCGCACGCCTTGTCTTATACTTTGCTAAATAACTGCAGGAAACTCACAGGTGGTGTATCCTCCTGCCCTCGTTTATAGCAGCACTTACAGCACTTCTCAAGCTCGACGCTCCAATCCGTACATTCCCTCCGATCTCCAGGTTACTTCACCGCTAACAACCGATCAAGGCCAAACCCTCGTCTCTTCCCGCTGGAACCTCTCCCTTGCAGCAAAGTTCATAAAGTTCCTCCTAGCACCCCACAATCTTAGCTGCCCGACTTGCCATACTCCATTATCTCAGAACATCAGCGCCATCCTCATCCTCCTACTCTCACGATACCCAGTATGGCAGAATGACCTGAAAAAGGAAGCGGGATTGGGAATGAAATACTCATTTCTGGAGTATGCAGAGGTTGAGAAGCGGATCAGAGAGCTGGTTGATGAAGGTGGAAGAGTCGAAGATGCGGATGCACTTATGAAGGTTGTTGAGTGTTTTGAAGGGTGGGCGAAGGCGAAGGCGCTGAGGAAGTGGTTGGATCGTGAGGTTAGGAGTAGTGGAAGGGAGGTGAAGGAGAAGGTGCAGGTGGGGTGGTATAGTGGGTTTAGACCGGTTGAAGGAGGAGTGGGTGTTCTGGTTAGGACTTGAGGTGGGTGTATAAGTTACAGTAGACAAAATAGAAGAAGATGTGAGATATAAAACAGATGGTCAGTACTCTAGGAAATGCAAAAAGAATGAATGATTCAGCCGGGATTTGAACCCGGGTCGGGCGCATGATGCTGATGGCAAGCGCCCATGATACCCCTACACTACTGAATCGATGTTGATTGGTCGAGTTTTGCACTCATTGCCGCGCTGGATACACAGATAACTTTGACAAGCTCCAGCAGGTGGGGGTACGAACCTGTGATTCTGTTACAACCCACACCCCACCCTCCAACACTGCGCCCCTTTATTTTGTTTTATTTTAATCATACTGTATTCACTCTATCTAGAGTATGACAGTGCCCGTTTCACCTCTCCCTCCGGATGGCCCGGCTAGGTTGGGAAGCTCTCCTCCTCCTACCCTTTCTCCCCTTACACTGCCCCCCTTCCGACCCCGTTGGTAAATTACTTTGTCAAGAGGCTAGTTAGTCCATATACCAAAGAGTATACTTTAACATCACGTCAAAATATTTGGCAAGTAGGCCTGATCTAGTTCTAGTGGAATAGAATTATCTTCCTCCTTACCATCTTTAGAATTCCAGGGTTTCTTGCGCCACAACAGGTGATCTGCGTCAGGTTACAAGGGCGGTAGTTTGACTCCGAGTGATAATCTTTACGGTCAATGGCTTGTATTATGGACAGCAGACTGCTGATAGTCTTTCATTTGACAGTTTGTCGACCAAGTCACTAAGTACACTGCTTGGTAACTGGGACCTTTTAAAACAAGTCAACCCAGTGGTAGAGACTGGCTTGATGTAGTCAATTATCTAGGTAGAATTACTTGTCCAAGTATGTACTCGGTATAGGGAGAATGTATAGCAACGTATATTGCACTTTTAAAGTACCTCTCAACAACATTACCAGCCAAAGATACATGGCAGTGGCTTATGCTGTTTATACTCCAAGCCCTAACTCCGAGTATAATCTGGTCAAATTCGTTGCTTTTGTGGTACGTGCAGGTTTCATACCCAGCGTCACAAGCAAACTCTGCCTTGAGCATGACGCTTAAAGCCAGGTGATCATCCAGCACTGCTTGAAATCAGGCGAATAGAAGTAACGGAATCAATCTCCTGTGCAATCTGCACGTAGTACAAATGCAACGAGTTCGACTGCTCACATATTGGAGTACTTAATCCCTACCGAAGTGGGCTGTGCTAATTTGTGAGCTGTAGATCGGCGGCTCAGACTTCTGAACAAAACAACTACCTCGTTTCTCCTCCTCTTCAGATAGCAACCTTTGCAGAGGCCAACCTTTAAAATAACATTGATTGCGGACGAGATGGATGACTATTGCAGGAACTTCACGATCCCAGAAAACATCTTAGTGACCCTACCCTTTTCAAAGAACTGTACTTGGCTGAAAAATATTATTCGCGACAATTACACCGTCGAAGATGTCTGGCGTGACGCGCTCCCTGCAAACCTTTACGCCCCGGGTGGTACATATTGCTACAACATTCAATACTGGGGTTATTTCAATTCGAGCGAAAATGGCGTCGAATCTTCGGTTCCCTCAGTAACCCCAGTAATCCCTTGGGAATTAATTGTACCTGCACGGTTATGTATTCCCCAAGTATGCCAATCGATTGGCGCAACGGGGAATCCAGATATGGCTGGTATTGGAGTAAGGAATCCCTACAGTGCCTCCAGAAAATATGGATGGAGGATAACCTTTCATGCAGATGCTAGCCGCATATCTTTTTGAACTAACCTTCGTAACTGTATGTTATTTGTCACACATCTCGGGACCTGAGACCTAGAAGCCAAAGAAGAGGGGCGGAAGAAGTCGCAAATACGGTTTTCTCTCTTCTGTTGTGACGGCTCACGACCGTGCCATCAAGGAGACGATGCCATCATTCCTGGATGCGGCAGCTTTCTTTGCACTATCGGTTGGCGTGGCTACTATAATTACCGCCTTAAAAAATAGGAATACCTACTATGAAGTTATTATGCTAGAGCATGTCTCTATCCTCTCAATAGGCCCACTATATGCGGTACTCTCGTTTTCGTACAAAACACTTCGACGGAAGCACCTCAGGTCCTACATAATCACGATTACGGTTATTTTGGTGACTTTTGGATGGTGGTTCGCCTTTTCTAGCCAAACGTCAGAAAATGACAAGTGGACCATTGTTTGTTATGTTGACAATGTTGGCGTCGCCAATTCCATATTCGTCACCGAAATATCCATAATATTTGCTATGGCCGTGTTCGAAAGTTTTGGAATATTACTCAGACTTATCCTGCTGCTCGTCAAATACTGCGCACCATACTCGAAATATCTTGCCATCTCGCCAGACAACCTTTTCCGGAGCGGCATCGGACGCTGGTGTACTACACTTCGAGACTATTCCTGGAATCTAGTCGGGCCATGCTTCTCCAAGATTTTCATGTTTTTCAGGAGGTATCTCTTTAGATGGAAATTAGAGGGAAAGTCCATTTGGATAGTCGCCACTTTTAGCCTCTTAGTGACCTGGGTGGAAGCTGCTTTTGTCATTTTTGACAGAGTTGGAATGCAGAGGCAGGCAGGTGATGCCTACCAGGAAAATCTTATGGGATACGGACAGGTTTAGCTGCTTTGATCTAGATTCCAGTTATTGTTGAATACGTCTATATTGCCATCTTCTGTAAGTACATACATCTCCGTAACTGTATTCCTTGGACCGACGAGCAGACTAGCCACACGTAACGACAGTAACTGAGGAAGTAACACGCACACGATGAAACTTGGGCAGTCAGATGCGGTTTTAGATGGTTATTACGGAAGTGTTGGATGGGAGGATTCACTAGTTGCCTAAAGACTGGATGTATGCATGATATGGAAACGGGAGAGAAACCTGCACCCAGACAATAATCCGTCTTCACTGCTGTGTTCTTTAGATAGTATAATCTACGTCCCGGCACTGGAGTCCTCCAGGTTCGATTTGCACCATCGCGACCGGCTCCAAGATTTTAGACATCATGCCAACCTTCGCCATCCCAGAAACACAGCTACCATTTCTAATGTGCATGACGCCGAAAATCTAGATAGTAAGAAGGCTAGAATACAGCAAGATTTGGTGTATTTGGCTGCGTGTCGGTACTTATGAAGATAGGCAATGTTGTCAGATTCTCCACTACAATGACGGCGAGTTTACTTTAAATTAGCAGTCAGCACGACATGAGATTAAGTAGAGCCAGGACATTTCGTCGCGCTGTCTCTTTATCTCTGGAGCCCAGGACTTGGAGTCAGCTTTGCTCGAGTTCACTTGTCTTTTATAGAAGATTTCCGTGCTTAACGAAAAATGTAGCAATCTCATTCCCTCGCTCCTTTTGGCAGCCAAAGAACAATATTACTGCATTTCTGGGGGCCTCCCATAGGTTAAGCAGAAAGTAAAAACCCCGAAGGGTAAAAAACTTATACACCTTGCAGGCCCTAGAACAGAGTAAGAGCCATCTTCACAACTCCAAGGTACTAAGCTTGAAGTTGAGCTCTGTTGTAGGTGTCCTACTATATGCACAACCTGATTACCAGAGATGAACAAGAAGGCAGTAGAACAAACCACATCATCAAAGGGGTCCAATATTGTATAAAGGAACCAAAGCCTTAGATGATTAGGGCAGCCCGACTAGTGGGATGATGCGCTTTTTGGTAGAGTGGCATTCCCGAAACTCCCGGTACACCTGTTAGTACCTGATAAAAAATGTTGTTTCAGTACTCTCGTGAGAGACCAAAAGGATTGGAGAGAGAAAAAGGAAGAGGGGAGGGATTGGGGGTTTATAAACTAACGGGTGGTCATGGGGTTCAACCCTAAGCAGCCAGATTATATCGAGGAAAGGTGAGCGTCGGCGAAACTAGAGACAGGAAGAGTGCTCTCCAGTGATTCTACAGCTCTCTCATTTAGTAGGGATGTCTCAATGTATCACAAACTCCCTCGGACCATGAACACAGGCAACAACGTTGTCACTTCTCGGCAAACTTAAGGAGTTTTAGAGTGTCATAAATGATCCATCATTCGCAGCCTCTATCTTGGAAGAACTTATATTGGAAGATGTCCTCCACTGCCCGAAAAAGACACGTGCTATCTCGCATGAACCACTCTCAATTGAGTAAACATACACCTTATTAAACCAGTCCTTCCATTTCACATCATTCAATATCCTCCGCAATCTTCCCCGCCACCCATTCCGCCAGTGCCATCGTTGTCAACATCGGATTCACCCCAGTGGCGGTGGGACACAAGCTTGCGTCGGCTACATATAAACCTTGATATCCGCGTACTCTTCCCCTGCAATCCACGACCGCGGACTTCCCATCAGCTCCCATCCTGCAGCTCCCCTGCGGGTGCGCTGAGTTCCAGTTCCCCAGCTTTTGCTTAATAGCGGTCCTCCTCACCATCTCCAAATACCTTTCAAATCTTGGGTCCTTTATTCGCTCATCCAAAGGCGTCTGCGGATCAGGCACATACGACTGCACGATTGTCTCGCCACTGTCAATAAGCGGCTGTATTTCGTCGCATCCCCCAGCGACTTGAACTTTGATTGCAGTGATGATGCCATCGAGAATGTTCGCGTGATCAAATCGAGAGAGATTATAAGTAATCACGGGATCCCCAGTTTCGTTAGCGACGACGGAGCCGGAATCTCGGTCGCGAGTGAGGGACAATGTCCAGACTGTCTTTTCGAGGCGAAGAATATTGACTTTCCAGTGCGCGGCTGAGTACCAAGGGAGTTGGAATCCTGTTGTGCCCGGCATTATGGGGATGTTGATAAGTTTTGCGAAGTATGGGGCGTAGGTAGTGTTGGGTTTCGTCACCATAGCTGTCATCATGGAGCCCTCCCAAGCCTGCATAAGTTCAGTATTTTGATGCAATGTACTGACAATGAGAATACACACGAACCTTTGTTTGTCTTTTGTTTAAGAAGCCGGCGCAGATGATGCCTGGATGGACTCGCAGGTTCTTTCCTAGCATGGGGTGCTGGAAAGCGGGAGAATCAGCATCGCAATCATGCATCGCGCATTCGAGATCAAAACTTACCTCTACTCCCGACTTCATCAATAGACAGGGGGTCCTAATGGCTCCTGCGGACACGACCACAGTCTTTGCGCGAATCGTCAATTCTTTACCACCTGACATGGTTGCTCTTAGCCCAGTAGCTTTCTTATCTTCGAAAGTGATCTCATTCACCTATTTCAGTCAATAAACCCCTTGTCTGTTCCAGAGCGGGATGAGAACAAACCCGACACTCCTTAATACAAACTGCGCCCTTCCTTTCCGCCTCCGCCAGCCACGTAACAGCGGTACCCTGCTTCACTCCAATGCAGCAACCAAAAGTGCAGAATGAACCGCAGGCGGTATGTTTTTTCCCTCCAGTATTCTGAGGGATATCTTTGCACTCGAAACCGCAGCGACGAGCACCGTCAATAAGCACCTGGTTGTTGGTACTGTGCTCAATGGTGTCTGTCCCAACACCCATTACTGCTTTACAGCTTCTCAATATTAGCAAATTATCATTCACGGACGGGGGGTTGGGATGAATACTGATCATAGCAAGCTTGAAACTCTGCAGTGGAAACAAAGCTCAGTCCGTGGGCCGTGCTCCACTCGCTTCTAACGTCGTCCGCTAACTATACTCCATAAGTCCCACTCTTCTCTCGTTCGAGTCGGCACAACTCACCTCCAGAGACCCTAAAAGGTTCACCGTCGTGCTACCTCCCCAATTGGAACCTGCCAATATGGCTCCCTTCCCATCCGCCGTTACAAACGCCCCTCCTTCACCATCATAAATCCGTTCATTCTCAAGTTGTTCCACTGGCATCTGCTCAACCAGTATGCACTCCCCCTTCTCTACAACAACCACTTTCTTCCCCAGCCCAGCCAGCTTCAAAGCAACTACTCCACCACCAGCTCCAGAACCAACGATAACAACATCTGCATCCAACACCTCCTCAGTCTGGGAGAATGAGTGGAAGCTGAAGCTATGCACATCCGGGCGAGAAGAAGGCCGAACATCCTTGTGCAGCGGATACCCCAGCGCCTTTGGCGGCGCTTTCAGATAGGTCATAAGCACCAGCCTCTTGAGACTTGAAAACAGCGCGCGGGATCTCGGACACCAGGAATCTCTCCATCCCTGTAAAATCTTCTCGCGCCGTTGTCGGGGGAGATGTATGAATGGTGAGAAAGACCAGGTAAAGAAAAACGCGATGAAGCCACCGTTGCTATTTTCACTTAGCCGGGGAAATATGGGATGGGAGACGCGTCATGCTCACTGCATTAGATTTAGAAAGCCACCGAGAGAATGGAGAACGCGCGGCGGAATGCGGGAGAGCATTGTTGTCATGTTCTCGGCGAACTCGGGGGAGAGCGCGCTGGAGGTCGTGAGGTATTCATTGATTACCGAGGAAGGCTCGGAGAGAGGACCTGCGAAGGATTGGATTTGTTGCTGAGCGGCGGCAGTTTCGTCGGGCGTGAGCGCGGGGACAAATGACTCTGCTATGGCTAGAATGGCCGAGAGTTGCTGAGGTGTTAGGTTTTTCACCATTGATATCTATGCTTCATCTATGGGGATGGGAGAAGAGAGGAGAAGTGGAATTAATATATCAGACATCACACCACCGTCAGTTGTTTAGACAAGACGGCAACTGCCAACGGGAAGAGGAAGATGGAGAGTGGGTAAAGTACAGTAATGTCAATCCTTGTATCACATGTCAATGCGTATTCCGCTCAGCCCTTCCCCGCAAAGTCCAATATAGGTGGTACGCGGTATGTAGCAACCCTTGCAGATGCAGCCGGCGTTCCGCAGATTGCATTTATCGGGGAGATACCTCGGAATGGGATTGGAGCGGCATAGGGTGCTGCTTCATACAGAATTTATGAACCCTTATTAGGTATTTAATGAAATGCACCATGCATATAGCCTGTGGCGGGGTTGTTCGTCGGTTCATAAAAGTCAGTGGTTGCTGGGTGCTGCCGCGCGGACCAATCGAGGCCAGTGATACTGCCAGATTCGGATCCTCACAATTGGTATTAGAGAGGTTCTGCGCATTTAGTACGTACTTCATTCGTACTAGCTAAACCCGAGATGGGAAAAACCTGATATTTTTTTGATTTCGGCCATACGGGGCCAAGCTCAGGGCTAGCTTGAAGATGGCCCAGAAGTGTGATTTCAGCTAGTCACAATTTACGGTAGCAAGTGCATTTTGTTTACCTCTATGTAACTTGGTCAGTGACGAAGTACGTACTTAAGTACTTCGTATGTATTCTAGGAGTACTTCAGCTAGCATTGACCCTAAAGCAAAATTGAGTTTAGAGCCTTGTGTTGCTCCGGAAACAAATATGTACGAATGAAGTGCTTATTAAAAGTGTAGAACCTCTACTGCGGGGCTCTGCTGCTACCGGGTGCGACTATATTGGTGGTGGCACACCCGCCCGCAAGGCCAGAGAGGGCCTTTTGTTTGATGTAGAATGCTCGCTGCGAGCGAACGAAGCCGTGTGAAGCTTGATGAGTCGATTACTAAGTTCTCCGAGCAGAAACTCTGAATTTATCTCTCTCAAGCAGGACCTAATTGCCAGAGGGCAGTGCGTTTCTCGAAAATCACTCGATATTTTCGAATGCAGCTTAAAACATACCTAATTACGTGGATAACTCCAATGTCTCCCATCCACACTCAGAAGTGGCACTGGATATTATGAGAAAACAGATCTGCTGATTGGGTTTTGTCCATCTTCGTATCACCAATCACCAAAGTCGTCATGAAATCGGTCTCTGCTGGCTTTGGTCTGCCAATCGTGTTTCTGGGGATTGCCAGCAGAATTGTTTTGCCCGGCCACCATCTGCCCTACGCTCCTACTGCTTTGGGTATGTAACCAGGTGGGGTACCGTAGGCGAAGGATCTACTAGGTAGCACCGTGTGGCTTTGTTGGTTTGTTATTCTAGTAACCGATTAAGACTAGTAATGTCTGGCATGGTGATCAATTTCAGCCCCAAATCTCATCTTTAGGCAGCAATGTTGGATGTTCAAAAACCAATTTTCGCGGCTTGAAAGTCCCAGATACCTACCAAATAGTTACCATCAAACGACATGGGCAAGTTTCTCGCGTTCAAGCTTAGATGCGTCAATCCGATACCCAAGAACCCCGACATAGGTAGCGATGGGGTAAGTTCTCCATTTGAATCTACTCTCATGACTCTCCTAACTGCTGCAGGTCGTGTACTCGTTCCTCATTGGCGGCGTTTTTTCCGTCTTCTTCGTCTTCGCGGCAATATTTTTGCATCCCGCCGAAAGACCGATACTACACAAGGCGTTAGAGAACTATCGCACGACCAGACGGGAGCGATATTATCCTCTAGTGCAGGATATCTTGAAGTCCCTAGCGGACCAGCAGCTCGTCATCGGCATAGCTGTTCTTTCTGCCGGAATCTACAGCAGAAACGATACCACATACTACCACCTGCTTCTGATCACATGTATTTCCACTGTAAGCTATATCTGTTTTATTAACTCAATCGAATTTGAGAACCGTCCTCTTGAGAAACCGAAACTGGGGTCTGGGAAGGAACCCGAGGAAGAACTCAATAAGCTGCGAATTGTGGCGACCGCGGTTTATCTTATTCTATATACGTATTTCAACGCATCCCTGTATCCAAGGTGCAAGATCTGGGACCCTTGTGTTCCAATGAACTGTCATCAAAAGCTCGTTGACTATTACACCTGCTGGCCAAATATCGTTTTGGGAGTCTTCTGGCCTTGGGTAGACTACATATATGCGTTGTATCGACGGTCAGAGTGGATGCGGCGACAATTCTCTTCATTCAGATGCCTCCCAGCCAGCATTTCCAAAGTATTGTCGGTCGGAGCTGCCAGGTACAAATCATTTCGTTGGCTACCATCTCTCCGGACGGTTTATTTCATTTCGCTAGCAAGTGGATTCGTGGTGAATTTCTACGACACTCTGGATTTGAAGATATCCACTCGACCAATAATATCCAGGTTGCCGGTAATGCAGGAAAGTGAAGAGAGCGAGTGGGGCTTTGGGCAGATCGTGCCAATGGTTATGCTACTGTTACTTCCAATCTCGGTGGCGAAAATATCGAACAGGTTCGCATGCCCTTTCCGGTTTTGCTTGGACTGTTGACTAAGGGATTTAGCCCGCAGACCATTGGGACTAAGGCATGCACGAGACTTAGCGCGCTTGGTACGGTGCCTATTTCCCCGCCAGGCTCGGGCTTGGTGCGGTATTTCCCCGCCAACCTCGGGCTTGGTACGGAGACTATTTCCCCGCGAGCCTCGGGCCTGATTAGTGCTTTCTCTTAGTGCTTTCTCTTATTGATTCGCTCTTAGTGATTGAGATGATTTCTTTCTCTATATATATGTCTATCTTCTTCTCTCTCTGTACGACAGACAGTTCAATCAATCATCATCTTTCTCACCCTCATTTGATTGTCTCATCATGGACTTGGAAATTAATGTGGCATTTTTTAGTTATAAATCAACCGCAAATGCCCCGACAGTCAATCTTTCGCTAGTGAGTGTGTGAAGGGGAAACAGTATGGATGTACGAGTAAGGTTAATATGTAACTGTTACTGGGTTCGTGGGATGGATTTGGCTCTGCAGTGATATTATATTATAATTCGGATGGCTGGTAGTTTGGATGGAACGGATTTGAATAAATGCCTGATTGTTATGATGGTACTGGATACGGAGAGAAGCTATGCTTTGCGGAGTTATTCTATAATAAGTAGATCAAGCGGGTGGCAAATGCTTGCTACACTGTCTGCCTGAGTTTTTCACGTTCTTGTTAATTTCACACTGCCAGAAATAGATACAAATCCCCGTCTTCTATCCCCACTCGTCTGTACATCCCGTCATTGAATACCCGAGCAGGAGCGCTAGAGATATGATCAATACCCCGAATCTCTAATGTGCGCCTTCTACCTTGCACTATTCATCGATACTAACTCCGCCGATAGTTGTGCACATGGTATCTACGGGCGGTGAGCTCACGCACTGTTCTTGAATGTACGAGCCGATGAACAATCCAAAGGATAATAGACACCTCAGAGTGCCATCCGACCTATCTATGTAAGAATTTTCTGTGGCGACAGGGCGACAGCGGTACCACTCTATGTATGGTTGGGCAAAGCCCTAAGCCCCCAGCCCTAACAATATAACAACGCATAATGTAGGCCAGACCACGCATATCATTCAACAGTCGCTGCCGCCACACTGCTCAGAAGTTAGTAATTCAAACCGGTTATCATGCGTAAGTGCTCTAAGCTGAGCCATACTTACATCAGCATCCAGCTCTTTTATAGCTGCATAGTGCGCGTGTCGGATACCCATTTGCCCATGTGGAAATCAGCGAGTAGTGGTTTTGTCATTCTGCAGGTGAAGGCCTGTGATCTTAAGTTTACTTAAGACTGAGTCTTCATTCCCAAGTCGAGATTTTGCCTAAGTCGAGATGCCGATCATCTAGAGTCTTTGTTCCCAACTCAAAACTTGTCCTAAGTCGAGACCACCAATCAGATTTCACAAGGTGACAAGGTATCAGCAACCATTTCCTTGCGAATCTCGACTTAGGCACAATCTCGAGTTAGAAACAAAGACTCTATGCCAGGAAACAGGAAATTTTAGGTGGAGAGAAAACTCTTGGCGTCAAGTAACGAGTGATGTCTCATGGAGCAGCGGTGGTCGAAAGCGTATACCAAGCCTTGCCGAACCTCGAGTGATTTTATGTGAAGGCAGAGTGATAGCCGGTGATGTTCGAAATACCGGTGTGAGATCATCATTTTGTCACCCAAATCCCGGCCATGTTTGTACAGCGGCGAGCAAAGAAGAAACAACTTCTTTACCTGCATCCATCTCCAATGCTTGTATTTGGGAGAGGGAGATGCTTTGGAGGGAGCTGGGTGAGGAGGGGTGGTCCCCATATCCCCGTTCGGGCGATGCTTCACGACGTACTTTTGTTGATCTGAAGTTGCCAAACTTAAGATCATTACCTCCAGCCGGGCGGAGCATCCAGTTCTTGACTTTACATGTAGTTTGGAACTGCGAGTGACATGCTATACTTGGGCTCGTTAATTCCCGCGATTGAGCTTACCAGGCTACAGATCGCCCAAGTATGCCACAACAGTGACGCTAGAGCCGATCAGGATTCTAAATAGGATTGAATTCTCATGTCCACTTCTGATATCAACCACACATCCGTAGTTACAATCTCACCGAATCAGTCGACGGTTCGCCAGGTAATGTTGTTTTTATGTTGCAAGATAATGTGAAGCTAAGAACTTTCTCACGATAAAGCAAAGCGGAAAACCAAAACATACAGACACAGAATCCAACGGCTCACTCTTTGACCTTGACAGCCCTGCCCAAGCTCATACCCATCTCCACGTCTACCTCCTGCAACCGCTCACTAGCCCTTAGCAGGTCCTCATCAAATACAACCCTATCACGCTCGAAGCAAACAACAATGCTTGAACCTCCAAATTCAAACATTCCCAGTTCCTCACCCTTGGTTACCTTGCGTCCGGGTGTTTTGAAGTCCTCGTTAAACCTTATAACAGTCAGCACTCAATCAGACTCAGAAAAAAGGACGATGTAATTACTTGACTGTGCCAACTTCGCTAGCCCCGATTGCCACAAACAGGACTTTTCCAAACTCTTCGGTCTCAATACACACCGCACAGCGAGCATTGTTTGTTAGGATGTCGATGTCACTTCGAATAGCGATGGGGTCAACTCCATAGTAGTCTCCTTGGATCTGTTTCCACCAATTGACGGTGCCGTTCACAGGGCAGTGGTACCGGTGGTAATCCTGAGGCGAGAGCCGGAAGGAGGCAATCGCGCCGGAGTCTCAGGTGTGGCCAGCCTTTTCGTCCGCGACTAGGTTCTCGATAGTGAAATGGTGGCCCTTGATCCAGATTGCCCGTGCCTGGGGAACAGAGTTGTAGACGACTACACGACAGTCCGCGGGGATTATCGCGCGGGTCTGCGGGGGTCAGCATGCTAGTATCGTGGGTTCGTGGAGGTTGGTACGCACAGGGTCGTGAGGTGCATAGATAAGACGACGTTCCGGCTTATGTCTACGGGTAAAGAACTCTTAGAAGTTTTTGTACTAGTCGATGTCAGATAGCTCGAAATCATCCATGTTGATGCCGTAGAAATCGACGAAAGATTTGATCATTTAGGCGGATGCTGGCTCGGACATTTTGTGCCCTAGATTGTATTCCTCAGTCTGAATCTCCTGCAGGGAATTTCTTGTCTATTTCATACCTTCTATATCGGCCTTCTCATGAAGATAATGGCGGAGCCATCTTGTTGTGTCGACTGTATGATGGTTGGGTGAATTAGTAAACCATAGACGCGCTCATTGATCGGCAGCCACATACTCCATTCCATCACTGGATTAAATAGAATAAGCAACTTGAGCTTCTTCAATAATGGCTGTTGCTCTCGTCTGTTCTCCGGTCTAGAAGTGGCCATCAGTCATAAGGCGAAACAGAAACGGCTAGACAGCGCACCTTCCGATCAATGGTAACCCATCCAATCTCGCGGTTCTTCGCCATCTTGCACAGAGCTAGGCCATAGTCGACCCAGGCGTGGATGTACGCCAGAATTGTTTGGAACATTGCGGCAGTCGTTGTGGTCGGTTAAGTCTGTGGTGGTTTAGTATGGTTGAGTGGAGTAACGTAGCGGAAAATGCCTAGGAGCTAGAAGCCTTTTAATCTCTTGTCCTCATGATAAGTTTCTGTAAACGTTGCTTGTTTTGCTCATCGTGACGTAAGTATCATGATCGGTTTGGTAGCTTGTGAGCTATGCCACAGCATGAAACCCTAAGCCCTTATTTCAACTGCCGCAAGTTTCTACGTCATCTGTACTGATCTGGAGTTCCATGACTACCTTCTTTCCTTGATTAGTCTACACACTATCACAGTTTGATCATCCACAGGGGCTAAAAACACTTGTCTTGCTCCAAACATTTGCAGGCGGAGTAACCCTCAGCCCTAATCGCTTCGCTGGGCCTCAGTAACTCATACTAAGTTATTAAGCGAGGTACGAGCGGGTAACTAAACACGCCAAATTGGGAATGATGGGGTGTGAGACAACAAAAACACTATTACTGATCAAATTTTTCAACAAAATTAATTCCACAACCGCTCCGATACAGTTGCATATTCATGAAGTATATTTACGAAGTATTAGTTGTGCTACGATTTGTATTGCGGCAGAATTTTAGCAAGGAAACTACAATTCAGAGCCTTACCGACTCTACCTATGAGCCATACGTTGGTCTCGGTGTCGATCTATTGCACTACCGATTTGAATGTTGGATAGGTTTGGGTACGGAATCTTCCACGCCAGCGGCTTCGACCGGTTTGAGGCTTTTGATATGCCAGCCCGGCCTGCGCTAAGGGCGACCGGCCTGCAGATCTGCAGATATCTAAAAAAGCCCGGTGGCCGACCGAGATGCTTAGGAACACTTCACTAGCTACCACATGACTCTACCACAATTAAACAAACCTTGGACTATGGGCACAGATCTCGCTTATCTCTCCCCGGTCACTAGCATACCTACTTAGGTAGATACCGCGCTCTATTTGTGCAAACAGCTGCCGTAGATAGGAGCCTCGACAATAGTATCTATATGCTTATAAAAGACATTGTGTTTTTGGTACTAGGGTGCCTAAATGCCTACATTTTGGTAAGTACCTGAAGTAGCTGGGTTAGGGTGTGCTCGAGGGCAAACCCTAATGGTTCTTCAATACGATATCGTTGTAAAACACATCTACTGCAGGTTCTTACACATTAGGGAACAAATATCCTCGAGTATTCGGTGCCAGTATCACATAATAAACCCCTCAACGCGTTATAAATCATAAGAAACGTCAGCGACCAATCCACTTCCTCCACCGTCCCCCTCCCGTCTTCCCGCCCTCCTCCTCCTTCTTCCTATCCTCTCTCTCCTTCATCCTCTTCAAAACATCATTCAACAATTTATCACCCCTCTCCCTTAGTTCCTCCTCCGCCAATATCCCTCTCCCCCCATCAAACGCCGTATCCGGATCCTCACTCCCCTTATACTCCCCATCCACAATCCCAACCGTCTGTGCCAGCGCCTCCGTTTTCCCCAGTAACCACTCTTTATGCTGAATCCCCTCCCTCCATTCCGTCGGCAGCGCCGAGAACCCAACCCAACAGCCTACCAACGCTCCCGCAACACACGCATTCGTGTCCGCGTCCCCGCCGGCCATTACTAGCTCCTCAATCAAGCCGCGAAAGACGTCGGTAGAGGTGCTGGGCACACGCATCGCCCGCCGAAGCATCAACAGCGATGCGCCGAGCGCTTTGTAAACGTACCCTATCGTCCTGCTATCATCCAGCTGCAGCTCCGACAGAGACGCAGCGTAAACGTGGCGTTCGAACTCCTGACGGTCTAGGACCGGCGCTGGGATCTCCCACGCGTCTTGTGCTGAAACCCACTTATACGCATCCTCAACTATCTGACAATCATCCGATTCCCCCTGCACCTCACCACGCAAAATCCCGCGGATCAGCGCAGTGACAATGCAGCACGCAACAGCACACCTCGGATCATAGTGCGTCAACTGCGAAAACTCCATCGCAGTCTTAAACGTCTCCTCCCGTGTCATCGGAACACAAATGATCCCGAGCGGGTGGGTACGCATTAGCGAGCCGTTCGCTGCGTTGTTGCATTGTGAGTCTATCCAGTTACGTTTTGACGCTGCGGTGGGGTCGGAAGGGAAGAGTGGGTTGTCGACGACGGTTTTGACGGTGTGCCCGAGGCCAAGGGGGAGGCGGTCGAGGACTCGGAGACCTTGGGAACACCAGGAGCGCAGGCGAAGGGCGAAATCGTGTGGGGAAAGGCGGCCGTGGTGGAGGTAGGAGAGGAGGATGAGAAGGGAGTGGTCGGTGTCGTCGGTCCAGGAGCCTTCGGTGAATTTATCACGGTGGCCATCGCCGCGGAAGGGGGTGACGGGGGCGACGAGAGAGATTCGTTGGCCACCGTATGCCTCACTTGCTAGTTGCGCAGACAGGAATTCTACATGAACATGTAAGTGAAAGAGTAGCGGAAACGGGGGGAAGGACGGGGGACCTGTGTAGATCCCAATAGTATCACCCAACGCTGAGCCGATGATTGTCCCGCGGACTTTATCGAGAACTCTTGGCTGCACGGCGGGGAGGTAGTCCAGAGATGTTGTCATTTTGCATGAAGGTGAGATGTGGGGAAGGAGGGGTGGGGGGTATAAGTAGGGATGGTCTCGCTTAATTGCTGTCTGACGTGTGTGCCCGGTTGATGTACTCTTACTAATGCTGTGCAACGTTGCACGATGTGTACGGCATTTGTACACTGCAGGAGACGAGTACGCAATTGTTGACGCACAGCCTGGAGAGTCGCTATCGTTTGTTTAGCGAGCGGGTGTTGTGGAGTGCGGCTGCGTGTATGTACCTAGGAGAAAGAAGCCCTCAGGCAAGGTTTCCAGTTGTAACTAGGGCACAACCCTAGACAAGCATGGACAACATACTGCTATCCCTTCGTCCTTCGCCGCCAGACACCACCAGTCGGTCACATGCAACTCACTTCTTAAAGTGAGAAATGTTCGCGTAGGGTGAATATTAGTCTACACTTATTTGCCTTCGCTGCTGCTGACTTGCCGCAGTACCAGTGAACATCCGCAAGTCGGAACTTGTACCGTTGTACAGCCGACTTTCCGGCATCCCTTCCAGAGCTTCAATTCAGCATGCTGCAAAGAGACTCCACATACTTTGGGACATCGTACGCGGAACGGAGATCTTTTGGGATTGTTTTTTTTCTCCAAAACTACAATCGACCAGTCTTTCCGCTGCACCTTCTACCAATGCTGTTCGAATTCCATCACTCCACTCAACGTTCGAAATCACCCAAAAACGCTCTCACCCAACAAATCACAACGTTGTTGTCAAAATCTTACTGCTAGCCCCCTGAAACCATGTTAAAATACATTTGATTTCCGCCGACGACGTCAGGAAAGGAAATTATGCTATCACTGTACAGGACTTCTTAAGGGTATCTTCTTCAAATTTTGCTCTCAGAGTTCTTAGAGTTCTCAAATTTCACCGCCTCTCACATCTACTGTATCGGCTGATGAATAACGAACGTTACCAGCCACCGTATGTAGCTTAGAAAATGTCAATTGAGGTTGGTTTGCGAATTAGGAGGTTCAGTCATCTTATTCGGGATAATGATGTGATCAATATGCTTTAAGAGCCGAGTTACGCTGCCTCTTGAATGTTTCCTCCGTTGCTGGAGGGATCATGAGAGACAATGAATGGATCGGACAGCAGTGGGGTTGCAGAGTGCGGTGATTGGTAGGATGGTCTTTTTTTCCGCTCTCATACTCGCTGTTCAAGCTTTATGCCATTCCGCCTTGGTTCTCTCCCAAAAGTTGTCATATGGAATCCGTTCGAACGCCAACTGCAGCTGTCATTTTCAGACAGCGGTTTGCTGTTCATCCGTCAGTACAGTATCTGGCACACCGCGAGCGATACATATAATCTATAGCTATAGAGTAAGTGCAAGTTCATGGTTAGGGCTGGCATCCACGCAATTTGCACCCCCACGGTGATAACCTAGGACGCCGGACAATCACCAGTCCCTCGTTTCATAAAGCGTTTGACCGCTGGATTATCGGCGGCGAACGCGGCGAGCGTTGATCGAGCTACTTGTTGCATCCCATACGAAAAATCGTTCCATCTGCAGATAGGGTGTCGATCGCACGCTCCATCGGCAGAGGGGTCAGCCGGTCGCTGATCTGTGTCTCCCCCCGTCCTGCTGTTATGTCTATTTGAGGATACTATTATCCGCCTGACCTCGAGCCTGTGCACCGGATGGCCGGTGCCTGCTGAGAGAACGGCTGGTTAGTTTTTGCGCATCAGTACCAGCGGTCACCCTCAGACTCCCGGGCCATTGCTTCCCCATACAGTCGGTGATAGTCCCCGCGACATACTTTCAATATACGATCGCTATTGGGCTACACACATTAGGAAGCAATGTGATTAGCGGATTCTCCTTTGCTACTCCGAGGCCTAGTGCCGACTCGGGTGCTCCGTCTTAAATTTGGAGGCGCAAGCGGGGCATTGAGAGATCTTTGACACGTAACCAAAGACATTTCCGTAACATGATGAGAAATCTCATGTATCTGAACTTGTCTTAGATTTCTTGTGATGGACAGTGATCTATGAATGGCTTCAGGTTATTTGCAATCATATCCCCACATGGTGGAGAATCAGCTCGTACAAAGTTTTCCGATTACCTGCGGCTTCTGATTCCATCTCATTTGCTCTATTGGACTAAATTTGTGCTGCATTTCGTTATCATATTGTAAATTTTGCGGCTTCCGCATCTCTCCGTGTTGATATCGATAATTTCGTGGAACTCAGGCGCTGTTTATCTCGTTTTCATCGAGTACCCTTCCGGCGGCCCGTCCCGACAGACTGTTTTGAACCCGCATTAGAATAAACTGATGTAGGGTACCACAACCAATCGAAACTCCTTACTAAAAGCACAATGCATGAAAATCCCGTCGCGGTGTTTATTGCATTAGAAGAAAAGTAATAGGTGTTTCTACACCTGGGAGTAACACAGAGAACCTCATAACTATGCATGGAATCGATTAATCGGACAACTCCAATGCATCCTTCATCGTTGAAAAATGTAGGAGCTGGAGCAGCGATCAGCGATTCCGCTAGAAGCATTTGGATATCACATATCAATTAGATGAACGAAGTGGAGAAGAAAAATCCACTGGCCATGGAAGCGCGATCATCCCGCATCTTAATTATTAGAATGTTGATATCGATTCTTCGGGACGTCACCCTATCTCCGGTGAACCTATCGGTTTCCATTAGTTCCGTATATAAACAATTGAAATCATTCTGAGTTGGGAACTACAGCTTCGAGCTTCTCCTTAACCTCAATCTCCTCATTTGAAAACCTCTTGCGTTGAGAATCATAGCTTTGGGCTTCTCCTTAGCCTCGGCCTTCTCGTTTGAAAATCTCCTCGAGTTGAGAATCACACTTCAAGCTTCTATTTAATCCCAATCATCTGATTAACGTCTACCATGGCCTCGGCATCATCTCGCCCCAAGGGGTCCCCATACGCGCACATTGATGCCCAGCACAAAGCAATTGGGGCATACTTCCTTGGCCCTCAGGCAGAGAACTACGACTATTACAAAGAACTTATTAACCTCATCGTCAATGACCACCGTGAGGCTCGGCAGGCTTATCACAGTGAAGATGGGGTATAATCGTCTTTCTCTTCAGGGTACATTAGGAATGAACTCGACTGATGGTATTTTGAATGTGCTATTAGGCTTTCGTCACACAGAACATGCAGTTCTCTCCGCCATTTCGGATGAGCATGGCAAACCTCAGATATGGCGTCGAAATTCTCTCGAACATTCTCAAACAGCACTCGGCTCCCTTCTGTTCACCGCAATACAGTGCGCACATGTGTATGGACACTAGTATGCCGGCTTCTCTGGCCTACTTTATGACTATGCTTTACAACCCCAACAACGTGGCCATTGAGGCTAGTCCAATCACTACGGAGCTTGAGCTTAGAGCTGGTCGACAACTGTGCAGGATGTTGGGGTATAAAGCATCGGAGGACATCAGCTTTCCAAACTATAACGGGGGTCCAGGGTTGTTCGACAAAGAGCGGAATTCGGCGGATGATCCTTCGGTCCCAGAAGCGTGGGGTCACATCACCTGTGATGGAACAGTTGCCAATCTGGAGTCAATTTGGTAATACTAACCTACTTCTCTATTTTTTCACTCTTAATAGTCGGTGCTGATTGTGTACAACGAAAAATTTAGGGCAGGTAGGTTTCTCCAATTGGCGATCATTGTATGAATTCACGATTGATACGCATACCTAGCGCGGAATTTGAAATTCTATCCACTTTCTTTGCTGGATGCAATGGAAAGCGACGCTGAACTCAAGAAGGTGCTAGAAAAGTTTGAGATCTCTACCTGCAAAGATGAAAAAAAGCTGTTCAAAAACCTTACTAATTGGGAACGGCTCAATCTTCGAGTCTCAACGATCCTAGAAATTCCAGAAAGACTTAAAAAGGAGTTCGGTGTCGCGCCATCCTATCTTGAGGGAGTTATGAAGCCCTTTTCGATTCAATCCACCGGGCAACAACACCTCGAAATAAAGCACGACGTGAAGGGTCCCATTCAATACATGGTTTCCAGTACAAGACATTATTCCTGGCCCAAAGGTGGCGGTAAGTAGACAATCCTCCCAGTTGTGCTATTTGATAACTTATGAAGATCTGTGGATCAGCCATCGTCGGAATAGGATCCAATAATATTGTGAACGTCCAAGTCGATAATGACGGACGTCTTGACATTGGCGAGCTGAAAAAACGTCTTAGCGGCCATGTCCTTGCTAGTGATGGCAAAGCGCTTCCAGATGAAGAAAAGAAGGCGGTTTTTGCAGTGGTAGCCGTCATTGGTCCCACCGAGGAAGGAGCTGTTGACCCACTGGATAAGATACTGAAGGTCAGGAAGTCGTTTGAGGAGCTATATGGCTTGACTTTTGTTGTTCATGCAGACGCCGCCTGGGGCGGATATTTTACTTCAACACTCAATCCTTCGTTGGAAGAATTACCGGGCCAGGATCGGGCATCACCAGCACCAGAGACGCCTGTGAGAGGAGATGCCGTACCGACACTCGCACTGAAACCGGAAACTATCACTCAACTCATGAGCCTTCGGGATGCGGACTCTATCACTATCGATCCGCACAAATCTGGGTACATACCTTACCCAGCAGGTGGGCTCTGCTATAGAGATGGCAGAATGAGGTATCTGCTTACATGGACAACCCCTTACATCACGCCTGGAACAAACGTTAGTGAGAGTATTGGCATATATGGTGTCGAGGGCAGGTTAGTCTATCCTGACGCATGTGTCACTGAACTGATTTTTGCCTAACACCCTATTCTTTTGCCAGTAAGCCTGGGGCTGCTGCTGCGGCGACCTTTTTGTCCAATAAGGTCATAGGCATTGGTCAAACTGGGTATGGCCGGTTGCTTGGAGAAGTCAGATTTACATCCTGCAGGGTATGTTTAATCTGATTTCTTTTCCATCTTTTAGGCCAGCGAGACGGTATTGCTAAAAAAGGTCGGCACTTTTGGGATTAGTTTTTTGCACAATGGTCTGCGATGGAAACGCAGAAAAAGCACTTCATCATCGTCCCATTCAACAAACTACCAGGAGATGAGGATAAGACCAAGGAGGAAATTCAGAAGAATATCCTTGAGAAAAGAAACAGCGAGATCATGAGCGATGAAAAAGCTATGGCGCTTCTCAGAACTATAGGTTCGGATCTGAACATCAACGCCTTCTGTTGCAATTTCTTCCTTCCAGATGACAAGGGCCCAAATGGCAATGGTGAATTGAACCAAGATGTTGAATAGGCAAATGATCTCAACAAACGCATTGTCGACAGACTATCAATTTCATCGCCGAAAGACGATCCAGCCGATATTGATCTCTTCCTCACTTCGACGGTGTTTGAGAAAGAACTATATGGAACGTGCGCGGAAAATTATAAGGCACGTGTAGGCGTCCAGGGGCCGAAGGATCTTTTTGTCTTGCGAAATGTGGTGATGTCGCCGTTTCCGACAGACGGTAACTTCATCAAAACACTAGCAGAAAAGTTCAAGGAGGTTGCCGCTGAAGAAGTTGAGGTATGTAATCTTTTTTCATCAACTTGTTTCTACCGGGGGTCGGGACAAGGTTTTGATCGTTTCTCCTTGGATATCAAACCGCCACTGACCGTGGCTGGGAGTTAGATCTCACGCAAACTCTGCACCAACAAGCAGATGAATCACTCTTTTATTATGTGTGGCCACCAGGCAATTTACCTAATATATGAACCAAGATTCTTGGAGGTGTCTTGCCGTCAGCAAGCTATTCTGAGTGTTGAACTCGACGATACAGTGATGCAACACTATAAGGATCTGAAGGAAAGATATCCTGGCTCAATAATTCGCCTAACCACCAACCATAAGGTCTATTTCTCCGATATCTTAGAGCAGAAGTGCTTCGAGTGGAACATGACAGTCGCGGATGAAAAGTATTTTCCACCACATAAAGACACCATGAAGCGCAATATTAACTTTCACTCTAGGACATCAACAAGCGGATTGAAGGTCTCTAGCTCTAATGTTAAGAAATTACTCCTTAAATCACTTCAGACGTCGAAATGGGATGATGGATATCCGCAAGATAGTGTCCCGTTCTACCTGTTCGGCAAAAGTCATGAGCTACACATCGAACACAAGATTGTCCGCAGTCCAAACATTCAACTATCAGCCGGCAATATTGAGCACAGCTTTGGCTCAGAGCTTTTCAAGAATGAATACGAACGGCCTCTGTTTCTTGTCATTAAGGGACCTTATGGAAACCCATTCCGTCCTGGGTCAAACTTTGCTGAGAGCAATACCTTTGGTTTCAAGCTCGGCGAATCATTCGATGCAGAGGTGTACGAGAGTGAGGACAGTACAATACCCCTTTGCTCCGGGAAAATTGAACTCAAAAAAGGCAAAACGGTCGTCTTCACCGACAAACATCGCCTCAACAGAAACCCGCTCAGCAGGGTTATATCTGATGAAGAAAGAAGGGGTAAATGGTCGAAGGAAGTGGACAAGCAGCTCGGAAGATTCTAAAGACGTACTAAACCATGAAGCCTATTGCTCCAACTGAAGGTTTCGCTGACCTAGAAGGTAGTGGTCTAGATATTCGCTCGCTATCCTACAGTTGTATGTTGTGTGGGGAGTTAGCCGTCGGACGTTGTCTTGTGTGTTGGGGCTTTGGGTTATGCATTTCAGAGGATTTTCTTGGAATAATCTCTGGGAATATTGTGTGCATTTTTTCTGAGAGCCTGTCGTAAGAAGATTCATACTCGGAAGGAATGGAAAGGATGGAACTATTCTCCGAAGTAGATTGCCGTCGTCATCGATACCGTTAACGTGTGACGTGACATTTGCTGGTGTTATTTGTCGTGGGACGACAAAGTACTTAGTCAATTGATAGCATAAATCTGATTTTCCCAGCTGATCCTCGGACCCAGGAGTTCGCGGGGAACTTCGATAAAGATGAGGACTATAGTGACAACGCTACCCGGTTGCGAATCCCATACAAACCGACGGTTGCGACACGGTCAGGTGAACCCTTGTCGAGATTTTACCAAGCAAAATTATTAGATTCGCAACTTGGAGCTGTTGAAGAAGATAAGATGGGAAGATTTAGATTAGATTACATTTATTTAGCTTAGAGTGTGGCTAATCGATTATGATTAACGGACATAGCTAGGCCACTTTAATAAATTTATCAAGACGTCAAGAGTAGATGAGATTGATTAGATAACAGACGGATAGATCTGCTAGCTCCCATGCTGAGTCGACGATAGTACATAATCGAGACTCGGAGCTAATTGAAGCTCCATTCTTTTCACTTTCCATCTTGTGATACACCCAGATGGCTAATCAGCGTATTCAAAGCATTATTTCATCATTATTAAAACAGAAAGATCTCCATTATTTGCAACATAAGTTCCCACTAGTCAGTCTAGTACCGAACGTTCCTCCGGCTCCTCTTACGGTCATGAATGAATCCTAGCCCAGATAGGGTCATTAAGGGCATCTTCCCTCCGCTTGACACGTACATATAATGGATTTTGTTTCCATACTAAGTAATTGAGAAGCCCTTCTCCCCAAGTTTTCTGTGGATCTACCAACTCGAGGTCAAAAAGGTAAAGCAACTTGGTCACTATGACCCGCATTTGTTCCCAAGCTAGGCTGAGTGCGCTGTCAGCATTAATTCCAAAATGTGCGCTAGGCAAAACATACGTCTGTCCAATACACTGTCTAGGGCCTAGGCTGAACGGCTGCGAAGCGCTCTTCACGTCTGTGCTGTCTGGATCTAGCCATCTATCTGGATTGAAGGCATAAGGGTCCTTAAAGTACTCGCTGCTGCGGCTCATGGTGTATGCATTCGTACTGACTGTAGTCTGCACGATGAACAGACATCATTAGTGTTCTGAAATATGTACGAGGTATCATCATGTATACTTACACCTGCTGGGATGTAATGTCCGTCCACAGTTTCACCAGGGGAATATCGAAGCATTCCCCCAACAGCCGGAAACAGAAGCCGCAAGCTTTCTTTTATACAAGCGGTAAGGTATTTGCAGTCGGAGAGCAATGGCGCAGTGATTTCGTCAGAGGTTTTGAATAGAGGGATGATTTCATCCCGCAGCTTTTGAAGTATTGAAGGTTGGTGACTATTGTTAGTCAGTTATGATTAAAGTTTGAGGGGTTGGGTGATAAGACATGATACGGTCAATTGTGCCGATCACAACACTGGCCGATGTGCCACTACCGCCGAGGCTGCGCATTATTAGTATCAGGAGAATGTCGTGAGAGCAAAAATAGCCAGAGAAAGCGGGTGATAACATACAGGATTTGACTGAGATGAGCCGCGATTTGGTCAATGCTTACTCCTTTGTGATCGGCGTCTTTCAGAAAATAGGAGATCATGTCGGGACGTTCCTTAAGGACCGAATTTTGATCGATGCGTCTATCATAACGTATTAGAAGCGCATACAGAAGTTGATAGTGGGCAGCGCTGATAGGATTGGGTTATACCTCTTGGTTGCAGCCTTGATCATTTCTACGTATTCGTCACGGTCTGCGAGCATTGATTTCGGAACAAAATATTGTAGCAAAAACCTAACTGGCATATACCGATTGGCGGCATCGATATATGCGGCGAAGTCTTCTAGATTTTAGAATATAGCCAATTTATGGTGGGCGGATAAGGGAAGTTCGCACTAATATTGTTGTTGACCAAATTCACATAGTAACTCTCTCCACCTAGAAATAAATAGATTAGCTGTTGCGAAAGTAGAAAATGTGCTGGATATCGCAGGGAAGGTGGATGGGCAACATTGAACGTATCCTCGCAGTGTAAGTCGCAAGCCCGCCCCATTGATGCCGGTGCTAAAATCAACTGCAAAGAATCGATAAACCACGAACCTTTATCCATGACGCCAGAAGTTTCTCCAAATACCAAATCCGCCATCACATCATATAATAAGTTATGCATCCACACCGATATATCCACACCTTTAGCGGTGGTCCCTTCCTTTTCAAGTGCTCTTACCAATTTATCGACACCAATAAGCAAGAGTTTTTCGAAGTCCCTGATCGCTTGTTTGGAGAATATTGGAGCTAGGAGTTTTCGTTGTTGACTGTGAACCACGAAATCTGGCTCTGATCCTAATCCGTGGTGTCCGAAGCCTCCGCTAATGATTTGATACATTTCAGTCTTTATGAACTGCTTCCGGTCTTTGGATTTCCCGTAAATGTCGTGCCAGCTCGTCGGGGTTGCGAATGACAAGTCGTTAGGAGATAACCGGACGATTGGGCCTCAAGGGCCAATCAGCATCAAGTAACTTAGTTCAATAAGATGGGTGTATATACTCACCATATTTTTCATGTACCGCTTGAATACGCTGTGCATTGTAGCCGGAGACGAAAGTGCGGCAGATCCAGATCTGTGATTATTTTTAAGTACGAAGGATAGTGTGTAGTCCATGATCTGTTCATAACCTTACCTGCGATACCCTTGCCAGCCATGGGCCGGGGAATTTGGCCAATGGATGGAAATAGAGATGATAGATACAGAGGATGACACAGTAGAAGAAGAAAAGCGCTCCTGCAGCAAAAATATTCTGCAAAGCTTTATTTTCCGGTAGGAACTCGAAAATAGAGCAGTCGCGAAAGTAGGATGATATTGAAGCCATGGGGGCTCTATGTGGGTCTGGCAGAGGATTCACTGACACGGGTGGTCGGGATAATTGAAGACTTTATATAATTATGCCCTGACAAGTAAAATCTGCTGTGTGGGCGCTAAGTGAGGAGGATGACAAGAGTGAAAAGTAAAGAAATTAGCACCATATACTGGCCACGATCGCCGCTGTAAAGTAGGAAAATAGGGCAGAGAGGTTAGACTTTTTTGGCAATGCATGCAGCTTGCCTCGAACGTCCCCTATGCACCAGAACCAATGTGCAAAGGCCACGACTGGCACCCCGAAGAAGCACTGTGTTGTATATTCGGATGTTCTAGCTTATTTTCGCTCATTGGTCCCCAGGCGTAGCATTGGAATGGTTGCTGTTGGTCTGTTCAGGTCTATTGGTGGGTCTGGGCAATCCATAGACGGTCCGATATCCATCACTGGCCCAACTGTGGATCCTCGAATGGCCTGCCTCCTGCGTGAGATATTTGTATGCATAAAGACCTCGTATGATAGATATGTAATTACGTAAAGTGTGACAATTCATTCATGTTGCGCACAGTGCTCCGAAGCGGTCAGATCGACCGCCCGGCAATCTACGGATTCGAAGACCAGTCAGATGCAGTCATAATTTTGAAAGCCACCTTTGGCATAGATGGGTCCGGTTGCATGTAGCAGATATCTAGCGTATGTACAGAGCCTATAGATATCTACGCTAAGATATCTAGATACTGGACCCTTTCTAACACTAGTAAAAGCTAAACATAGATTTCGCAGTAGTATATATACTGCCCTGGATCCTGCGGATGAGACCTCCAAAAAAACTTTCAACACCGCAAGCTACTTCTTTTACTGTACCGAATGAGACTTAGTCTTGGCATGCATGACCTGAGTTGGGATATGGCGTGCAGTCGTAGTAGGATAGGAGGTGATCACGTGCTACGGTTTAGTAGCGAGTAGTAGATTTCATAGATATTTATTAAGTCTATTAAATGATAAACGGGCAAGAAGGTCATCGATAAACTGCCCTTAGCACAGATCGGCCCGGTCGAGGCCTATATCTAGCCGATCTGACCCCTTCGGTTCACTAGTTGCGCATGCACAGCTATTATTCCTCACCCTTTTCGACAGAGTTCCTATGCCTCTCCACCGGTTCATCTTACAATATCGTTCTGTTCCTAAATTCCAGAATCTATTTCACACCCTATCATCAAATTTGAAACATAACGCATGATATCAACCCCTGCATATAGTAATATCTCCTACTTTATACCACACCTCAATGCTTTTCGGTGATTGGTATTTGTATGGACACGGGAGCATACTGGAGGGAGACTAGACTGGAGGAAGGGTGGGGCACACGTGGATCCGCAGTTGGGCAGGCCCGTGGTGGATATCGGGCCGTCTATGGATGGCCCGGGTCTAATAGACCCGAACAGGTCGGATTGCAATAGAAACGGAGCGTTCCCCGCCCTGATTTATGCAGTGTGAGTCTACAAACTCGCATCTCCACTCCATCTTATCTCTTGAGAAGTTGCCCCGATGCCTCGCTAGAGGTTGTAGATCATGAAACTGCAACTTTCGAGCCTGCGCAGAATTTGATGCGTCCGAAATATTGTTAGCCTGTTCAAGACTCCCGGAGCTAATAGTCGTCTCGTTTCTATACTTACTGGATTTCGTGGCGACTCCAAGGCCAATGAAAGTGCTGTCTGCTCGCAAAGACTTACAGATTCTGCTGTCTAGGACAAGTGAGGGTTTGCGGTATATCCCGCTCGTAGATATATGCCGGGATATAAATTCGGGTTGGGTTTTGTAGATGCTGTTCTATGGACCGCTTGAAGAGAGATGCAGAGCATTCGAATCGATAAGTTCTGGTAAGCGCGGTAGCAGTGCTGCAGCTGTAGGCGAAAGGTTAACTGAAGGAAGCACCTCTTTTTCGTATCTCCCTGCGTGTATGTGCTCTCTAAAGTCCTTTCACTTTTTCTTTGTGTGGCCACTTCATCACATGCTTACCGCTCCGGGTGCATGTCGCATCAACCAATCACTGTTTCCACCTGAAAGCACCTCTTCACTAGGTGCATCCTGCCGCAGTGTCTAACTTCCAAGATCCACCCGAGATTACTCGGATCTGCGAGTAAAGGATTGGACGCTCTTGTGCTAGTATTTGCTATGTATGTTGACTAGGGAATATCTGATGAGGAAGTCAGTACACTTACGCTTTGCAATGCTATTATTCAAGTCACATTTTTACCTGAACCCGCTCGTAGCGCCCTCACATATCGCTGGTCCTGTATGGGTTTGCTTACCAGAACAGGAGTTGCGGTCCTTTATATAGACTTCAGAGCAGTGCCTCTATGATACTATACCGGCACTTTCCGCGCGGGTGGGACCGCATACTCTGTCTAGCTCGTTAGCACATGTATAGGTAAATACTGCGTGAATTGCTTTTGTTCTACTGGATTGCTATCTAACTTCCGAAGTGTCATGGCAGTGTCGAGTTGGTCCACACTTTATGCAACAGTAATTTACCATGGATTAAGAGATCGTTCAGAAGACCCCGGGGTCCACTCGATAATAGTACTTTTTCGCGTAGCAGAAAATAGGGACAAGCGGGGCAGGGTCCAGTTTGTAGCAAGGATAGATAGTTCGGACATATTGGTGTGAATTTAGAGAGAAGTTCATGTGGCGCGAAAGCGAGTACTAAATCACATGGCCTTGGGTGTTTCGTACGGCAGTCTGAAAATGATGGGATTTATTAACATGAGCTCCATATGATTGCTTTTGCTCGGAGGAAGGAATAAATGGAGAAGAGAAACGGGCCGGAAGCGTGGAGAGAAGACAGTTAGTAGACAAAAGTATTGGTGATCCCTGCAAACCACACCGAAAATGGCCGAAAATTGTAAATTTCAAGCAACTTAATGAGGCTCTTAGATACTGTTAATTTGTTTAGAAAAATTGTAGAAATTTTCCAAGCTATTGAATAATTAATAGCCCAAGTTTGAGCAACATTTAATTATGTTGTGGTTGTGAAGAAGAAGTGCAAAATAAGGGGAATACTCAAATTTGTCAAAACTGCTTACTAAATGGCCCAATTTGCAGGGGTCTTGCCAAACTAAGGTGTATGGCTTCAATAAAACTACTATACATCAACTATATATTGATGAAAATTCTTTAAACTTCAGTAACATTCGCTTTAGATGACTGAGATGCTGTCAGGAAGTGCTTTAGTGAATCAAATATATTTGGGTGTTGCAGAGGCCACTTGAAAATGCTCATTTTTGGCCATTTTGGCTAGGTTTGCAGGGATTACCAATACTTTTGTCTACTAACTGTAACATTAAGGAGGGAAAGAGCGGCAAAAGAGTGAAACTTGATATATCTATCCCGTTTGACCGATTGCAGGTGGCCGTTACGGCCCTATGTGTCCCGCTACTACATCCGCAGCCCCGAAGTCATATCTACTCAGTTCGCTCGTGGCATAAGTTAATTTAGTAAATTTACCACTCACAATCATTCCATTTTAACCATAGAGATCTCACCTACAGGTAGCCTCATGTTATATCAGTGTCTGGAATTGTTGTCTCTCATCTCACCACGCTCCTGGCCGTCTGCCGAAAAAGATTTGTAAAGTATGATTACCCGGGTTCGTATGGATGCTAAATACACAGACTCCCGCAATTATAACCGGGCGTGCCTACCAAACAACACTCCGATACCTTTTCCGGTGGATCTTCAAGACCAAGAGGTGGCTTCTACCTCCACACACCTTTCGACAAAGCGAGCCTGTACTTCGTATTTTCATCTCCCGGCTGGGAACCATATGCACCATTCACACGACCCTCAGAAATAAGGACGTAGATGTGATCGAAAGACATTGCTTGGGCGAGTCCAGCCCAGTTGTTCTGGAAATCGAGAATCACGACATTTTCGTTTTGGGTATCAGGCGAGAGTCGGCAGTTAAGGTGGACAGCATCTGGTTCACCTGAAAGCCCATACCGCTTATTGAGCAAGCGACGGATGTCCTCCCACAAGGTTAGAACAAGGCGAATCTTCTTGTGTATGCCTTACATGATAGGACGAGATCGAGCTGCGAGGAACTAGGGAGTTACAGCCTCTGACAATGCTCTTCAAAGTCGAGCCATCGAAATTGGCTTCAGCCACAGCGACAAAGCCAGAAGGTACTTCCGGTGCAGGGGCGCTCATCTGTTGCATTCACTGGTCAGTCGTATTCACTGGTAAGCGGAAAAAATATGGAGGGTTGTAACCTTGGAAAAAATGATAGATATCTTCCCACTATGTGGTGAGGAGGGGTTTCAGGTACTTGAAAACTGGGAAGAGTAGCGGAATCAGCGCTGTCGCTATTGGAGGTCTGGGAGCTGATAGATGTTGTGGGCTTGTGGTTCTTGTGGTAGAATGTTGGAGGGCTTGTCGAGCGGAACGATCAAGCGAAGGATTAGTTGAAAGCCCACAGTTCAAAGCCCACAGTTCACTCAAGTCTTTGAGAGAAAAATTATTGTCACATTTGGAAACTTGTTCGACTGCACCTAGCCCCCTAGCGTTGGGTTTGATGGGCAAACTCGGCGCTGCGCTTCTTGCCAGAGCAGGCATCTCTCGTTCAGCGCAGCAGAGTGCTTATACCCCATATTTCCCCGTGGGTTGGGCCTGCACCTAATTGTTAGTAGAACAAACTTCAGTCTTGTCCTATTCAACGAATTAACGCAGCTTCCCATCAGATATCAAACTCCAACAAAAGGCTCAGCTACTCCCCAAAGCGCATTATTGATAATCGCATTGTGCCATGTGCTTCAGTTCCACCGGTAGTTATTTAGCAAATCCTTCCAGCACAAAGTCTCAAGACTTTCAATCCCATCTCCGAACCCAAAACTGACCAACAGCATGGCCGAGATACAGAAGAAGCTGGATGAACTGCTTGAATCAGCAGCTCAACCACAGTCGCAGCAGCAGCTATAAAATGTATTACCGACCAATCCACCGGAGAGGTGCGCAGAAAGGATACGGAGGAGGCCCATGTCTGAAAAGATGCCGAGGAGTGCCAGAGAGACAGCAGCGGGATGACGATGGATAGTTTCGAAAGGACACTAGGTTCTGCCAGTAGAACCAAGGCCATCCGAAGTACCGCTTCTGCTCTTTCACCCTACTAACTCCTCCTCCTACCCTCTCCATTCGAGGTTCGAAAGGATTACTCGGAGGATTCCGCACCTATATTTGACGTGGCCACGACTCCGGGCGTTAAGGTGCTTGTACCCTCCCTCTGTGAGCTGCGGATCGATGTCTCTTTATCGCATCTCGAATAATATCTAGGAATCTGGCAAGATTAGTGAGATGATCTCGAAGACTGGTGGGAATCATGAGGATTGGGTACTGGTATTATGTGCCCTTCGTTGCTGAAAGGAACTTAGTTAATGTGTGGTAGCTTCCGCCTTGTGTCCATACTTGGTTTATCCCTACTTTCCCCACTATATAACACACAAGGACGCGAAATTCGATTTCACGAAATGACCCGGCCGGGGGAGATATGGTAAGCTTGCGAGCAACATACGCCCGAAGGAGCCGAAGGCGAGTTCGGCCAACTTTGAGAGAACCAGCAGATGTATGGAAACATATTTTCGGGGTACCGTGTGGTTTCCACACGCGTGTTCCCTTGTATTTTTACATTTTGGAAGACGACTTGTTGCGTTTGACATCAACACAAGCTCTGATCCACCTTCCGTGCTTGATCGACTTACACTGGCGAGCGACAATGCATATGCTAGAGAGTACCTACTAATTAATCAAAACCAACAAACAACAGTTGCAATTAGTAGAACGGTAACCCATAGGCATGTACTTTCTGCATTGTAATGTAAAGTAAGTCTTCATTAAGAAATTATATATTTAATGTCCCACATCCCTGGTATTTTGTGTTTTGTAGTCGGATAACCATTGAGAGCGGGCGAATGCAGTCTGCAGCTGTAGCTGCTACCCAACATCAATGAATTGTAACAGGGCGGCTAAGGGAATTAGGCGAGCCGTACGAGCCTAGGTCAATCAATTACTCGGTTCATCTCAGTTCAAAAATTGTATAAAATCTATTGTCACACCTGCGCCTACTTGTTGAACATCTGGTAGCGAGTTGCAAAGGGTGGCACCAGCATACCCAAAGATTACTCGAAGATTCTTTATATATCCCGAGTCTTTTCTCTCTTCTCTCTGTATCATCGAATACGCGCATATGGTTCTCCCCTCTATATTACAATAGCATCTATTGCCAACAAAATGAATGATTGATATCGTACGCGCCAAGCCAATAGTGACCGGGGTCTGGGTTTGTTTGTTTGTAATCATATTGCATTCGGCCGCTGGCGGCCATGGCATATCCCGTACATATTTCCTCCCCGCTTCCTTCGTAACGTAAAGAAACAAAAGCAAAGTCGCGAGTCCTCATCTCCAAAACAAAAGAAAACCGCCAAAAAAAACAACATCAACTTTTACACCCCCCCATCACTCGACTCCTCGTGATCTGAGTTCTCCGCCTCCTCCACCACTCCGCTAATTCTGCCGACATCTGTACAAGATAAAAAATCCATCAGAGCCCGCGAACATTTTTCTTCTGCAAAAACGAGAGACATTGGCAATGAAATCTTTGGCTTCTTCAAAACCTTTTCAACTCCCTCATATCCATCTTCCCCCTCTTGCCCATCAACCCAAAGCCTTTTTTGTTCTCGTTTCCATCTTTTACACCACTTAAAAAGGTGGTCTCTTGTCTGATATTCATGTCCACACCACCAACATTTCATATCACTTCTTTTTCCGATCCGCAGTAGGTATTTCGCAATCAGTGCATGTCCTGACTTAAGCTGATAAAACCTCGCCGCAATCGTCTTTTTGGCTCCCATCACTGCACTGTTACCCCCCCTTTTCACCAAATCATACCGATAACTGTGCTTTGACTTCTTCCCTAACTTCTTTATTTCTTCTTTACTTTCTTCCCACTTCACCTCAGTCAACCTTCGGCTAACATGGGAGAAAGAAACATAATCTAGAAACGGTAGCGGATTTTGCGTTTCGGTATAACTGCCGCAATACTTATACGCCGCCTTTGTTGCCTGTTGATCCGCTTCTTCGTTGCCTTCTATCCCTTTATGAGCAGGTACCCATCGGTACTCCACCTGGATATTTTTTCTGACTAACGCGTCGGTCCAGTTCATCGTTCGTAGCGCTAGTACCTGTCCTGGTCCTGGCTCGTCCGATTGTATTCGTCTTAAAGTTGCCTGGGAATCTGTAAA
>Ga0307515_10001465_pt1 | contig 53030 bp, 50 predicted proteins | sample 17_EM_MG_FD_194513 | JGI IMG/M metagenome (GOLD analysis project Ga0307515, IMG submission 194513) | Populus trichocarpa ectomycorrhiza microbial communities from riparian zone in the Pacific Northwest, United States - 17_EM | ecosystem: Host-associated > Plants > Roots > Unclassified | place...
CAGCGGGGTCAGAAGTTGAGCGGGGTCAGAAAGGTTGTGACCCCGTTGAACTTTGTGACCCCGCCGAGTTTTTCCGTGACCCCCCCGAGCTGTAAGCCCGAGCCTTATAAGCCTTATTATATTACCGCCGAGGCCCTTAGCCTAATTAGGTAGTAGAAGGTCGTGGGTTTAGTTCCTATTAGTAGCGTGTTAAAAACATTAAAAAAAAAGGTTATTTCCTATTAAATTACGTATTAGTAAGGCTTTAAATTAATCGTGTTATTCTTATCTTATTTTTAACGCCCTAAGTTATATCAAACCTATATATTTATATCGTGGCCTAATAGGCCACTTAAGAACTTCGGGAAAATTGGTATAATTATATTAGGCTAGCTCTAAATTAAATTAAAGCAATTATAGAACTTACTATACTACTACGCCGTAGAGACTTTGCATTATAATACCTGCAATTTAATTAAATTATAACCCCTTCTAAACCTTATAATTGAATATTTTTATATATAACACTATGCTAAGGCTTACAATACAAGTGCAAATCACGACTCAAGCATGGCTGAATTACGACGCCGTGGCTCTGCTAATTAATTAATATATAGCTCTAAAATTAAGATCTACAACACTAAAAACAAGCTCCAAGCCACTAATTTTACATTGGCAGAATCGAGCTTGGCAAAAGATTCGGGCAGTAAAGTTACTGCCAAGTGTTACTGCCCGGATCTTGGCCGGAAAGGCAATATTAATTTTCATACCTGGGGAATGGCAACACAATACGTCGTTGTTGATGAAAATATGCGTCCAAAACTCTTCGACGGGCCATCATTTTCAAATTTCTCTAAGGAATGGAAGGAATTTGCCCGTGAGTTAACGGACAGTGTGCCGAGTCTGACTATTCCTATCGTAAAATGGTATCGACGATCCAATAGTCCGACATCACCTGCACTGAGAGATAGATCAATTCTCAATTGCTATAATGACTTCAAACACAATGAGGCGAACATTGATGCGGATCCTCCTCCACCTTGGATACGATACGATACCCCGGACGGCTATATGTATAAGATAAAAGAAGCAATACACCAAGAATCCCCGATGTACAAATGCCCGATATATTCGTCTGATATGATTTCAACTATCTCTGAGGATGAGACCATTCCTTTGCCCATAATTTATGGCCGGGTTAAGAGAAGATTTCTGCGCCTTGGAGCGAGTTCCGGGATAAGATTGAAAGATGTGACATCAATGAACAACAACCCTAACGCAATGCCCAATTTCCAGCTACTGTCACTTGACAAAAAGGTACAGATCGGCACACTGACCGTCAACGTCGTTAACCAGGAGACCGTCAATGAAACTAGCGCTACATCAAAGACGATTGCTGCTCGACTTGGCCTCCAAATTGATGACAATCACTCCGTGATTGAAGTGATAGTTATCTCTGCTGGTGAGTGCAGCTGCAAGGACTCCGGTGCAACGATATATTTTGAGCTGTACCTGTGGGAGATGGACAGGGCGAGAGACTCTCCCGATGAGGTATACCGTTATTATAATGTGATGTTTATTCTTCGGCGGGAGGACAATGTAGCGGAGAGAATGGGAATTGGGAGGGCTGCGAGGGATTTATGGGACGAAGAAGGTGACGAAGAGATAGGTGTTGCACTGGGCTAACAATGGAGACTAGCCGGAAGAGGAAATTCGCCAAAATCGGTGGCCAGGTTGCCTTCCCGTAGTTTACACCTAAAAATATATACTAGCGTCTATATATTGCTTGGCAGTATCCATCTCAGCAACGCACAATGCTGAGACCTCCTGCAATATTCGCGAATATCGAACGCAGTCACTACGTAGCTAATTCGCTTTTAATATCGCTAAACTCATTAATATTCATCATTTATTTATCATTTATTCGTTTAAGAATTATTTTATAACGCTATTACCGCTTATAACTAACTAGGATATTTATATACGTGCACAATCCCAATAAGCAAACCCACCTAAATAACCTACCTTAACTACACCATCGTCTATAACCGCTATACCCTCCTCTATTAGTCCTATACCGTCCAAAGCTAATATATACGCCGCTGCCATAGAAGAGCATAAAATTGCTAAAGAGTAAAGGGAATAAGCCTAAGATAAAAGGGAGATTTAGAAGTATAAGGAAGAGCGCAAAGCCTACCTAGCGGAGGAGGCTCACTAGCATAAATACCACCTAGCTTAAATAGCTTAATTATAGTTAGGCTTAGCCGCTTCGGCCTTATAAGCTACTGCAATAGCTACTATAGCTAATGTCCTTAGTAAGCCTCTCCCTCTTAGCATAAAGTCGCTTAAACTCCGCCTTCCTGGCGTTATAAAAAGGGATTACCTAGACATTTTTAAGGGTACCTTTAATCTAGTAAACCTCGCCTACTTTTAAGTCTATACCGCTTAAATTAAGATTACTAATAAAATATAGATTAAAAATAGTACTCTAGTTATAAGGAAGGTAAAGGTAAATAGGAAGCTATTTATAGATAAAGGCGTCTAATTTAAAGGTTTTACTAACTATATAGTTATTACTAGCACCCTCTATATATGCCCGCTAGACCTTATTACTAGTATACTTCTCTAAATAAATATAATTCGTACCTTATTAACTTAGTATATTTAGGTAGGTTATATATTTAATTTAATACTTAACTATTATATCTTTATAATAACTAATAGCTAACTAAAGCCCGCTAATTAGTAAATACCAGCCTAGTATACAGCGCTATACCTTATAATATCTAGTACTATCAGCTTTACTGCCTTAAAGAGACCTAGGTTAAATACCTCCTATACCTCTAATACCTACTATAAGTTTAATAGCAGAGGCTGCGATAATATAGCTTATAAATACCCGCATAAGTACTTAAAGTATAGTAAAGATTACACTATATTATCTAAAGCTTGCGCCTAGAAATAGTAAGGCAAACCTTATAAAGTAGGGTCTAGCCTAATAATAATATTAACTTTAATTATACGCCTAGGACCTAGGCTAAATACGTCACTATTATTTCCTACCTTTGTAAAGGTAAAGGCTCTTTACCACTCTCTATTATCTCTAAGGATCTTAGCGTAGCACTCCCTTTTATCTAACTACCCAGGCAATCTATTAGCTATTTTAGTAGGTATCCTAACCTATAGCTATAAGATAGGAGTTAAATTTATTCCTACCCTAAGATCTTATAGAAACTATAACTCCTCTTAAAATAATACCGACCTTATTTCTAAGAAGATAATATTAAACCTTAAAAAAGGATATATTAAAATCGTAATAGGGCCTATTATAGTCTTACCTCTTAGCCTAGTGCTAAAATCGGATAGAGGATACCGCTAAATTCACAATCTCTCCTTTTTACTAGTATCTTTAGTTAATAATATAATCCTAGAAGAATATAGAGCACTAATATACACTATAATTACCGCTATTTAAGCCTATATTATTTCTGCAGGTTATAGATATCTGCTGCTTAAAAGAGATATTAAAGACGCGTTTTATATAGTCCCCCTATCTTATAGGGTAAGAACATTAATAGGCTTCTCCTAGGAAGGTATTACCTACCAGAAATGCTACTTATCCTTTAGTTTTTAAACTACGCCGCTTATATTTAACCTCTTCGCGAAAGGCCTATACTAGATACTCTATTTATAACTACCTTATAAGGTAAAACACTACCTAGATAACTTTATCTTTATCCTTACTAACCTAAATAACTTAGCGGCTATTACCTAGACTTACATCTCTGTTACTAACTTCTTAGGTATCCCTTAAAATAGCTCTAAGGATATAGCAGGAACTATTATTAAGGTTTTAGAATATACTATTAACACTATATAAATACAAACGCGATTATTACTATAGAAATAATTATACGCTATTAAGAAAGTTATTACCGCACTTTAATACGGCTTATTATTATTTCTTTAAGCCTAGTAGCTTACGGGCTACCTTATAAAGTACGCCTACGTAATTAAACTTAGTTAATCTTACTCTAAATTCCTTTAGATCTTTATTACTACTTAGCTAAAGACTCTAGTAAATAAGCATAAACCTAGGTAATTTAGCACTAAGTTACAAAGTAACTTATATATTTAGCTTGACCTACTTACTATAAGTAATAGGGTATTATTCTTTAACGACGTTAAGTATGCCTATATTTATCTCTTTACTAACACCTTTACCCAGTTTAGGTTTAGCAGCTTTTACTTCTTTAAGGAACTTAAATATAAGGATAACTAGTAGTAGTACATAGCTAACCTCCCTTAATCTTAGGCGTTTAGTATATTACCTAAGCCTAGTTAATAAGTAGACTATATTAATCTAAAAGAGATGCATGCTATTACTTACGCATTTAATCTATAGTCTACTAACTAGTAGTATAGCGCGCTATCTATTCACACTAATAGCATAGTGGTTTACTATAGTATTAAGAAAACTATTATCTATAGCGTAGCAAACAAATCGCTCCGTAAGATTATGCTAGCTGCTATAGTGTGAGGCAGTATTGCCAGGGTGTACGGTAGGGAGCAGGCAAGCCGAGCATGAGTCACATAGGGAGTCGATGGAAGAGGACGATATGGTAATGAGGGTAGGCAATAGCCTCGTACGGAGACGAACCGATGGGGGAGGAAGGAGGCTGCAAGCCCGAGGAGCTTATAAGGGGTGGCCAAGGCCTAGCCGAAAGCTAGCCTTGGCAGCCCCTGAGAGCTCCCGGGATGTAGCCGAGTAAGGGACCAAAAGTACCCTTACATATAGCTTACGATATTATAATATCCGTAAAGTAGATCCTAGGTAATTTAAATAGCTTAGTTAATATACTATCTTAATTTCAGGCTGCGGCTATCTATTAGTTCTACCTATACTAGGCCCTTAATTTATTACTACTAAAGCTAATAAGTTTTTAATAGGTGCTATAAACCCAACGGACTACTTATAACTACCTATAAGCTTTAAAGATAATATTAACGCGCTATTTAACCTCTACGCGCTCCTTCTCTAATACGGCCTTACGCTAGCAACCTATAGGAACTATTCCTTAGTAGTTAACAGCTAGGAGTTATACTGCGTACTTAAAGAAGTCTCCTCCTACCCGGCTAAGCCGCGTGAACTAGGTAAATAGATTACCCGCCGCGCGTTTAGTACCTCCTAGCTATAAATAGGCAGGCTTAAGGCCGAAACCTTATAAGCCTATATCTCCGTAATTTACTTACGCCACGTAGATTACGACATCTTAATTATAGTATTTAAGGATCCTATAGTACACCAATTACTTACTAGAGCAGCCGCTATCTCTCCCTTAGTAAAAAAGAATAAGCAACCTATTACTAGGGATATTCTAGCCTAGGTAGTAATATACGGCCTATTACTACTAGATATTAATACTAATGCCGCATTTACCCTCGCATTTGCTAGATTTCTATAAATAGGCAAGATTACGTATACTACGGCGGAGCTTAAGAACTAAACAACCTTTTTAGTAAAAAAAGGCCACCTAATACGATATCACCTTTACACCTAGTGGGATAATATTCCGCCTTAAATGGAGTAAAGCCGATAAGTAATACTAGGGCATTAACGTCGCTATCGCGGTAGTAGGCGGCCCATTATACCCAGTTGCTGCTATAATAAAGCTATTTAATAGGGACCCTTAACCCCTTAACTCTTCCTTATTTAGTCTTAATAGTAAACCCTTTGCCTCTTTAGGGGTTCGCAAGATCCTTTCCTCCCGTTTAGTAGCTGCTAAAATTAACCCAAGTAGCTACTTAAACTACTCCTTCCGCTAGGGCGCTACCTAGTTTGCTAAAGATTTAGAGTGTTTATATTAGCAAATTTAGTAGCTAGGTTAGTGGTTATTAGAAGCCTTTCGCCTATATATTAGGACTAAGACCACTAACCTCCGTCGCCTTAACTCTTACTTCTAGCATAGTATACCGCTTTTAGCGTAAGGATTACTAGGTAGTAGGTTAAAATATTAATATAGCCGCTAAGGCGCTAGTGGTAAGCGAGCTAATAGTGATTTTCTATGCCGGGCATAGAAAATCCTAATTGGTTAGCTTATAACTTAGGGTCTACAGAATATGGCAGAATATAACAATGTGGCAGAATTTGGCAGAATGCGACAATGTGGCAGAATTTAGCAGAATGCGGTAATGTCTTGTTGGGCGCAGGAGCTTCGCTTGGGGACATCTGGCCGCTTTAGGGCAAATCCTTAGCAGATTTAAGTGCTAGGTACTAGCAAAACTGCTAAAAACTAGCCCTAGAGCGACCTTATAGCCCTACGCCTCCCAATTATACAAAAATTAAATATCCCCTTACGTAACTGCGATAGATAGATACTAGCGTCTATATATTGCTTGGCAGTATCTATCTTAGTAACGCATAATACTAAGACCTCCTATAATATTCGCGAATATTAAACGCAGTCACTATGTGGCTAATTCGCTTTTCCTACCCGCCATCCCTTGCACTTAATATGCATTATATATAGATAGCGCTTTAAGGTAATTCTTTAGCAGGTGCTAGGAACTAGTAAAACCGCTAAGAACTAGCCTTAGTGCGACTACCACAGCTAGATAGTCTTGCAGCCATAGGCTTACGGTTAGGGACATCTGGCCGCTTTAGGGCAAATCCTTAGCAGATTTAAGTGCTAGGTACTAGCAAAACTGCTAAGAACTAGCCCTAGAGCGACCTTATAGCCCTGCGCCTCCCAATCATACAAAAATTAAATATCCCCTCACGTGACTGCGATAGATAGATTAAAATAGTTATGCGTCTTACTTTTAAAGGTATAAAATTCTACTGTTTAATCGCTAAATTAATATACGCTTTTAACTAGATGCGCTAAGGCAGTAACGCGCGCCTGCGAGTTACTATATAGATTAGTGTTATACTAAGCTGGATTGACGTTACGCTATATAAAGCTATTAAACCTCAATCGGCAGAAGGTGGTTTCTGTTTATAGGACGCAGATGTTGAAATAAACGAATAAATCAAGGTGGATTTTGTATTAACCCCAAATTAAAACGCAATAGAAAGCCGGTTTGAACAATCATAAAAAGAAACGAGCCGAACGCTATAGGCAGGTGCAAGCACCCGCGCACATTTCTGAAATTACACCCTGGTTGAAATATACTAGATATTATATTCATTTTGCACGCATACACCATGCCATAAACACATAACCAACCGTATCCTAACTCCCATTTAACCAATCAAATACCCTGCGCCCAGGCTAAATCAACTCCCCATCCCCCTCCTCCACGCCCAGCTCCCCCTCATCATCCCATTCCAACCCCTCCGCCGCCTCCTCCGCCCGCCTCTGCACCTCCGCCAGCCCGCTCACCTCCTCCACCCACCCACGCTCATTCAGCGCGCGCCGCACAAACCCCCAGCTATCCTCGCGATACAGCTTAATAATACCATCGCTGCACGCCGAACAGCAATCGTAAGGCTTACCCGTGATCAGCAGATTCGAGAAGGATGAGAGGAAGCCGCGGATGGTGTGCGGGAGCGCGCCGAGTGGGTGAACGAAGGGCGCGGGTAGGCCGGGGTGAGACGGAGGTGGGGGCGCGGGAGTGTTGGGCGTGCTGGCGGGCGCGTGGGCGCGCAGCGGGTGTTGCAGGACGCTGACGAGGAGCTCGACGAGGAGGGAGGAGGCGAGGGGTGCAATACCCGGGCGCGTTACTGTGCATTGCTGGTCGAGGGTTGCGTCTTTGATGGACTAGGGGTGCGGCGTTAGCATAACATGGCACGTTTTGTGGAAGTTCAGAAGGGAGGAGTTGGGGTTGGGTGAGGACTTACGTCGGCGGGCGCAACGACATCATTGCAGAAATAGCAGCCTAGCTCCTCCTCGCCAGGCCCGCCGGATTTGACGCCGTGCCGCATAACGACGAAGGTGTCGAAGCCTAAGGCGGCGTTCAGGACGATCTTGCCGGCGGCTTTCCCCATCACTGTCGGTAGCCACCTGCTCTCCCTCGTGTCCATAAGCAGGAAAATGGCATCGTGCTCATCGATCAGCTTCCTGAGCATCTCGAACTCGCCTTTCACCTTGGCCTCGTCCGTGATCGGGTGCCCGGCCATAGGAACGGACATCACGTGGCCTGTTGCTTCGATGCCGGGGTATATTTCCTCGAGCGCTTCGGCTGCGCGCTCTGCTTTCTTGACGCCGCCTTGCAGGCAATCTTTGAAATCGAAAAGTGGCTGCCTGACAGGATTTGAAAAACTGACGCTTGCGTTGTCGATAAATGTGATCTTGCGCACGCCCCAGCCCATCAAATTCCTGCTAACGTAGGAGCCTAGAGTTCCCGCGCCGAGGAGAAGGCATTTAGTATTCTTGATTACTTCGAGATCCAAGGTGGGGGCTATGCGCCATTTAATGAGCTTGAGATTAAGGTCGACAGCTTGATCGGCGAGTTTGCGTTCGTCCATGTACTCCGAGAGATCGGCCATGCGACTGCTGAGCTTTCCAGAGTCGTTACGCTCCCAGCCAGTTACTTTAGGCATTTTGGGAGTTCGTGGTCGCGGGGATGATTGTCCGGATTCGTCCTCAGGGCCAGCAGTTGGTGGGACTGGTTCGCTGGATTTGAGGTTTAAGATAAGGCTGTTTGCTTGATCGCGTCGCAGATGCGTGTCTCTGTAGCACAGTATCTGGACTTGGTCGAGGTGCCAGCGGTGTCGGACGAGGATAAGGAGGTTACGAAGCATCCAGCCGGGGTTGTCAACATACGTGGAGGGATCGGCGAAGCATACAAAGCGGTCTTCAGGGTCAATATCATTGAAAAATCCGGCCTCATAGCGCGAAAGTGATCCAACAACCCATTTGTAGTCTAGATTGTCATTGCCCAGCGTCTGTGGTGTTTTCGGTCGTTCTTCAGCTGTGGCAGGAGTCTTGGGTTCTTCTCGAACTCGTTTGGCGAGAAAGAAGCCGTGTTGGCGATTGTCTACACTGTATTTCCAGGTTTGTACGGAATCTACCAGGTGAGTGGTTTCCTTTGTGGATAATCGCCCGTGTTCCGCGACAAGCTTCCATTGCGGTTCAGAGTGTATAGCGGGGTAGCCAAAGTGAAATGTGAATTTATATTTTTTAAGATCGGCGAAGGAGATTGCGGTGAATGAGGCGAGGAGAGATGGACAGGAGTAGATGGTTCCGTCCTGTATAGCTTCCCAGATCTGCCACAATATATTAGCCAGCGTTTCTTTTTCCCGAAGCTTTGCGCATAGAGCTTACAGTACGCCCAGCACGCTCAATAACAGCACTTCTATCCAGCTTCTTGTAGTCTTCTATAGTATTACAGTTCTTGATGATGCCTTCGGCGCGAAAGTAGTTGGCCGGTACTCTTCATACATGTACATTTGTTAGCATTCTCCCTAGGAAATATACTTTGGTATACAGACTCGTCCGTGGTCAGCGCAGTGCCATGGATTTGCATCCGACTTGAGCGCTGAGGATGGTCGCCTGGGCGCACCTCGTACAATCCCAGGACCTTTCGCGCGGAGTCATCGAGCTTGTCATGGTTGATCTTGATGTGTGCCAGAGTTGCGTAGAACTGTATCTCTAGGTCGGTAGACCAGGGCGCGTATTTAACACTCATCATGGCGATATGCTGGAGAAGTGAAGTTGTTTAGAGCTGGAGGTTGAATATGAGAGGAAGCGCAGAGTCATTGAAAGAGCTGTAGGTACCTTGGTCAGCGGGAGCTGTTTAGTGAATGTCTCAGGGCCTTTAGGCGTCAAGCTTACCCCTCGCTAACATCAGAGCGCAGCGCGGCGGGACAAGCTGCAGATTGCCGAGATCTGACGTTCAACGCTCCTAACCCGCAGCTCGCAGTTTATAACGAGCTCTACAGTCGAGTTAATGTCGGAGTTGATGCTGTAAAACTATGAGGATTCAATGTTCAAAAGTAGCACGGATTAAGTCTTTCTCCTCCAGCTAAATATTTTCCTCTTACATACCTGCCAAAATGCTAATTGGGCTCTGTGGAGGTTAGTCTTTTCCCCCACCTCCTTGCACGCACCACTCTCGTGCCTGTACATATCCGACACCCTCAACCCTGCAAGTCAAATAGCTTACATGCACTAGGTATCTGCGCCGGAAAGTCTTCTATTGCATCCTACCTCATCGACGAACACCACTTCAAACGAATCTATCTCACGCGAACAACCTCAACCCAGACTGTTGAGAAATCTGCCTCATATGCCCATGTACCCACCCCGGAAGCAAGTTCGGACGAGGAGGACCTAACATTTCTTGATGCGGAGTCTCTATTGCACTTTGTGACATTGCGGTGGCGAGAACGCTGGGTAACAACGGACATGTGGGATGAGGCGGTCGCGGACACGCTCCTGAGGCGGCCATTCTTCCTGCTCGTAAGCGTAGATGCGCCAGTGAGCGTACGGTGGGAGAGGTTCAAGGCGAGGTGAGTAGAATTAAGCCTCTGTGCACATTCACAATCCACAGCCGACCTAGTTTGAGGTGGTGCATATTAATAATACTATTCACAGATGTGCAACTCATGGCATGACTCCACCCATATTAGGTGAATTCGTCCTTCGCAATGATACCCACCTTTTCACTCCAGTCACCGGCCTCGCTCCTCTCCTTCACCGCGCTCAGCTCCGGCTTCTAAATTCAACGACCTCCTTAGCTTCCCTTCACAAGGCGTTAGCAGCCTTAGATCTGCCGAATGAAGTCCGCCTACGCCCCAGCTGGGACCAATACTTTATGCAGCTTGCAGATTTGGCAGCGCATAGGAGCAATTGCATGAAGAGACGTGTTGGATGTGTGTTAGTTAGGGAAAAGAGGGTCGTTAGTACGGGATACAATGGAACACCCAGAGGCATGAGGAATTGCAATGAGGGAGGATGTAAGAATCTTAATATGCGCCAGTTTGGTTTTGGACTCTCAATAGACCCAGGTTTCTCAGGGGTAACGTAAAAATAATATGCGTACACTAATACTAGTCGCCAGGCGCCCGTTGTAACCAAGGCTCCCACGCCGGCGCGGATCTCGGAACCTGCCTCTGCCTTCACGCTGAAGAAAACGCGCTCCTCGAAGCCGGCCGCGACAGGATCCGAGAAGGCTCAATCCTGTATTGTAACACGTAGGTCTTACGTCTCTACACTATCACCCCTCCCTCGTCTAATTCAACGTTAACTAACGTCTGACACACTACAGCTGTCCCTGCCTCACATGTAGCGTCAAAATAACTCAAGTGGGCATCAGTGAAGTCGTCTACAACGAAGCCTACAGCGTTGACACCAAATCGTCTGAGATCCTCGCTTCCGGCGGTGTGTATTTGCGGCAATTCTCGCCTGTATGACCCTCTCACTCTCCACCTTACTCCCCGTATATACCAATCAAGTGATATTTCTAACACCTGATCAGCCGCGCGCTGGCCTCGTTGACCTCAGCCTCTCACCTCCAGAAGACGACCGCTCTCCCGACGCGCCGCACGATGCGATCCCAAACGAAGACTATCCGCACACGGCGCAGGAGCTGAGCGGGTGGCATGAGAACGAAGGCCGTCCCGCCATCCTGACTCCGCCTAGAGAATTTAATGTGACGATGCAGTAACCCCAATTCTAAAATTGGCTTGGAGTTGGATGATTATCCCAGATATCCTATAGACAGCAATTTTCGACTTAAAAAATCGATAATTCGCGGCTTTTTCATGCATACATCGATCTCTCGGGACCTTTTCGCAAAATTTATTCTAGCTTTTAAGTAATTGTGTCTTTCTTACATTAAAGCCGTTCAATTTTCCTCCGCTCTCGTTAGTTGAGCATCACATGCATCAAGAGGCCGCAAGGCGGAAGCCCTAGCTCACCAGTCTCCCTACGGGATAATTAAACAGTATATTAAGTCTTTTCATATCGATATTAATCAATTGGCGTTCGAAACATCGCTGATGGGATGCATATTCGAAACGGCGCGGGAGGCCGCCAAGACGTGGTCGCTATTTTAGTGCTAAAACCAACCACCAAAGGCTGTGCTTTGCTGGCAGGAAACAAAGCGAAGTTCTCCTGACTCCGATCCGACCCGCAACCCTCTTCTTCTCCTTCACTTTGACATCGTAGGCCACTATGCCTGGACTTGAGATATCGGGTGTATTGTTAGGATCTATACCTCTAATAATTAGTGCTCTTGAGTACTACAAGGATGGGGTAAATAACTATGAAAATAGACGCTAGGCTATGAGCTGCTGATATTCAATCCAGATTTCAACCATAAAGAACACGAGAGCATTTTTGCAGACGTTCGCAGCTCATTTGCTGCCTCCGTCTGGATATTTACGGACTCTGAAAGGTTGCTGAGCCCACTTAACCTTCCGCACAACTGTGGCGGTTACTGTCGGCTACTGTCGGCCTGGAGTCGATCACTACTAGGGGTGCCTGTGACTCACCCACCTCTTGTATATAGTCTCTCCCTCTTCGTAGATCAATCAACACACGAATTCGTTCCTCACCTGGTATTTAACGGTTAATAACAACCAGGTAAACCAGTTGCTCGGAGAACGAAGTCTGGATTCATGGAAGGACGCTAAATTCTGCAAAAGCCTGCAAAGCCGCCTTAATTCCTAACTGCAGAATTTATTTATCCTTGGTCTCCAAATTGGAGAGGAGAATTTCGGGGTTTGGGAAAAAGCTGGGGTTGCGCGAAAATTTAACCGTAAGCCCTTGTTAAAGATCTAAAGTGAAATATTCGCTGAGGTTATAATTAGCCTCCTTGGATTGACATATACGGCAAAGAAGACGAAAAGCTTCGCAAGAAGTTTAAGAATGCATGGACTCGTATCAAAGGTGGCTTCGACTCCGACAGATGTGCAACACTTCTGAAAGAGATAATAATATTTCCAAAATTTCCAAAATTTCCAAAACAACTTCCATCACAATCAAACCGCAGCCCTTGCGTCAAGAATAAGATCAGCGACTAAATTCTGCCTACTGGAGAAGCATACGAGATTAGGCACAGAAGCTGCTTGAAACGCTGAGCTCCTAGTGGTCGTCATCCTGTCCGTGCCAGTACCCTCATTAGGCTAATCTACGGTTAGAGCATAGAAAATGCAATGATACGGAAGAGAGCAGTAATTGTTTTTCATTTTTGTTTACATTTGAGAAGAACGGGTGCCCGCCTACCGCACTTGGGATTGGCAGAATATCGAGATTAAAACACTGCAAACGCCCGATATCCCGTGAGCACCCTTTCTATCCTTTAAAAGAAATCTACCACACGTGGATGTGAGCAAGAAATTAATGTTAAAATTTGCACAGGATGGACTCTTCAATGAGTTGTCCATCTACCGCACCTATAAGGAAAACAGCCTGTTTCGCACCAACTACCCCTTTATTTACCGTTTCCGGATTACCATCGTCATCAGCTTCAGAGACCTCACAGGTGCCTTTCACACTATCATCGAAGATTAACAATCTCTGCAATGCCCTTATACAAAGGAGCTAAGTTAAATACTGTCTTGGGTTCCTAGAGAGCTCACCTTAACAGTATCTGGTCTACTCCGTGCCGGGGCCTAAGACTCAAAATAATATTTCAGAGGCTGCTTCTCTCCAAAATATACTATGCGGACGCACTAGAGGATCTTTAGCTACCAGAGAGAAATACTAACGCAGGGCTTATTACTTAAATTAGTTGGCTAATTTTCTAGATGCATCTTGGCCCTAAGCTTAACTTCCGTTGTCTTGCAACTCTATAATACACCCTAGCTAAGCAGTAATTGGGACACAAAAGACATCCGCTTCATCAAGAAGGCCCAAGGCATCTCGCTTATAGACTACCCTTACGTCTCTTACACGTTTACCACTCCGTAATCACTTCAACAACCCACGTCTAAACGGCGGCGCTGCGTCAAGAACGAGATCGTCTTTGCCCTAGGTATAGTCTTACTGGAATTATCATGGGGCAAGCCACTCTCGGACCTTCAGGCGGCAGAGGATCTTAACGGTCAAGGCAAGGAAGACAGCATGACGGAGCTCTCCATTGCGTCTCGGCTGGCGGACTCGATTCGGACTCGCGAGCTTCCAAATTATGCACAAGCTGTCACTATGCGCGTAAGTTGTAACTTTGGTACGCCCTCGTATAATTTCCACGACAAGGAATTCCGAGAGCGGTTCGTGATTATACCCCTTTAGAAAGATTATGAGTATGCGGTAGGCACTCACCTTTGGTCCTAAGCATATCTGTTACTTCTATTTCTATAAAGATGTAAGTAAATGTTTGTAAATTGTAACAATGGGGATACTCCCTGGGACGACCTAAACACCTTAGCGCTTTCTCATATGTCCCAGCCAATGGGGCTGTCACTTGCACGGCATACCTTCTATTCTTTGTTGCCTTCCCCGCCTGATCTGCTTCAGCCGGATCCAGCCCGCCAAGAGAATGCTATCTTGTCCCGCTTATTAGACGGGGCTTCTTTTGCAAATCCCACCATCACTCACCTCCCGGAGGCGGCTAGACGGGATTGTCAATGCAAGGCAGTATAATTGCATGCGAGGGCCTTGGAACCGGGGGCATTCTGCTGCAGCTCCTTATACAACAGTAGTAGTAACAGTAGCAGCAGGGTTGTCGATCCAGGTCAGATTTTGATGATTACCCTGTTCCTGTTCTAGTTGCCTATCACCTTATGACTTCATACTATTTCTATTTACCCTTCCATTACCTATTAGCAATGTCGATCAATTGGCTATGAGGTAACAGTTTCAAATCGACGTCAGTGTCGACGTCAGTCTTTGCCACCTATCTAGTGTATATAGTGAGGCTCTAGGGCCTCTTGCAATGTGTCGATCGGTAGTCCGTGCACCGATTGTAAGAAAAGAAGGACTCGTGTTGATCTACGAAGAAAAGTGACTATATATACATAAGGTAGGTGGCAAAAAGGTAGACATAAGTCACAGGATGACGACAAAGCTGACGACGACAAATTGCCACCAGGTAGGCAGTAGGCGACCGTTCGACACAATGAGACAGAGTCATCATTCTTTTGACCTTTTGATCTTCCGATCGACAAGGGTTGTCGATAATATTTTTATCTATTGCTTCATAACGATATATTCATTCATAAGGAGTAATAATAATTGAATATTTTGCCAGCCCTTATGGATATATATAGAGACTTGGGCTAGTAAATATTAAGCCGTCGGAGTACTCAAAGTTATGGGTAAAAGGACGAGTTATGTGGGGCTGGAGGAGAGAGCTACTGGTGAATGTTTAGGGGGGTAGAGGGGGTGGAGGCCTCTAGGGAGACACCGGCCCTATCGATTTAGTACCCCCCACTATGGTAGTACAGCCTATATCTAGAATATCGCGGTTATTCATTCATATCGTGATATTTTGGTTGGCTTATGAATTGAATGCAATATTGGGCCTATTAATGTATTCATTCATCATCGACAACCCTAAGTAGCAGTAGCAGTAGCAGTAGAACATATCAGGCGTCATAGCAATCGCACAAACCAGGCCCAATCGTGAACTATGAAATAATTTTTGGATAAACGACAAGGGAACTCTCGATTCCGAATCGCTTCCGGACTAGAATGAAAGCCAGCCAGCCCACCATGCTGTTTAGCAGACACAACATCTAACCCTTTTTCCCCCACCCCTTTCCTTGCCTTCCCTCCCCCTCCACAAAATCTAGTCCAGCCCAACCCTAAGCCCCTAATGCGTCCCCCCCATCCTCTCCGCCGTCGCCATCAAGCTGCCAATAAAGCTGGTGATCAACCGACTCCTCACAGCGCAAATATCCTCCGGCACAAGCCAAATCGTCGCGCCCATCTTACGCGCAATGCTAATCGCCAACTTCGCATTCTGATACGCCTCCTCCTCGGTCCTGCCCGAGAGCACAAGCTCGTAATCGACGTACGAACTCTTCATGCCATTCAGCACGTCCAGCAGAAACACGCCGGAGCCCAACGACGAATCCTTGAAGCTGCGGACCGCGCTGTTGCGCCCGCCGCGCTTCGACATGTCGTTCGCCCAGCGGATCATATCGGCGTCGGAGATCTCGCGCTTGCCGAGGCGCTGCGCGAGCGACGACAGCGTGGACACAATGTCCTTGCGCATGAGCTGCCAGACCATCCCCAGCGTGAGCGTGCGCTGGCCGTCCGTGATGTCCGCGCCCTGGATCCCCACCAGCGAAAACGCGTTCTGCTTCCCCAGCTCGACGGCGTAGTTTGTGTTCTCGACCGCCTTGAACCGCATCATCTCGCCGCCGGATGCCGGCGGCTTGTTGACGTGCCGCCAGTTGACGCTGCCGGGGATCACCTTGTCGTAGGCTTGCAGCAGGATCGTGCCGTCCTTCAGGTCCTCGAAGAAGGACTGCATCGTCGGCTTGACGTCGAGCGAGTTGAGCCACAGCGTGAAGACGCGGGCTTCGCGCTCGCCTTCGGCGTCGAAGTCTTCGATGTCGGCTTTTTCTTCCTCGGTGATCGGGTCCAGGCCTGGGTGCGTGTTGAAGAGGTTGGCGACGAAGGCGAGGTTGAGTTTCGGGTTGCCCGCCACGAGCGAGCTGGGCGTTAGGAATTTGCGGCATTCGAGCCTGTCGGCGTTTTGGAGGACTTGCTCGGCGCGTTGGAGGAGGTCGCGGGTTTGGAGCGGGGCGCGGGAGCAGATGTCCGGGGCGAGCTGGTTGAGGAGGACGGTGTAGTTTTCGCCGTCTTTTACATCGGTGGAGAAGTTTGAGACGCTGTGGGTGGTAGAGAATTAGATATTTTCCCCACAACTCCAGTGTGGGAATGTGAAACTTACGTTCTGTGCCACTTGGCATTCTTCAAATGGTAGTTGAACCACCTCAGCAAGATCTGCTCCGGTGGCAGCCGCAAGAACTGCTCTAGTGTCTCATCCTCCTCAAGCAGACGGTACAGTTCTGGGTGGAGCTTGATATCAATCTTGCCCAACAGACCTCGTCGGATGACCTGCCAGATCAGGCCAAGGATGAGATGTTCCCGCACCTCGATGATATCCCCGCTTCCAATATTCACCACTGAGCATCCAATGCCCTTGGCAGACTCGATGACAATGTTGTTGTTCTCGGTCATGTGGAATGCATTCAGCGTCTTGATCTTTTTTCCCGGGCGATTGAGCACACGCTCGTCAATGGTGTCCGGCACGCTGTCATTGATTAACTTAGCCAGCACCAGGCCGTCCTTACACTCGTCAAACATCTCAAAAGTATCAGTGGGGAAGGGGAGCCTGTCCCCAATGTCTGGATCGCCAGCCAGTACAGCATTGATGTGGCGCGTAAACTCCGTTCGTTCGTCCTCATTGATCGTGTGTGTGACGTTCGCGGACGAGCCCTGAACTTGTATTCTCCCCCCGCCGTGACTTCCCTTTGAGGCATGACCCGGAGATGCCGGCATCGTGGGCGCGCCGCTGAGACCTCTCGGTCTTTGGGGGCCGGTCGACATGCGCTGCTGCGCGGGCGAGGAGACGCGGAGTTTTGATATGAGCTGCCCAATTCCGCTGTCAGCTAATATGCAATAACCAAAAAAAACCTTCACCCCTCCTTGCCCCACCATGATCACAGCTTATGTACGCACATCGACATAGTCCTCGAGTTCGACTCTCCTCGAGCTGTCCAGTTCAACTTCCTTCAGCGCCTGTCGCACGACGTCGTAAGGCTGGTGTTCGGAGTTTTGGGTCGCTTTGATGACGGTCGCTTCGTCGAGATAGCCCTTGTCGTTGACGTCCAGCTTGCGGAAGGCGTCTTGCAGGCCGAAGATTTCCGACTGCTGGAATTGAGGATATTTCCTGCAATAGAAGGAGCATCATCAGCGAATCTGGTCAGCGGAGTCCGGAAGCAAAACAGGGAGAGGAATCAGGTCGCTACGCTACCTCTGGATCTTGATGATGTTCATGGCGATTTCAATGTAGAGGGGCAGGTCAATCAGGCGGGTGTGTCTGAAGTAGTACTTCCACAAGGCACAAGAGCGAGGTGGATTTAGAAGAGGTTGAGGATGCCTAGTAGGCGTTATGATTTTCCGCGTCAGCCCCGTAGACCGCGTTTCACTGCGACGAAACTGACGATGACGCTCTCGCGGTGGCGGGGTATGGGTAGGCAACAAGCCTGAGAGCCAGCCAAGACCTGCAACACGCAAGACGCACCGCCACCAGCCCGTGGCGAAAAACACCTTCAACTTCTTGTTCCTGAGAAGTCTCTGGGGACTCATCGAAACTTTTATTGGAACGAAAGAAGGGATGTATCATGTTGACAATATCCTTTCTAAACCCTCAGCTTCACCGCCATTTACCTCCACTCCCCAGCCACCACCCAAGCAAGCCTTGCCAAACGATCCGGACATGTTGGCACTCGTCCATTTTTGAGAACGACCTGCGAGAGCGACCTGTGAGAACGACCAGTGCGGCGTCAATTCCCAGAATAGCCTTCGGGTTCCTCAGAGACGTCTGCTTAGGTCCACCGTCCAATAGAGACAGACAGTGGACAGAATAGAGAGGAAAGGACTTAGAGGCATAGTACTACTACCTGACTGCGTGGGAGGCGCTTAAACGAGAACGCCTCGGCGTTAAGAACAGTAACACTCGTCACAAAAAGAAAATGCAGACCGTCCCAAATATAAAACACTGGCAAGGATGATCAGCAGCCCTACCCAGATTGCCCCCCCGCACCCCCACATCGGGGATACTAAATTAATGTCCAAGGTTTATTTGATGCTGAGCAGTTTTATGCCAAGACCACTTATCGAGACATAGGCCCTGATACCCATCCAACCACCCTTGCCAGCTTGATAATTCTCACGCATACTTGCCGTGTGAGGAAGGGGCAAGGATGCAATTATTCTTTCTGGGACTTGTCTTGTTCATATCGTCAGACAAATCCCTCACCTCTGCCGCTAAGCATTCGGAGCGTAAGGCATCCAGTACCCCGAATCAATGTCAGACTGTCTGTGATACGTTGACTCCACGTTCCATCTGTAGTCCTAAAAAGTGAAGTTGACACGGGTGATGGAAATGTCTTCGAAGGCAAATTGACACGTACATATGCTTTACTGCGTGCAAGCTTCCAACGAGGAAGAAGCTCGCGTACGTGAGAGAGGGGTTGGCTATTGGCATCACTGGGGAGAAAGCAATCACGCAAGGACTGCAGTCGGCATAAAAGAAGAGCTTTTAGATTCCTCATTATCATTCACCAATTCAGCCCATCTTTTCCAAAAAGACACATCATTTCCCAAAGAGGCTCCGAAAACCAAAGAGTTTAAAAGGTGTCCAACAGCTTTCCTTAAAAGCCATCATCTCCCAAAGAAGCAAATATAAGTCCCCAACTACACGTCCACACGGAATCTCATCATCATAAAACGTCTGTCGCGTTGACGGAGTCATCTTTCGTCAACAGCGCTGTAGCAAACCGGGCCAAGAAGGGAGTTGTTTGGTAAAGTCTTTCAATACCACAAAACTCCCTTCTTCCGCTTTTTCGTCAAACATGCCGTGGAGGATAGAAGATAAGTAGGAGAATAAACTGAAGGATTCGTTGGGATTATGTGTCGGATCGAGTCGGCCCTCGTGCATTTCGCTTTGGCCGGTCCAATCCATTAGTCATAAGGAAAAGCAACAAGCGGTTGTAGAGAGTACAGAATCGTCACCCGCAATTTAGCGCAAGCTAGCAGATCGCTCAATAAAGTGTAGCCAATGCTTATGCCGTATGCAGGGAGTCATATATCGTGAAGAAAAATAGGTAGTAGTAGTAAAAAATATTTGTTTAGTGCCAGAAAAACACAGAGTCTCCGGATATAGAAAGTCGTTATAGGTCGTTAAATGCCCCAAAGTTTAGAAAGTTTAGAAGAAACACAGGAAAGGGAAGGGAAGAGTTTGACCTAATGAAAGCTGTGTAGAGCTTCGAGTCCGTTAACTTGGAGAGAGTGTGTGGGATTGGTGAGAGGAAGCACAATCGTTACGGCTCTCTTCTGAGAGGAAACACAAGGAAAGTCCAAGGATGTATGTCGTGTGTCGTGTGTCGTGAGGACCGAGCTCGTGCGCTTGAGACAAGCAGTCGAACGCAGTAGAACGCCCGTTGAATGCCCGCAAGCCAGTCACCAGATCCGGAAAAGGTAAACCCGCCGTCTATTGCAAAAAGTCGAAATGGCAAGAAGCGGCCACCCAAGCAGATTAGGCATGATTAGTCGAATTATCTCCTAGCCCTCTGCGTGATGGCTGATCTGGTTCGTTGGGGTATCCGAGTGGGGTCTCGTTCAAAAGCACCCCCAACAGCGCCGCCAACGTTCTCCTCACGCATCGTCTTACGTCGCTTTAGGCCGTCAATATCGTCACCTGTTACACCGCGGCTATTCGGTCGCCCATAAGGGTCCTGCTCGTCCTCATCGTCTCGGCCGCGTTTATTAGATGCTGACACACCGTTTGTGGTAGCAGCATATGCCTGGCTTGGATATGTCGGGACCGTATTAGCGGGCTGATACGTGTCCGCGGCTGCGTTTCCGTTGGGAGCGCTACCTCGAGTATCGCTGCTCATAACACTGTAAAGATTGCTCGACGGTGGCTGTTGGACCCGCTGCGGAGTAGTATATCCTGACGCCCACTGGTTCTGTGCAGTTGTGGTCGTGCGGGGTGTTGCTCGTCCTGATCCATTCTGGTGCGGGGACCCGGTCATTTCCGGGGACAAGTGTGCATGCTCAGCGTGCAAAGTCCCGGACGCAGCGCTAGGGTTGTACGCGTAAGACGCCCGATTTCCGTTATAAGGCGCGCTAGCGTGAGTATACTCATTTTCATTTTCATGCTCGGCTTCTTCGTCACCAGGAGCATGACCGACTTGTTCGGGAGGTTGACCAAGCATACCGTCGGATGGCTTTGAATCTACCTGTTGGTCTGGTTCACCGCCCGCTCGTGCAGGCGGTGCCATCTCGTTTTTTGGGTAGGTATTGGCCTGTAGAGGTTGCCCATATCTCATCATATGAGGCTGAGTGTTGTACTGTGCGGGTTGGGCCGGAGGTGCAGAATACATTTGACGTGAATTATCGTATCCTTGGCTTGTTTGATAAGACTGCATACCTTGCTGAAGCGTTCCCGGTGGTGTTGTTGCCGGGGTTGTTGGAACTGAGCGGTTGTTACTCAGCCCCGTATCAATTGATAATGGTTGATTGCCGGGTATAGCCTGGACGTTGGTTCCACTCCACTCATAAGAACTCCCTTGATTACCCATACCCATTATGCTGGAAGCACTTGTTGGAGGAGTCGGAAAGGTATGCGCTCTATCTAGCCCAGGTCGTCCGGTCGAGGGGTGTGGTTGGATCGCATGAGGCGGCTGGGACATATGTGCCCCGATTGGGTTGCTCATGGAATGGTGATGATGCAGGGAAGGCGGCTGGGAACTCGTGGGGGCGCCTAGATAACGTTGCTGTGTAGGGTCTGTCCGACGGCTGCGATCTACTGCAGCCATGGCAGCTGCACCTGCCCCCACACTTGCACGTGTCTGGTTCGAAGGGTGGTATAGAAGAGCACCAATATCGTGGACAAAGAGTGGATATAGTTGCTCTGTTATTTTCTCCTTGTTTGCAAAATCCAGAGCTCGTTCGAATGGGATCCTGCAGCAAATCAGCATGTTGTGTTGTGGTTCGCGTGTAATGGCAACCTACCAAACACCTTTCAAATGCATTGGCCCAATCTTGACAACATGCCTCGTCTTCTCACTTTTCAAAATGCCGTCTCGTCGTCCTCTAGTCATACCAGCCACATTAAGCAATTTTGTACCATTAATCATGTGATTATCTAGCAACCTGTTAGTTTTTTTTTTGAACTATCCCTCTTGTATATCACGGGTTTATTACCTTCTCGGCGGGCAACGCAAACGCCCTTTGCTTCCACTTGGAAACAGAGACTGCCTTCATCTTCCCATAATGTTGCGGTCACCCGTGGTTTCATACCGGGGGGCGCTACTTGTCCTGTCGTGTCGAATTGATGGGTGGCATAACTTTGCGAACCCGAGAGAGAAGTGGAGCCTGGAGCGGCTGAGGTCATTGCTACTTTAATTAGTAACCACGGAATGCAAAAACGTGACGTTTAAAACTCACCAGGCAAAGGGAGCGCCTGCGGAACCAATGAATTGTTCATCGAAGAAGATGCGGGAAGCTGTGTCGGTACGCCATTTCCGTAGCCATAGGGCGGATAACCACCTGGCCCAGAAGGGTACTGAGGTCCTGGTTGTAATAATGGTGGCTGCTGCTGGTATGAGTAGTGGGACAACGCTGATGGCGCACCTGTTGACGGTGCGTGGGCTGTTGCGGCAGTCATATGAGATGGATGCACCTCAGCATAAGGCTGCATCTGGTTCATGCTGTTGTATTGTTCCGCGGCGTAGCCGTAGCTTGGAACGCTTTGCTGAGGACCGTATGGAGACTCTTGTTGGGATTGAACATTCAATGCGTGGCCTTCACGAATTAGAGATTGTGGTGTCTGTTCTGGAGAAGGTGTCTTAAAGCCACCCGTATGTCCGTTCACTGAAGACGAGTAGGATGTATTGGAGCTTGCGCTGCCGTTTGCTGCTGAGGATGAGCTGAATGAACCACCCCGAGGCGAAGATGAGTTTGACGACGTGCTCGCCTGCGCCTGGATCTGAGGCAAAGCAGGCAATCGCTCACTCGATACCGATGGTCGTGGCGCGAAGTGAGGAGGGTGCCACGGTGCGTCGACGGGGCCTCGGGAGTGGACCGAAGAAATCGACGGCAGCTCCAGCTTTTCGGTTTTGAAAAGTCGCGGGTTAGTTGATCACAGCAGCACCCGATTCGAGAACTTCCACACGGGAAAGTCTCGAGTCAATACACCAGATAGGCGAGACAAAAAGCTGGGCGGAAACGGGCAGTGGATGATCTACAACAGTAGGTTGCAGGATCTGTGCACGTAGCCGGAAGGACGAAGCTGGAGGGTGTTATAGTTTGACGCTGAAGCTAGTGAGAAGGCGGATCAGTTGGCAGTGTATGTAGGAAATGGGTGAATGTTTGCTCGAAAACAAAAAGGTACGGATTAGGCCAATGAGGTCCGCCAAACACGTGGGCAAACACGCAGGAGGAAGAATCCAAGAGCGCGATTATATTCAGGCAGTTCTCAATCTGGATGATTTCCGGGTTTCGACTTGGCGCTGCTTCCGTGGTAGTACGGTGGGTTCTGGTGAAACAATACCGAGGAATTTCGTTCAGATGGGATCCGGTAGGAATGCGGCGCAGCGCTTCCAACGAGTACTCAGAACTGGAACGCTGCAATGCTAAAAAGACAAAAAGTCACGTCGTTACGTCGTTGCGGGTCGTGAAAACGGGGGAAGCTTTCGAAAAAATGCTTTTTTTTTTGGGAGGGCTCGTTTCAATGTTCGCAATGGGATGAAACGGCGGCTACCGGCCTGAAGAAGATGCAGTGATGAAGATCCAAATATTCAGTCCAAGTGCTCATCTGCCAGGAAACTGCTAAGGATCTAGCTGATCGTGTCGGGGGTGGTGTTGGTCGTTAAGTCGTCGCGCTTCGTCGGCAAAAGTACCGGTGCGAAGTCTGATTTGCTTCGGCTCGATGTGGGCTGAACGGCAGCACGTCAGCACGGGAGCACGGGAGAGGTGCGAGGTCAGGGACAGACCGTCGAGGTCTATGGGGGAGGGAACGTAAGGTAAGAGAACGGATTTGCAAAAGCAGTGGGGAGGGCGGAGGTTTAGAAGCGGAGGAGGTTGGGATGTGACTTGATACTAGCGCGAGCCAACCAGCCAGCCAGAGATAGGCGAGCTCAGAGGAGCGCAATGGCAGCGCGGCGAAAGCAGAGACAGCTAGAAGAGAAAGGAGAGCACACTGACAGTGGGATGAGTACGCCGTCAACGAGCGGACGCTTTGGATTGAAGCTGATGGTGGACTATAGCAACTTGAGCTCTGGGGAAACGACGAGGACGAGGATGTTGAACGAGTCTGGAGATGTGCTGCAGCAGAGGATTCTGTGCAGACCAGAAGCACGCAGGCAGAGCTAGGGTTGGCTGACCTTCCCAGGCGAGGCACAAGCCGCTCTACGGTACGTCCGAGTGCCGTTGGAGGGGATCCTTCGACAAAAGGCTCACGATGCTGCGTGTGCGGGACGGCGCGAATGTTCGCAAGGGACGTACATCCACATACAGATTGGGGTGTGTTTGGCAGTTGCGAGGTCCACTGCACAGGCTGAGGTGCGCGCGGAGGTGCAGGCACGTCTGTACCTAAAAGGCGGGTGGAGATCTCTGGGCCCTCAGTCTGCGCTGCCCACGACGCTCCTGCCGGGCAGACAATCTAAAATCAATTCGGCCTGGTGGGGAGAGCAGAGGATTGGTGTGGCGGGCCAAAGCGAACCAAGTCCCGTGAAAGGCCGTTTCGTAGGGGACGTGCTGGGTGGGTGCTGGGTGGGTGCTAGGTGTGTGGTATTGGGGGGAGGGGGGTTTGGGTGGGCAACACGCTCGCTGGCGCACAGATGCCTGAGCCGAGCTGGGCTGCAGCCGTGGGCGATGCGGCAGACCAGGGCCAACGAATGCGAATGCACGCAAGCGAGCAGCTCCCAGCCACCAGCTGCTTGGCCGCCGCGAAGGTTTTTGGACTGTTTTGCTGGGCTCTGGGCGGCGGCGCTGAGCAGCTCGTGATTTCCGTCGACTGGGAATCAATTGAGCCTGGACGCAAACGCCACGGCAGGGCAGGTCACGGTGGTTACGGTGGGCGCGGCAGTCACGAATAGTCACGAATAGCCCTGAATAGCCCTGAATAGTCACTAAGCAGGCCCCAGCGCTGGCGTCTATTTTGGCACCATTCTGCGAGTCGAGGGCCTCGTACGCTTTGCGTACATTTGCCAGCAGGCCCGGGGCACGGCCGGGGTCCCGATAGGGAGAAGACGGCTGAATGGGCTCGCAGCCAGTGGCAGCAGGCGGAGATATTCGCGGTTAGCGATGCGGTGCTGATAGTGAACCGTTTCTGGCGAGCCTGTCCTTCCCTTATTAAGTCGAGACGAGGATGCGGAGAGGACGAGGTGGGTCTGCTGTTCCGAGCGGGCCAGCGATCGGGAAGGACTGCCATGTCCGAAACGTCTTTTCCCTGTCGCCATCTGGCATCGCGCTGCTACGGCCTGCCACTATGGGGGGTAGGCAGACTGGGGGAGCAGCAGCACAGTGGTGGTCATCGTGGTCAAGGAGTGGTCCAAGCAGCCGGCAAACGCGATGATTTGCGCTGTGCTGCGAGTCAAAACAACGCGAGAAACTCAAATCTGAAAAAAGCAACATCCAACGACGCCGCCCGGCGAGCCACCCGGTGCAAGCCTCGCGGGCCTGAAACCTTTGAAGACTATAATGGGATGCCCCATGGGCTTTCCGTCACTGGTACGCACTGGCACGGCTGGCACGCTCCCGGCCACTCTTGACATCGCAGCTGTCCCAGCGCGAACGGCCATGGTCCCTTCAGGCAGGCAGGCAGCGACCAAGGCTGCGTCAAGGTTTTGCATGATTGGCCGAGCACGAATGGCACGAATGGCACGAATGGCGACAGTCCAACACAGGCTAAAATGCTCCGTCGAGCGTCAATCGCCGTCCTACAGGCGGGACGGGGATAGGAAAGCGAGCGGGATGAACGGACGGCTGGGGAGGCTTGCTCTGGACAGGCGTGTGGATTGGCTGGAGGGCTGCTCGTCCGAGGAGTCGGTGTTCCCAGGACGGGGCACCATCAACCACCGTGGCTCGCCGTCAGCCAACGGAGGACGGGCTTTTCCTGCCTGAAGCGACGCTGCTGGAGCGAGGCAGAGGCTGGTGCAACGTGGAGACTCGAGAGGCAGAGCAGCGGGTGCGACGATCATGTCATGTCAGCCAGACAAATGATATGGCGACAGCTGAATAACGAGCGCCGGGGGCGTCTCGTCTCCACTCAAGCCATTGCTGCTCGACACTGCCCGGGCCCTGCTGGGTCAATCATGGGGAGGGAATTCCCTTGACCAAACGTGCCGGTTGTACCACGGCCTTGGAAGCTGGACGTGGGAATCCGCCCGCCATGATAGGGTGCGTTGTCTTGCGGTGTGAGCGATGTGCTGGCTGCTCCTAACGCGAAACGGCCATATCTCGAAGAAGTCACGCTGCTGACCTCCAACAAGCCACTTAGGTCGTCTGAAGCTACAACTTGCGACATCCGTCCTCGAACATGCAATTCGAGTCGGCCGTTTATTGTCGTCTGCCAGAGCAAAAGCACCATCAGCGTCCCAGTCCCTTGGGAACTGCCTGACCGCGGCAGCACAATGCCATCATCAGCGCCATCGTCTACATCAGCTGAAACCGCTCAATAAAGAATACGAGCCCGCGATCCTCGCGACTGCCAGCCAAACTTGAGACACACGGAGCGCGATGATGCTCGCCATCCTGACCATCCTCATCACGGGTTTTTTGGCGCCAAAGTGGATAATGGACCAGTCCATTGCTCTCCTCCATCCGGTCCGTCAAGGCTTCAACTGCCAAATATGCTGATAAGGCGAAAGCCCAGCCACAAAGCTCGACCTGCCCTTGACTTGCCTCTGCGCCCGATTCACGCGCCAAACCACTTGTTCGCAGTCCTGATGACTCGATCCCGCTAGCCGCCCACTGTTAACATTTTGAAAGCCGGCGCCAATCGGCCGCAATGCACCACCAAAAACACAGCCCAATTCCACAAACCTGCTTCCGGGTACTCCAAAGACCTCGAGATAGTGAGTGAGACGTGGCGAAAACAAGCCATGATCGCTCGGACAATGTACATTGCAGTTTTTTCTCCTTTGTGAGACCAATGACGGCACCAGTTGTATTAGCACGAATATGGGCCCATCTTAAAAACACTTCAATCATGGCGAGCACGTAATCTAGCATGGGCTGTTTCAAGAGGCCAAGTAGCACAGTATAGGGGGTCCAAAGCATTCGTGAAATATGAAGCTGTGAGACGGCGTCAAAGCCGACCCGTGAGTTGCACACTGTGCATTTACACAGCCAACGGATTCACCCTCTGCAAGGGCGAGTTGCACGGCGCTCGCGTGGGCTAGGAGGAATGCAAAGGTGAAAATAAACGTGCAGCGCATCCGGCGCGAAGTATGAGCGGATCGTGAAGCGAGGCTCGCACCGTTCCTCACCACCTTGCTGACCACCCTCAATGGTCCAGATAGGTCTAGATAGGAAGTTGGATATTAAAAGATGAGCGCCGATCAACTCCATCAGACTAAGACACGCTCTTCGTTGTCAGCACCACCATTCACCGTTTTCTGCCTTGCTGGCCGAAGAGGATGGCTCCTTTGTGTCAGCCTCGAGGGTTCTGGATGAATCGTGCAAACTGTGTGGGGTCCCTTCTCGCCCAGAGGGTAATTTGGAGGAGCGACAAGATTACCTCGGGTCTGACAGCGCTTTGATGGGAGAGAAGGTCCGAGATTTGCTGGTCAGCTATCCAGAGAGAGTAGGAGCCTCATGGGCACAACGAGTGGCTGAAATGGGATGAAATCTGAATGAAGGAGGCTGGAAAGTGATGGGCGCCGGGCAGGACGATGACTAGAGGTTCGAGAAGGTCTCAGCGAGCCTTGGGCGGAGGCAATTCCTGATCAGCTGCAATCTACAATCGGCTTCGATACGCTTTGATGGGTCTCGGATCACCCACGTCTCTGAAGGCTGAAGCGGACCATCGTTCCTGCAGCTGCTGGGCATCCCGCAGTGCTGCCGCTCTGGAGTGCTGCTTTGTCTCCTATTGGCGAGGTCTCAGCTGCAAGTACCCGCTTTGCATATGCGTGTGATGGACGCATGATCCTTGCGCGGCCTTTTTTCAGGCGGACTTTCCCGGGACATGGTGCCTTTGCCAGGGTCGCAGACGAGTAAGGGCGATTGAAATGTTTCGTGACTTGGAAGACAGAATGACGGGCTGTGACACGCGATGTCGAGGGCCAAATTTCAAGGCCCAGGCCAAACAGCGCGCAGAAAGCAGACGCGGCGATAGATTGCGGTGGTGACTCCGGTGCTCTGGAGGAATCGTCGAGGGTGGACGGCCGATCGATCACCACACCCACGCTCTCCAATCATGGTGGGCCACGTCAAGAGAAGCAGAGCCGTTATCGGGAAGAGGCAAGCCACTTTTGGGCGGTTTGTAAGGCAACACAGACCACTCCTTGCAGGGCTTCAAAGGATGTCCAAGGCCCGTGGTGATTGGCCGGTGCGGGCAAGAAGGCTCTCCCGGCACCGGATTGGCAGCAGGCCCTGCCAGGCGAGAAGGGAAGCTTGGGGAGGCGGGAGGGTGCTTGTTGGCTGTTTGGCTTGCTTGGCCGCTTGAAGGGTGTTGGCAACTATTGGCTGCTTGTTCATCTCACCTCATGCTCCTGGTGCGACCGGCCTGTTTCTCCACGGCTTCTCTAGCGCTCCTCGGCCCTCAATCAACCTCACTCTCGTCCAAGGCCCCTCTAAGCCCTCCAAGCCCTCTTACGACGGTCCTGAATCTCGTTTTCGATCATCCCGTTTTTGCCGTTGAACTCCCTTCCCTCTCTCCATTCACGCTCCAAATCCTTCGCCCCCTCACCGCTAGTCTATTCTTAACGCGTTCCCGACTCCATCCACTGGAAAATTCTGACTGGGGTGCGTAATCTAACAATCCCAGCCAACATGGATCACGATACACGGCTTGCTACCCCGCCGCTTTCCCAACACAACATCCCACAAGGTGCCCAGTAGTTCCTGAGTCGAGCGAGCTTCCCGCCGTGCGCTCGGCCAGACTACGCCGTCCGGAGCCCGGCTAACTCTGGTCTGCTCTCTCAGAACGATTCTCTATCCACTGCAGCCTCGGGCCTGCCACTCCCAGCGCTGCCAGCCCTCCAAGCTGGAAAAAGAGCCGCGTTTCGCTTCCATTACCCGCAGAAAGCACGACATACCTGCATCATATGCATCATGTGCCGTCACCTCTCACAGGATACACTGCAGTTTACCAGATCCCCAAGCGAAATTACGTAGGAGGTGCCTTGACATATCGAACCTTTGCTTAACGTCTTTTCATGTCGTTCCAGGAGGCTGATTGGGCGTGACCCGCCATTTCTTCAAGAGACGAACTTGCGTTCTATGATCTATCCTTGGCCATATAGGTCCTGGAGCTGTTGGGATGTTCCATGTATACTTCACACCATTTCTGGGTACACAGATCAACTTCTGGCAACTACAATACTTTCACATTCATCGTCCGGGATTGTCTTACACACGCTTGTAAAAGCATCCTTGGCTCTGTCCTCTCCCCTCTTCCAACCGCTTGGTTAGTTTTGGAAAATACTGGTCCTGAAACGTGAGGCATCTCCCTACCTTGAACACACAGGTCTCCGGATTCCGTCCAGGCCTTTCTTCACTATACATCATCCGATGCCCGAGCTCTCGAGCCCATTCCATGCTGCCCAATCATAGATGCCGGAACTCTCAATTCCAATACTATACCCTGTCGGTGAGGGGCCCACGGATGATATGTTCAGAGACCTCTTCTGTATTCTAACTTTCTTTCAGAGAGCACTTTTTCCGTGCTCTGATCACCAGACCCTCCGCTTATACGGGAGTACTTGACGCTTGTCGTGAGGACGCCCGGTCTGGCCCGGCTAGTTCTGATTTGCAGCTGAAGCGCCATTGAGCTCCTGATTCACCATGTCTCAAGCCAGAGGTCACCACTAGCGAGCTCTTTCGCAAGACCCTTTCGCGAACCGCTTCCCCACACGTCCATGTGAAATAACCCTTGGGCGTGCATAGATCTGCGTGTCTCCCGCTCTTGCAGCGGGTGCACTATGCCCGCTTTGATATTTTGTCTTCCGCTCCGGGGAATACCCGTCCATAGAGCAAAGTGGAAACTATGCTTTTGGCTTTCCTTTCATGTATTTGAAATCACAATCCCGCGAAACTTTGTTTTTATTGGGAATACATGCATCACTTAAACGTAGTATTGAGACTATTCGGAGTGCTTGCGATCACTATAAATGTACCTTAAGCCCTGGGAACATTTTGTTTTGGTTTCCAAATGTATAAATTCATGCCCACCCTCTACGGTTAGTGTGAGTCATTGGACTCTGGGGTGACTGTATCTGAATGCGATCATCACATAGATCATCACGTACTCAGACCCAAAAAAAAACTCCCCTTGACTTTCATTCTCGTCCCCCAAAATGCCATGCATGGGCCTTGAAAATCGTGCCTGTATTCATGAACTGCTTTTCCCACGTGACTAACTACTTGACCGCCGAAACTCGCAGTTGGCCAGACATCTTACAACGTCAGTATCTATGCTCACCATGCCCTTCAACCTTCACATCTCCTCAGAGATGAAACAATTTAGGTAGTCTAGTTCACAAGCAATTACATGATCGCGACCGGCCCGCTCTTCCCTATACCAAAACCGCCTTAGGCCATAATTGCAACACGCCCTTCAGGTATAAGAATATCTTCCTTCAAACCGCAAGAAATTATCTAAACTTGATCCAGAAGATCCTTGCATTGCAAAGTAAGACCGCCTTGTAGAAAATCTAATACCGTCTTCGATTCAAACCCAAGTCAGCTTACGAGTAGGCCATTCGTTGATTTACGCCACGGCTTAAAGCCCCCCTTTTCCGCTGGCGGGGTAGGATCCGAGCGGTCCTCTATAGAGAAAAGAGCTGTACAGGGAAAACAGGCCTTCCCATCTTGCCATCTTCGATCCACCTAGCCCTGTTGTGTTTTCGTTTCTGCTTGGTTTCAGCCAAGCCAAGCAGTCTTACCCTCCCCACCCCCCTACAATGGCACTTCTCCTTCTATCCAGCATCTCCTTGGCCTTCCTTCTTTCTCAGTGCTTTTCTCTCTACAGAAGTTACCAAAATGCTCGCACATTGGGCCTTCCTATAGTCATCAGCCCAGTGGATCCAAGAAACATACTATGGCAACTGGTTCGACCGCGTATCCAGCCCCTTCTGCGGCTTCTCCCGAACAATCTGATTCAGTTTGCCATCATCTCAAACCCCACATGGTCTTTTCGGGACAAGGCTGCCGTACACCAGCGGCTAGGGCCAGCACTTGTACTCGTCTGCCCAGGCATCAATCACATATGGGTCGCGGATCCTGACGCAGTCACAACAATCCTCACAAAGCGAAAAGAGTTCCCAAAGCCGAACCTGTATAGTAAGCTGGATCAGCGTCTTAGATGGGGGAGTACGTTGATTTATTATAGATACATTAAACGTTTTCGGTCGAAATGTAGACACAGTAGGTTACTTCCCAATGTAGCCAATCTTATGACTTGATCATAGAATAACTGCAATCCAGGTCAACGGCGAGGAATGGATGCGGCATCGAAAACTGACCGCATCATGCTTCAACGAACGCATCAGCAGCCATGTCTGGGATGAATCGCTGAGACAAGTCGAAGCCATGCTGAGCCACTGGCTAACGGCAGAGAAGGGCAGGGTAAGAGGCATGGTCGACGACACTCGCGTAGTCACGCTTCACGTTCTCTCTGCAGCCGGATTCGGCGTGCGACAAGACTTCGGTGGAGGGGTTCGGAAAGTGCCAGAGGGTCACACAATGTCTTTCAGGGACTCTCTCATGCTTATCCTTTTTCATCTCGCCATGGTCCTCACTTTCTCTTTCAACCTCAACCTCATGCTCAGCAGCTTTATGCCGAAAAGAATACAGCGGGTTGGCACCGCGGTGAAAGAATTCAGGCAATACATGGACGAAATGCTTGATAACGAGCGCCAAGCCATGACCACAAAGCAGGGAGCATCAAAGCCGAATCTGATAAACACCCTCATTCGAGAATCCGACAAAGCCAAGGCGGCCGCAAACAAGAACACATCATTGTTTCGACTGACAGACGACGAGATCAAGGGCAACATCTTCATCTTCAACCTCGCAGGCCACGACACCACAGCCAACACACTCGCCTATGCCATCTCCCTACTCGCCATCCACCCCGAATACCAAACCTGGCTCGCAGAAGAACTCGACCACGTCCTGGACCCAGAAAAGGCCGCCGACTACGAATCAGCCTACCCCCGACTAAAGCGATGCCGAGCCATCATGGCAAGTCCCCTCCCCCCTCTCCAACACAGCAACTAACCCAATCCCCATTCCACAGTACGAAACCCTGCGTCTCTACGGCCCCGTAACCTACATCCCGCGCGACGCCTCCGCCAACGAAGTCCTCCCGCTCTCCACCCATGCCCCACAACACCCCCCAATCCCGCCCCGCTCCCTCATCACGCTGAACCTGCACGCCATCCACACCTCCCCCGCAGCCTGGGGCCCGGACCCCCTCGCCTTCCGCCCCACGCGCTGGATCATCCCGCCTAGCAGCCCCCCAACCCTCGCATCCCCCCGCAGCGTCTTCGACGCCGAGACCCCGCTGGTCCCGCCCGCCGGGTCGTTCATCCCGTGGTCGGTGGGGCCGCGCGTCTGCCCGGGCATGAAGTTCGCGCAGGTCGAGTTTGCCGCGGTCATGAGTGCCGTGTTTGCGCGGTGTCGGGTGGCGCCTAGCTTGGCGGGTGCGGTGGCGGGGGAGGTGTTGGGCGGGGAGCGGTTGGAGGAGGCGAGGAGGTTGTTGCGGGGGTGTGTGGAGGATTCGGGGTTTGAGGCTGTGACGTTGGCGATGAGGAGGCCGGAGGATGTGGTGCTGCAGTTTGAGGAGAGGTGAGGGGGGATTGGCTTGGCTTGGATTGGATGGAATGGAATGGAGAAGGGTGGAATGGGACGGAAAAGGAGGACTATGGTCTGCGATTAAAGAGGTGGATGAAGCTATGGAGCTATGACCGGGTTTTGCAGGGCAGTTAAGAGATGAAAATGGCATAACGGGGAATCTGGACAAGACAATCTAACATTCCTCTTTTCAGCAGTGCAGAAGCGTTTGAATCCTCATCAGGGCTGTGACAGGAAAGAACGCTCAAATATCATCTATATCTCCAAAACCTGGCCATTACTACATCTAACACAGTTTTCACGGGCAGATCAAACCAGGCGCACCAAATTTCCAGATAGGGTTTTCCTGGTTTTTAACATTCCCACAAGCAAAAATCTATTAATCCGTCTACAAGAGAGCAAACCTATACTCGAAATTAGTCTAAATGTATGCCCCGAAACCCCTACAAACCAACCGACCGACTAGCCGACCAACCAACCAGGCCAAAGGAAACGAGATGCATACGTATACGTTAATGGTTAACCAAAAATAGAGAAAAGCATTAAATACACATCTCATCTCATGGCGCATCCGCAGCATTTTCACGCACGCGAGTACACACATCCGCGCGAACTAATTCCCCAGACTATATAACACCAGCATGCCCCCTCCTCCTACGCTCTACACCCCCGCATTCCGCCGATACAGCGTCAACCGGCTCCCCGCACCACAGATCTCGCCCAACGCGCCCTTACAGTTCATATTGCAACTGGAGCTCGTGGCATTCCCGCTCGCGCTGGCCAGCGAATTGCCCATCCAGCACTCGCGGCCATACTCGACGCCAGCCCACGCATACTTGCTCTGCTCCGCCTTCGCTAGACACGCCTCGATGCTCATGCCGTCGCTCGCCAGCACGCTGGTCAGCGCGCGCGGATTGCCGGTATCGACGACGCAGTTGTAGTACGTGTAATTGCCCGCCGACTTCACGACCGCCGGGCCGTGGTTGACCTTGGAGGGATCCGAGGATTTGTACATCTGCAGCCGGTTGCCGGCGCCGCAGAGGGCCGTCTTGTCGCCGGGGCACGCCATGTTGCAGTCGGTTTGCTTGGTGGCAAGGACGGCGGACGAGGCCGGGTAGGGGCCGCAGTAGCATTCCGCGCCGTATTCGATGCCGAACCAGGCGTATTGCGTGCAGTAGGCTGCGCAGAGTGCGGGCGTCATCGAGGTGCTGTTGGCGGTTGAGAGCGCGGAGAGAGCGCGGCCCGAGGTAGCTTCGGTGTAGCAGCCTTGGTAGGCGTAGCTGGAGACGGTTGGAATTGCGGTTGGGCCTGTCGAGGTGCTGGAGCTCTTGGTGGTGGTTGAGGAGGATGGAGTTGGGGTGGAAGTGGAGATCGAGGTGGAGACGCTCGATGATTTTGAGCTCGATGAGGAAGATGATGGAGAAGGCGAGCCCGAGTTCGAGGAGACCACAGTGGAGGAGACGGCTGAGAAGCTCGATGTTGAAGAGGTGGACGGGGTCAGGGTTGTTGCTGTCGAGTAAGATGTGGTCAATGTCGGGATTGAGTAGCTCCCTGGGCTCGAAGTGCTTGAGCTGACCACGGAAGAGCTCGAGCTGGAGGACTTCGATGAGGAGCTTGACGAAGTTGAGCTGGCGACCGACGAAGCTGAGCTGGAGAACTTTGATGAAGAGCTTGACGAAGTTGAGCTAGCGACCGACGAAGCTGAGCTGGAGGACTTCGACGAAGAGCTTGACGAAGTTGAGCTGGCAACTGACGAAGCTGAGCTGGAGGACTTCGATGAGGAGCTTAACGAAGTTGAGCTGGTGACTGACGAAGCTGAGCTGGAGGACTTCGACGAAGAGCTTGACGAAGTTGAGCTAGTGACCGACGAAGCTGAGCTAGAGGACTTCGATGAAGAGCTTGACGAAGTTGAGCTGGCGACTGACGAAGCTGAGCTGGAGGACTTCGATGAAGAGCTTGACGAAGTTGAGCTAGCGACCGACGAAGTTGAGCTGGAGGACTTCGATGAAGAGCTTAACGAAGTTGAGCTAGCGACTGACGAAGCTAAGCTAGAGGACTTCGATGAAGAGCTTGACGAAGTTGAGCTAGCGACTGACGAAGCTGAGCTAGAGGACTTCGACGAAGAGCTTGACGAAGTTGAGCTGGCGACTGACGAAGCTGAGCTGGAGGACTTCGATGAAGAGCTTAACGAAGTTGAGCTGGCGACTGACGAAGCTGAGCTGGAGGACTTCGACGAAGAGCTTGACGAAGTTGAGCTGGCGACCGACGAAGCTGAGCCGGAGGACTTCGATGAAGAGCTTGACGAAGTTGAGCTAGCGCCCGACGAGGTTGAGCTCACGACAGAAGATCTGGAGGAAACCACTGACGAGCTAAAAGAGCTTGACGAGGAAACCATGGAGCTGGAAGAGCTCGAGACAACCGACGAGCTGACTAGAGTTGAAGATGAAGAAGAGCTAGTCTTCGTAGATGCTGGAACGGAGCTCGAAGAGCTTACTATGCCCGAAGATGAAGTAGACGACACCACCGACGAGCTCGAAGAAACACCCGGCACAAGATACGCACCCCATACGCCAGTATTCGATCCCGGGCTTCCAGCCGCAGACTTCATGTAACATGCGCCGCCACCAGAAACCCAAGACACGTCCTTGCATCCCGTAGTGGTGTCGCAAAGAGCCAGACATGTCTCAAAGGTGCTAGTGTATTGCATGGTCAAATCATTACCACCACGGTCGATGAAGCATTCAATCTTGTAGCTTGATCCAGCTGAAGTCTTGTAGGTCGTAGCATTGGATGCGGGGCAGCTCAGAGGAGTTGGTGTTGCTGTAGCTGAGGTTGACGATGAAGAGCTGGAAACGGAGCTTGAAATGGAGGATGCCGATGAGGAGCTGGAAATGGAGCTGGAGATAGAGCTGGAGCTCGAAATTGACGACGATGAGCTTGAAATCGTAGATGAAGACGAGCTAGAGTTAGAAGCGGTGACCACGGGTGCCGAATAGTTGTACAGCTGCAGGTAGTTTCCGTTGCCGCACCATTCCAAAGAGTTACCTGGGCACTTCATGTTGCAGTTGGACTGAGAAGTAGGCAAAGCACCATCCAGTGCGTTGCCCATCCAGCACTCGCGGCCGTACTCTGCACCCCAATAGATCCATCCAGCGGCTGCTGCTTGAGCTGCACAAAGTTCCAAAGTCATGCTATCGTTGTAGTATGGAGTTGAGAGAGCACGACCTCCAGGCTTCTCAGAGTAACAGCCCAGCGAAACATATGAACCAATCCTAGAAGGAACGGTAGGGCCGGTCGGGGTTGGCGAAGCCGAGCTGGTGGAGCCAATAGTTGAGCTTGCCGTCGAGCTTATCGTAGAGCTGACCGTAGAGCTGAGGAGAGAAGATGAAGACGACGATGCTACTAAGCTGCTGCTAGAAGAGCTGGTGGTAGCGTTCGTGTTTAGCTGGTACATGTTCAACCCGCCAGGCCCACCACAGATTTCGCCGGCGTTGTTTGCACAGACCATATTGCAACGTCCATCAGTCACTGGCGCCGATGTTGAAGGAATCGAGTTTCCACAGTAGCACTCGTCGCCGTATTCAACTCCGAAGTAAGTCATCGGAGAGCAGAAAGCCGCACACAGCTCAACGGTCATTGAGCTGTTTGCTACAGACTTAGCTTGCAGTGCCCTGCCGTTTGGAACTTCATTGTAACAACCAAGAGATTGATAGGAACCAGCAGATACTACGACCACTGGGCCAGTAGCTGTAGCGGTTGGTCCAGTTGATGATACGGTAGCCGATGTTGTCGAAGCGGTCTGGTTGGCATAGTACATATTGAGGAAGTCTGGACCACCGCAAGTCTCGGCGGAGTTTCCGCTGCATGGCATAGAGCAACCACTTTGATCGGCCTGTTTGATAGAGTTTACGTAGATTGAGTTTCCGCAATAACACTGAGCGCCGTACTCAACACCAAAATAGGAATAGCTAGAACAGAATGCGGCGCAAGATTCGAGTGTGTTGGTAGATGTGGAAGTTCCAGCGCTATTCAACGCTCTTCTATCATGTGTCTCATTATAACAGCCCAAAGATACATAGCCACTAAGGCTGGCCACAGCAGCACTGCTTGATGCAGCTGCCGAAGAGGCCACAGTAGATGATACTATAGTAGAAGACGAAACTACGGAGGGAGCGGTGCCATTGGCTTGGTAGACCTGCATCCTGCCTCCAGCCCCGCAGTATTCACTGTTGCTTCCCTTGCAGGTCATTGAGCACTGGCTAGAGTCGCTCAAGGTAGAAGCAGCGTTCATGTTGTTTCCACAATAGCATTCAGAGGAGTATTCGAGGCCGAAATATGTATAAGCGGAACAGAAAGTTGCACAATTCTCAACCGTCATGCTGTTGGTTGAAGTTGTCTTGTCGCTCAATGTTTTGGCTCCGTTCTCAGCGTAGCAGCCAATGTAGTTATATCTACCAACCGACTGAGTCAATGCCAGTGGAGCAGAAGTGGTGTTGCCCTTGAATTTGGTTGAATCAGCGAAGAGTGACATGCGCGCCCAATCGTGGAAATAACCGTTACCACCGCACGTCTCATTCGCATTTCCAGTGCACACGTAGTTGCAGTCGGTGGAGCTATCCATTTCGATTGGAATGGCGTTACCGCACCAACACTCCTGCTGGTATTGCGTTGCCGCGAAAATAAAACCTTGGTTATAGCAAGTGGTGATGCAACGATCGTTCGTGTTGTTAGCGTCAGCATACGGAGATGTAGCAAGTTGCCGACCCGGGTTGTTCTCCTTGAAGCATCCTACATACCCATACTGCGCGGTTCCATTTGGAAGAAGTGGGCCGACTTGCTCAGTAACCGCATTGCAGATGAATTGGAATTGCTGCTTCCCCATGTTCGGGTCACCTGTGTTCATTGTCCAGACAGCGCTACCATTGTAGCTGGGCATATTAACTTGCGATTTGGGCACAGAGCAATATAGGGTTGCGGCGGCGTTTTCGCCAGCGTGAAGAATTGTTCCCTCAGTAAGGTCAATGTCGTTCACGGCGCCAACAATGCCAGGAAGACCGTAAGGAGGCTTAGAGACGGTGATAGACAATGGCATTGCATTAGCCGAGCCGTTATTGGTGACCCGCAATTTAAGGTATCTGGTTTGGGCCTCCGGAACGTTGCCAAAAGTGAAAGGGGTACTGTTCGAGAATGGGACCCACCCAGTCCCATCTGGAGTCTGGAACTCCACGAGCGCTACTGGATTCGTTCCAGCGACACCAACTACATCAAGAAGTGCACTCCCTCCATTTGAGAACGCCTTTACATAAACAGCATGGTTACCAGCTGTCTGTGGAGCATAAATGATACTAACGGTAGCAATGCTGTTCCCAGGTATTGTGCTTGGAATGTTGGTGAAAGTGAACTCCCCGACTGATACACTTCCGTCACCGGTAACATTCGGTGTTATCCAAGGACCAGTCTCTGAAACAAGGGAGTAGCTGATGTTTTGGAATGTGAGAAGGCTGTCACCACTGTTGCCAAAAATAGCTGACTCGGTTGAACTTCCTTGGCCGGCAACAACATTGAAAGACACTGTGTTCGGGCTGATCGAGAGCAAAGGAGCGGCAGAGTTGCAAGTTCCTTTTAATGTGACTGGCGTATTCGTAGAGTATCCGGTCACCGAATTCGTCGTGTTGACAATAACGTCACTAGACAATGGTCCAACGGCCTTGGGAACAAATAAGGCAGTAAAATTCAACGTTTGGCCCGCCGTAAGCGTGAATGGAGTAGTTGGAATATTAGAGAGCTTGAAGTTTTGATTTCCGGACAATGCCACACCAGTAACTGTAGTTCCGATGTTCGCAACACAGCTAATTGTCATTGGGTTGGAGCTATTACCGAGCGCCACCTTGCCGAACTGATAAGGAGAAGAGCAGTTTAACGGGAGGTTGACAGGCGAACCAAAGCCATAGAAATAGCCAGCCGTAGTTCCTGGTAGTACATTAGTATCTTTTGCATACACCCACGTCTGAAGGTTTTGGTCTCACCCATGTACACTCTGCCATCTCCGAAAACTGGACGGGTGAATTTAGTGACCCCTGGAACGTTGAAAGCATTCAGGAGTGTCAGGCTTCCTCCTCCAGCGGGAGGAATTGGGTCGTAGATACGAAGGTTCTGACCCTCGACATCGGAAGTCCAGAGCAGGCCAGTACCTTCCTGTCCGTTGAGAGATGTAGTTGTACCATGTCCCACACCAAGAACGTAGGCATTCTTCTCAGCAGTATCTGAGACGTGAGTAAAAACGGCATTACCAGAAGAATCGCAGCTGAATTTGAAGACGTGGGTCTGGTATTGAATAACTGGACAGCCAATTAGCTCTCTTTTCGTCAAAATTCAAGCATTCGAGTATCGTTTAACAGGGCTGTCGGACGGTATTTGATATACTTACCATTAATGTAAATGTAACCTCCGCCCAAAGGCATCACACCAGCACCAGCGTAAACGGAGTTTTCATTCTGGTAAACCTGAATTGCGGCATCTAATTTGTTCGCTCCCATCTGGTAGCCTCCGAGGTTGTCCAAGTTAAGCCAGTAGGTTTTGCCAGATTTGCCAGTAACCACCCCAATACGCTTGTGATTCGGGCAGCTGAAAGTATCAGTGGGCAGCAATTCCAAGGGCGAGGTACCCAAATCCTTGTCAGCACCATCCAGTTGTGTCTTCTCCCATGGCATGAAGAAATCGACAACTGAAATAGTACCATCGTCGTTGATCTTGGCATTGACTGCGGCTTCCTCAAGGGCAGTTGGAGGGTACCTGCCCTGGACCGATTGACCAGTGGCCGCCAGCTGGGAGGCATATCCGTTACCCGTGGCAAAATACATGCTTCCTGATCCATCGTAGGCTAAACCACCTCCACTCATCCAAACTCCACCTCCTTTTATGGAGTTCGCCTCGGGACCTCCTTCCATAGCATAAGCCTCCACGACGGCTCCAGTAGATTTGTGGAAACCAATAATTGCACCGGTGAAATTGTATTGCACACAATGAGAGGCATAACCAGTATAAATGAAATCGCCGACCTGGAGCAATGCAGGACGCTGGTGTTGATTACCCCCGATGAACATGCGATTGGGATTATTGCGGAAGATGGTTCCATCAATCATGACGGGGAAGCCGGCCGCCTCGGACAGATCCTCGGTGTGTATGGCATGGAAATAGTAACGTCCATTTAGACGGCCTGGTCTAGCTGTAGGGCTAAATTGTCCGTCCTGGAATTGCTGAGAGTAGGTCTTTGCGGTGAAATACCAGATGCCAGTAGCTGGATCAATAACACCAGTTGCAGTTACGCCAACCGTGGGGTTGATATCAACACATCCTATATTCTCATTAGATAATCACCAGCTTTCAAAATATGAGTTGTAAATCCAGTTCTATGCTCCTAGAACCTCCTAAGTAGTGTATAGTAAACTCTTAGTACTCACCGTCCAGATCCGCTGTCAGGAATGGTACATGAAGATTCCTTGACATTATGATGGCACCAGTTTTCGCATTGAGCTTGTAGATGTTGTTTTGTGTCGTCGCCAGATAAACATACTGGACGCCATCCGAGCCAGTGTAGACCAAAGGTTGGGAGAAAACCTGTTCCGGGCCAATACCATTGAAGTTTCCAGGGAGCGCAGTCTTGAATATTTGTCCGAAATTCGCGCTACCGACGACAGACGGATCCATATTATGATTACTGCAATACTTTCAGCTTATGCAGATTTCATATATTGGGTCAGTTTTATTCCTTACGTTTGATAGCCTGAGCGAGAGACATCTCCTCCCCACGTAATTGTATCAGTTACTCCCAAAGACAAGACTCGAGCCGTAAAGAAGGAAATCAGAAAAAGTAAGAGAGAGGCCTGAATGGACGAAGTCGCAAAACGAGAGGAAGCCATAATGGCTATTAACGAGTGAATGTAGCGCAAAGACTACGAAAGAACTCCAAACAACAAAAAGTTGAGAACGACAGTACGAAGTCTTGAGACCCTAGGACAACACCCAAAGGGTGGTGGCAGGCGGGACGTTTATCACATCGGTAGGCCTGAGCGGTCAAGAAGCCCCCTCGACCTAAGCAGAAGTGGCTTGAATTGGGCGCAGCTCAGCCTTCAGAATCGACACCTCGTGTAGGTTCTAGCAAAAGCCAAACTGCGTAGGCCTATGCACAGGCTTCTTTCGACAAGCTAAAATCCCTATGGCCTACTGTGGATCCAGGCACAAGGCCAGTCCATGCCGGAATGGGCAATGAATTGACGCAAGAGATGAGCGCTAGTCTAGACTAGGCTAAGCGTGGTGATCTTACCGGAGCATTGGCGCTATCGGCCTCCCCAATACAGATATTGGCAGCCAGGGATTATAAATAAAGGAGATGATCACGGCTCTTGTAAGGAAGACCTCGCGGTTACTGGATGGGTCTGCCATGTGTTCCCCCCGAATCCTGTAGACGATCTCCCGTTCTAGAGTCGCGGATCACCACGGTCCCAGCGCATCGACAAGACCGGTCCATGAATAGAAGGCCTGCGCGAAACCGTTGAAGTGATTGGTCTGTCATTGGCGCGGTGGTCTTCCATCTTGTGCCGCGTACTCTCTAGCGAGGGTCAAGGCAACTGAGGATGATGGATTCTGCCTGCAGGCGGGAGCGGGCTCTGAGACGACTCCAATAAACAAACGGACAAACCCCCAAAAGTTATGACGCGGGCGCGACCGCGGCGATGAGTTGAGACTTGACAGGGCACTTTGGGCTCAGGGGCAATGCGGCTACTGCAGGAACCCATGGGCGGGCTTTTTGTGGCCTCCAGAAAAAGATCGAATGGGCGAGAAGCTTGATTTAACTCGATGTGGATTGGCCGGAGAGGTAATAAAACTTCGCTTGGCTCTAGGCTGTCTTGGCCGCTCGCTTTCCCTTCTGCATTGTTGGGTGCCGGCGGCCACTCCGGATCTTTGGCTTGCCTGAATAGCCCAAAAGCCTTCAGCTCGTGCTCCTCAAGCCCTCGTTCTGTCATTTCTTAGCAACTCATTGATCACAATGCATGCAAACGTCTCGGCAGCTCCTTGAAAGAGCCGTAGGGTGATACATACTTGCGCAATTGCTCCGCGCTTGTCGTTATTTCTTGGTATTGCCGTAAGAGGCTCTTCAGTCCAGCTTGCCGCCTTGGAGATTCTCTCCGTGATGCATTATCATGACCATAAACCTGTACTTGTTACGTGAGACGTGATTGTGGTTTTGACCCGGCGTGTTGACTCGTTTAATGCTGGCCTCGCACATCTGCAGAGCTGCACATCTGCAGAGCTGATTCCTGCACCGTCAAGTGCGCCGCGGGACGAGACCACCAACGAAGCCATTCGGCCTATACACCAGAAATGAAGCTACCAATTCTGCCGCAGCTGAATCCAAGGGACACCGTTGTTCTCAGCAATTACTATTAACGCCTCCAGATGAAGGCGGCTACGCAGATTGTCTTCTTTCAGCTCGTTGTCACCCCTGTTACAAATACTCGCTAAAGCCCGCCAACCCCCCAGGGGAAATATAACACGACACTACAAACTTGGAAGCCCTTTGTAACACGGAATATAGTAGAGTGCTCTACGGCAATTATTCGTGGCTGTGGCTTACCCCTCCATCAGCCTCCAGCTGACTACCTTCGCAGGAGGCGCTGTATCACGGCTTTGAGACTCATGTTTACGGCTGACCTGATCCGTGGTAGGACCGACCTTGTCACACCCCTTGTGATTTCTTCGAGATGGGTGAGTCCGCATCGGTGTCTCGAAAGGAGCGCTTGTCAGATTTTAGCTACACCCTGTAGAGAGAAGGAATCAGTACAATCGCAGACCCGGACAAGCCGCTACTTACGCTGCGGAGTGATCTGTTTTTCTTCTTTACATCCCACGCGCTATCGATAAGAATCTACATGCGACGCGGCCTCCGTTTAGTTCTTGCCACGACATACGGCTTATAAACGACCGTCTGAGACTTCAAAACTAATTATACGGAGGAATCCGGATAATCTTTCAAGTAACTAAGACCGCTTGGAAATGCTTAGCAGATATTGTTGTGCCCGATACTTAGGAATAACTAACTCGATATCACTCGTCTTGCCCATCCCTAAAGCTCCCTCAACTGGATACAGAGAGCTGTGAGCGCAGCTGTGAGCACCGCGACCAACCACTGTCCGATTCCAAAGCCGCTTTCTTGCGTCTTCATCAGCAATGCGCAACAAATCGACACGATGAAACTGAGTAGCACGATGCCGAACATGCACCAAGAGATCACCGGCCAGTTCAGTCCCTCGACAATATAAACACCCCAGCCCAAATGCAAGGTTTCCTTATCGTCCTGCGCAAGTATGCTCTCTCCAACTTTCTTCGGGAGGCGGTTGAGGAAAAGACTTTGCTTCGCGCTCGCATGCTTCCCCTGCTCGCGGAAGAAGTGCAAGAATGCCCGATGGTCCATTGGAGGAAGCGGTTTTAAAGGGCACTTGTAGTAGTGATATCGCAGCGCGTGGACTTCGCTCGGCGGTGGAATCGGCTCCGTCGTATCGTCGAAAATCCCCACGCGGTGACCCTCGTAGATGTGGAACTGCACAAATCTTATGTTTACTGGGCGATAGAGTAATGGGAGCCACCACTTTTTACGGATAGCATAATAGCGGCTGTGTATCTTTGCAAATAGCTCGCCATCTGTTTGGACTACGGGTACATGTTGGCTGTTGGCATAATCGTATTTGGTGAGCGCGATCTCACCAATGTTCACATTAAGGATACTTGTGTTGACACAGAGCTCGAAGAATAGCGGAACTACTGGAGGTTGTGCGATTCGAACCCCATTATCTTGGATTCCTTGGGATGTAGTCGAAGAGTCTGAGGTATCATTTGGGTTATGTTGAGCGTCTTCTGAACTGTTTGATACTTGAGAAGTAGTCTGACAAGCGCTTGATACTTCTGATAAGGAAATATTGCTTGATGACTGAGAACAGTCAGGAGCCAATGTGGTGGTAGCTACCTGTTGAGTTGATTTGCCATATTGTTGTAGTGCGGCAACCAGATTGTCGATCGCCAATGAGTCGCTATTATCGTAATCACCGTACAAGTGTTCGCCACAGCTCTGTGATTGGCCCAATTAGCAGCAGTACTTAATAGGTGATGTTATCTCGCGTAAAAGTAAATCGGTGTGGTGGAGCGTCTAGCAAGCTCAGAATGAGCATAGGTTGCAGAAACTTACACAAGTCCACTCTATGCGTCTCAGGCCCGGTAGAAGGCGAGGCCTTGCTAAAACTTTTATACTCTTCAAGACCCAAGATTTGATTGATGGTGATTTAGAATATTGAGCTTCGCAATACTCCTCATGTGGAGGAGGTTGTGAAATATGCAGCTTAGATATTGGAGCGTTGCTCTGTAGATCACTTGTGGACAAAAGCCCCTTATTTCTTGCCAATTGCAGTCCCTGTGGGGTGCTTCGGGGGTTGATTACAGAATGATCCCTCTCTAAAAGGCTGACGTTGCTGTCTATAACAGCAATAGGGCCCGTTTCAACCGGCTGACACTGCTCTGCGCCATTTTCTCGACCTTCTCCGGGTGGATTGCGACTCTCTATTGGAACGCAGAATGGGTCAATTAGAGAGTGTGTAGTATTGGCTGGAGTATCTAGACTTCTACCGAGGTGAGGCCTTATAGAGTTGGCCGTTAGGAGCTGTTGACTAACTATAGCAGCTTCCTCAGCATTCTCCCCGGTGGTATCATTCCTATCTTTCTCTTGATGGGAGCTATCCGTAACAGCGCCGTGCAAGTTTGGCATGATGCTGTTGCCAGATGCTGCAGTGGTGTGCTCCACGGTTGCAGAAAGTAAAGTCTCCGTTGATTTGGAGGGGCCAATCTTAGGGGTCATCTCTCTTGGGATAGAGGAACTCGAGGCTTCCATTGTGCTGTGACCCTCTGGCATTACGTTAGTGATCTCCATGGGCAATTGCTCTGTGTTCTGCTCGATTTTTCGAGGCCTTTCATCGGAGTAACTGTCTCCGGCCTCATCTGACATTTGAACTGATGCTTCACTATCACTATCAATTGAGAGATATATCCTGCCTGATTGAGAAGAAGAGGGTGGTGAAGAAGAGGGCGATGAAGAAGAGGGCGATCTCCGGTATAATTGAGGCGGAGTTTCCTTTTCTTCAATAAATTGAAACCTATTGATTTCCTCCTCGTCAACATATCGAGGCCTGTCGATTCCTGAGAGTGAACGGTCCCCCAAGGAGCTGAGCACAGCACTGACACGATTACGAAGCCTCGGCGGGCGCATAACCGGGGTCGTATGTCGCATGTTAGAACCTTCCAAAGAGTATGACGGAGTCTCAAAATGCGAGCCCATGAAAAGATGATGGTTCAAAGTACGGTCTTCCTGTCTGTTTTGACTTCTAGGACCGGTAAAAAGTGTGGGTGGCACCTCGAGGCCTGAGCCAATGAAGAGTAAATCATGGAACGACGGTCCGGATTCTTCACTCGGGTTGGACGGGTATATAGAGGCCGTATCAACAAGGGGGTTATCAGGTACAACGTCACGGGACGACGGTCCGGATTCTTCACTCGGGTTGAACGGGTATATAGAGGCCGTATCAACAAGGGGGTTATCAGGTACAACGGGGCTCGAGGGCCGCAGGTACTGTCTGCAAGTTTGTTGCTCAGTCAGCGTCCTACGAAGGCGGTCGATCCTCTCTTTATGAGTAAGTCTGGGGAGCTCATCACGAAATTCGAGTATAGTACGTCTATGGTGTTCTTGAGGTTCTGTTCCAGTACGATCAGGGATGGCAGCAGGGGGAGTTCCTTCCGCTAGATCGTCTTTAGGCTGACTAGCATTACTGGCTGCTGGCCCAGGTTGTTGGACCTCGATAGAACTTATTTGTCGAGGGCTTATAGGTCTAGTCTCTTGCGTAGGCGTGGGATTAGTAGGTTTTACAGTGGCTGGTGGATTTTGGGCACTTCGGCGTTTGCCTCGTCTTAGACGACCTCTTAACTTTTCGATATTGCGTATTATAATTTTAGTAAAGAAGTTTTTTTTGTTCTTCCTTGGGTCTTGGGAAGAATTATTACTAGGCTTGGTGTGAATCTGAGCGGCACCATGGGTCTCATGGACCGAAGGTGTTAAGTGGAGACGCGAATCTAGTATAGTGATATTCCCTTCCTGCGGCACCTGGAGAATGGTAGTTGGTGGGTTGGCCGTTTGGATGCCAGATATGGCGGAGGAGGGGCTGGAATGGTGCCTTGATAATGGAGAGGTGGCGCTAGAAGGATCCTCTTGGACAATAGCCAGGGTAGGGCTGCCGACAGCGCTCATATCACGCATGGTCTGGAGCAACAAGCCGCGTACGACCGAGCTATTTTCATCGAAATTATCCGTCGATTCTTGAGAGGCTAAAGAAGTATGGGTAGAGTTTCCTCCGATGCCAAACCACTTATGGGCGCATTTTTCGCAGCGAATACTGTTGAAAACACCTGGATTTCTGGACACTCTCAGTGTCACTCTATTGTGCCAGTGATGGCATCGTGGGCAGCTTCCATGAATAAAGGTATCCCAGGAGCCGACAGGTACTTGAGAGAATGGTATGCTACTTGTGCTAGACCCCGTTCCCGGTCGGGCTTGATGTGGTGGAATAAATATAGGTCCGGATGGATGCAATGAAGTCGATGCTAGACCTGCGATGTCTCCCGACTCCCGCGGTAGTTGAGAATGTGAAATGCTGTCAAGTACATGGCTGGATTGATGCTGGAGAACAGAGCTGTCTTCTATCGGTTTGCTTTCGTTTTCAACTGCAGTTCCTGCCATAATGAAAACCCAGGTGGGTATCAGCATTGAAGTAATAGCCGATACGCATTCGTAATTTATAGTGTCGCCACTAATAAACCAGATCAATTGACAAGAGGCATTGAATAACGCAAGGCTGAATAGAACGAATAAAGTAAACGATGGTAGGACTACTTGGCAATACTGAACGGTGGTATAGTCGGAAATGTGTGCAGATATGTGCATTTGGGAGTGGTAGAGGCAGGCCTTGTCAAAGGAATATGAAATGTCGGCAGCATGCTTGGTTCCATTGGGTTGCAGGCTCAGCCTCCGTGGAATCCGTCAGTTGAGGTGGTCCGCCTTGGTATACAGCCACACTTTTCAGCCTTACTAGCTTTCCACCACTAAGCTGCAATGACGCTACCTAGCCAGGAGCATAGCCTGACTGAGCAACCTACAGCCCATGCTAGCCGCTCTATGTTAACCATGATTCTGAGAACTCGATAACTGGAAAACTTCTGATATCCGTAAGGGAGAAGAACTGGGTGAGAACTAAAAATACTAACCAGAGGTACTTAGCAAAACTTTAGAGCCCGTTTCTTATACGCGCATCACATTGTTATGGTGTTTATCCCATCACCCGTCAGGCACAGACAAATAAGTCGTGGCACAACTTTCTTACTAAGAAGCTTCTTTAACGTAAAATTCCAAAAGCTGGTAAGAGATAAACTTTTAAAAAATTTATCCCTTCCGCTGGTGGCGTCACGGACCGTGCGCGAACACCAGAATCAAAAGTACGCGTATGGTCCTATTGATTCTATTGGCCAGCTCTTATCGATAACAGTAGGACGAAATGTACCAGCAGAAGGGATACTAAGTATAAAGTTATTAATGGGCTTTGTATACGAAACTTTAGAAGATTTATTGAACGTGTGGTTGTTAAACCGCAGTTGTTCTTCGCATGGGCAAAAAAAGTGTGCTACGACTTATTTGTTCATGCTTGCCGTTAGGTACTGTCTTATCGATAAAACATGACCCTAGCCAAATTCGTATCGGTAACGTAGGACGATAATGGCAAGGATTATCGAATCCGAATGCAGCCGAGGTTTTGACTTAATAAATTGATACACGTCTCATTTCCCACTCTTATATTTTTATATTATATGCACCCCTTTCATATTGCCATGCTCGCATTGCCGTAAGGCTTTGAATGACTTCCAAAGCTAAGTAGGAAGGGCCCTCCCTAATCTTCGCCATCCAAGTGGAGTCAACAGCATTCAAAGTGAATGAGACCATGCCGGACCCAAAGAAGATAGCGTAACGGAGCGCGCATGTGGCAATGTCACATCCCATAACAGAGATAAACTCGTAGGTTAATGAAGGCACTGCAGTCATTTCTTTACAAATTTCGTGTGTGTCCCTGTCGCAATGATTGGCCCCGGCTCCTCATCAACAATTTTGGAAATCGTGGCTGTGTGAACGCTAAAGTACCACCGACTTTGCTAGCCTTTCCCTCAACCTCAACCCAATCACCTTCGCGTGCTGAAGAAATGTATGTTATGTGCATGTCTGTGCTCACTCCCGTTTGATCGCGACGATCGTAGGCGGCGATGGCCAAACCGCCGACCCAGTCAATCAAACATGCGGAGACAATGCCGTGAAGGCCACCTTTGGAATTCACGTGGTTTTTGGTCAATTGTAGACGCGCCCGGACGAGACCTTTTGAGGCAAAGGTTAACGAAATTTCTGACAGAAGAAAATTGTAGATGGGACTGTTGGGTTTGTTGCTAGCCCAGACGCGTTCAACATGGGCGAGAGTGTCAGTATCTGTGAGAGCCTTTGATATCTTAGACATTGCGATGGGTTTTCAAGTCTAGCAGGGTTCGTTGAGGAATTGGATGTAAGTAGTCTCAATTGAAGGAGGATGATGGTAGGAAAGTTGTGGTTGGGATTCGTGCACAAAGATTCTGTTTCGTCATCGGAGGTTCGGCACCATCACTCCGCGGCGCTGAGTGAGATGCAGGTGAAACGACGGCATTGACGGCAGGGGAGGACAGAGCCATCTAACCCTATTGAAACCCAAAAAAAGCACACGAGAACGAACTCGAGGACTCCAGTCTATACAAATACCCATCAGATGTTCGTAACGACGCCACGAAGCCATGACCGATCCAAATCGAGACACTGCCATTCCAAACGGAGTCGAGACTAAGAGTAGTGAACCGTCTACTATCGCGGATATACCGGAGCATCCCAAGGCTACCCCAGAAATTTCGAATGGGGCGCAAGATTCTCAAGTTTTAGTGCAAGTGCTGACCGATCGCGCGCTTCATTTCCTTGCAACCGCGAGCAATGAGACCCTTGGGGCTTGTCTTGTTGGTCTGGGCGCGACAACGTACCTGGTGCTTGGAAGAATTGGGTTAGTGCTAATTGGAGTTGTCGGCGGAGTTGTTCTTCATGCCACCTGGGAAGGAAACACAAATAATAATGGAGATGACCGTGCGCGAGGCGAGGGGGTCAGAAGACGGGAGACGGGTTTGGACGTGGCCCACAGAGTGCTGGATTGGCGGACAACTGTCACACAATCGAAGGGAGGTGGTCTATACGGCGACTCTTCTATGGATGTGAAACTGTATTCTGGGAAAAACCTCGATTATGCTGAGTTTAGGCCGGAGACCGCTTCAGCACTGAACGAGCTTACGAACGCTGTAATCCGAGATTACGTCAAGTATGCTTTTCCATTACCAGAATCCCTTGATGTTTGGCTTATGAATTCCTAGGTGGTGGTATTCTCCAATACTCCCGACAGAGTTATCCTTTCCATCCGCCTGCCGTCAAACATTAACTGCGTTCATCCTCTCTCTCTCTGCGCACCTCTCTCGCAAAAGGCCGGCAGATACCTTCCTCGACTTTGTCACAAATTCATCCTCGATTTTGATTGTATTCTTCAACGAACTGTCCAGCGCTCTGGCAGCTTCTCCAACAACTTCCGCTTCCGATGCGATCGATACGTACCTCCAAACGAAGCCAGACAGCAACCTAGCAAATGTCTTGGATGCGAAGCACCAAGAAAAGAAATTGGATATGGTTGCAGAGGATATACTGCAAAGCTACCTTGAGCCGAAAACGTACAATTGTCGTCCAGCTGATGTATTTCTAAGAGAAATCCTAGCTAAAGTCGTCCTGGAGATGACGATCGCAAACTGTTCAAAGGCCGAATGGATAAACGGCTGGATTGTATATATTCTTGAAGAAGGCGAGCCGGAGCTCATGAATGCTATCGATGCTGGTGTTGAGCACTCCGCGGGCGATCGATTACAAAATGTCACGAATCAGGTTAAAGAGCACCAAAAGGTTTTGAAGGAGGTTTCGGGTGAAGAAAAAATAAACACAGCGAATCACAGAAGAGTTGTGAGCAGGGCTCAAGAGGCAATGGATGAAGCCATGCGAGAAGCGCAACGTCTAACGCAGCTTATTGCGGAGGAAGATGCCAAAAGACTCCGCGAGCAACAGAACGTATCTAGCACGGGTATTAGTGATGATGTTTCTGAAAGCACGACACAAGGTGTAGCGACTCCCACATCCTCGCAAAGTGATATGGCCAGGGATCACGAGAATGAAACAATAGTTTCCGCAAATATGCCAGTAGAGTCACCCCTGAATGAGTCCGCAGAGATCACCAGCGCGCCTTCCCAACCGCCTCAGTCCGCATTTACAAGTTTTGATCAACTTGTTCCGTCACAGCCACCAACAGCATTGCAAGCAAATCAGGAGAAGGTTGCACTTTTGACGCTATACAATGCAAATCTTGCTATCTTCGACGATTCAATGCCAGGAGAGAAAGGTACTATTCGAGCAAAACCAACTGCAGATTACCTTATTCAGATTGAGCCGGCTTCTCCACAGCATCCAGGCTGGATGATATCAAGGAAATTTGTGGACTTCGAGACTCTACATGAGATCCTGCGACGAATATCTGCCATCTCCGGTGCCGCCGGTTTTGCAGAAGCTCATGCAACCTTACCAAACTGGAAAGGTCACACGAAAGCCTCTCTGCGAGGCGAGCTTGAGAGATACCTTAATGATGCTGTTCGCTTTAAGCCACTTTCAGAAAGCGAAGGCTTGAAAAGATTTCTGGAGAAGGACAATGGTTTGAACAAGTCGCCAAATGCATCCAACAAAGGTGGATTTCCCGGTATTGGTTGGCCAACACCATCGGCCTTCGAGAACATGGGGAAGGGAATGATTGATGTTCTAACAAAAGCACCTAAAGAGGTTGCTGGAGGCGGGAAAGCTCTTCTTGGTGGTGTCACAGGAGTGTTAGGCAACGTTGGATCCTTAGGACCGAAAAAGAGTAACTCGGTATCTACTACAAGCAATGCTAACCGCTCTGTGGGTGCCTCGCCTGCAAGGCATGCTCGGGCAGAGAGCACGGTATCAGAGCTACCAAGCCATATTAGGACAGAAAGTATTGTATCCTCGTTGCCATCAAAGCGCCAAAGTCAAGATAGCCTTCGAGGCTCCCCGGTTGTGGACACCCAACCTGCGCCCATATCCCAAATGGAGCGTCGCCCAAGCTGGAACTCGGAAGTCGAAGCGGACATGAAGCCCCGACCGAGCTCCTCACGATCATCTGTCTACGCAAGATCCAGCCGTGACCACAGCCGGGCTCCGTCTGCCAGAGAAAGTGTGGACCTATCACCCGTCCACGGCGGAGATCAAATCCTCATGCTCCCACCATTACCGTCAGACATTTCTGATGATTACGACTCCCCTAACTCAAATGCACATCCTCTCCCATCACGCAAAACCCAACAAAGTGAAGATTTAAAACCTTTACAACGTCCCTCTCGCGCTTCCACCACTAGCCTCTCCATCCCTACTGAAGTGCCTTCGCTACCACCTCGCCGTCTATCCACGGCTTCCACCACCTCTCAACCGCCTCCGATACCCGCTCGTCCGTCCCCAAAAACCGCTCCACCGCTCTCAGAACAAGAAACCCAAGCCACAATCGAGCTGCTATTTGCCGTAATCAACGAGCTTTATACCATGTCCTCAGCCTGGCAAATCCGCCGCACCCTTCTCAACGCGGCCAAAACCTTTCTCCTACGGCCTGGGAACCCGCAGCTTGAGTCTATCAGGCAGTTGCTTCAATCCACCGTCCTTGATGATAACACTTCCGATACTGGTGTCGCGTTCCATCTGCGTAAGCTCCGCGCTAATACACTACCGACGGAGGAGGAGTTAGAGGCCTGGCCAAAGGAAATGAGCAGTGAGGAGAAGGAGAGGCTTAGGCAGAAGGCGAGGCGGCTGCTGGTAGAAAGGGGCATGCCGCAAGCGTTAACCAGCGTGATGGGACAGGCGGCGAGTGGAGAGGCGTTGGGTAAGATATTTGACTGTCTACAGGTTGAGAAAGTGGCGAGGGGCGTAATTTTTGGGCTGATGTTGCAAGGCTTGAGGGCTGTAACGCAGTGAATTTTATTCAAGACGGATTGAGTTCATAACTGGTAGGATAAGCATCCTTTGGCCGCTTTGGCATACATTCGGCCTTGACAGTGGTATTAGATGGGCCAGTACGTGGATGTGCACCAGTCGTCTGCTGCTGTACCGATTGCACATTTATGTATATAGTGGGAGCTTCCAAGCGCTGCTTGGCCACTTTGCGATCACCAGACGACTGTTTGCAGTGTTTAGCTGCGGGAGTGTGAGCGGGAGAGGCTAGATCCTATTGGAGAGCTTGCTTGCTCTTACACTTATTGCACTTGTTTGAGTTTGTTGTAGAATGTGTGTCGTTTGTGTGCTGCTGGCGGGCAGACTGGGTAGAGAATGTTTTATTGCAGGTAGTGGTGGTGCATTTCAAATTATGCACTGATGAGCTTAGGTGCTGTTTTAGTGCATCTGAGCACTTGCATGTCTTGGTACAATGCTGACAGTGAAAAATCATGACTTTATTGACAAGCTTGAATTTTTGAATAGGAAGAGACCAACAACAATATACCTGGCAAGAAAGGGAGCCTTATCATAGCTGCTTAAAGTTCTTAAAGCTCCGAACTGTGCCGCACTGCCCCGCTGTCAATGCGCTGCAGTTGAAGTGTTCCACCACTCATCCGGCCACCCCAGTCATCCAGCACCAAGACGTGTCCTTGTACCAAAACAATAATGTCATCAATTCAGAACTCTAAATCACCAGAAAGAGGGGAGACTACTTATTGGCGTGTAGTGGAATAACTATACGAAGACGCGTCTTGGTGCTGGTAGGGTGGCCGGATGAGTGGTGGAATTACCTCAGCGAGCTCAGACGTGATTTTTTAGCTAGCGTCGGAATAACCTACGCCGTCTTCCGAATTGCAGCCGCCGCTTTAACCTAAGCCGAGGGTAAGCAGCCCTGAGCTAAAACTGAGCAACCCTGAGCACGTCCTAAGCGTGCAAGGAGGGACCCAGTTCCGGGCCCTGGGGCCCCAAATTTGGAATCGGCTAAATCCCTTCGTCTGGCAAAACGGACTTTTCGTATTGGGCGCTTTAGGCGCTCCTGCCTGGGTTAGCATGCTGCAGGCACCCTAGCTAGCGTGATTTTATTAGCAAGCCTCACCAAAGCGCGTTAATAT
>Ga0307515_10001466_pt1 | contig 53016 bp, 61 predicted proteins | sample 17_EM_MG_FD_194513 | JGI IMG/M metagenome (GOLD analysis project Ga0307515, IMG submission 194513) | Populus trichocarpa ectomycorrhiza microbial communities from riparian zone in the Pacific Northwest, United States - 17_EM | ecosystem: Host-associated > Plants > Roots > Unclassified | place...
GAAGAACGCCAACGACGACGGCACCTTCAAGTCGGACGACGAGCTCAAGGAGCTCTACGCCGAGGAGCAGGTCGACCTCGCCAAGGACACCATCGCGTACTGCCGTATCGGCGAGCGCTCGGCCCTGACCTGGTTCGTGCTGCACGAGCTGCTCGGTGTCGAGAACGTCAAGAACTACGACGGTTCCTGGACCGAGTACGGCTCCCTGGTCGGCGTCCCGATCGAGCTCGGCGCCAACAAGTAAGCAACCGCATTACCGCTGCGACCTGAAGGAAACCAAGACATGTGTGGAGCGAAGGCCGGCGGCCCCGACGCCTCGACGATCAAGCCCGGTGAGACCACCATCCAGGGCCAGGTGACGCGTAACGGCGAGCCGGTGACGGGCTACGTCCGTCTCCTGGACTCGACCGGCGAGTTCACCGCGGAGGTCCCCACCTCCGCCACGGGCCAGTTCCGCTTCTACGCGGCCGAAGGCACCTGGACCGTCCGCGCCCTCGTTCCGGGCGCCACCGCCGACCGCACGGTGGTCGCCCAGACGGGCGGCTTGGCGGAGGTCGCGATCGCGGTCTGATCGCCGCAGAACAACAAGGGGCCGCACCTGCTCTGGGTGCGGCCCTTCGGCGTGCGGCATGTAGGGGCGGCGGGTGTCAGCGGTCCCGGACCACGCTGACCAGCAGTGGCGCCCGCAGCCCACCCAGCGCGGCACAGTCGGCGACGACCTCGCCCAGCCATCCCACGGCGTCGCACGACCACTCGGCCAGCTCGCCGCGCAGTACCGCGTGGTGCCGGGCCGGACCGTCCCAGAAGGTGTCGTCGAAGGGCGCGGCCGGAATGCCGTCGGGAACGGTCGTGCCATGAAGCGAGGACGATGACCGGTGGACGAAGACGTCCTGCTTCAGGCCGGCGAGCCGCTCTTCGACGACGTGGAGTTCCCCGCCCCCGCTGCTGACGGCGACCGTGACCGGGGTCCGCGCACCGGGGTCCCGTTCGCCGAACCACTCGACGGCCATCAGGGACGGCACGCTCGCGTACGCCGGCCGCGACGCCGGATCGATGCCCTGCACGGGCAGCAGCAGTTGTACGGCGGTGAGGTCCGCCCGCCCGCTCCGCGCGACCGCGTCCCCGGCACAGGCCAGGAACGATCGAACGGGCAGCGGCCGGTCACCGGCGACCGCCCCGGCCTCGACCTGGAACCAGGAGATCAGCCCCGTCCCGGAGACACCGCCGGGGTGCTCCCGACCGGCGTCGTTCATGCCCCAGAGCCGATCCAGCCAGCCCATGGCGAGCGACCGTTGGTGGAACAGCTGGTAGGCGTCATGCTCGGGATCGTGCCAGGGATACGGGACGAGCTCGCCGTAGAAGGCACCGAACAGGGTTCCAGCACTCCGCACTGTGCCCCTTCCTTAGCTGTCGGACTAGCGGACCCGGCAGTTGACGTCGTCGGCCTGGTTCATCGGCTTCTCGGCCGTGTCGATCTCACCGATGACGTCGACATCCACATGGTTGCGCCAGGAGGTCCGCTCGGCGTCGGTGCAGTCGCGCCGGGCCACCGTACGGTTGCTGCTCCCGCCGCCGGGCTTCAGTTCCTTTGTCGGGGAGCATGCCTTCTGGACCCAGCTGTTGTCCGTGTACCACTCGTACAGGCAGTTGAAGACGTTGGCGCGGTTGTTGTCGCAGTTTCCCTTGTCCCACCAGCCGTGACCCGAGGCCGCCACCCCGGTGCCGGACCGGTGCGGGTTGTCCCGCCCGCTCACGGGCGTGCACCCGAACAGCTGTGCGGTGGCCGTCCGGCCCAGGTCGGCCCGCGGGATGATCCGGCCGTCCATGTCCTTGTAGACGGCGGTCTCGTCGGCGCCGGGTGGTGCGATTCCGGGTACCGGCTCCGCGGATCTGACCGGTGCGGCCGACACCGACGCCGGAACGCCCCAGACGGCCAGGGACACGAGCGCGGCAACCAGAGCGCTTCGGGAGTACGAGGGCGTCAAGTCGGCCGCCTTTCAGCAGATGATCGTTGGAAGGACCGAACGTAGAGGGGGCAGTGCCCACCGCGGTCCCGCCGAAAGAGGGAATCGTGGCGCGCATCGGACGTACGCCCGCGCCCGCTCGAACCTGTCGCGCGCCCCTGCGCTGGTGGGCCCGCACCTGTGGAGTCGGCATAAATGGGGGCCTACCCTGGAGACATGCTGGCCCGCCGCCGTCGCGTGTACTTCGTCATGATGGGCATCTGCATCGGACTCTTCGTCCTGGCCTGGGGAGTCGTGCGGATCTGGTCGGTGCCCGCGGCCGTGGGGATGTGTGTGGTTGCGATGCTGATCCCGCCGGTCGCCGCGATGGTCGCCAACCGGCGCGGCCCCGACGACCGCTGGTGGGACGACCCCTCCGGCGACCCCAAGTCGGACGAGTGGTGGGACGAGCTGGACGGCAAGAAGCGTCGCCCGTAATCACCGCCCGTAAGGCACGCGGCGAGCGGGTAGAGGGCGGGCATGTCGCCTACGAGACTGTCCACCGTGGTGCTCGACGCGCGGGACGCGCATGAGCTGGCCGGCTTCTACCTCCGCCTGCTCGGGTACGTGATCCGGGCCGAGGAACCGGACTGGGTGCTGATCGGCCCGCCCGACGGCGGCACCGGCCTCTCCTTCCAGACCGAGCCGGAGTACGTCCCGCCCGTGTGGCCCACTCGCGCCCCCGGCGAGCAGCAGATGATGCTGCACCTCGACATCGAGGTGGACGACCTGGAGGGCGAGGTCGAGCGGGCCTTGGGCGAAGGGGCCACGCTCCACGCACACCAGCCGCAGGATGATGTACGGGTCCTGCTGGACCCCTCCGGGCACCCCTTCTGCCTGTGGCGGCAGGAGCAGGGGGTGTGACCGAAGGGCGTCACGCGGTTGGGCCGTCGCCGATCCGGAGTTCGTTCACCCACTGCTGTGCTGCGGCCAAGTCGTCTGCGGTGCACGCCACTTGGTAGGTGAAGCCGTCCCACTCCTCCAGGACGCGTGGCTCGTCGGGCCGGAGGTGACCGGCGCCGCCGTGCACGGGCCGGTGGCGCCGGAAGACGTCCATCGGCGGTCGGCGCCGCTTGTCGTACGGCGCGAGCGGGTCGTCGGCATCGACGCGTGGGACGGCGCGCGACGGTTGGTTCGGCGGTCCGGGTCGGCTGTGCTTGCCCATGCGCTCGATGGTCTCAGGCCGCGATCGTCGTCGGCCTGGCGGCGGCGAGTTCCTTCGCCCGGGTCCGTACGTCGTCGATCGTGGTGGTCCCGTACGGGCGGGCGGCGTCCAGCAGCGTGTTGAGACGGGACGCGACGAGCGTGGAGTCGATGCGGGCGGCGTCGTCGAGCGCCTCGTGGGCCGCGGCGGCACCCCGCTCGGCCTCGCCCTCGTCGAACAGCGCGGCGGCGAGGCCGACGCGGTCCATGACCTTCACGCGGTCGAAGCCGGGCTTGCGCAGTCGCAGCGCGTCCTCGAAGTGGGTGCTCGCGGCTCGGCGGGGACGGCCGATTCCGGTGAGGTCGCGAGCGGAGACCGCGCGGGCGCCGGCGTGCTCGGCGGCGTCGAAGTACGCCACCCACTCCGGGATCCCGTCACCGAGGCCGCTTGCCAGGAGCTCGTCGGCGGTGCCCAGATGCCTGTCCGCCCGGCGCTCGTCGCCGAGGGCCGCGTGCACCCGGCCCGTCTGCGAGGAGACCAGCGCCCGGGTCGCGGGTGACTCGGCCTTCGACGCTGCGACACCGAGGAGACCGAGGGCGTCGTCGGGGCGGCCGAGGTAGATCATCTGGTGGGACATACGGGTGACGATCTCCACACCTCGGTCGCGCTGCCCTGCCTCGCCCGCCGCGTACACGCCGTAGCTCCAGTACCGCTGGGCGGTCGGGTACCGGCCGCAGTCGTGGCTGACCCACCCGGCGAGCGCCGCCAGATCGGCGGTCGCGGTGAACACCCGGGTCCGCAGGCTCGGGGGCACTCCGTCCTGGATGCGCCGGGCGATCTCGGCGAGCTGCGCGACGATCGCCGAGCGGTACAGGCCGCCGCCCTTGGAGGCGTCGGCCGTGGTGAAGAAGGCGGTCACCTCCTCCAGCGCGGTGACGGTGTCGGCGTCGAAGCCCTTGCGGTCGCTGTTCAGAGCGCGGGCGGTGCCGCCGAGCATCCGTTCGGCGGCGAGGATCAGTGGGGCGCCGACGGCAAGCTTGAGGGTGTCGCGGCGGTTCATGAACAGGTCCATCTGTGTCCATCCGGCCAGGGTGTGGGCGGCTGCCTCGGTCAGCAGCGGGAGCTGGATGCTATCCAGCACCGGACCCGTGGCCGTCAGGCCGAGGTCACTGGGAGTGAGCGGCTGGCCGGCCGCTTCGGAGAGGACATCCGCCAGCAGTGCGGGGACCGGCGGGCGGGGGCGTTCGCCGTCGATCCAGCGCCGGATACGGGTCGTGTCCGGGGCGATCTGCCGGTGACCTCGGGCTTTGGCCGCCGTGGTGATCCTTCGGGCGATCTCACCGTGGGACAGGCCCGTCGCCGCGATCCACAGTTCCAGGTGCGGGTTGCCGGATCTGCTGGCCATCGTCGCCTCGCCTTCCCCGCCTGCATATACGGAGCGTGGCATTTCCGCCACGGTTCGCGACCCCTACGGTACTGGTCGGGGCACCTGCCAGGCACCGATTCTGGGCAGGCGGCAGCCGTACGGTGGCCGCTTTCCTTACAGGGGAAGGGATTTCGCATGGAGGCAATCGCACCCGAGGTTCCGTGGGCGATGCGGCTGGTCACCGACCGGCTGCCCATCGGCCTGCCGTCGTACGCGGCGGTGACGCTCGACCCGCCCTCGCAGACCGCCCGCTACACCGACACCGCCGGCCGGTTGGTGGAGATGGGCAAGCACGGCACCTCGAAGACGACCGGCACCGCGTCGATGTCGGGGGGCGGCGACGGGCAGAACCCGCAGCCGCAGACGCAGGACGACAACACCACCGACTACGAGTCGGACTGAGCTGATGGCCTCCACCGTCCTGGTCGTCACCGCGCTCGAAGACGTCACCGCGGACAGGGTCATCGCCGCGCTGAACGAGCGCGAGGCGCCCGTCGTACGCGTCGCCCCCGCCGACATCGGACCCGACCTGACCTTCGGGTTCCGCATCGGGCAGGACAGCCCCGTCTGGAGCGGGCGGCTGCGTACGGCGAGCCGGGAGGTGGAGCTGGGGAGGTGGCGGCGGTCTACTACCGCCGCCCCACCCCCTACGCCGCCCGGTTCAGGCAACTGCCGCCCCAGCAGAGGGACTTCTGCGTCGCCGAGGCGAGGCACGGGCTCGGCGGCGTCCTGAACCACCTGCACGGCGCGACGTACGTGAACCATCCCGCCGCCGTCACCCGCGCGGACTTCAAGCCCGCCCAGCTGGCCCGGTTCTCCGAGCTCGGCCTGACGATCCCGCCGACTCTGGTCACCAACGACGTCGAGCGGGTACGGAAGTTCGCCGCCGAGCACGAGCACATCATCTACAAGCCCTTCCGGGGCCTTCCAGCAGGCGAGGACGGGCACGCGGGGGCTATCTGGGCCCAGCGCGTGAACCCCGACGATTTCGACGACTCCCTCGCCGTGACCGCGCACCTTTTCCAGGCCGAGATCCCCAAGACCGGCGACGTACGGGTCTCCGCGGTCGGCACCAAGGTCTTCGCCCAGCGGATCGCCGCCCCGGATGGCGCGCTGGACTGGCGCCGAGGCGACTGGGACGACCTGATCCACGCCCCCATCACCGTTCCGCCCCTCATCGAGGCCGCGCTGCACAGCTACCTGGCCTCCTTCGGTCTGGTCTTCGGCTGCTTCGACTTCGCCCTGACCGGCGACGGGGATGCCCCGGAGCACTGGACGGCGATCGAGTGCAATCCGAACGGTCAGTGGGGCTGGCTGCCCGACGCGCCGGCGATCACCGAGGCGTTCGCCGACATCCTGAGCAGGAAGGAGGCGGCAGACCATGACGATGCCCGCCGACCGTGAGACCGATGCCGTATGGCTGCGCGAGACGATGGCAAAGGCACTCGCCGAGGACGGCGCACCGGCCGATCCGGCCTGGACGGAGGCGGTTCGGACGGTGCCCCGGCACCGGTTCGTCCCCGGCTTCTACCTGCCCGCCGACGAACGCGACGGCCAGGGACTGACGGTGTGGGAGCCGGTCACCGCCGAACTCGACCACGGGCGTTGGCTCGCCGCCGCGTACTCCGACACCACCCTGATCACGCAGTTCGACGGCGACGAACCCGACTGGACACAGCCTGCCGTACGGTACGGCGGGGCGCCGACCTCATCGTCCACGCTCCCGTCACTCGTCCTGCGGATGTGGGCGGACGCCGACGTCCGGGAGGGCCACACGGTGCTGGAGATCGGCACCGGCACCGGCTACTCGACCGCGCTCGCCTGCGAACGGCTCGGCTCTGCCGACATCACCTCGATCGAGGTCGACGGCCGGCGGCTGGAACAGGCGGCGAGCGCGCTGTACGGGTGCGGCTACACCCCCACCCTGGCGGTGGCGGACGGCCTGTACGGGTACTGGCCCGAAGCCCGGTTCGACCGGATCGTGGCCGCCTGCTCGTTCCGCGCCGTGCCCCCGGCCCTGCTCGCGCAGACGAGGCCGGGCGGGAAGATCTTGCTCACCCTCTCCGGCTGGCTCTACGGCTACGCCCGCGTCCTCCTCACGGTTGGCGCCGACGACACCGCCGAGGGCCAACTGCTCGGCGGCACAGTGTCGTTCATGTCGGCCCGTACACACGCGGCGCCGGTGTTCGGTAACCCCGCCCACTGGGTCGCCGGCCTGCCGGAGAGGCCCCGGACCGCCCGGCAGAGCCCGGAGCGGATCAGCGCCGCCACGGAGGAGGCGTTCCACCTGCGCTTCCTTGCCCAGTGCGCGGTACCCGACGCGCAGATGGTCACCGTCGGCGAGACCGTGCACCTGGTCGACGTCGGCACCGGCTCCGCCGCCACCCTCACCCCGTGCGACGGCCGGTGGCAGGTGCGCGAGGGTGGCCCGGTGAAGATGTGGGAGCGGGTCGAGCGCGTCCTGGACGCCTACGACGCGGCCGACCGGCCGGCGCCGGAGACCTTCAGCCTGCACGTCCACGACGGCGGGCAGCACCTGCGGCACCCACAGCTGCCGAGCCTGCCGCTGCCCCGGCCCTGACGGGCGCCCGGGACGTTCAGGCCGTCGCGATGATCGCCATCAGCAGGCCGCCGATGCACATGGTGGTGAGCACGCCGGTCCAGAACGCGTCCTCGCGCAGCGCCCGGGGCGCCCGGAACCGGCGGCGGCGCCGGGCGGGTGGCGGCGGGGGAGTGGGTACGCCGGGTGGTGGTGCCGGGGGCTCCTGCCGTTCCACCCGTTCTACCCGTTCTACGACGGGCCAGGGCGCGGGCGGCATGAGCGGGGGCGGCATCGACTGGACCCACGGTGCCTGGATCAGCTGGTGAGGGAGGGGGCGCTTCATACGGGGTGGGCCTCGCTGCGGTGTTTGCGGAGCAGTACGTTCGCGTCGGTCTCGGCGCTGTAGTCCCGTGCGGTGCGGGCCGCTACGCGGAGTTCGACGAGTTCCCGGCAACTCGCGCACCCGGGGGCCGGCTGCGGCGGGGCCGCGACGAGGAACGGGGCGTCGGTACGAGGCCGGTAGTTCGCCGCGCGCACCCCGGCGCTGATGCGCTCCGCGTCCGTGGCGGGGCGAAGTGACCCGGGGTCGGCCTGCCATTCGCGCCCACCGCCCACGGGGCGCAACAGCGCGTAGGGCCCTGCCTTGTCCTGGTACTCGCCGACCGTGTTGGTCGCGGGGTCGTAGAGCAGCGTTCCGGGTTCCATCGGCGCCCGCCTCCTCTTCCTTTTTATGTAACTTCCATACAGAATGCGACAGTTGGACTACTCTGTGCATTCCTGGGTGTGTTACGAGGATGACCCAGGTCGGAGGCGAATACAGCGCCAATCGGCTCAACTTCCGCGTCTGGCGCGCCAAATTCCACAAATTCCACAAGGAGGTTGTGATGCCGCAACGGGTGGCTGTCACGGCGCTGAGCCATGAGCCCAGGAAGCGGTTTGCCGAGGAAGTGCGGAGGCTGAGGATCGAACGGAGCCTCAGCCTGCGGGACTTGTCGAAGGCGGTGGGCTGGGATCCGTCGCTGCTCGGGAAGATGGAGAGCGGGAACACGCTGGGCGGGCCCGAGGTCGTACAGGCGCTGGATCAGTACTACGGGACCGGGCCGCTGCTACTCACCCTGTGGGAGCTGGCGTTGGGAGACCCGACCCAGTTCAAGGAGCAGTACCGGCGCTACATGATGCTTGAGGGCGAGGCGACGTGCCTGTGGCACTACGCCGTGAGTATCTTGCCCGGCCTGCTTCAGACGGACGCCTACGCACGTGAGGTTCTCGCGCTGGGTGGCTATCGAGGCAAGGAACTGGACCTACAGGTCGAGGCGCGCACCGGTCGGCGGAAGTTGTTGGAAAGGCTGGATGACTCGCCGCCGTTCCGTGGGCTCATCTCCGAGGCGGTACTGCGCACGCCCCTACAGGACTCTGAAGCGTGGCGGCACCAGCTTGAGTACCTGTTGGAAGCGGCGGATCGACGGGACATCGCCATCCAAGTCCTGCCGCTCAGCACGGGTTTGTGCGGACTGGTGAGCACCGCCGTGATGTTCTTACGGCTGTTGGACGGCACTACTGTGGCGTACACGGAGAACGCCCATCGTGGCGAACTCATCGAGGACAGCGCCGCAGTTGAGCATTTGCAACGTGCGTACGATGCAATGCGCGACAAGGCACTTAACCTGGCTGAGTCGCGGTCGTTCATCATGCGGATGTTGGAGGAAGTGCCGTGCGTGCCATCGACCTGACCAACGTGACGTGGCGGAAGAGCAGTTACAGCAACCCGGACGGCGGCAACTGCATCGAGGTTTCCGACGACTTGCTGAGCGCCGCCGACTGGCGCAAGAGCAGCTACAGCAACCCCGACGGCGGCGAGTGCGTCGAGTTCGCCCCCAACTTCCCCGCCCTCGTCCCCGTCCGCGACAGCAAGAACCCCACCCACGGCACCCTGATCTTCGGCGTCGAGGCCTGGTCGGAGTTCGTACGCTCGGCTAAGGCTCAGTAGACGAGCGCCTGCGTACCGTCCGCCATAACCTCCTGCACGAACACCTGCGCCCCGGCGATCCGTACCCCCTCGATGACATCCTTCTCGGCGATGTCCCGGCGGGCCGCACACTGCGTGCACAACGTGACGCGGCCCGCTGCGAGCACCGAGTCGATCAGGTCCGGCAGCGGCGCGGCATGCGGGAGTTCGAACTCGGCGGCGCGGCCCGGCAGGGCGAACCACGCGGACTCGCCGGTCAGCCACAGGGAGACATCCACTCCGCTGGCGACGGCGACCGCGGCGACCGTGAACGCCTGTGAGCAGCGTTCGGGGGCGTCGGCACCTGCGGTCACCTTGATCACGAGCTTCTTCGACATGACCGAATCGTAATCAACTCCCTTACAACTCCAGGCGTAGGCCATGGGTCTTCTGTGCGCGCATATGGAATGCGCACGTCATGTTCCGTGGGGGACGTCTTGGAAGTACCGGAAAAAACTATCGAAGAAGTACCGGAGCCGGAGCCGGAATCGAAGCCCGAGCCGGCGTCGGAGCCGGAGCTCGCGCCCGAACCGGAGACGCCGGAGCCGGAGTCGGAGCTCACGCCGGTGCCGGACTTGGCGCCCGCGCCCCGCCCGCGTCGCCGAGGCCGCACCACCCTCCTCATCGCCGTCGCCGCCGTACTCGGTGTCGTGGCCGGTACCTGTACCGGTTTCCTCGTCCAGGCGAACCGCGCACCCGACAAGCTGCCCTCGCTCGCGCAGAGCACCCTCACGCAGGCCAAGGGCCCGGCGCCCGAGCCGCTGTCCGCCGCGCAGGACCGCCAGGTCAAGGTCAACGGCGACCTGCGCAAGCTACTGCTGAAGAAGCCGAGCGGGGCGAAGGACGCCGTCTTCTCCGACGGCATCGACGGCTGGCTTGACCTCGCCGCGTACTCCGAGAGGTTCAACGGTCCGGACGAAGCCTTCGGCTACGAGGTCGACCAGGAGTTCCGGCGCGCCGCCATCGCCCAGTGGCGTGAGGGCACGCGCGACGTCGACATCCTCCTGGTGCAGTACCGCCAGGTGGTCGGCCTCGGGGCCTCCGAGTCCGGCACCGACGCCTTCTACTGGGCCGAGCGCGAGCCCAAGACCACCAGCTGGCCCATCCCCGGCACGGGCGACGGAATGGCGTACGTCCACGGCGCCGACGACGAGGGCCTGTACAGCGCCGAGGCCATCGCCTGGCGCGGCGATGTCGCCGTGGACATCTGGATCTACGACTCGAAGCCGATCCCGAAGAAGAAGATCATGGATCTTGCCGAGCGTCAGATGGAGCGGCTGTGACCGAGAACCAGGTCGGCGAGGTGGGCCCCGTGGAGCCAACTCCCGCTCCCGAAGCCGAAGTTGTACCCGAAACCGAAGCCGAAGTCGTAGCTGACGCCGAAGCGGAAGCCACCCCCGACGTTCCCAAGAAACCCGTACGCCGGGGCCGTATCGCCGCGATCGCCGGCAGCGCGCTGCTCGCCCTCGCCGTCGTCGGCGGGGTCGGCTACACCGTGGTGACCGTGAACGGCGCCGACCGGGACGCGGGCGCCCCCTTGTGGAAGTTCCCCAAGGACACGGCGGAGCGCAAGGCCGCGGCGGCCAAGGGGCTGAGTGCCGTGCTCCAGCCGTACGACGCCAACGGGTACGTCCGCGGGCCGGACATCGACGAGTTCGGGTCCGAGGCCGAGCTCAACGGGCGCGAGGCCACCGCCCTGCGCAAAGAGGACTTCAGGGATCTGCCCCGCTCCCAGCGGCTCCTGCTGGAGAAGCAGATCGACCGGGAGCAGATCAAGGGCCTGGCCATGCGCAGCTACCTCTATCCCGCCGCGCAGGAGATCAACTCCTACACCGTCAAGGTCCAGCTGGTCCGGATGGACGCGAAGGCCGCGCGGAGCCTCACCGCGTACGAGAACGAACTCCTGGGCCAGGTGAGCATCTTCCGCAAGGGGCCCGCCGTCCCGGGCCACAAGGACGCGAAGTGCTTCCTGCCGAAGGACGTGGCCGGGGAGAAGCTCACCGAGATGCTCTGCTTCGCGTCCGAGGCCGACGCCATGATCACGCTCAGCGCGTCCGGGACCAAGTCGATGGACACGAAGGAGATCGCGTTGTTCCTGAGCGGTCAGCTCAACCGCGTCAAGACAACGGGGGAAGCGGTATGACCGAGCAGCAGCAGGAGCAACAGCCGCAGGAGCAACAGCAGTTCGTGATTCCGCCGATGCCGGAAGCGCCCCCACCGGTACCGGCATCGGAGCCTCCGGTCCGGGTGCGCAAGGACCGCCGGGTGCTGCGCGCCGCCCTGCGCTGGACGACGGCCGTCGTAGTCTTCGCGGCGGCCGGTGCGGGAACGGCGTACGGCATCACGCAGATGAAGCGGACCGACGTACCCGGACTCGCCACCGCGTCGGACGGGCGCTGGGACTACCCGGTGATCACCCGGCCGCCGCTGCCCTCCGGCAGCCCGGGACCGTTCGCCACGGACAACAAGACGAACGCCCACTACGCGGACCTGCGCGCACTGCTCCTGCCGGCGCCGAAGGACGCGACGGCCGACGCGGCGCTGCGCGGCACGGACGGCTGGCTGCCGACGAAGACATTCCTCGCGCAGTACACGGACACGGCCGAGCGCAAGGAACTCGCCCAGAAACTGACCGACGACGGCCTCCGCCACATCGCGGCCCGCGGCTGGACCACACCGGACGGCACGCAGACCCGGATCTACCTGCTCCAGTTCAGCACCGCGGTCGCCGCCGACGAACTGTTCTCCCCCGGCCTCATCTCCTACGACAGCCCGGTCTACGCCCTCGACGGCGCCCCGGCGACCACCTACGACGACGCGGTCAAGACCGAGATCCTCGACAATCACGTCAAGGCGTCGGCGTATGTCGAGGACAAGCCGGTCGGCCCGGCGGACGTCCGCCAGGCGTACCTCTCGGCCGGCGACACCCTCGGCCTGATCGTCCAGTCCCGCAAGGGCGTCGCGAAGGCGGTCCCGTTCAAGCAGACACTGACCCTCCAGAGCCAGCTGCTGGGCTGATGCCCACCTAGCCGTACCTCACCGTGAGCACCGGGCCCCAGACGCGTAAGCTGGGGGCCGGCCTGTGTACGTACCGCTCAAGGAGCACCCGTGTTGGAGATCTTCTTCGAAACCCTGCTGGTCCTGGTCTGCGTCGGCGTCCTCGCCTTCGCCGGACTGAGCGTGAAGAAGCTGTACCAGGGCCAGCGCTGACCCCCACCGAGGAACTGCTGACGTCATGATCGAGATCCCGTCCGACCTCCACAAGGACCTGGTCCCCCTCGTCTTCCTGCTCGGCGAGTGGGCCGGCGCGGGTGTGCACGACTTCCCGGGCTCCGAGAAGTGCAATTTCGGCCAGGAGGTCTCCTTCACGCACGACGGCCGCGACTTCCTGGAGTACCGCTCCCACACCTGGGTCCTGGACAACGACGGCAACAAGGTCCGCCCCCTGGAGACCGAGTCCGGCTTCTGGCGCATCGACGCCGACCGCAAGGTGGAAGTCACGATGACCCGCGACGACGGAGTCGTCGAGATCTGGTACGGCGAGCTGGCCAAGCAGAAGCCCCAGATCGACCTGGTCACGGACGCGGTCGCCCGCACGGCCGCCTCCGGCCCCTACACCGGCGGTAAGCGCCTCTACGGCTACGTCAAGAGCGACCTCATGTGGGTCGGCGAGAAGCAGACCCCCGAGGTCGAACTCCGCCCCTACATGTCCGCCCACCTGAAGAAGATCGTCACCCCGGACGACGTCGAACGCTGGGCGAAGGCCCTCCCGGACGACATGCCGGACGACGGGATCGCTTTCTTCAAGTAGACCTAGACTCTGAGGTGTGGTGAGCACCGACTGGAAAAGTGATCTGCGGCAGCGCGGCTACCGGCTGACCCCGCAGCGGCAACTCGTGCTCGAAGCCGTGGACACCCTGGAGCACGCGACCCCCGACGACATCCTCATCGAGGTGAGGAAGACCGCGTCGGGGGTGAACATCTCCACGGTGTACCGGACCCTGGAGCTCCTCGAAGAGCTCCAGCTGGTCAGTCACGCGCACCTCGGGCACGGGGCGCCGACGTACCACCTCGCGGACCGGCACCACCACATCCACCTGGTCTGCCGTGACTGCACGAACGTCATCGAGGCCGATGTCGAGGTGGCCGCCGAGTTCCGGGCCAAGCTGCGCGACACCTTCGGCTTCGAGACCGACATGAAGCACTTCGCGATCTTCGGCCGCTGCAAGGACTGCGCAGGCGCAGGCGCAGGCGCGGGCGCAGGCGCAGGCGCAGGCGCGGGCGAGAACGTGACCGGTGAGACGTCGGCTGAGACTTCAACTACCGAGTCGTAGGCTTACTCGTATGAAGAGCCCCCTGTTGTCCCTGCCCGGCGCCGTCCCCGCCGAAGGAGTGGACGAAGGCGTCGCCGCCCACTACGGCGACCTGTTCCGCGAGCAGCGCACCCTCGCCGACGGCACCGGTTTCGTCGACCTCTCCCACCGGGGCGTCGTCGCCGTCACCGGAGACGACCGGCTGAGCTGGCTGCACCTCCTGCTCACCCAGCACGTCAGCGACCTCCCCACCGGCGTCGCCACCGAGGCGCTGATCCTCTCCGCGCACGGCCACATCGAGCACGCCCTGTACCTCGTCGACGACGGCACGACGGTCTGGATGCACACCGAACCGGACACCCAGGAGGCGCTGATCGCCTACCTGGAGTCGATGAAGTTCTTCTACCGCGTCGAAGTCACCGACCGCACAAGCGAGTTCGCGGTCGTCTACGTCCCCGCCGGCTCCATCGCCGAGGTCCCGTCCGGCGCCGTCGTCCGCGAGACGCCGTACGGCCGCGATCTCTTCCTCCCGCGCGAGGACCTGGAGTCGTACGCCGAGAAGTCCGGCCCCCCGGCCGGGATCCTGGCCTACGAGGCGCTGCGCGTCGAGCACCACCGCCCCCGCCTCGGCTTCGAGACCGACCACCGCACGATCCCGCACGAGCTGGGCTGGATCGGCACGGCGGTCCATCTCCAGAAGGGCTGCTATCGGGGCCAGGAGACGGTCGCCCGCGTCCAGAACCTGGGCAAGCCCCCGCGCCGCCTCGTCTTCCTCCACCTCGACGGCAGCGAGGTCCATCTCCCGGGCCACGGCACGGAGTTGAGGCTCGCGGAGGAGGGGGTGGACGGTCGCAAGATCGGCTTCATCACGACGTCCGTACGGCATCACGAGCTGGGGCCGATCGCCCTCGCGCTGGTGAAGCGGAACGTGCCGTTGGACGCGCCGCTGCTGGCGGACAGTACGGCGGCGGCCCAGGAAGTGGTCGTAGAGCCCTAGTTGTGGGGTCTTAGTCGGGTCTTAGTCGGGTCTTAGAGGTCGATGACGACGGTGAACGGGCCGTCGTTCGTGAGTGAGACGCGCATCTGGGCGCCGAAGCGGCCCGTCGCCACCGTGGCGCCCAGGGCGCGGAGTTGGGCCACGACCTCGTCGACGAGGGGCTCGGCGATGTCGCCGGGGGCGGCGGCGTTCCAGGTGGGCCGACGCCCTTTGCGGGCATCGCCGTAGAGCGTGAACTGGCTGACGACGAGTAGCGGCGCATCGATATCGCTGCACGACTTCTCGTCGTGGAGCATGCGGATCGACCAGAGTTTGCGGGCCAGTTGGGCCGCTTTCTCCTTGGTGTCCTCGTGCGTGACGCCGACGAGGACGCACAGTCCCTCGCCGTCGATCGCCCCGACCGTCTCGCCTTCGACCACGACACTCGCGCTGTCCACTCGCTGTACCACTGCTCGCATGGATCCCATGATGCCGTGCGGACGAGAAGGACCCCGAGGCGGCCGTAGAAGGACTCCGAGGGCTCCGAGGCGGCCGTAGGTGGGTCGATTTTTGCTCCTTAACCCCCCATCTGGGGCCGTTCGGGGGCACTCGGTCACATAGCGGCCACTGGGGGTGGCACGATGCTGTCCACACGCCGGTCGAGGGGACGGGTAGAGGCACATGAGCACACCGAGTACCGGGCAGCCCCCCGGGACTGTCTCGCTGATCCGCGCGGGAGGGGCGGCCACGCGCCGCCCGCCCGTGCAGCGCGTCGACAGCCCGCTGCTGCCCGCCGAACCGGCCGCACCCGACCTGACCGCACTGCGCCTCCCGGAGCTGCGCGCGGTGCGCCGCGACGCCCAGCGGGACGAGGCCGACCTGAGTTACGTACGACGGCTCCTCCAGGGCCGTATCGACATCCTGCGGGCCGAGCTGGCCCGCCGCTCCCCGGCGGGCGCGGCCTCGGTGGTGGACCGTCTCTCGGAGATCCTCACCGACGCCCCCGCCCGCCACCGCTCCTCGGCCCGGCACGTCACGCTCGGTACCCCGCACAGCGAGGAGTACCGGCTGCTGGCCGCGGAGATGCTGGCCGAGGTCGAACTGTCGGACCTGGAGGCCCGCACCGACCTGGAGCTGACCAGCGCGATGGGCCGCCTGGTGCGCTACGAACAGCAGGTGTCCCGGCGCCGTCAGCTCCTCCAGCACACGGCCGACGGCTGTAGCGCGGAGATCGCCCGCAGGTACCGTGAGGGAGAGGCACTGGTGGACGACCTGCTGACGTGAGTGACGTGAGGGGCCCGACGTGACGACTGAGGATGCGGGTTTTACGGGGGTTTCTGCGCGGGTTTCTGATGGTGTGCCCCCTCCGGTGCTGGCCGAGGTCGTCCGCTCCGGTTTCGTGGAGAGCCGGCACCGGGGCAGCCTGGTGGTGTTGGCGGCGGACGGCTCGGTGGAACGGGCCCTGGGTGACGTGACGACCCCGGTCTTCCCCCGCTCCTCCAACAAGCCGATGCAGGCGGCGGGAGTTCTCCGCGCAGGCCTGGACCTCACCGGCGAACGCCTCGCGATCGCCGCCGCGAGCCATTCCGGCGAACTCTTCCACCGCGATCTGGTACGCCGACTCCTCTCCGAACACGGCCTGGACGCAAGCCAGTTGCAGTGCCCGCCGGACCTCCCCCTCGACCCCGTCGAACAGGAGACGTACCTGGCCTCGGGCGCCGTACGCGACCGCATCGCCATGAACTGCTCCGGCAAACACACGGCCATGCTGGCGGCGAGCGCGCAACGGGGCTGGCCGCTGGACTCCTACCTGGACCCGGAACACCCGCTCCAAAAACTTATCCACAGGGTTGTGGAAGAAACGTCGGGCGAGCGGGTGGCGGCAGTGGGCACGGACGGCTGCGGCGCCCCGCTACTGGCGATCAGCCTGACCGGCCTGGCCCGCGCGTTCCGATTCTTCGTCCTGGCCGCCCCGGGTTCGGCGGAACGCCGGGTCGCTGACGCGATGCGGGCTCACCCCGAGTACGTCGCGGGAACGCGTCGCCCCGACACGTTGCTGATGCGGGCGGTACCGGGCGTGCTCTCGAAGATGGGCGCGGAGGCGGTCCAGGCGGTCGCCCTGCCGGACGGGCGGGCGCTCGCGTTCAAGGTGGAGGACGGGGCGGGGCGGGCGTTGGGGCCGGTGTTGGGGAGGGCCTTGGGGTTGATGGGGGTGCCAGGGGCGGAGGGGCTGGGGAGGGCGGCGGTGTTGGGCGGGGGCCGTGAGGTGGGGGAGATCCGGGCGGTGTTCTAGCGCCTGTCGATGAGTCAGGGGCTCAGATGCTCATGCAGCATCCGCCAGCCGCCGTCCCGCCGCACGATGGCATTGGTGCCCCGCCCCTGACCGGAGCGCGGTTCACCGTCGACGACACCGGTCCACGCGAACCGATAGCGGCACACCGCGACGTCCGGGGTGAGCACGGGCCACTCCAGATCCCTGACCTCGTACACCTCGTCGAGGATCGTCGCGAACGTCTTCTCGATCGCGGACCGGATCTCCTCGATCCCCTGATACGAGCCGTCCGAGAACCAGTACGTGGCGTCCTCGGCGATGAACGGCACCACCCGCTCGATGTCATGACTGTTGTTCGCCCGCTCGTACTCGCCCATGAACAAGGTGAGTTCGGACTCCAGGGGCACCTGATTCGTCACGACGGCCATCATGCCGAGGGCCACGCACGACCGTCGTCAGGAGAGGTACGGTCGCCGTGTGAGTGACGGCACACCGGATGGTGGCGGCGGCAGGGAGTTCGAGCGCGTCGAGCGTGGGCTGCGGGCGTTGATGTGCAACGGCACATTCCCCAGGGGTTCGTTGCTGCCTACGCAGCGTGAACTGGCCGCTGAGTTCGGGGTCTCTCGTGACACCGTGCAGAGGGTTCTCAGGGAGCTGGCGAACGAGGGCTGGATCGAGGTGCGCCAGGGAAGCGGGGCCAGGGTCGTCAGGAGCCCGCAGGTCCACTCCCCGACGAGCAGCGGGACGGTCACGCTCCGCGCGCTCATCGAGGACGCCTTCGGGCAGCCTGAAGTGACCCTGGACGTCTTCACGTTGACGTCCGAGTCGCTGGACGCGCACATCCGCATGCAGGCGGAGCGGATACGGGCCGGGGAGATCGCCCCGCAGCGCATCGCCCTGCGCGTGATGCTGCCCTCCGAGTCAGTTGAACTCCCGTACTTGCGTACCGGGCAGCCCGTTCAGGACGACCATCTGAAAGCGCGGTTCCTGAGCATCATGGGACGGCACACCGAGTCGTTGCGTGTCGCGCTGAGCTATCTGCAGGCGGACGGGCTCGTGCCCTCCGTGGATCTCCACATCCGCCGGATCCCGTTGGTACCGCAGTTCAAGCTCTATCTCCTCAACGGGACGGAGGCGCTGTTCGGCCCGTACATGGTGTGCGAGCGGTCCATCGTGATGGAGGACGGCGAAGTGATCGAAGGAGTCCTGGATGTCCAGGGCCTGGGCGCCGGTCTCACCCACCATGTGAAGGACGCCGAACTCCATTCGCAGGGAACGGTGTTGGTGACGAACATGCAGGAGTGGTTCGACTCCACGTGGGAGCATCTCGCCGAGTGATCTCACCCGGCGCTGCTCCGTGCCAGGAAAATCGGCACGACACCCGACGGTCGTAGACCTAGCGTGAATCCATGACCCCCCGCGATGACGCCCTCGCCGTACGTCCCGTCACGGAGTCCGAGATCCCCGACTGGATCCGCGCGCTGAACACCGGTTTTCTGCGCACTCCCTACGTCTCCGACGACGAGATCGCCGACCGCAGCAGCTACATCGACCCGTCCCGCACCCTCGGCGCGTTCGACGGCCCCCGCTGCGTGGCGACCTTCCGTTCCTTCCCGCAGGAGATCACCGCCGTGGGCGGCAGAGCCGTCCCCGCGGACGCCATCACGAACGTCACCGTCACGGTCACCCACCGCCGCCGCGGCCTCCTGACCCGGATGATGGCCCAGGACCTGGCCGCCGCGAAGGAACGCGGTGACGTCGTCGCCACCCTCATCGCCGCCGAGTACCGGATCTACGGCCGCTACGGCTTCGGCCCCGCGACCTCGATGACCCAGTGGGAGATCGACGTCCAGCGGTCCGGCCTCGACCCCCGCTGGTCCGCCCCGGAGGACGGCGGCCGTATCGACCTGGTGGACGGCGAGGACGTACGCAAACTCGGCCCCGAACTGCACGAGCGGCTGCGCCGCGCCCAGCCCGGCGCGATCAACCGGGACGACCGCTGGTGGCAGGTCACCACGGGTGCCGTACACCTGACGCGCGCACCGTGGACCGAGCCGTTCTACGCCGTCTACCGCGCGGCCGACGGCGAGGTGCAGGGCCTGGCCACGTACGACTGCGACGACACCTGGACCGACGCCAAGCAGCCGCTCGACACGGCCACCGTGCGGGGGCTGATCGCCACCACCCCGGCCGCCGAACGCGCCCTGTGGCACCACCTCTGCTCGATCGACTGGGTGGCGAAGGTGAAGTCGGGCAGGCGTGCCCCCGACGACCTGCTGCCCCTGCTCCTGCCGGACCCGCGCGCGGCCACGATCACGACCCAGGCGGACTGGTTGTGGGTGCGGATCCTGGATGTCGTACGGGCCATGGAGGCGCGGTCGTACGGGGGGGAGGGCACGTTGGTGTTCGAGGTGCTCGACGGGGCCCAACTGGCGGGCGGGCGCTACCGGTTGGCGGCTTCGGCGCAGGGGGCGTCGTGCGTGCCGACCACGGAGAGCGCGGAACTCACGCTGGATGTGGGGGAGTTGAGCACGCTGTGGCTCGGGGACCAGTCGGCCGTACGGCTCGCGGCGGCGGGCCGGGTCCGGGAAGAACGAGCGGGCGCCGCCCGTGTGGCCGACGCCCTGCTGCGTACGTCCAGGCGGCCATGGTGCCCGGACATCTTCTGAACGACCTTTCGCCTGCTGCCTGTTGATGGACTCATCCGTAGCTGTTCAGTTGTGGTGCCGACCGCCGGGCTCTCGGCTCCCCTCCAGGAGAGAGACCCAGGCGGCCAAGTTAGCCAAGTTGGCGACCAACTCTCTTCTAGTTATCTCCTCTTGGATGCGTCTCATAACCACCTTTCCTTGAACTGCCGAAAGATGGCGAGAAGTTGTAGTGTTTGGTCGTGGACCCGGAACACGCCACCGTCAATGGACGGACGAGGTCAATACGGCCACAGTGGTCACACCGCGAGCTGGCCGACGAGCTGCGCACCCGGATCAGGTCCGGTGTACTGCGGCCCGGCCAGCGCATGCCCACCCAGGCCAAGCTGGCGGACGAGTTCGGCATGGAGCGCGGGGCCGTACGGCAGGCACTGCGCATCCTCCAGTCCGAGCGGCTGCTCACCAACATGTCCAAGGGGAGCCCGGCGACCGTGGCCCCCGACCTCGGCCTGGCCCTGACCGGCCCCGGAGCCCCGCCGCAGCCCACGATGGTGGGACTGGGGCCGCGCATATCGGAGGCCTTCGCGCAGCCGCACGTCGAGATCGAGGCGCTCTGTCTCACCGCCGTCTCGCTCCAGCTGGCCGTCGGCGAACCGCTGCGCCAGATCCACGCCGGACGTCTGAAACCGGCCACGGTCGACGTCCGGGTGCTGCTGCCGAGCAGCGACATCGACCTTGCCTTCCCCGCCCGCGTGGACGCCCCGGCCGACAGCCGGCTGCAACGCCGCTGGCTGGCCCAACGCAACGCCCAGGGCCAGGTGTTGAAGCACAACCTGCTCGCGTTACGCGCGACGCACGGCATCGACGTGCACATCACGTTCCGCGCGCTGCCCTTCACCCCACCGGTGAAGCTGTACCTGCTCAACGGCGCGGAGGCGCTCTTCGCCTACTACACGCTGACCCAGCGCGAGGCGGAGATCGGCCACGAGCAGGTGGAGATGTACGACGCGGAGGGCACCCAGTCGATGCTCTTCGCCTTCGAACAGGGCGCGGGGCTGCGGGACACGACGTTCGTGGAACAGTCGCAACTGTGGTTCAACGCACTGTGGGAGACGATCAGTTCGGAGCTCACGCTGACACCCACGAGCTGATCGCCTCCCGCAGTGGCTGACCTGATCTGACCTTGGGGGCGGCCTTCGGGTCGTACGGGTCGTCCTACGGGTCACAGGGCCGGACCGGTGACCAGCAGGGCCAGGACGACGGCCCCGATGGAGCTGATGGCCGGGCTCTTGGCCTTGATGCCGATGGAGAGCAACAGCAGACCGATGATCCCGGTGGCGCCGTACTTCCACTGGACGATCTGCTCGAAGCCGACGACGAAGACGGCGGAGAGGAGGGCGATGGCAGGCACGGTGGTTCCCCCTTCGGGCTGTGGAAGCAAAACTTCCACCAACTTGGAGAAGTTGGCAGCCAACTCTGCTTAAGTTGTTCCCGATTGGCACCTACTCACACCTACTTACAATCAGGTTCCAAACAACTCCCCTTAGATGGGGCAGAGTTATACCGTTTGGTCGTGACCCAGGAGAACGTGGCAGTGAACGGCAGCAGAAGCTTCTCGCCCCAGGAGATCGCCGACGCCCTACGCGACCGCATCCGCACCGGCGACCTCAAGGCAGGCGACCGCCTGCCCACCCAGGCCGACCTGGCGGAGGAGTTCGGGGTCGAACGCGGCGCCGTACGCCAGGCACTGCGGCTGCTCCAGGAGGCGGGCCTCCTGACGAACGTGAGCAAGGGGAGCCCACCGCGGATCGCGGAGCCGTCTCGGGTGCAGGGCGAGCCTCAGCCGACCATGGTGGCCCTGGCACCCCGCCTGTCCGAGGCGTTCGCCGAGCCGCACGTACGGCTCGACGCGGCCTGCCTGACGGCCGAGAGTCTGATGCTGGCGGTGGGGGAGTCGGTCCGGCTGATTCATGAAGGCCGCGTACGCCCGGCCTCGATCGACGTCCGTGTGCTGCTCCCCTCCAGAGAGATCGCTCTGGCCTTCCCGGTCCCGGTGGAGGGGCGCGGCGACGGCGATCCGGTGCACCAGCGCTGGCTGACGATGCGCAACGCCCAGGCGCAGGTGCTCCAGCACAATCTCCTGGCCCTGCGGGCCACGCACGGCATCGACGTCCATGTCACCTTCCGCGCGCTGCCGTTCACGCCGCCGATCAAGCTCTATCTGCTCAACGGGGAGGAAGCGTTGCTCGGTTACTACGTGCTCGACGAGCGGGAGGAGGAGTACAACAGCCAGACGCTGGAGATGTACGACGCTCTCGGCTCGCAGTCCGTCCTCTTCTCCTTCCTGCGCCGGACCGGCGAGCGGGACGCGGCGTTCGTGATCCAATCCCAGCTGTGGTTCGACGCCCTCTGGGAAACCATCACGACGGACCTGACACTCTCCTAGTGACTCCTGATACGGCGCAGACTGTTCCGGTGACAGAAGAGACAGGCAACGTGCGTGAGCTGATCGCTGGTGCTCGCTTCGTCCTTTTCGACTTCGATGGCCCCATCTGCCAGCTGTTCCCGGGGAGTTCGGCCGCGGAGGACGTGGCGAAGGATCTGGTGGCCTGGCTGGAACGGCAGGGGCTGAAGGGGCTGCTGACGGAGGAGGAGCGGGGGCATCCTGACCCGCATGTCGTTCTCCACGCGGTCAACAAGCGGCATCCGCGCAGCGATCTGGTGGACGAGCTGGAGGAACTGCTCACCCAGCACGAGCTCAAGGCGGTCGACTCGGCGCTCCCCACCCCGTGGGCGGATCCCCTCATACGCACCTGGAGCGCCGTCGCCAACCGCCTCGCCGTAGCCACCAACAACTCCCCGCGCACGGTGACGGAGTACCTCCACGGCCGGGGCCTGCTGGAGTGCTTCACTCCACACGTATACGGGCGCACCAACGACCTCGAGCTGCTGAAGCCGAACCCCCACTTCCTGAACCGGGCCCTGCGCGCCATGGGTGCCTTCCCCGCGGACGCCCTGATGATCGGCGACACGTCCTCGGACTTCGAGGCGGCGAGCCAGGCCGGTATCCCGTTCCTCGGCTACGCGCGTAACGAAGAGAAAGAAACGTTGCTGCGTGCGGCGGGGGCCCGGGACGTCGTAAGAACCCTGGAGCCGGTCCTGAAGCAGCTCCGAGGAGAGACCTGAGGAGAGACCTTAGGCCTTAACGCCGACGCAACGTGGCGGTGCGATCAGTGGTCTGACGGTCCGATACGATTCGGCCACCGTGTGAGCAATCAGTCCCGTTTTCACGTATCGGAAGACGAACTCGACAACCGAACGGATCGATCCGAACGACCTCACGCAGAAGAGTGGCAAACCACCCACTGTAGCCACTTTCGCGGGGCTCTGGGCGTACGGATTACCACTGCACGGCAACGTCGTGCAGACCCTCCACGTCCCGTGCGAACAACCCGGAGCGGCCAGTGGGCGCACCAACCGTTTCCCGTACTTCTGTCGACGGGGAACGCGCAACAAGAGACCTGCCGCTCGCCCTGTCGGAGGACGAGGCCGAGGTCTTTATGCGGCAAGCCGCCGAGCAGGGCCGCGAGAACCACGGGTATCACAACCGGAACTACGTGCTGACCCTCACCGACGACCTCATGGCCGCACAGGTGGGACGTGAGACCGGTGAACACGTGACCGTGCGGATGCGGCGCCGTGACGTGCTGCCCGTGGTGATCCGGACCTGGGACAACGAGACGGAGATCCTCCGCGCCATCGGTGCCGTCCTCAAGCACGTCCCGGCGTCCCTCGTCCGGGCCGGCGGTTTCGTGGTGCACAGCTATGTGGAAGGTGCACCGCTCTCCCGGACGAGCGCATACGGTGAGTCCGTCGACCCCTCTCTGATCGAGCAGTTGACCGGACTGATGGCCCAGATGGCCCAAGTGGGCCGGGAATCCCTGCCGCCACTGCCGGACGACTGGCCGGAGGACAAGGACAGCCAGGGCTTCCTGCGCACCCTCGTCCGTCTCACGGACCAGCAGATCCGGCAGCCCAACTGGCCCGAGTTCGGCAGCCTGTTCAACGACCTCGGGGTCGCGGACGACGTGCTGGAACAGCTGGCCACCCGGTTGCCGGCCATGACGAGACGCCCGTACAGCCTTCTCCACACGGACCTGCACCGGAACAACGTGATCGTGACGGACGGCGGTGCCCCGCCCCTCGTCGGCATCGACTGGGAACTCGCGACCTACGGCGACCCCTTGCACGACCTCGCGACCCATCTGGTCCGCATGCGCTATCCGTTCCACCAACGGCGTGCCGTGATCGACGCGTGGGCGCAGACCATGCGCGCTGTCCGGCCCGCCGCCGTCCGCGGGCTGCACAAGGATCTCGGGCACTACATCGCGTTCGAGCGGGCGCAGTCGGTGTACCCGGACATCATGCGGGCGGTCGGGTCGCTGGCGGAGAAATCCGACCAGGGGAGCCTCGACGCGGCGACGCGGACGGTGCGGAAGGCCCTCAAGGCGGCGGAGGGGCTGCTGCGGCTGCCCCGGGTGCCGGACGAGGCCGGGATCGCGCGGGCGATCGAACGCTGGCAGGAGTCCAGACGCCGCCGCGCGGCGAATGGGGAGCAACCTGGCTGGGTTCCGGACGAGGCGGTGAAGGAGCGCCCCGAGTTCCCTTTCTGGGCGGTGAGCGAGGCGCTGGCCGCTGTGGCGAGGGCGGTACCGGGCGGCCCGGTGTTCAAAGGCACCGCTCACCTGAACTCCGTCGTGCGGGTGAGGGACATCGACCCCCCTGTGGTCGTACGACGCCTGGCCGCGGACTTCTGCCGACGGGAGCCCACCTTCTTCAACGAGCACAAGGTGCTCCAGGCCATCGAGTCGTCGAAGGTCGCGGCGGCGGTGCCACGCATCTTCGCCCTGGGCAGGAGCCATCGGGAAGAACGCTTCGCCATCCACACCTACGAAGGTCCCTCGGACCTCCGGCGGCTGCCCGGCCACCCGGTGCACGGTCTGCTCCCGCACGAGGCGGACGGACTGATCGACCAGCTCCGCGCGCTGACCGAGCTGGACTACACGTCGATCGATCCGAAGGCCGGCGAAGGTGCCTTCTACAGCTGGCTGAGTGGGCAACTCGTGGAGCTGGTAGGGAAGTTGCCGGAGAAGTCGCGGCGCGTGGCCCGGTTCCTCGGCCTTCCGGACGCCGCCGGACTCCAGGTCCTGCTGGCCAGCCACGTCAAAGGGATGACCCAGCGCAAACCGGCTCTGCTGCACGGCGACCTGAACCCCTGGAACCTGGTGCGCCGCGACGACGTGCTCGCACTGACGCTCATCGACTGGGAGATGGCCCTGGTCGGCGATCCCCTCTACGAGTTGGTCCGCCACATACACCTCACCCCGACGCGGCCGGAGATCCGCAATCGCATGTTCGACCGCTGGGAGCGGATCCTGGCGCCCGAGTTCACCAAGGGCTGGCGCCGGGACTGGCACGTCTACCGCAAGATCGAGACCGTCCGCTCCGCCTACATCGACCTCGACCGCCTGGTCACCGGCGTGAACCTCGACGCGCCCAACGTCCGCAGGGCGATCGACTCCTACGCGGTGACCCTGGCGCTCGCCACCGGCGACCTGGGCCTCCCCGCCCGCGCGATGGACAACCCGTACCTGACACTGACACGCGCACCGGCTTAGGCGGTCCGGGGCGATCGGAGGGCGGGGGAGGTGGGGTGGTGTTCGGCGTCGGCGGTAGCGTCCGCCGTATGACTGATGCCACCGATTTCCAGGACGTTCCCACGACCACCCTCGCCGACCTCCTCGGCCACGAGCAGGTGTTGGACCTCGGTATCCGGTCGCTGTGGGGTCCGGTGTCGCGCCTTGTCGGGCCCGCCTTCACCGTGCGGTGTCCTCCCGGCGACAACCTCATGCTGCACGCGGCCATTTACCGGGCCGAGCCCGGTTCGGTGCTCGTCGTGGAGTCGGGTGACGTGGAGTACGCGCTCGCCGGGGGGAATGTGTGTGCCGTCGCGCAGCGGCGCGGGATCGCCGGGTTCGTCGTCGACGGGGTGATCCGGGACGTCGGGGAGGTGCGGGCGGCCGGGTTCCCCGTGTTCGGGCGAGGGACCGTGCCGATCCCGGGGGCCAAGAAGGCCGTACTGCCGTTGAACGAGCGGGTGCGGTGCGGGGGCGTCGCCGTCGACGCCGGGGATGTCGTGGTGGCCGACGAGGACGGGGTCGTGGTCGTGCCGGGTGCGCGGCGGGCGGAGGTGCTCGCGGGGGCGTTGGCGCGGCTGGTTCAGGAGGGCGACGAGAGCCTTGACGAGTGGGAGGCGGCGCATCGGGCCCGGGTCGAGGAGCTGCTGCGCGCGGGCGGGTTCGAGGGGTGACGTGTCCGGCGTAGGGGTTGGGAGTGCGGAGTGGGGGCGAGGAGTGGGGGTGATGCGCGTGGCGTCGGGGAGGGAAGTGGCCGATCCTGGTGTCGATGCTTCTCTTCCTCGATGTCGACGGAACCCTGCTCCCCTTCGGTGCGTCGCGGCCCTACCCGGTGTACGAGCCGGAGTTCGCGCCGCCGGTCGCCGCCGCCCCGCCCCTGCTGACCCGGATCGACCCCTCGCTCGGGCCCCGGCTCGCCGCGTTGCGGTGCGAACTGGTGTGGGCGACGACCTGGATGGACGACGCGAACGTGTGCGTCGCACCCTGGCTCGGGTTGCCCCAACTCCCTTTGGTGGACTGGCCCGACCCGGCCGAGGAGAGTGCGAGTGGGAGTCCGGTCAGCGGCCTGCACTGGAAGACCCGGCCGCTCGTCGCCTGGGCCGCCGGACGCCCTTTCGTCTGGGTGGACGACGAGATCCGCGACGCCGACCGCGACTGGGTGACCGCCCATCATCCGGAACAGGCGCTGCTGCATCGCGTCGACCATCGGTACGGGATCACCGACGCCGATCTCGATGCCGTGCGGGCGTGGTTGGACGCCAACCGGTAGTGAGCGGTGGGTGGTTGACGTACGGCTCTCAGAACGGGGGCTCGGCCGTTGCCAGTTGCAGCAGGCGCTTCGTGCTTTCCGCCGCGCCCGTCGCCCGCGTCTCGTCGTGAGTTCGCGGGTGGCCCAGTCGAGGGCCGCGTTCCGCCAAGTCGGCTGGTCCCAGGGGGTCTTGGCGTTCTTGTGCCGGCCTCGGTCCGTGATCGTCGATGTGTCGGCGGCGTCGCGCATCGGGTCATTCCAGCAGGCGGGGCCGCTCGGGTTCCATCGATTTCCGCGCGGTAGCGTGCTGATCATGGCTGACTGGGAGATACGGCCCGCGTCGGCGGCCGACGTCAACGCGATCGCCGAGCTGCGTGCCGTCGTGCTGCGTGGTGATCTGGAACGGCTCGGGCGGTACGACGAGCGGCGCGTGCGGCAGCGGCTGCGGGACGGGTTCGTGGCGGAGTGGACCTGGGTGATCGAGGTGGGCGGGGCGTTCGCCGGGTGCGTGGCGCTACGGCCGGACGGGGACGCCCGTTGCCACTGGCTGGAGCATTTCTATGTGGGCGCGCAACATCAGGGGCGTGGCATCGGTTCCGGTGTGCTGGGGGAGCTGCTGGAGCGGTGTGACCGGGGTGAGGTCGATGGCGGGGGCGGCATCGGTGTCGGTGTCGGTGTTGTACGGCTGAATGTGTTGCAGGGGAGTCCGGCTCGGCGGTTGTACGAGCGGTACGGGTTCGTCGTCGAGGCCGAGGACGCGGTGGATGTGTTCATGGTGCGGGGAACGGCCGCCTGACCTGTGACTTTGTCCTCCGTCCTGACATTCGCGGGGGCTGTGTCGTCGTACGGGTATGACAGGTATGAGCACACGAATCCGGTACGTCAGCCTCGGTCTGCTGGCCGTGGTCGGGCTGTACACAGGTGGCTGGGCCTATTTCTCGCCGACGGGGTGGTACGCGAACTTCCCTGGACTCGGGCTGAGTTGGTTGCCCCAGCTGGGTCCCTACAACGAGCACCTCGTCAAGGACGCGGGGGCGATGTTCCTCGCGCTGGCCCTCCTCACGATCGTCGCGCTGCGTGAGGTGCGGAACACCAGGCTGGTGCAGACGACGGGTGCGGTGTGGCTGGTCTTCAACGTGCTGCACTTCAGCTATCACGTGCAGCATCTCGACATGTACGGGACGCGGGACCAGGTATTGAACGTGGTGTTCCTCGCCGCGTTGGTGCTGTTGTCGGCGGTGCTGCTGGTGCCGGTGTCTCCTGGGCGGCGGGGTGACACCAAGTGAAGGCGAGGGTCGGTATGCGGGTTGCGGTGGCGGGCGGTACTGGGCTGGTCGGGCGGTACGTGGTCGAGGAGTTGGTCGCGGCCGGGCGGGAACCGGTGGTGCTGAGCCGGTCGCGGGGTGTGGACCTGGTAGCCGGGAGCGCTGGGCTCGATGCCGCGCTCGATGGCGTGGATGCCGTCGTCGACGTGAGCAACGTGACGACCACGAGCGCGCGAAAGTCGGTCGCGTTCTTCGACGCCGTCGGGCGCAATCTGCTGGACGCGGGTGAGCGGGCCGGCGTACGGCATCACGTGGTGCTGTCGATCGTCGGCATCGACCGGGTCGGCCTCGGCTACTACCGGGGCAAACTCCGCCAGGAGGATGTGGTGAGGGGCGGGCCGGTGCCGTGGACCGTGCTGCGCGCGACACAGTTCCACGAGTTCGCGGAGCAGACCCTCGACCGGGTGCCGGGGCCGTTCGCGGTGGTGCCGCGGATGCGGACCCAGCCGATCGCGGCGCGGGAGGTCGCGCGGCAACTGGTGACGCTCGCGACCGGGCCCGCGCAAGGTATGGCCCCGGATCTCGCCGGGCCGCGCGTCGAGCAACTCGTCGACATGGTGCGGCGGTTGCTGCGGGCGAGGGGGGAGCGGCGGTTGGTGGTGCCGGTGCGGATGCCGGGTGCGGTTGGGGCGGCGATGACGGGGGACGGGCAGTTGCCGGTCGCCGACGCGGCCGATGTACCCGGGGCGCGGGGCGGGCAGACCTTCGACGAGTGGCTCGCGCGGCATGTGGTGCGGGGCGGTCGGTCGTCCGGCCGGCCGTCTGTACGGGGAGGATGATCGCCGCTGTGTCCAGTTCACCCGGTTCGTCGTCCACTTCACCCGGATCTACGCCCGGATCATCGTCCCAGGACCCCACCTCTGGTTCCCTCGGTTCCCTCATGGCCGAGCGGCGGCGGCTGCTCAACCTCGGTTACCGGATGCTCGGTTCGGTGCAGGACGCCGAGGATGTCGTACAGGAGACGTACGCCCGTTGGTACGCCCTGTCCGAGGAGGCGCAGCGGGCGATCGACGTGCCGATGGCGTGGCTGACCCGGGTCGCCTCGCGGATCTGCCTCGACCAGCTGGGCTCGGCGCGGGCCCGGCGGGAGCGGTACACCGGTGAGTGGCTGCCGGAGCCGGTGCGGCACGGTGCGGGGTGGGCCAGTACGGGGGGTGGTGCGGGCGCCGACGATCCCGCCGACCGGATCACCCTCGACGAGTCGGTCAGCATGGGGATGCTGGTGCTGCTCGACTCGATGACTCCCGCGGAACGCGTCGCGTTCGTCCTGCACGACGTCTTCGGGCTGCCGTTCACCGAGATCGCCGAGACCGTGGGCCGTACGCCCGCGGCCTGTCGCCAACTCGCCTCCTCCGCCCGCCGACGCCTGGCCCACCGCGCACCCGGCAGCGGTACGGCGGCGGAACACGGGCGCGTCGTCTCCGCGTTCCGCGAGGCCTGCGAGACCGGGGATCTCGATGCGCTGGTCGCGTTGCTCGATCCGGCCGTCGAGTCGCGCAGCGACGGGGGCGGCAAGGTACGGGCGGCCCTGCGCCCGGTCGTCGGCCGCGACAAGGTGGCCCGTCTCTTCCTCGGCCTCATGCGGCGGGAACCCGACATGGAACTCGTCGAGGACGACGTGAACGGGACGCCCGGGGTGGCGGTACGGATAGCCGGGACGACGTTCGCCGTGCTCGCGGTGGGGGTGGGGGGTGCAGGCCTGATCACCGATCTGTGGTTGGTGGTCAATCCGGACAAGTTGGGGGCGTGGAACGGGTATGGCGATGGTGAGACGTAGGGGGTGAGGGGTTGAGGGGGTAAGGCGTGATGCAGCTTGAAACGGGGTCGAAGCCGCCGAAGAAGGCCTGTTCTCCCGGACGTACGCGACCGCACCTCCAGTTTCGTCGCGGTGATGTTCCTGACCGGGCTGGCCGCCCTGGCGGTGGTCACCCTGCTCGTCTCGGCCGGCAGCACCTCCGTCTGGCAGCCGGCGGACGACCGTCCGGCGCGTCCCCCGTTGCTGCTCGCGCCGGCTCTGTTGGTCGTCCTGCTCGCGGGGCGTGCCCGGGGAGTCGGACCCGGGGCCGGAGATACGACCATGGCGACCGGGGAGACTACGGCGACCGCCGTCACGGCGCCTTGAGGAGTGCGTCGGACCGAGGGGGTGACGCTTGCGGACTCGCGGCCCGCGAACGCCTCCGGGTCAGCACCGCCACCGTCGTCCCGATCGCCGCGACCACCAGCCCGATCCCGCCGAAGACCAACGGCAACAGCCACAGGGAGAGGAACCCGTTGATCCGCGCGTCCTCGGGTGAGTCCGCGTGGTAGAGCACCTCGACCCGCTCACCCGCGTCGTACGCGGGCGGATTGGACCCCGTCGAGTCCCGGAACGTCCGTCGCGTACCGTCCGCCGACGTGAACTCGACGACCGGGTACGCCATGGGCTTGTCGCTTCTGACCGGCTCCGCGTCCTGGCGTACGTCCTCCACGGAGACGACGTACGACGACCACGGCATGGCGGTCGAGGTCCAGGACAACGGCGACGCGGCCGTGGACAGCGACCAGACCTGCACCCGCACCTGGTACGCGCGCAACGACACCCTCGGCATCAACTCCCTTGTCTCACGCACCCGTACGGTCGGCCGCGTCTGCTCGGCCGCAGAGACCGACCTGTCCCTGCCGACGGGCACGGACAGCCGCGGTGACGTGCTGACCGACACGGCGACGGTCTACGACACCGCGTCCGCCACCACCTGGTCGGCCGCCCAGACCCCGACCAAGGGCGAGGTGTCCTGGACCGGCCGGGCGAGCGCCTACCCGGCGACCGCCACCAACGGTGAGCGGAATCCCGGCAGTTGGCAGACCACCGGCAAGGCGACCTACGACGCGCTCGGCCGGCCCCTGACGTCCACGGACGCGGGCGGCAACACCACGACCAACGCCTACACACCCACGGGCGCGGGCCCGTTGACCCGCACCAAGGTCACCAACGCGGCCGGGCACTCGACGTACACCTACGCGGACCCGGCCACCGGCCAGCCGGTCAAGATCTACGACGCCAACCTGAAGAAGACCGATCTCACCTACGATTCGCTCGGCCGGCTCACCGCCGTGTGGCTGCCCAACCGCTCCAAGGACGGGGGGCAGAGCGCGAACACCAAGTTCGCCTACCACGTCACCGGTGACGAGCAGTCCTGGATCTCGACGTCGACACTGAAGGCGGACGGGACGTCGTACGCGACGACGTACACGATCTACGACGCGCTGCTGCGGGAGTTGCAGACCCAGACGCCGGCGTCCACCGCCGGGCGGATCCTCACCGACACCCGTTACGACACCCGGGGGTTGGCGTACGAGACGTTCGCCGACATCTACGACACCACCAGCGGGCCCAACGGCACATACACCAGGGCCGAGTACGGCGAGGCGCCCAGCCAGACCGAGACCGTGTACGACGGGGCGGGCCGGGCGACGAAGGCCACCTTCCTGACCGGCGGGGTCGAGCAGTATGCGACGACCACCACGTACACCGGCGACTCCACCGCCACGACGGCTGCGGAGGGCGGTTCGGCGACCCGGGTGATCACCGACGCGCAGGGGCGGACCACCGAACGCCGGGAGTACGCGGGCGTCTCGCCCACGGTCAGCACCTACACGTCGACGAAGTACACCTACACCCGTGACAGCCTGGCCGACACGATCACCGGACCCGACGGCGAGCAATGGTCGTACGGCTACGACCTGTTCGGCCGCCAGACCAAGGCGACCGACCCCGACACCGGCACCACCACGAGCACCTACACCGCCCTGGACCAGAAGGAGTCGGCGACCGACCAGCGCGGGCAGAAGCAGCTGTACGGCTACGACTCCATCGGCCGTACGACCGGGGTGTGGCAGACGTCGAAGACGGACGCCAACAAGCTGACCGCGTACGCCTACGACTCCCTGGCCAAGGGCCAGTTGGACTCCACGACCCGCTACGCGGGCGGCACGGGCGGGGACGCCTTCACCGACGCGGTCGTCTCCTACGACAGCCTCTACCAGGTCACCGAGTCGACGTTCGGCCTGCCGTCCGACGACACCTTCGTCACCTCGGGCGCGGTCCCGTCCGCCACGCTGACCTTCAAGACCGACTACAACGTCGACGGCACCGTGGCCTCCGGCTACGAGCCGGCGGCGGGCGGTCTGGACGACGAGTACGTCTCCACCACGTACACCGACTCGGCCCTGCCCAAGACCGTCTCCGGCACGTCGGGCTATCTGCTCGGCGCCTCCTACTCCGCACTCGGCCAGACCGAACAGCTCACCCTGGGCGCGTCCGCCGCGGCCAACACCCCCAAGGCGTACGTCACCAACACCTGGGAGGAGGGCACCGGCCGGCTCACCGAGTCGCATGTGACGACCACCGCGCACGCCTACATGCTCCAGGACCTCCAGTACGGCTACGACGACGCCGGCAACGTCCTGTCCATCGCCGACCCGACCACGCTGGGCGCCACCACCGAGGCCGACAACCAGTGCTTCTCCTACGACGGTTACCGCCGCCTGACCGAGGCCTGGACCCCGAAGACCGCCGACTGCGCCACCTCGGGCCGTACGACCACCGACATCGACGGCGCCTCCCCCTACTGGACCTCGTACACCTACGACGACGCCGGTCTGCGCCGGACGGACACCGAGCGGACCGCGACCACGTCGACGGCCCGGACGTACTGCTACGACACCGACCGCCCGCACGCACTGCTCGCCACCATCACCGGCACCGCCTGCGCGAGCGCCTCGGCCGCGTACGGGTACGACGACACGGGCAACACCACCACCCGCCCCGACGGCACCGCCACCCAGAGCCTGACCTGGAACAGCGAGGGCAAGCTCGACTCGCTCACCGAGGCGGGGGCCAGGACGGGATATCTCTACGACGCGGACGGCAACCTGCTGGTGCGCCGGAACACGACCGGCGAGAGCGTCCTCTACCTCGGCGCCACCGAGGTCCACTACAACGCGGCGACCGGCGCCATCTGGGGCCAGCGCTACTACACGGCGGCCGGTACCACCATCGCCGTCCGCACCAACGAGACCGGCACCGAGAAGCTCTCCTTCCTCGCCGGTGACACACACGGCACGTCCACGCTCGCGGTCGCCGCCACCGATCTCGCCGTCACCAAGCGGTACTTCAGCCCCTTCGGGGAGTCCCGCCAGGGCGGTACCGGGACGTGGATGGACGACAAGGCCTTCCTCGGCAAGACCGCCGACGACGACACCGGGCTCACCAGCATCGGGGCCCGCGAGTACGACGCGTCGACCGGCCGGTTCATCAGCGTCGACCCGAAACTCACCCTCGACCAGCACCAGTCCCTCAACGGCTACAGCTACGCCAACAACACCCCCGTCACCCAGTCCGACCCGACCGGGCTCGAGTCCTGCTACCCGCACTACTGCTCGGGCACCAACGGCACCTACGGCACGTACAAGCCGGAGAACGACGACGGCTCCTCGCAGTACGACGGCTCCAGCCACGACAACACCCCCGACACGACCACCACGACCACCCTCTTCGGATGTGGCTGCGGGGTGGTGGCCACCGACCCGATGGCCAACCCCTACTTCGCCTCCCAGGTGCTCAACAGCCCGGATCTGAAGAACTGGGTCGCGCAGGCACAGGCGCTCCAGGCGAGGGACGACGCACTGCTCAAGGAAGTGGGAATCGCCGGCTGCGGCTGGATCCCCATCGTCGGTCTGGGCTGCGACGCCTACGACATCAAACGCTCCTGGAGCGACGGCGACGCCTTCGGCGTCGTCACCGGAATCATCGGCATCCTGCCCTTGGGCGACCTGGCCAAGGCGCCCAACCAGGCCGACAACGTCGCCGATGTGGTCAAGGGCGCCAAGAAGACGGCCACCGGCTGCACCCAGTGCTTCCTCGCCGGTACCGACGTACTGATGGGCGACGGGGCGACGACCGAGGACATCGAGGACGTCGAGGTCGGCGACCTGGTCATGGCCACGGATCCGGAGACCGGGGAGTCCGGGCCCCGCGAAGTGACGCGGCTGATCATCACCGAGGACGACAAGCACTTCAACGAGCTGTCCATCGCCACGGAGGACGGCGTCGAGAAGCTGACGGCGACCTTCGAGCACCCCTTCTGGTCGCCCTCGGCGGGCCGGTGGACCAAGGCCACCGACCTGAAGCCGGGCATGACCCTGCGCACCGACGACGGCACCTCCGTCATCGTCACCGGCAACCGCGCCTTCACCAGGCACGCGACCACCTACAACCTCACCGTCACCGACCTGCACACGTACTATGTGCTGGCCGGTGAGACCCCGGTGCTCGTCCACAACAGTGGCTGCGATCCGCGGTTCGAGGTCGACTCGCACGGCACGGCCACGGACACCACCAACCCCGGCGGCAGGCTCGCTCCTCCCAAGCTCGACGGCGGCTCCCTCCAGGAAGTCGGCGCTCCGATCTGGGGGAACGGAGACCCGTCGCATCTCGTCGGGACACGTTCGGCGGAGGAGCTCCGAGGCCTCGCCAGCAAGTCCGACGCGGAGAAGTTGCAGGACTTCTACCGCGGCGCCCAACTGGCGGGCCGGGGAGGCAAAACCGCGCCGGCGCGCGTGACACTGACGCAGGAGATCATCGATGCCTGGAGCTAGCGGAGCCCCTGGACCCACCGGCCCGCAGACAGTGGACCTGAAGTTCACGGCGGCCCGGGGCGAGACCGTCGAAGTCTGCTTCGAGCCGATCGGGACCACCTTCTCGCTGTTCGACGGCCAGTCGATCTACCTACGGACCCCCCTCGCCACGGTGGGCTCCGTGGAGGTCGTCTCCTGGCCGAACGGCATCGGCGTGTGGGTGCCGTACCCCGGCGACCACCTGATCCTCGACAGTGAACGCAACGAACTGGAACCGCTCTGATCGTGTGCCCCGGGCGAGTGCGTCGACGGGAAGTCGGGACGACCGGATCTCGGTGCGGTCGGCTCGGCTTCGAACTGGACGTGGGCTTCCGTCGCGCCCGCGACGAGCCGGGCCACCGCCGTCAGGAACTCCTCGGGCGCGTCGCTGATGCGGGACGCGGTCGGCTCCGTCTTCGCCCGGTGGTCCTCGACGACGCGGTCGGTCCACCCATGTGCCCCCGGCGTTCAGGTGATGCGGATGCCGGCCGTCACCGAGGCGCTCCGGTCGCCGGCGGCCTTCGGGCGAGTCTGGCGGCCACGGCGTCGAGGACCCAGTCCAGGCCGGTCGCGAAGGAGGTCTCGGCGTCCACGTCCGTGCCGTCGTGCACGGCCTTGGCCAGCGCCGGGAAGCGGCCCGTGGCCAGCATTTTCGTCAGATGCGGGCCGTGGGCGCGCTGCCAGTCGTACTTGGACAGGCCCGTGGCGCGCTCGGCCCGCAGGTTCGCGATCTCGCGCCTGATCGCGCCGATGAAATAGGCGCTGACGGTCTCCACGGCGCGCATGACGGTGTCGATGTCGGCGAGGCCGTCGAGGGCGGCCAGCGTGGACTCGGCTACGACAAGTCCGTTGGGGCCCATGGCCGGGCGGCCGCCGAGCAGGTCGGCCAGCCATTCGTGACGGAGCGCGGCCTGCCTGGTGCGATGGGCGAGGGTGCGCAGCGCCTCCCGCCAGTCACCGGGCTGCTCCTCGGAGAGGATCTCGGCCTGGACCTCGTCCACCATGAGGTCGAACAGCTCCTCCTTGGTGGAGATGTATCTGTACAGCCGCATCGGACCGGCGTCCAGGCGGGCCGCGACCTTGCGCAAGGACACCGCCTCCAGCCCGCCCTCGTCGGCCAGCGCGATGGCGGCGGCGACGATCCGCTCCCGGTCGAGCGTCACGGGGCGAGTCGGCGGCTCCGGCCGGTCCCACACAGTCATGCTCACACCGTACCGTTGCGATACGCCGTATCAGAGCAATACAGTGTATCGACATGAGACACCGCATCGCAGTGGTTGGCGGCGGCCCCGCCGGCCTCGCCTTCGCCCGCGTCCTGCACCGCCACGACCACCCCGTCACCGTCCTCGAACGCGATCCCGCCCCCGACGCCCGCCCCCCGGGCGGCACGCTGGATCTGCACGAAGGGCTGGGTCAGCTCGCGCTGGACAAGGCGGGGCTGCTGGCGGAGTTCCAGGCGCTGTCCCGTCCCGAGGGGCAGGCCATGCGCATCCTGGACCCGGACGGGACCGTCCTGCGCGACTGGCGACCCCGTCCGGACGACCGGGCCAATCCCGAGATCGACCGCAGGCAACTCCGTGACCTGCTGCTCGGCCCTCTCGACGTCCAGTGGGGCCGGGGCGTGACGCGGGTGGTGCCGGGGGCCGGGGATGGCGTACGGGTCCGGTTCGCGGACGGGCGACAGGAGACGTTCGACCTCGTGGTCGGCGCGGACGGCGCCCGGTCCCGGGTCCGCCCGGCCCTCTCGTCGGTGACACCGCACTACACCGGCGTCACCTCGGTCGAGACCTCCCTCGACGACGTCGACACCCGCCACCCCGACCTTGCCCGGCTGATCGGCGACGGTTCCGTGGCCGTGTACGGCGTCAACCGCTCCCTCGTCGCCCAGCGCAACAGCGGCGGCCACGTGAAGGTGTACACCAAGTTCCGCGCACCGCTGGACTGGCACACGAACCTGGACCCGGCCGACGTCGAGGCCGTCCGATCGAGCCTGCTGGCCCTGTTCGACGGCTGGGCCGCTCCCGTCCTCGACCTCCTCCGCCACGGCACCGCTTTCGTCCACCGCCCCCTCCACGTCCTGCCCGTGTCCCACACCTGGACCCACGTCCCCGGGGTGACGCTGCTGGGCGACGCCGCCCATCTGATGCCCCCACTGGGGGTGGGCGCGAACCTCGCGCTGCTGGACGGCGCCGAACTCGCCGAGTCCATCGCCGCCGCCCCCGGCCATGGAGATCTGGACGAGGCCGTCCGCACCTTCGAGGAGCGGATGTGGGCACGGGCCGGCAAGTGGGCGAAGATCACGACGGCCGGCCTGGAACGCCTCGTGAGCCCGGACCCCACCGAAGCCCTCGCCCTCTTCGACGGGGTCCAGCCGTCCTGACGGCGTGCGTGCTTCCTTTCCCTGTCTCGCTGGACAAGGGGCGGGGCGGCCTGGACCTGTCCGACGGCTGGCCGGACCGGTGGATCGTGACGTGGAAGTACGCCGGGGAGCCGGCTGCGACGGGCCCCAACAGTTCACCGATTTCGTCGGCGGTCATCGGCGCCCGGAATGTTGGCGAGACGTGGAAACACCTGTCTGGAGTGTCGGCGTCGACCGATGGCCGACGGAACCTGCCAGACCTGTGATCGCTAGGAGGGCGTCGTCTCCCGGTGTCCGCCCGACGGCGAGGTGGCGGTGTCGTTCAGGCAGCGGTCGAGCAGTTCGTGCATGCGGGGCACGGGGAGAGACGGGTTGGCGGAGGCGCCCTCTGCGGTGCGCGAGTCAGCGAGGAGAGCATCCAGGGCTTCCGGCGTCAAGCTCGGGTTGACAGCGGCTGCTCGGCACACCGACTCGTCGGGGTCTTCCACCGGGGTCTCGGCCAGGGTGGGATCGGCTGCGGCCAGGGCCCGTACGTCGGGATCCGGGTGGCCGATGAGGTGGGCCCAGCCGGTGCGGGGGAACGCGGGCAGGGTCAGCAGGTGCGGTCGGTGGGCCGGGCGGGTGACGAAGACATCCAGGAGGAGGTGTGGCGGAGCCAGCGGGTGGTGGCAGGCCAGCAGGATCCGTACCTCCTCGTCGTCGTCCTGTGCGAGTGTCGCGGCGAGTTCCGCGGCCAGGCCGGGGAAGCGCGCCGCGACCCGACGGAGCACTGGTTCCTCGGACACCGCGCAGGCGGCGAACCAGTCGGGCGACGGCTCGCCGGTCGGCTCGGTGATCGGGCAGGTGCAGTCCGGGCCGTGCCCGATGACCCTGTCGATCGCCCAGTATTCGGCCCAGGTACGGGGGAAGGGGTGGAGGCCTGCGCGCATCCGCACGTCCTCGTCCGGGTCCTCCCTCAGCTCCGCCACCAGGTCCGGTCCCAGGTCGGGCCGGCTGGCGACCAGTCTGCGGATCTCTGCATCGGGGTGGCGGGCGAGCCGGGCGACGGCGTCGGCCGGGGTGCGGGGATTCCAGGTCAGAGGGTGCACCGTGCCGTCCGCGAAGCACTGCTCGACGAGCACGGGGGACAGGGCACACCTGCCGAACACGAACTGCTTACCGCGGGAGCCGTAGGACGGCAGCCTGGCCTCCACCTGTTCCGGATCCAGCACCCAACTGTGCTCCTGCGCCGCCTTCCGTACCGCGGGGTCGGGGTCGTCGAGCAGCGCCTCCCGCTGCGCGGCGGTGAGCGAATGCCACTCCCAGGTGGCGCGTTCACGGAGCCCTGGATGCTCGTGCCCGGCCATGGAGCGGTGGAAAGACAGAGGGATCTGCTGGGAGGAAATGAGCTCCCCGGCGATCTCGTTCGCGGTGAGCGTGCCGTCCTCGCCTCCGTCCCGGGCGGTCAGGAGGGTGACGAGGATGTCGTCCGGCAATGGTCGGACCCATCGCGGGCGGAGATGGGCAGGGGTGCCGCCGGCGAGCCACCCGCGGACAATCCCCGACGGGTCCGTCGCCAGGGGGGCCAGTCGTGCGGGGTCGATGTGCCGGTTCCGCGCGAGCGCGCGGCGGATCACTCTGTCCGGGTGGTTCAGGGCTACGTCGATGACGGCGTCGGGCAGGTCACGACCTGCGCACATCAGCAGGCCGGCCTCACCGGCCGCTGGATCCACCAGGCGTATCAGTACGTCGGAGGGCGCCGCCGGATTGAAGGCGATGCCGCGCAGCCACGGCTCGTGGAGAGAATCGGACACCGCGTCATCCTGCCACCTCGCCTCCTGAACCGGACCGCCGACAGTTACCTCGTCGGCGCTTACCGGCGTCTCCGTTCGCAGGGCTTCTGGACCACGTGGCGCGGGCCCTACGCGGCAACCGAGCGGGAGTGGTCGTCCTCGACGGCCGTCGGCCAGGGCCGGACGGGCCTGCCGCTGGAGGCGATCACCCACAGGTCGAGCTGGGTGCGGTCGGCCTGCCAGACAGCATGGGGTCTCTCGGCTGTGTCGGACCACCAGGAGGTCGATATCTCTGACGTCGGCCGTAGGCGTCTCAGCCTCCTCATCCAGAGCCGTCTGCCGTCCCCTGCGGAGATATCAGCTCTGACCAGGAAACGAGTGGCATGGCGCACTTTTGCAAGCAGGTGCTTGCAATAGTTAGCGGGGGTGATGCAAGGTAGGGGCATGGCAACGCTCAACGTCGGCAATCTCGGTGAGTATCTGCGTGAGCAGCGGCGCAACGCGCAGCTGTCTCTGCGGCAGCTCGCCGATGCCGCCGGGGTGTCGAATCCGTATCTGAGCCAGATCGAGCGCGGGCTGCGCAAGCCGAGCGCGGAGGTGTTGCAGCAGGTCGCCAAGGCGCTGCGGATCTCCGCCGAGACGCTGTACGTGCGGGCCGGCATCCTCGACGCCGAGCGGGACCGGGACGAGGTCGAGACGCGTGCCGTCATCCTCGCCGATCCCACGCTCACCGAACGGCAGAAGCAGGTGCTGCTTCAGATCTACGAGTCCTTCCGCAAGGAGAACGGGTTCGAGATCGCCGACGGGGGCGAGGGCAGCAGCGATAGCAGTAGCAGTATCCCCAGCGTGGTTGATGTCGGCGGCGACGGTGGCGACGGTGCCGCGCCGCACGAGACCGCCGACTGACCAGCGGGACGTAACAACATAAAGCAGATGTACGCCACACAACCCTCAGCTGATAGCAACCGGGAGGACCATCACCATGGCCATCACCGATGACCTGCGCAAGACCCTGAGCGACCCCACCCCCCTCTACTTCGCCGCCGGCACCGCCGACCTCGCGCTCCAGCAGGCCAAGAAGGTGCCCGGCCTGGTCGAGCAGCTGCGTGCCGAGGCGCCGGCCCGGATCGACGCCGTGCGTGGTACCGACCCGAAGGCCGTGCAGGAGAAGGCCGCCGCCCGTGCCAAGGAGGCCGGCGCCAAGGCCAAGGAGGCGCAGGAGACCCTCCAGACCAAGGTCAACGAGTTCATCACCAGCCTCGACGGTGACCTCAAGAAGCTCAGCAGCACGTTCGACGCCGACCTGAAGAAGTTCGGCGAGTCCGCCCAGGACCTCGCGCTGCGCGGTGTCGGCGTCGCCGCCGAGTACGCCGTCAAGGCCCGCGAGGCGTACGAGAAGGTCGCCGAGCACGGCGAGCAGGCCGTGAAGACCTGGCGCGGCGAGGCCGCCGACGAGATCGAGGAGCTCGCCGTCGCGGTCGAGCCGGACCCCGAGCCCGTCGCGCCCGTGTCCGAGCCCGTCGTGGTGAAGGCCGAGACCCCGGCCCCGGCCGCCCCGGCGAAGAAGCCCGCCGCGAAGCCCGTCGCCAAGAAGGCCCCGGCGGCCCGCAAGACCACCGCCAAGAAGACGACTCCGCCCGCGAAGTAACACGAACGGGTGATCAGTAACGGGTCGGGCACTCCACGAGTGCCCGACCCGTTCTTCGGGTAGCGGGAATCCGGTTGCGGGTACGGTGACCGCGTACGGACGAGTCGAGTCGGGTGGTGGACGTAGTGCTGATGCAGGGCTTCACAGGGTTCATGTGGCTGTTGAGTACCGCCCTGATCATTTTCAGTGGCTTCGCGCTCGTCGACGCCGCCACGCGTCGCGAGGACGCCTATCGCGCGGCGGACAAGAAGACCAAGCCGTTCTGGCTGATCGTCCTGGCGCTCGCCTTCGTGGTGAACCTCATCTTCAACATCCTGTCGTTCCTGCCGATCATCGGCCTCGTCGCGACGATCGTGTACATGGTCGACGTACGCCCGGCCCTCCGCGGCCTCCCCGGCGGCGGCCGCAGCCGCAGAGGCGGCTCCAGCAGCGACGGCCCCTACGGCCCGTACAACGGCGGCCGCTGAAGCACCCAGGCCGAGAAGCTGGGGTTACGGCGTCACGGCGTCCGGTCCAGCATCACCACCGCCACGTCGTCCGTCAGCTCGCCGCCGTTGAGGTCGCGGACCTCGTTCACCGCCGCGCGGAGCAGTTCCTCGCCCCGTAGGCCCTCGGCGAGTTGGCGGCGGACCATCGCCACCATGCCGTTCTGGCCGAGCCGCTCGCGGCGGCCTTCTCCGACGCGGCCCTCGATCAGGCCGTCGGTGTAGAGCATCAGGCTCCACTCGGCGCCCAGTTCCACCTGCATCCGCGGCCAGCGGGCGCCGGGGAGCAGGCCGAGGGCGGGGCCGTTGTTGTCGTAGGGGAGAAGTTCGGCCGGGCGGCCGGGGCGGGCCAGCAGCGGGGACGGGTGGCCGGCCAGGCAGAGGCCCGCGCGGCGGCCGTCGGGGGCGATGTCGACCGTGCAGAGCGTCGCGAAGATCTCGTCGTCGGAGCGCTCGTGCTCCAGGACCTGCTGCAGCGTGCCGAGGAGCTGGTCGCCGCAGAGGCCCGCGAGGGTCAACGCCCGCCAGGCGATGCGGAGTTCCACGCCGAGCGCGGCCTCGTCGGGACCGTGGCCGCAGACGTCGCCGATCATCGCGTGCACGGTGCCGTCGGGGGTGCGCACGGTGTCGTAGAAGTCGCCGCCGAGCAGCGCGCGGGAGCGGCCGGGGCGGTAGCGGGCGGCGAAGTGCAGCGGGGAGCCCTCCAGGAGGGGGGTGGGCAGCAGGCCGCGTTCGAGGCGGGCGTTCTCCTGGGCGCGCAGCTTGGACTCGGTGAGCTTGCGCTCCGCCCTGTCGGAACGTTTCCGCTCCACCGCGTAGCGGATCGCGCGGCTCAGCAGCCGGCCGTCCAGCTCGTCGCGGAAGAGATAGTCCTGGGCGCCCACCCGGACCGCCTCGGCGCCGCGCTCGGTGTCGCCGGACGCGGTGAGGGCGAGGACGGCGTGGTGCGGCGCGATCCGCAGCACGTGCTTGAGTACGGCGAGCTCGTCGTCGGTGCCGTCGGCGGCGCGGCCGGGGGCGGGCAGCGCGAGGTCCAGCAGGATGCAGTGGACGTCGTCGGTGAGCAGCCGCTCGGCCTCGGTGAGGTTGCGGGCGGTGCGGACCCGGATCGGTTTGCCGGTCGGGTCGAGCAGCTCGGGCACGACGGGGGAGCCGCCGGGGTCGTCCTCGATCATCAGCAGGGTGAGGTGACCGGGAGCGGGAGCGTGGCTGTTTCCGTTGCCGGCCTTGTCGCCGGTGACCGTGTTTTTGGCGGCTTCGGTGGCCTCGGCGGCCGTGTCCTGCGTGCGCGGGGCCTCCGTGGCTCCGGAGACGGCTGCGGAGGTGTCCGTGGAGCTGTCTCCGGACATGTCTCCGGAAGGGCCGCCGACCGCGGGTGCGGCCTGCGCCGGCGTCTGCGCCTGACCGCTTTCCGCGGCCGGGATCGCTCTCTGCCGCGGTATGGGTGCGGGCATCGTCCTGGTTCCTTCCCTCCCCCCGAGGGCACGGCGGGGCGAGGGACCTCGACCCACCGACCGGGACCATAGCGGTAGTGGGCGCCGTAAAGGAATGGTGTGAGGCAGGTCGCCCGGCAGGCGGCCACTGTCATATGCCGTGTTCTGTGCCGCAGTTGGGCAGGGCGGCCCCCACCTGGGGATGACGAAGGTCACGCCGGGCGGGTGTTTGGCGCCGAGGGTGCGTGTGCCAGGTCACGTGGCCCGGGTCACCGGTGGCACATCACGCATCCGGGCGCACAACGCCCAGTATCTTCATCGAGCCCGCCCCCGCGACCGTCACCGTCCGCCCCGGTCGCGGGGCGTGGATGATCGCGCCGTCGCCGATGTACATCGCGACATGGCTGGCGTCGTCGAAGTAGATGATGAGGTCGCCGGGGCGCATGTCCTGCACGGCGATGTGCTTCAGCTGCTTCCACTGCTCCTGCGAGGTGCGCGGGATCGGGTCGCCGGCGCTCGCCCAGGCCTGCGAGGTCAGCCCCGAGCAGTCGTACGACGACGGGCCCTCGGCGCCCCATACGTACGGCTTGCCGAGGGCGGCGGTGGCGTAGGCCACGGCCGCCTTGCCCGCCGCGGAGGCCTTGGTGTCGATGTCCTTGAGGACGCCGGAGTCGAGCCACGTCGTCTGTGCCTTCAGCGCGGCCTGCCGCTCCAGCTCGGCCAGCCGTGCCTTCTCCTGCTTCTCCAGCTGGGACTCGAGCTTCTCGGCCGCCGCGATCTGGGTCGTGACCTTCTTCTTGGCGGCGGCCTTGGCCTGGCGGTTCTTCTCCAACTGCTGCCACTGGGCGGAGGCGTCGGCGGTGTACTGCTTCAAGTCCTGCTGGGTGCGGGTCAGTTCGGAGATCAGGCCCTTGGTGGCGCGCTGGCCCTGGAGCACCCGGCCGGTACCGTCCAGGAACGCCTGCGGGTTGTCGCTCAGCAACAACTGCGCCTCGTCCGGGAGCCCGTTCGTGCGGTACTGGGAGCGGGCCGCGGCGCCCGCGCGGTCCTTCAACTCGTCCAGCTTCTCCTGGCCCTTGACGATCTTCTTGGCCAGCTCGACGATCTCCGCGGACTGCTTCTGGGCCTGCTCCTCGGCCGCGTTGTAGGCGTCCGTGGCGACGGCGGCGTCGTGGTAGAGCGCGTCGAGCTTCTCGCGTACGGCCTCAAGGTCCTTGTTGGTCACGGGAGTTGAGGATGCGGACGCGGACGGGGTCGACGAAGGGGTCGGTGTGGGGCTCGCGAACGCGGTGCCGGGTGCCGCGAGTACGGTGACCGCGCAGACGACCGTGATGGCCGTCGTGATCAGGGCTCGCCTGCCCGCTCCCATACCCCTGCCCCCACATCTGATTGACCGTCAGTAACTTACGGATGCCTGGGGGATCGTGCCATGTCCGTACAGAAAACGACAGAGGCAGTACTTCCTGTACCTCTCTCCTTTCCTTCCAGGTCATGGGATGTGACGAACGGCCGCCGGAGATCGTTCCCCGCAGCCGACACCCGCACCGGGATTCACCCGCGTGGGGCCAACGCCCCCCAGGCCACGGTCACTTCGCCCTGCCGCCAGCGCACCGGTCCGTCCGTCACCGGCCAGTCGGCGGTGAGGTCCCGCACCGCGCGCATCCAGCGCTGGCGGGCACCGTAGGCGGCGTAGGGCGCGGCGGCGGCCCACGCGCGGTCGAAGTCACGGAGGAAGGCGTGCACCGGTTCGCCGGGAACGTTGCGGTGGATGAGGGCCTTCGGGAGGCGCTCGGCGAGGTCGGACGGCCGCTCCAGGGAACCGAGCCGCGTCGCGAAGGTGACCGTGCGCGGCCCCTCGGGCCCGAGCGCGACCCACACGTGCCGCCGCCCGATCTCGTCACAGGTCCCCTCGACGAGCAACCCGCCCCGGGAGCCCTCGCCCGCCGGCGCGAGCCGCCCGCACAGCCGCGCCCACACCTCGGCGACCCGCGCCTCGTCGTACTGCCGCAAAACGTTCGCCGCGCGGATCAGCGACGGCCGCTGCGGCACCGGAATCTCGAACCCCCCGTGCCGGAACGCGAGCCCCTCCCGCTCGTACGGCTTCGCCGCCGCGACCCGCGCCGGTTCGATCTCGACACCGACCACGCGCGCGTGCGGGGCGACGGTACGGAGACGCGCCAGCAGTTCTACGGCGGTCCAGGGCGCGGCGCCGTATCCGAGGTCGACGGCGACGGGCTCGACGGCCCGCCGCAGCTCGGCGCCGTGCGTCGCGGAGATCCAGCGGTCCATACGGCGCAGCCGGTTGGGGTTGGTGGTGCCGCGCGTCACCGTTCCTACGGGGCGGGTCGTGGCGCGGGCTGTCATGCCTACGAGGGTAGGCGGCGCGGGACGAGGGGCGCCGCACGGGCATCGGCCGCGGCTGTCCTTGGCCTTCGCCCGTCCCGTTGTCAGTGCCGCCTGGCAGGATCGGAGATCAAGTCGACCGAGGGGTGAGGCGGGACCGATGAAGGCGATTGTCAGCGACGAAGTGCATGTCGACTACGGCCAGATATTCGTGGAGAGCGGTGAGGACGACTGCGACCTGCACGATGCCTTCGCCGGGCAGGAGGGCGTCGGGCTCTGCGGGGGCGGGCAGGCGGGGATGCTCTTACTTCTGACCGGTCTGCGCATCGGCGGCGTCGACTTCACCGCCGAGCTGCACGACAGCCGGCCCGAGCCGGACGAGACGTGGGAGGAGATCGTCGAGGTCCCGTTCCGGCCGGTGTCGGAGGAGACGGTGCTGCGGCAGTGGAACGGGAAGAACCGGTGGGAGCTGGAGCTGGAGGAGCGTGACTACCGCGTGCGGTACTCCGCCATCGGTATGGACGCGGGCCGCAGCAAGGACGTCCGGGAGGACGACGAGCCGCCGACCGGCGACCGGTACCTGCTCCAGATATGGCCCGCCGCGCCCGAACCGGCCCGGCTGCTCAAGCAGACCGGCCGCACGGCCGCGAACTGGCACGCCTTCGCGACGTCGCCGGTGGGCTGACCGGCAGACGCTGACCGGCAGACGGGAGCCGGCGCACCGCCGGACGGGAGTCAACGTACGGAAGGAGGCCAACGCACCGCCCCATCGAACGGTTGAGCGACCCCCGGCAATGGCTGGGTAAAATCCCCATGCGCCGGAATGAGAATCCGGCCTTCCGATGTTGGCGTCCTTGGAGGGAACCGCACGCCCTCCCTCAGGCATGCCCGCAGCGAGGAGGAACGCCACGTGAGCCAGTACGGCAGCAGGCTCGGGCGGCGTTCCGCGGCCTCGTCCGCGCGGCTGCGGCTGCACCGCAAGCCTCGCCGGGTGGCCATGCTCTCCGTGCACACGTCACCGCTGCACCAGCCCGGCACCGGCGACGCGGGCGGCATGAACGTCTACATCGTGGAGCTCGCGCAGCGCCTCGCCGCGATCAACATCGAGGTGGAGATCTTTACGCGCGCGACCGCCGCCGCCCTCCCTCCGACCGTCGAGCTGGCGCCGGGCGTGCTCGTCCGGCACGTGGACGCGGGGCCGTACGAAGGTCTCGCCAAGGAGGAACTCCCCGCCCAGCTCTGCGCGTTCACGCACGGTGTGATGCAGGCGTGGGCCGGCCACCGCCCCGGGTACTACGACCTCGTCCACTCGCACTACTGGCTCTCCGGCCACGTCGGCTGGCTCGCCGCCCAGCGCTGGGGCGTGCCCCTCGTGCACGCCATGCACACCATGGCCAAGGTCAAGAACGCCAGCCTGGCCGACGGCGACACCCCCGAACCCGCCGCCCGCGTCATCGGCGAGACCCAGATCGTCTCCGCCGCCGACCGCCTCATCGCCAACACGGCCGAAGAGGCCGACGAGCTCGTACGGCACTACTCGGCCGACCCCGCCAAGGTCGCCGTGGTGCACCCGGGCGTCAATCTCGAACGCTTCCGCCCGGCGGACGGCCGCGCCGCCGCCCGCGCCCGCCTCGGCCTTCCGCAGGATGCCCTGATCCCGCTCTTCGCGGGCCGGATCCAGCCCCTGAAGGCGCCGGACGTGCTCCTGCGAGCCGTGGCCGTGCTGCTCGACGAGCGGCCCGAGCTGCGCTCGAACATCGTCGTGCCCGTCGTCGGCGGCCCCAGCGGCAGCGGCCTCGCCAAGCCCGAGGGCCTCCAGAAGCTCGCCGCGCGGCTGGGCATCGCGGACGTCGTACGGTTCTGCCCGCCCGTCGGGCAGGAGCAGCTCGCGGACTGGTTCCGGGCCGCGTCCGTGCTGGTCATGCCCTCGTACAGCGAGTCCTTCGGGCTGGTCGCCATAGAGGCGCAGGCGGCCGGTACGCCGGTGCTCGCGGCCTCGGTCGGCGGCCTCCCGGTCGCCGTCCGCGACGGCGAGACCGGCTTCCTGGTGCAGGGCCACGACCCCGTCGCCTACGCGCACGTGTTGCGCACCCTCGCCGACGACCCGCACCTCGCGCCCCGCATGGGCGAGGCCGCCGCCCGGCACGCGCAGTGCTTCGGCTGGGACACGGCCGCCGCGGCCACGGCCGACGTGTACGCGGCCGCGGCGCAGGCCCACCGCCGTCACGTACGCTCGCACCATGGGTGAGGCAGCGGCGGGTCAGGACCGGGCGGCGCAGGTCATCGAGGGTTTCCTCAAGGATGCCGAACTCGACTGGGAGAGCCCGGAGTTCGGCACGTTCGTCGTCAAACTCCCCGGCACCCGCAAGCTGTCGACGACCCTCTCCCTCCTCGTCGGCCGCCACTCCCTCTCGCTCAACGCCTTCGTCATCCGCCACCCCGACGAGAACGAGACCGGCGTCCACCGCTGGCTCCTGGAGCGCAACCTCAAGCTGTACGGCGTGAGTTACGCCGTCGATCAGCTCGGCGACGTGTACGTCACCGGCCGGCTGCCGCTGTCCGCCGTCACCGAGGCCGAGATCGACCGCCTCCTCGGCCAGGTCCTGGAGGCCGCCGACGGCAGCTTCAACACCCTCCTGGAACTGGGCTTCGCCTCCGCGATCCGCAAGGAGTACGCGTGGCGGGTGTCGCGGGGGGAGTCGACGCGGAATCTCGACGCGTTCACGAATCTGACCCAGCGGCCGACCAGCTGATCTATCTCCCACCCCTTTCGTTCCACCCAGGCGCCGTGGCATGCTCACCGCCAGCACATTTCTGAACGTCGTTCATATCCATGAAGAGCCGCGTGGGAGGACGTACGTACATGAGCACCCCCCGTCTCACCAGACGAACCCTGCTCGGAAGCACGCTGGCCTTGGCGGTCCCCCTGCCGAAACGGGGACCCGGAGGCCCCGGGGGTGAAGTCCCGTCCCTCTGGCGGGAGTTCACCCGCACCCCCTTCACCCACCCGCAGATCCCGTACATCGGCAGGGCGGGCTGCCGCACCCGGCGCAGGGGAGGCCACCCGCTTGTCCTCGACGTCCGTCGCTACGGCGCCGTAGCGGACGGCACGACCGACTCCGCCCCCGCGATCAACCGTGCCATCGCCGCTGCCGGTCGGGCCGGCGGTGGCACGGTGCTCATCCCGCCCGGCACCTTCCGCATCGACGACGTGATCCGCGTCGGCCACTCGAACGTGGTGGTCAGGGGAGCCGGCAGCGACCGTACGAAGCTCTACGCGACCAAGAACCTCACCGAACTGATCGGCGTCTACGGCTCCCGCTACGGCGGCGACAAGTCGTCCTGGTCCTGGGCCGGCGGCCTCATCTGGCTTGCCCCGACGGCCCGTTGGGACTCACTGGTCGCCGCGATCCGCGCGAGGGCTTGGCCCTTCGAGGGCTGGACCGGCAACAAGCGTGACGAATGGCGGCAGTTGACGACCGTCGAACCGGCCCGGCAGGGCACGTGGACGGTGACGGTGGCGGACGCCTCTCAACTCAAGCCGGGCGAACTGGTGTTGCTCCGCCTCGCCGACGACACCGCCCACACCCTCCTCCAGCACATGGCGGGCGGCGGCCCCGGCCCCGAGGCGTACTACTGGGACGACAAGACCAAGCTCCTGTCGTACGTCCCCTACGAATGGCCCGTCCGCATCGCCCACGTCCACGGCCGCAAGGTGACTCTCGAACGCCCGCTGCCCCTCGACCTCCGCCCCGAGTGGAACCCCCAATTCACCACTCACGTGGAGGAGTTGACGGGTTCGGGGGTGGAAGGCCTCACCCTGGAGGCGATGGAGACCCCACAGCAACCGCACCTCCTCGACAAGGGCTACAACGGGGTCGTCCTCCAATGCGCCTACGACTGCTGGCTCGACGACGTGACGGTCCGTCACGTCGACAACGGCTTCGGCCTGGTGGCGGCGTCGGCGTGCACGCTGCGCGGTACGACGGTGGCGGGCCGCGGCTCCCACCACCCCTACTTCTGCCGCGAGGGCTCGCACGACAACCTCATCGAGGACTTCACGATCGAGGAGCGCACGGTCCCGGCTCCGGCCAACACCCAGCTCCACGGCATCAACGTCGAGGGCCTGTCGTCGTACAACGTCTGGTCGCGCGGCGACATGCGCATGGGCACCTTCGACAGCCACCGCGGCCTGCCCTTCGCCAACGTCCGCACCGACATCACCGTGAACAACGACGGTCGCCACGGCGGTGACGCGAACGCCGGTCCGCTCTTCGGCGCCCGCTTCACCCACTGGAACATCCGCGTCACGAACGGCCGCGCGGGCCTGATGAAGATCGACCAACTCGCCCCGTACAGCGCCACGGTGGGCCTCAACACGGTCACCGAGTTCGACCAGATCGACGTCCCCGACTTCACCGGCGACCTGCACGCGCGGCTGGAGCTCTACGGCACGACGGGGGTCGTACGGCCGCGGAATCTGTACGAGGCGCAGCGGGAGCTGTGACTCAGGTCTGTCGCAGGACGTCGTAGCCGATGAAGTCGAACATGCGGGTGCCGGTGGGGAGTTGGCGGGGTTCGCCGGTGAAACGGTGGGCGCCGACGGACTGGGGGATCGAGGGGTCCGACACCCACAGGCGCTCGAAGCCGCGCTCCTCCAGCCAGGCGCAGACCTGGGGGACGAGGTCGGGGGCGAGGTCGCGGCTGCGGGTCCAGACGACGGTGCCGCCCGTCCGGCACAGTGCGGTGCAGTGGTCGAGGACGCGCTCGACATCGGCGTCGGAGATGTTGCCGAGGAGGCCGCACACCAGGACGAGGTCGGCGGGGGCGAGTTCGGCGTACTGGTCCGTCAACGCGGCGTCTCCGGCGACGACTTCGACGCCGGGGAGGCCTGCGGCCCGGGCCGCCCGTGTCGCGACGTCCACGTTCCGCTCGTCCAACTCGACCAGCCGGGCGCGGACTTCGGGACCTCGGGGATGTTCGGCCAGCACACCGATCAGGTCACGACCCTGTCCGGCGCAGAGGCTGATCGCGGTGAGCGGGCCCGGCGGGGCGGTGTCGAGGGCGAGGCGGATGCGCTCCTGGATGAGGGCCAGGCGATGGCTGAGGTAGGAGTCGGGGGAGTCGTAGGCGTCGTGCCATTCGTGCCAGTCCATGCGCGGAATCTAGCTACGGCGTCGATCACTGTCGCGTGAATAACGCCCTGGTGTGACCCCCACCAACTTCCGGAAATGCCGGGTGAGATGGGACTGGTCGTAGAACCCGGTCAGCGCCGCGACCTCGCCCGGCGGGCGGCCGTCGAGGAGCAGCCGGCGGGCGCGGTCGACGCGGCGGGACATCAGGTACTGGTGCGGAGCGATGCCGTACGCACCGCTGAACGCCCGTACCAGATGGGCGGGATGGGCGTGCACGAGCCGCGCGGCCTCGTCGAGGGCGATGCCTTCGGTGACGCGTGCGTCGAGGAGTTCGCGGAGGGTGCGGGCGAGGGTGGGGTCCTCGGTGGGGGCCGGGGAGAACGGCCGTAGGTGGGCGTGCAGCCGTTCGGCGATGAGGGTGAGGCGGCTCGCGGCCTCCAGTTCGTCGCCGGGGTGGTCGAGCGCGGTATGCAACTGGCCCACGCGCAGCCGGAGTTCGGGATCGCGGAGGTCGGGCCGGTCGACGGCGGAACCGATGAGGGTGTCCGCCAGGTGCGTGCCGTCGAGATAGAGGACGCGCTTGCGGAAGCCGTGCGGGGTGGCGGGGGAGCCGTTGTGCGGGACGTGCGGCGGGAGCAGCGTGACCGTGTCGTGCGGGGTGCCGTGCTCGTGCCGGTCGAGGTCGTAACGTACGGCGCCGTCGTCCACGATCAGCAGCGTCCACGCGTCGTGCACGTGCATCGGGTACGCGTACTCGGTGAAGTGGGCGTGGAAGACCTCGACGACACCGGGGATGCGGGGCCGCCACGCGGAGACTTCCTGTTCGGGGCGCTGCGGGGCCATGCAAAGAACGTACAAGACGGTGGCGTGGGGCGGTCGGCAGTCTCGACGTATGAGCACTGACACCACTGCGGAACCCATCCGCTTCGACACCAAGATCGCCGTACTGCTGCGGGCGGACCTGGAGCCCTGGCAGCGGCTGAACGTCACGTCTTTCCTGGTCAGCGGCCTGGGATCACAGGTTCCCGAGGTGATCGGGGAGCCGTACGAGGACGCCGACGGGGTGCGGTATCTGCCGATGTTCCGGCAGCCCGTGATGGTCTTCGAGGCCACGAAGGAGGTCCTGGTGGCGGCCCACGGGCGAGCGCTCAGCCGCGCGCTGCCCCGGTCCGTCTTCACGTCGGACCTCTTCACCACCGGCAACGACCGGGACAACCGGGCGGCGGTACGGGCCGTCGCCACGGCTGAGCTGGATGTGGTGGGGCTGGCGGTGTACGGGCCGCGGAACGGGGTGGACAAGGTGGTGAAGGGGGCGCGGATGCATCCGTGACGCCGTCCGTGACGTCATTCATGACCGAATCTGCACAGGGCGTGCGCAACCGCGGGGCGGGCGGGGCCCGTTGGGGCCGAGTTGTCCGGTTCCAACCGGTCGCCACGCGGCCTGTCAGCCCGCTGTGCGCCGCCGTGTGTAGAGAACCCGGACCCAACTCGTGTGCACACTCACACGGTTCGGTCGCCGTCGCGTTCAACTGCCCCGCCGCGAACGGGTTCGGACTGGATGCCCCGCACATCGCGTGGTTTGATCCTGCGCATCGCGGCCCGCAGCCTGTCCCCCAGCGGGACCGCATCCCCATGTGGACCACCACGCGAAGGGCAGTTTCCCCATGAACTCCGCTCCCCAGGTTCAGACCCTCGAGATCTCCGACGCCGAGCTCGACACCGTCTCCGGCGGCGTGAGCCCGCAGGTCAGCGTCAGCGTCGGTTCGACGACCCTCAGCAGTGCGGACCTCCTCGCCGAGGTCGACTCGGTCAAGGCGACTGTCCTGGGCGCCGTCGGCGGCACCCTCGGCGCGCTCCCCCACAACGTCGGCGTGAACGTCGGCTACTGACCGACGCCCGTCGGCGGTCATCGCCGGTCACGACGACGAGCCCCCTACCGGCAGAAAACGTGCGGGTAGGGGGCTCGTCGTCGTCGGGAATGCCATCGTCGGGAAGGTGACGGCGTGGCCGTGTCGTCGCAGGGCCGTCAGGCCGCGCTGACCTCCGGTGCCGCCACGGCGGCAGAGGGCTCGGTGGCTGCCGTCGCGTTCGCCGGAAGCCCCCGCATCAGCGCCCCGTACCCCACCGCCGCCCCCGTCCCCACCACCGCGCACATCCCCCACAGCCACTCCGCCCCGAACCGGTCGATGACGAAACCGGACATGAGCGGGGCGACGAGCGCGGCGACCGCCCAGGACAGGGTGTACATGCCCTGGTAGCGGCCGCGACCCTGGACGGGGGACAGCCGCACGACGAGACCCGTCTGGGTCGGGGCGTTGATCATCTCGCCCAGGGTCCACACGCACACCGTGAGGGCGAAGACGCCGACCGAGCCGGCGAACGCGGTGAGCCCGAAGCCGTAGCCCGCGAGGATCGAGGAGACGACCAACAGGCGCTTGGCGTCGCGGTGTTCGATGAGGCGGGTGACCGGGATCTGGAGGGCGACGATGAGGAAGCCGTTGACGGCGATCGCGGTGCCGTAGTCGGCGGGCGTGAAACCGGCCTCGCCCATCGCGACCGGCAGTCCGACCGAGCCCTGCTGGAAGACGACGGCGACGAGGAAGGACAGTCCTACGACGCTCATGAAACGGCCGTCGCGCAGTACGGTCCCGAGGCCGACCGAGTCGGCGGCACCCTTGCCGCCGTCCGTGGCGACGGTGGGCCGGGACTCGGGCAGCCGTAGGAACACGACGACCGCGCAGACCGCCGTCATCCCGGCCTCCAGCAGGAACCCGGCGCGGTAGCTGACCTCGGCGATGAACCCGGCGGCCATGGAGGAGATGGCGAAGCCGAGGTTGATGGCCCAGTAGTTCAAGGAGAACGCGCGGACCCGGTCCTCGGGGCGCACGATGTCGGCCATCATCGCCTGCACCGCCGGGCGGGACGCGTTGCTCGCCGCCCCGACGAGGCACGCTACGGCGGCGATGGCGACGGGATGGTGCATGAAGCCGAGCAGCGCCACGGACGCGGCGGTCGACGACTGCGCGATGAGGAGGGTGGGGCGGCGGCCGATCCGGTCGGTCAGCACGCCCGAGCCGATGGAGGAGACGACCCCGCCGAGGCCGTAGAGGGAGGCGACGAGGCCTGCGTAGGTCGCGGAGTAGCCGCGGTCGAGGGTGAGGTACAGGGCCATGAAGGTCGAGACGAATGCCCCGAGCCGGTTGACGAGGGTGCTGGTCCACAGCCACCAGAACTCGCGGGGCAGACCGGAGACGGTTTCCCGGGCGGCACGTCTCAGGGCGGCGAGTGACATGGATGGATCCCCCACGGTCGGACAGCTGGCCGGTAAGTGGCCAAGGCGGCGATCACAACTTACGAACGGGACGGCCCGGAGGACCACTCAATTAACAGAAGCCGTCAACTGTGGGGCTGGGAGGCAGGCGCCAGGCGGGGGCCCGAATGCGTGGATTACGCTCTGAGGCATGGCCGACGCACCGTACAAGCTGATCCTCCTCCGCCACGGCGAGAGCGAGTGGAACGCGAAGAACCTGTTCACCGGCTGGGTGGACGTCAATCTGAACGAGAAGGGCGAGAAGGAGGCGGTCCGCGGTG